>Ga0126377_10002881_pt1 | contig 12028 bp, 11 predicted proteins | sample PanSoiMetPlot_22_FD_92647 | JGI IMG/M metagenome (GOLD analysis project Ga0126377, IMG submission 92647) | Tropical forest soil microbial communities from Panama - MetaG Plot_22 | ecosystem: Environmental > Terrestrial > Soil > Tropical forest > Bulk soil | place: Panama | collected 2016-02-17
CCAGGATTTTCACAAACTCCGCAGGCGTCGCAAACGAACCAACCGAGGCTGGCAGATAGCCGTACGCGCCGCGATCACGGGAGATGACGCGGCCAACCCACGGCAGGACCCGCTGGAAGTACCACAGATACACCGGCCGGACGAGCGGCGTCGTCGGGATGGCGAACTCCAGAATCGCCAGTCGGCCGTTCGGCGTCAGGACACGCGCCATCTCACGACACGCGGCCTGCGTGTCCTCGACGTTGCGAATGCCAAAGCCGATCGTCACCGCGTCGATGGAGTCGCCAGCGACCGGAATGCGCGTCGCGTCGCCGCGAACGAGCGACACGCGCTGACTGCCCCGCCGTCGCAGCTTGTCGAGGCCGACGCGCAGCATCTCGCCGGCGAAGTCCACCCCGAGCACACGCCGCGCCCCGACCGGCGCATCAACGGCCGCGATGGCCAGATCCGCGGTTCCTGTGCAGAGATCGAGCACCGTTTCGCGTCCCGTGAGCTCGAGCGATTGAATTGCACGGGCCCGCCATGTGCGATCGATCCCCGCGCTCAGGACGTGATTCAGGAAGTCGTACCGCGCGGCGATGGCGTCAAACATCCCGGCGATCCGCGCGGGCGCTTTCGAGAGATCATTCACAGGAACACGGGGCTCTCAACTTGGAACTCTCAACTCTGAACTTTGAAGACCGGACGACAACTCGAGACCAACTACCGACAACTAACGACCACTCACGTGCCCTGTCCATTCAGGATACAGGTGGTGCTCGAATCCCAGCGCCGACAGAATCTTCCCCGCCATGAAGTCCGCGAGGTCGTCGAGCGTCCGCGGCTGCTGGTAAAAGGCAGGCATTGCCGGCAGGATCATCGCGCCGGCTTCCGCGCAGAGGACCATGTTGCGCAGCTGCGGCAGGCTCATCGGCGTCTCGCGCGGGACGATCACCAGCCGCCGCTGCTCCTTCAGCATCACGTCGGCCGCGCGCTCGATGAGATTTCGCGAGAGTCCGTGCGCGACTGCGGCAAGTGTCTTCATGGAACACGGCACGATCGCCATGCCCGAACAACCGTGACTGCCGCTGGCGAGGGTGGCGCCGAGGTCTCGATTGCTGTGCAACGTGAGCGTGCCCGCCGACGCCGGCACACCGTAACGCTCGCGAAGGTACGGCACCAGCCGTTCGATGGCTGCCGCCTCGCCGAGCTCGTCGCGCAGCAGCCGTCGCCCGTAGTCGGACACGATCAGCTCGACGTGGACGCCACGTTCGAGGAGCGCCGCCAGCGTGCGGGTCGCGTAGGCCGCACCGCTGGCACCGGTGACCGCGATGGCGACCGACGGGCGCTCAGCGGCCATAGAGGGACACTATCAGAACCACGAGATACAAGATGCCGACGTAGCCGTTCAGATCGAACGCGAGCTTGACCTGAGACAGGTCCTCCGCTGACACGAGGGATTGCTCGTAGGCCAGGAGCGCCGCGACGATGAACACCCCTGCGAAATAGATCGGTCCGAGCGGCGTCACCAGCGCGAGCGCCAGGAGGCATGCGATCGTCACGACGTGCAGCGCGCGGGAGATGGCGAGCGAACCCCTGACGCCGAACCGGACAGGAATCGAATGCAGGCGATGCGTGCGATCGAACTCGAGATCCTGGCACGCGTAGAGGACGTCGAATCCGCCGACCCATGTGCCGATGGCCAGCGCCAGCAGCCACGGCTCCCACCCCGGTCCGCCGCCAACCGCGAGCCACCCGCCGACGGGTGCGACCGCCATCGCGAGGCCGAGATACAGCTGCGTCCATGTGGTGTACCGCTTTGCAAGGGAGTACCAGAAGACGATGGCAAGCGCGACGGGCGACAGCACCAGGCAGACGGCATTCAGCTGCGATGCCGCGGCGACGAAGACCAGGGAGGCGACCGACACGAAGACGATGGCTTCGTTCCGAGTCATCGCGCCGGTCGGCAGCTCACGACGCGCCGTGCGGGGATTGAGGGCGTCCGAGCGGGCATCGACGAGCCGGTTGAAGCCCATGGCCGCACTGCGCGCGCCGACCATCGCGACGAGAATCCAGCCGATCGTCGCCCACGTGACCGGGGTATGGCGCGCGGCCAGGACGGCACCCGCAAGCGCGAACGGCAGCGCGAACACCGAGTGGCTGATGCGGACGAAGGATGCGTAGGTGCGCAGCCGGGAAATCATGGCGATGGGTCGAGCCAGCGGACTTGATCCGGGCTGATGCCCCCGACCAGGTATTCTTCCACATCGCCCGCGTCCGGCGGGAGGCTCACGGCAATGAGCTTCGCGCGCTTGGACGGCTCGATGCTGCCGAAATCCGCGTCGAATCCCAGCGCGCGCGCGCCTTCGAGCGTCGCGCTGTGGAGGAGCGCCGCTGCGGGCACGTCGGGCGCCAGCGCGCGCATCGTCGCCAGTTCGGCAAAGACGTTCAAATCAGGCGCGCTGGCGAGACTGTCGGTGCCGATGGCGACGCGTACGCCAGCATCATAGAAGTCCTGGATGGGCGGCGCGCCCGCGCCCGTGTGCCCGTTGCTGCGCGGGCACGTGACGAGCGTCGTGCCGCGGGCCCTCAGGCGGCCCAGGTCATCGAGCGTCATCTGCACACCGTGGACGGCGATGACGTTCGCGCCGAGGAACCCGGCGTCGTCGAGGTACTGGACCGGCGATACGCCCGGCGGAACCCACTTCGGGTCCCACGCCCCGACATCTTCGAGCAGCGTGCGCCAGGAACCCGTACCGGTTCGAATGAACTCGACTTCCTCCACCGACTCGGCAAGGTGGACGCTGCACGGCGTGAACGCATCGCGATCGACGCTCTCGCGGATCGCGCGAAACACCAGCGGCGCGACCGAGTAGGGGGCGTGAGCTGCAAGGCTGGCGCGCACGAACTCAGTCGCAGGCAGCGCGTCGATCGTGGACGCGGCGCCATCAACGAACGACCGTGGATCGGGAGCATTGAAGCGAATCAGCTCGTAAAAGACGACGGCGGCCAGCGGACTGTTCGCCAGCGGCTCGAACGTTGCGAGCGTATTGCTGATGTCGCCAAGGGCGGCCGTGCCGGCCGCGTGCGCTTCGGCGATCGCCAGATCGACGGACCTCAGGATCTCGGGCGCGCGCGGGTTCGAGTAACGGCGACGGCCGGCCATGACGCCGCGGACCCAGGTGACGAACGCCGGCGCCGGGGCGATTTCGTCGCGCAGGTACGACAGCTCGAGGTGCGTATGCGCATTGACCAGGCCCGGCATGACCACGACGTTACCGAGATGCACGTCGCTGACGCGGTCCGATGGCGCCCGATGGCCGACGGCGACGACCCGGCCGCGATCAACGGCGACCCACCCGTCACGAATCGGTGGTTCCGTAATCGGCAGCACCCATGACGCGTGGTAGCGAATCAATGTGGTCTGGAGGACCCCGATGGCACGACGCGGCGCTGCTTCCCAGCGTGGCTCCGGGCCTCGTAGTTCGCGAGCTCCTCCGGCACCGACGCGTCGCCTTCGGCCCGGGCCGTCGAGAGTTCGAGCATGCGGGGGATCGCGCGTTCCCGAAAAATCGGGTCGCCGAGGATCCCGTAGTGCATATTGCGCCGCTTGGGCACGTAGCCGGCATCCTCGATGTTGCGCACGATCTCGACTTCGTCCATGCAGTAGCTGGCGCCCGCAGCACGGACGACGTTCTCCTCGATCATCACGCTGCCCATGTCGTTCGCGCCGTACGCGAGGCTGAGCTGCCCGACTTTGCCGCCCTGCGTCACCCACGACGCCTGCAGGTTGTCGAAGTTGTCGAGCACCAGGCGGGCGATCGCCAGCGTCCTCAGGTAGTCGATTCCCGTGGCCTCGGTCCCGGCGAGCTCGGTGTGATCGGGCTGGTAACTCCACGCGATGAACGCGGTGAAGCCGCCCGTCTCGTCCTGGAGGTCGCGCAGCCGCAGCAGATGCTCGATTCGCTCTTCGTGGCTCTCCACCGTCCCGTACATCATCGTCGCGGTCGTTCTCAGACCGGCGCGATGCGCGTGACGCATGACGTCCAGCCATTCGTCGGCGGTCGCCTTGCCATAGCAGTGCAGCAGCTTTCGTACGCGGTCGACGAGAATTTCGGCGCCGCCCCCGGGAATACTGTCGAGACCGGCCGCGATCAGGCGATCGATGATCGTCGGCACCGGCAACTGAGAGAGCCGCGAGAGGTGGATGACCTCGGGTGGCGACAGCGCGTGCAGCTTGAACGACGGATAGCGGGTCTTCACCGCACGGAACAGGTCTTCGTACCACTTCAGGGGCAGATCCGGGTTGTGGCCGCCCTGCATCAGCAGCTGCACACCGCCGACAGCAATCGTCTCGTCGATCTTCCTGAACAGCTCGTCGAACCCGAGCACGTATCCTTCGGGCGATCCGACGTCGCGATAGAACGCGCAGAAGTTGCATTTCGCGACGCAGACGTTCGTGTAGTTGACGTTCCGGTCGATGATGTAGGTGACGAGGCCGTCGGGATGCTTGCGGGTGCGGACGAGACCCGCGAGCTGACCGAGCAGCGGCGTCGGAGCGGCCGCATAGAGGACCATCGCGTCGTCGCCGGTGATCCGGACACCCCGGCGGACGTTGTCGGCGATCGAATCGATGACCGATGCGGTGGCTGCCATCACCTGTTGAAGAATCTGAGCGGCTGCGTTCGCTCGACGACGCCTGCTTCAGCGGCAAAACGGTAAAAGAGCTCGAGCCCCTCGCGCTCCCGCTCGCCGAGATAGTACTTGATATTATCGCGCAGGTATTCAGCGCCCAGCGGCTGCCAGCGTGGCGCGTCTTCGAGGTACTCGGCCGCCAGCGCCTCCGGCCGTTCGACGCCCTCGTCGCGCGCCTTCACGAGCGTCGCCACATCGCCCGGGGACAGAGCTTGCGGCGGCCCCGCCCAGAACGCGTAGACGAACGGCAATCCGGTCAGTTGCCGCCAGGATTCGCCGAGATCGATCTTCTCGATTGCGCGCGTCGACGAGGCGCCCCGCGCCGGCTCCTGAAAGAGGGCCTTGTCGCCGATGATCAGCGCGGCGTCGCATCGACTCAGCATGTCTTCGAGATCAGGCCCCCTTGATTCGAGGACGGGATCGATCTTGAACAGGCGCGCGCACAAGACACGGACGAGCGCCACAGACGTCCGGGAACTCGTGTCGAGCGCGATCGAGCGCACATCGGCGATCGGGCGTGTCGTGAAGATGGCAACCGATGCCACCGGCCCGTCCGACGCGATGGCAAGGTCCGGCACGATCGCATACCGGCCTCCCCGCAGGTACTCGATGGACGGAATCAGTCCCAGGTCGATGGCGCCGGCGTGCAGCAGGCGCGCGCATTCCGATGGCACGTCGTATCGAAGATGAAAGCGCGGCTGGCGGTCGAGACCATAAACGAGCGGGCGGGCGTTCAGGTAGCCCACCGCTCCGATTCTGACGCCCGGCTGAAACCCTCCGCCCTCGCTCGGCTGAAGCCTTCGCGCTCCATTCATGATGGGATCAGATCGAATCGCCCGTTGCGCTCGACCGGCTCGAGTCCTGCCGCGCGGATGTTGCGGCGGATCTCTTCGAGCGGCGCCCGGCGCCTGCCCTCGGTCGTCTCGCTCTCCGCGGACACGCCGTCCACATCGTCGGCGCCCACGGTGAGCGCCACCTGGGCAAGCTTGGGCCCATAGCGGGCCCAGTCGACCTGGATCGAAGGGATGTTGTCGCAGACCAGGCGCGCAAGCGCGACGCGCTTGACGTCCTCATAACCGGTCGTCGGAACCGCAGGATTCACGCGGCGCGGCAGCGGAGCGAACGCCTTCAGCACGCCGACGGCGCGCTGCAGTCCTGCCACCGCTTTGAGCTGCGGCACCGGGTCTGCCGACGACGACTGCTCGATCGTCAGGCGCGCGAGCGCGAGACCGGCGATGTTCACTTCCTCGACCGACCGGCGAGCATCCAGAAGACGGTCGAACGGCGCCTCGGCAATCAGCTCGAGACCCGCCGCGTGCAGGTCTTCGAGAAGAGACCGCAGCGTCACGCCCTCGCGCGAAGAGAGCTGCTCCAGATCCGCCAGCGAAAACCCCGACAGGGGGACGCTTCTGGTGCGACCGCAGATTTCGGCAACGCGCGCAATCGCGTCCCCGCGGGTCTGTGGGGTTCCGACGATACGAATTTCACCTGCTGCGGCGGGCCACGCCGCCGCGGAACCCACGTCCGCGCTGACGTCGGCAACCCGTACGAACGTCGTCGTGGTGCCCAGTCTCGCACGCCGCACGTCGTCGGCGGCCATGCCGAGGCTGATGATGTCGTGCGATGCTGCGTATCCCGCCAGATCCTGGTCCGAAACCGTCACGTCACCTCTTGATCCGCGTCCAGATCTCCGACGCGCGGCGTCCGGCCGCCTCCGTCGTCGCGACCCGTTCGGGCCACTGGCGCGTATAGCCTTCCGACGCCCACTTGCGCGTGGCATCGATCCCCATCTTGCCGCCGAACGCCGGCAGATCCGCCGCATCGTCGAGGTCGTCTACGGGACCCTTGGTCATCTGGATGTCACGGATCGGATCCATGTGCGTGCCGACGATCCACGCGACCTGGCCGGGATCGTGGACGTTCACGTCGCGGTCCACGACCACGATCGTCTTGGAGAACATCAGCTGCCCGAGGCCCCAGAACGCGTTCATGATCTTGCGGGCATGCCCGGGATAGCGCTTGTCGATCGACACGATGACGAGGTTGTGAAAGATGCCTTCGGCCGGAAAGTGCATGTCGACGATCTCGGGCAGCGTCTTGCGGATCATCGGCAGGAAAATCCGCTCGCTGGCCAGACCGAGGTAATAGTCCTCCATGGGCGGCACGCCGACGACGGTTGTCAGATAGGTCGGCTTCTTGCGCCGGGTAATACACGTCAGGTGGAAGACCGGGAAGTCGTCGGGCTGCGAATATAGGCCCGTGTGATCGCCAAACGGACCTTCGCGACGGCGTTCGCCGGGCTCGACGTAGCCCTCGAGCACGATGTGCGAGCTCGCGGGCACTTCGAGATCGACCGTGACGCATTTCACCATCTCGATCCGCTGCCGCGACAGGAATCCGGCCAGCAGCAGCTCGTCGAGTCCTTCCGGCATCGGCGCGGTCGCGCAGTACGGGAGCACGGGTTCGGCGCCGAGTGAAACGGCGACGTCAAGGCGCTTCCCGAGCCGCTCGGCAACACGGTAGTGCTGCGCGCCGCCCTTGTGGCGCTGCCAGTGCATCCCTGTAGTGCGCCCGTCGAACACCTGCATGCGATACGCGCCGATGTTGCGGATGCCCGACTCGGGATCCTTCGTGAAGACGAGCGGGAACGTGATGTAACGGCCGCCGTCTCCCGGCCAGCACGTCAGGATCGGAATCTCGTCGAGCGTGGCATCCTTCGCCACGACCTCCTGGCAGGCGCCGTCCTTCACGGTCTTCGGCATCAGATCCCGAAGGCGCCCGACCATCGGCAGCATCTTCAGCGCGTCCATGATGCCGGCCGGCATCTGCGGCGTCATCAGCTCGTCGATCTCGCCGGCCAGGTCGTCGAGCGATTTGACGCCGAGGACCAGACACATCCGCGCGTACGATCCGTACAGATTCGAGGCCACCGGCATCGAGGACCCGACAGGCCGCTCGAAGAGCAGCGCCGGTCCGCCACCCGGTGACTTGCAGGCGCGGTCGGTAACCGCCGCAATCTCGAGGTTCGGATCAACCGGCTCGGCGACGCGAGTCAGGAGGCGGCGTGTGTCGAGGTCGGCGATGAAGTCGTCGAGGTCGGCGTACATTCGCTATCGCGCGGCTGCCATCTTATCCGCGATCTGCTGGGCGAGTGCGAGGGCCCGCCGCCCTTCGTCACCGGTCACGGCCGGTTGCCGCTTCTCCTTCACCGCGTCCACGAAGTCCGCCAGCTCCCGGTGGAGCGGCTCTTCCTGCACGACGTCCAGCTCGCCCCCCTGGATTGAAGGCACCGGTCCGGCGGTGCGGTCGAGGCGCCAGACCTCCACTTTCTGTGCGGCGTAGTCGATAGAGACATAGGCCGCGGGCTGGAAAAACCGGATCTTCCGAACGCGATCGCGGCTGATACGGCTGGCCGTCAGGTTGGCGATACACCCGTTCGCGAATCGGACACGTGCGTTGGCAATATCGACGCGCGGTGTGACGACGGGAACGCCGACGGCTTCGAGCGACTCGACGTCGGACTTCACGATCGAGAGGACGACGTCGAGGTCGTGAATCATGAGATCGAACACGACGTCGATGTCGAGGCTGCGCTCGGGGAACGTCCCGAGCCGATGGACCTCGATGAACCGCGGATCGGTCAGGAGCGGCGACGCGGCGCAAACGGCCGGATTGAAGCGCTCGGTGTGACCCACCCCGAGCACGGCGCCCGCCTTCGCGGCCGCAGCGATTAACGCGTCGGCTTCGGCGAGGCTGCGCGCCATCGGTTTCTCGACGAGCGTGGCGAGGCCAGCGGTCAGGCAGGCACACCCGATGTCCGCGTGGAGTGCCGTCGGCACGGCCAGCGTGACGGCGTCCACGCGGCCGATGACCTCGCGGTAGTCGTACAGCGCCTCCGTGTGATTCGCGGCCGCGATTTCGTCGGCGCGCGCGCGGTTCACGTCGACGACCGCAACCAGCTTGACGCCCGGCATGGCCGCGAGAATGCGCGCATGATGCCGGCCAAGATGGCCCACACCGACGACGGCCACGTTCAACGTCACCTCGAGACGGCCTCTGCGTGACGACGACTCATCGCCCGACGATGGCGATGCCCGCCTCGTCGGCGGCACGCGTGATGGCTTCCCCGTCGATCATCAGGGTCTTGCCGGCATCCACCGACAGCAGCGTGGCTCCGGCCGCCTTCATGGCCTCGATCGTCGAAACACCCACGACCGGCACGTCGAATCGCATGTCCTGATTCGGTTTTGCGACCTTGACCACGCGGGTGCCGGCGCCCGCGAGCTGGCCCGCGCGCGCGATGACGGCGTCCGTGCCCTCCATGGCCTCGACGGCCACCACTGCCGCTGACTTGATCACGATTGTCTGTCCGATGTCGAGCCCGGCGACGGTATCGGCCACGCGATATCCGACCTCGAGATCCCTCTGCTCCTCATCGGTCGGCCCGCGCCGCGTGATCACGCCTCGCCCTGCCATCAGCGGCGCGAGAAGCGCCGTCGAGTCGATCAGCTCGACCCCGTTGTCCCGGAGTACGTCCGCGACACCGGAAATCAGGGCGTCGGTGTTTTTCGCCTTGAGCTTCATCAGGACACCGAGCAGGGTCAGGTCGGGCACGATGTCGGCGAACAGCTTCGTGTGCTTCACCTGACCGGCCATCACGGCCTTCGTGACGCCCGCGCTCTTGAAGACGCTGATGCACTTGCCAAGCTGCCCGAGAGAAATCCAGTGGACGGCGGCCGAAGGCGGCTTCGCGGCCAGATCCACGAGTTCCGGAAACGTCTCCTCCTTCAGCGCGACGACGGTGACGTCGTGGCCGGCCTGGCGGGCGGCATCGAGCACGAGAAATGGAAACCGGCCGTTGCCGGCGATCAGGCCCAGGCGCGACACGGCTCGCTACTCCTCGGCCAGCACTTCTTCGGCGCGCCTGGAGGCGCGGCGCAGGATGACGCCCCGCTGCGAGGTGCGGATGAAATCGAGCAGGTACTGCACTTCGGCGCACGACAACGACCGATCGCGCTCGATCTGATGCAGCGCGTTGGTCGTGTTGAGCTTCGACTGCAGGAGGTAGCGGAACGAGCGGCGCAGTTTCGCGATGACGTCCGGCGCGACACCGCGGCGGACGAGCCCGATCGTGTTGACGCCGAAGATGCGCGCGGGACGGCTGCCGACCGTCCGCGCGAACGGCAGCGCGTCCTTCGTCACGACCGAATAGCCGCCGATGAACGCATGGCGCCCGACGCGGCAGAACTGATGGACGCCCGAGCCGGCGCTGATGTTGGCGAAATCGTCCACGGTGACGTGTCCGCCCAGCGTTGCCATGTTGCCGAAGATCGTGTCGTTTCCGACGTGGCAGTCATGGGCGACGTGCACGTAGGCCATGAACACATTCCGATCGCCGATCTTCGTGACGCCGCCGCCGCCGCGCGTGCCGCGATGGATGGTGACGAACTCGCGGAAGATGTTGCGGCGGCCGATCACGAGCCGCGTGTCTTCCCCCCTGAATTTCAGGTCCTGCGGAATCTGGCCGATCGACGCGAACGGATAAATCTCGGTTTCGTCGCCGATTTCCGTGAACCCGTCCACCACCGCCGAGGCGCCCACGCTGCAGTTGGCGCCAATCTTCACGCCAGGGCCGATCATGGCGTACGGACCGATGGTCGTCCCGTCGCCGATTTCGGCCTGGTGATGGATGATGGCCGACGGATCGATGCTGGTTCGGTCGCCCTGGACCGCGAGCACCAGCTCGGCCTCCGCGACGATCTGATCCTCGACGAACGCCTTCGCCTGCGCGCGCACGATCGCCTCGCGCCTCGCGCCAAGCTCCACCTCGAGCCGCAGACGGTCGCCCGGCACGACTTGACGCCTGAACTTGGCGTCGTTCACGCCTCGGAGATAAACGCGCTGCGTGGGACGACGGTCGTCGCGTTCGAGGAGCAGCACCGCGGCGACCTGCGTGAGCGTCTCGAGCATCAGGACGGCCGGCAGGAGCGGCGCGCCCGGAAAGTGGCCCTGAAAGAACTCCTCGTTGACGGTGACGTTCTTGACCGCCGCAATCCGGCGGCCCGGCTCGTGTTCGGTGATCGCGTCCACGAGCATGGACGGATAGCGATAACAGAGCCGATCGAGGAGAACGGGAATGTCGATCACGGACGTTCGAGCGTGAGCGTGAAATGCAAGAATGCAGGAATGCAAAAATACACAAGTGCGGACGGCATCAACTCACACCGCTTCGGCCTGCATTCTTGCATTCGTGCGTTTCGTCTAGGGCTTCGGCGCCGTTCCACCCTTGGCCGCATCGAGCTTCTTGATGATCTCCGATGACAGGTCGAGCCCTGCGTCCACCCACGCGAAACCGGCGTCGCCGGCGTTGAAGACCATGTGCAGGCCCTTCTCCTTCGCCATCTGGTCGATGAGCGGCTGCACCTTGCGCGCGAATTCATTCTGCACTTCGTTCTGCAGCTCGGTGATCTCGGCCTGGGCATCCTGCTGGAATCGCTGGAGCTCGAGCTGCTGCTTCTCGATTTCCTTCTGCAGTTGATCCCGCGCGGCGTCGCTCATCACGCTGCCGCTGGCCTGCAGCTTCTGCTGGTTGTCCTGGAGCGCCTTCTGCCGGTTGGTGTTCTCGGTCTGCTTCTTCTGGGTCAGCGCCTGAACGCGGGTCAGCGCGGACTTGCCGTCAGCCGACTCCTGAAAGATGCGCTGCGGGTTGATGAACGCCACTTTTGCGCCAGCCGGGAACGGTGGTGGCGGCTGCGGCGGCGCGGGCGTGGCGGCAGGCGGTTGAGCCGGCGTCTGCGGCGCTGGGATCGTCGGCTTGGGCTGCGGAGGCTGGCCTGCGGCCTGCGCCAACGCCGGTCCGGCGCCGATCGCGATGAGAGAGACGGCAAGCAACGCGGCAGTCGCGGAAACCTTCATTACACAGAATCCTTTCGTGAACAACGGAAGTCCTTGATTCTACAACAAATACACAGGGGGTCTGGTAGGCCTCGCAGAGCAGGTCGGCCGGGTGGGTCTGAAACCCGACAAGAGTTCGTTAAACCGCCGGTCGCGTAAGGTTCGGCTACTAACCTACCTGACCCACCTGACTGACGCGACCCTGTCAGAACGTGGATCCCACCGCGAAGCGGAACTGGAAGGCCTTCTGCGGCTGCAGGCTGTTGTCGTAGACGCCATCCCGCTGCGGGTTATACGCAAAGATCAACCGGAAGGGGACGTTCAGGACCGGCATGAAGAACCGCACTTCGAGTCCGGTGGAGGTCTTGAAATCGCGCCAGGAGAACGGCTTCGAAGGCGTCTGGTAGATGTTGTACCCCCCGAGAGGCACAAACGGCGTGCTCGTCGTCGTGACACCCGG
>Ga0126377_10002882_pt1 | contig 12026 bp, 8 predicted proteins | sample PanSoiMetPlot_22_FD_92647 | JGI IMG/M metagenome (GOLD analysis project Ga0126377, IMG submission 92647) | Tropical forest soil microbial communities from Panama - MetaG Plot_22 | ecosystem: Environmental > Terrestrial > Soil > Tropical forest > Bulk soil | place: Panama | collected 2016-02-17
AGGGTTGGCAACATGTCCTGGTGTGAAAAAAGCTCGTTGGAAATCGTTCCGGGTTCGATCACTCCGGGCCAGCGAATCGCGCATGGCACTCTCCAACCACCTTCAAAGTTTGTATCCTTCTCACCGCGGAATGGAGTTGTACCACCATCGGGCCAACTCATTACCTCGGCGCCATTGTCGGTTGAGTACATCACAATGGTGTTGTCGGTGATTCCCAGCTCGTCGAGTTTGTTCAGCAGTTGTCCGACATGACCGTCGTGCTCAACCATGCCGTCGGGATAGACACCAAGACCTGTCACTCCTTCTGACTCTTTCTTGAGGTGCGTGAAGATGTGCATGCGGGTTGAGTTGAACCAACAGAAGAACGGTTGATTGGCTTTTGCCTGACGCTCAATAAAATCGAGCGCTCCCGTAAGAAACTCCTCATCAACAGTTCGCATTCGTTCGATTGTCAGGGGACCGGTGTTCTCGATTGTCTGTCCACCTTTGCCATCAGCTTTCGATTTGAGAACGCCGCGTGGTCCAAACTTCTTTTTGAATTCTGGATCTTGCGGATAGTCCGGGCATTCCGGCTCCTGTTCGGCATTTAGGTGATAGAGGTTGCCGAAAAATTCGTCGAAACCGTGCACGGTGGGGAGAAACTCGTCGCGATCGCCCAGGTGATTTTTTCCGAATTGGCCGCAGACGTAACCGAGTGGTTTTAACGCGTCGGCAATCGTTGGATCTTCCGGTCGCAGTCCTAGATCGGCGCCCGGCAGACCTACCTTGGTGAGTCCGGTGCGAATCGGTGACTGACCGGTAATAAACGCCGCCCGACCGGCGGTGCAGCTTTGCTGTCCATACCAGTCAGTAAAGAGCGCGCCCTCTTTGGCGACGCGGTCGATGTTTGGGGTGCGATATCCCATGATGCCCAGGTTGTAGGCGCTGACATTGAACCAGCCAATATCGTCGCCCCAGATGATCAGAATGTTTGGTTTCTTATCAGGCATGACTTCGAGTCCTTTCTGAGTTTCGTTGCCATTACTATTCACCGCTGGCAGTCAGACCTTCGCGAGGCCGATCGGCTCCTCCTTCAAGGTCAACTACTGCCACGGATAAATCTTTCTCCAATCCTGTTTCATATCCACCACCACCCACTTCTTGGTCGTCGCTTCGTCGAGTGCCTTGTCTAACTTCCCGATCGACGATTGACGGTCATAGGCCCATTCCCGGTCCTTGTCGGTGTGTCGCACTAACTCGGCAAACCTCGCGCCTGGGCCGGCGGTGGTCCATTCGAGCATTTGTTGATCCCCATCAGAGTTGCCAAAGGCGAAAATTGGTCGGCGGCCGATGAACTTCTGAATGCCTACTGGCTTTCCTGATCCATCGTCGACGAAATCGATTTTTGGTTCGCGCATCAATACCGGTCCGTTCGTGCCCGGCTGAAACCTGGTGACGAAACTCGAACCAACCACCTGCTCGGGCGGAATGCCATATACCTGCTCAGCAAACACGCGCATGAATTCCACGGTGCCACCTGAAACAATGAAGGTCTTGAAGCCGTTGGCCCTGAGATAGGTGAGCAGCTCGAGCATCGGCTGGAAGACAAGCTCGGTGTAAGGTCGTTTGAAGCGAGGATGTTTGGCGGTCGCGAGCCAGTCGGCGATAGTCTTGCTGAACTCGTCGGTACTCATCCCGGTGTGCGTAGTCATGAGCAACGCCCCTAAACCTTTTTCACCGGAAGCGACCAGTGCTTTCATGTCGCCTTCGAGCACAGCTTTGAATGGTTGCTCTGTTTTCCATTCAGGATGTTGCGGGGCGAGCGCTTTGACACGGTCGAGGGCGAAAGCGAGCTGAAAGTAGATTGGCTGTTCGGACCACAACGTGCCGTCGTTATCGAAGGTGGCGATGCGTTCGTTGATGGGAACGAACTCAGGGCCACCTTCTTTGCTTACGCGGGAGACGAAAGCTAAAACGGCACGCTTATTTGCTCCTTCGTTCCAGGACGGCAACGGATCAGGTTGAGCTTGAACTAGCGTGAGGAGACCGCAGAGTAATGCTAATGAGAGATGGACTATGCGAGTTTGCAATGGTCTCTTCATTCACTCACTCACTTGGGAAACAGCGGTGTCACAATGATGCGTAAGCCACAGGTTTCCGGACCGCCTTCCGGACTGGCGGCCCAACACCGGAGTGCACCACCAATGCTGACGGGTCGTTGTCCGACTTTGATAAGTTTCGTCACCGTGAAGTGGATCGGAATGCTCCAGGCATTTCCCGTCCAGTCGTAGCTCGCCTCTGTATTCACGTTGAAGGTCCAGGCGTCTTTTGTGTTGTAAGCGAGAAAGGGCTGGATGAAAGTGTTGTTGACGCTGGCCCGAGTGTCGCTGCCCGCCACCGACCAGATGTGATTGATCAAGACGCCATAGGTCCACTGCTCTTGCTGTTTCAAGATCAACGCGGTTGGGCCAATGCCGAACTTCTTGGTCCCGAGAAAATCATTCGTCGCCGTAGGAATCAGTAGTGCTGGACCAATTGCCCAGATAAAACGTTTGCTATCGGTGGGCGAGAAGAAGAAACTCTGCGTGATGTCGCCGAGACCGCTCTGACTGCCGCTGCCCGCTACTTTGTCCTGGTGAATAATCGGCAGAATAGTGCGGGAAATGAGGTTCCACTTCGGACCAAGCGAAATAGGAATCACTGGTTGGATGTTCAACGTATAGCGCCAGCCGGAACCAGCACCCATGCCAAAATCAAAATTGCTCTGAAATGGCACACTGATCAATGAAGCTACTGGATTGGAAAGCTTTTTCGCTAACTCGTGTGCGTCCGAGCCAGCCGCCGGTTGCGCCTGACCCTGATCAGTGATCAGTTTGGCCTTCTCATTCCAGTGGAGAGGTTCAGGGTCATGAAGGTCGACCTTTTTTTCTTCACGCCGTACAGACGAAAAGCGATTCTCATAACAAGGTAGCTCATTGCCGCGGTTGCGTTCTTTGAAAGAAAGCGCGAGCCAGTCCGTGTTTCGCGGGTTGACCGGCAGGGATTCTGAAGTGGCGGGTTGATGCCGAAAGTTAAGTAAGAACTGGTCAGGCTTAGTTGAGCAGGTGGTGCAACTTTTCGCGGTAAGAGTCAGGCCGCATGGTTTCCCCGTCGTTTGTGACAGACTAACTGTTCCGAGCGTCAGCAAAAGTGGCGCTACGCCAAGTCGGGTGATCCATGCGTTTGTTTTCATCCAGTTAATCCGCGACATTGGGTTCCGACAGTTCAGTCGATGGCAGCGTGGGGAGACACGCCGAGACAATCGGGTTCTGCCTCAGACACCGACACCTCGAAGGGAGGTGAACTCTTGACAATTCACCGCCTCATTAAATAAGGCTGACCGGGCTGATGGAGCTGCCAGCCCAAATTTTTCCGACGTTAGTGGAACGGGAGGTTAAACAATTGTCCGGAGGGACATAATCGGGTGAAGTCGGTATTTCATCGCGGGAGTCTCTGTAGAGGACAGTCCTCACTTTGGCACGGTATTTTTTCGGAGTTGAAATTGGCTGTCAGCAAGTCGTACACTCGTCCCCACTTTCAAGGTGTTAGTCTAAGAATATCCGCGTTCCACAACGATCCGCGCCGCAGGCAGATCGAGAGAATCTCAGACGAGCCAGGGGTTTGTGAGGGAAACCCTTGCGTTGCTCAATCGACATAAACGCCCAGACATGACTTTCCCCTATTTGTAAGGACATGGACTGGCGGATTGACACGAGCTCGACGAAGATAGTGATTCCCGGTCTTTAAGGGATCTGTCGTCTCTGCTCCTTAACACAAGTAGTTCATTTTATAGACGACTATGAGATGTTTCGCTCCTGCATCTCGCGCGCCCCTTACTCTCTATCCTTGCCGCATGCAGAACTCTGTCTGCCATCTCGCCGGGCATTCACTCATTGATCAAATACGCAGCTGGGTCCTCAGAGGCTTCGTTGGCGGCTTGCTGAGTGTCTTCCTATTGGCAATGCCCAGCCTGGTCACAGCCGCCGAGGATCAAAAGAGAGTACTGGCGATCTACGGCGACCGCAGCGACCTGGCGGCAAGTATTAGTGCTGAACGAGAAATCCAGTCGACCATGACGCAGGCACTGGGAACGAGCCTTGACTTTCACAGTGAGTACATCGAGGCCAGGCGAATTCCAGAAGATGAGTCATTCAAAGCACTGCGCGACCTGGTGCATCAGAAATACGACCAGGAAAAATTCGACGTCGTTATTGCAGTCTCCGGCCTCGCGGTTCGCTTTGTGCAGGCGTACGGAAACGAACTATTTCCCGGCGTTCCAGTAGTCGCTTATGGCAACGAATTTGAAGTTGCTCAATGGACCAAGGGACCACCGGCCGTAACTGGCGTCTGGGGCAAGTTAGACCTCAGGGGTACGTTGAATCTAATTCTGAAACTGCAGCCTGACACGCGTCAGATCGCTCTAGTCACGGGTAGCAACAAGTCATTTACCGACTCTGCCCTGGCTCAAATCACGGACTACCAGGACCGGCTGTCCTTCACCACCCTGGACAGTCGCAACCTGGATAAATTGCTATCAGAGGTCTCGCAACTCCCCCGGGGAACGGTGATCTTGTTTCTGATTCCCAGGCAAGATGAACCGGGCCAGGGTGCTTTGCACAGCGACGTCCTGCCACAAATAATTCAGAAGGCCAGTGTTCCAGTTTATGGAATGTCAGCGTCGGATCTTGGAGCCGGCATCGTCGGTGGAGCGCTGTTCGATCAGGAGGCGATGGCGCGCGAGACGGCCCAATTGGCCCTACGAGTGCTGCGAGGCGAGCGGGTGCAAGACATTCCGGCGCAGCAGTCAACCTCGATTCTGCCGATGGTTGACTGGCGCCAGTTGCAACACTGGGGAATTAAGGAGAGCAGTCTTCCCAACCAGGCAATCATAAAGTTTCGCGAACCAACTTTCTGGGAACAATACAAGTGGCGCATCGCTGGTTTGTTGGCCCTGGTCGTTTTGCAGACCTTTCTCATTGCCCTGCTCCTCTTCGAACGAAGCAGGAGATGGCGCGCTACTCGCCATTTGGCTCAGAGCGAGGAACGTTATCGGAACGTAGTGGAAACCCAGACTGAACTGATCTGTCGCTATCTTGCCGATACGACCCTGATTTTTGTTAACGATGCCTATTGCCGTTACTTCGGCAAGTCGCGCGAGGAATTGATCGGTACGAAATTCCTGGAACTCACACCGGTTCCCGTGCGGCCGCAAGTGCAGCAACACGTCCAATCGTTGGTCGACAATCCGCGCACCGAAATCCATGAACACGAAGTTATCTGTCCCGATGGCAGCACCGGCTGGCAACAGTGGGTTAACCGGGTGATCTCTCATGGTGACGATCGAATTGAACTCCAGGGTATTGGGCGCGACATTACCGAACGCAAGCGGGCGGAGAACGCTCTGCGGGAGACAGAAGAACGCAACCGGGCCATCCTTCGCGCCGTGCCTGACCTGATGTTCTTGCAAACCGAAGACGGCGTCTACCTCGACTATCACGCCAAGGATCAACGCGCCTTGATGGTTCCACCCGAGCAATTCCTCGGCAAGAACATGTCGGAATTCATGTTGCCGGAACTGGCAACCACGTTTCGCCAGGCCTTCAAGCGGGCTTTCGAAACCGGCGAGACCCAGATACAGGAATACGATCTGCAGTTGAATGGCGAACGCGAATGGTTCGAGGCGCGCATCGCCCGTTGCAACGGTAGCAAGATCCTGAGTGTTGTGCGCGATATCACCGAGCGCAAGCGGGCGCTGGAGGCGCTGAGTGATAGTGAAGAGTTTAACCGCCAGATCGTAGAGAGCATCACAGACTGTATCAAGATCCTCGACCTGGATGGTCGGATTGTCTACATGAGTCAGAACGGACGACGACTCCTGGAAATCGACAACATTGAGCCGTACCTCAATACCTCATGGATTGATATGTGGACGGGTGAAGGTCTGGCACTCGCCAGGGAGTGCGTGGCAAAGGCCCGTGATGGAGAAGTGGCGGACTTTCACGGCTTTGCTGCTACTGTCAAAGGGACTCCCAAGTGGTGGTACACCACGATCTCTCCAATTCGTGATGCCCGCGGAAACGTCGAGAACCTGTTGGCTGTTTCGCGGGACATCACCGAACAGAAGCAAGCGCGAGCGGCGGTGCTCGAAAGCGAAGTGCGCTTCGCCAAGGCTTTCAAAGCTAATCCGCAACCAATGTCGCTCACCACTATGGCGGAAGGCATGTACCTGGATGTGAACCAGGCCTTTCTCAGTATGAGTGGCTACTCGCGAGGGGAAGTCATTGGCCACACTTCTTCGGAGTTGAAAGTCTTCGAAACAGCGGCCCACCGCAAGAGTCTACTGCTGGATCCATTGCTCAGCGCCGGAGCGGTGCGTAACAGCGAAATGAAGTTTCGCATCAAGGACGGCAGTTTCCGCGTGCTGCTTTCCTCGGCCGAACTATTGGAACTGGGTGGCGAGAAATGCATCCTGGTGACGTCGAGTGACATCACCGAGCGCAAGAAACTCGAGGAGGAGTTACGCCTCAGCGAACGAGAGTTCTCCACTCTGGTCGAGAATTCACCGGACGTGATCTCTCGACTTGACCGTAACCTGCGTTACATCTACATGAGCCCGACCCTGGCACGAATTAGCGGGCAGCCCAAGAGCCGATTTATTGGTAAGACGCAAAAGGAAGCCGCTTTACCCGGTTACGACTGGGAAGGTTTCGAAGCGAGTTGTCGCGAGGCCTTTGCTACGGGAAAGACCGTGCATCGCGCCTTCGAGTTCCAGGGGCGGAGCTACTGGACGCGCGTGATCCCGGAATTTGCGCCCGATGGCACCGTTGAATCAGTGATGACGATCAGTGAAGACGTCACGCAGCGGATTCGGGTTGAACAGGAATTGATTGAACTCACAGTTCGACTGTTCAACTTACAGGACGAGGAGCGGCGCCGAATCGCCCGCGAGTTGCACGACGGTACAGCGCAAAACCTCTTCGGCATTTCGGTGAACCTCGCCAGGTTGGGCCAACTGGAACTCGGCGAGAAAGAAGAGATGGATCGCCTCATCATAGAGTGTCAGTCGCTCGGCGAACAGTCGCTCCAGGAAATTCGCACCCTTTCGTACTTACTGCATCCACCATTGCTTGACCAGGCGGGATTGGCTCCAGCACTACAGTGGTATGTCGAAGGTTTCAGCCAGCGGAGCGGAATCTATGTCGATGTGATTGCGCAACCTATTGGCCGACTTCCCTCGGACGTTGAGATGGCGCTCTTCCGCATTGTTCAGGAAGCGCTGACGAATGTGCGGCGCCATTCCGGTAGCGATACAGCCAGCATACGACTGGAGAGGCACCCGAAAGAGATTCTGCTGGAGATCAAGGATCGGGGACGCGGACTGCCAGGTCCGAAAACAGATTATCCCGAGAGCCACGTGGGCATGGGAGTTGGTATCCCCGGAATGCGGCAGCGTTTGCGACAACTCGGTGGGACCTTGGAAATAAGTTCAGACGAAAAAGGCACCACGATATCGGCGGTGGTGCCGCTGGCGAACGGAGCAGCTCATGGTGCGAATTCTTCTCGCTGATGATCACGACGTAGTGCGACGGGGCCTGCGCGACCAACTGAGTAAGCACGAAGGCTGGGAGATTTGTGGTGAGGCTTCTGATGGCCGAGAAGCAGTGAGGCTGGCGTTAAAACTCGCGCCCGACGTGGCCGTCATCGATCTCTCAATGCCCGAACTCAATGGCCTGGAGGCAACGCGCCAGATCCGCCGCGAATTGCCGCACACCGAAGTACTGATCTTCACGATGCATGAAACTGAGCAACTGATCCGCGAGGTTTTGTCAGCCGGCGCGCGTGGCTACGTGTTGAAATCGGACGCCGGACGCCACTTGACGAGCGCTGTTGAGGCGCTGTCTCATCACAAACCCTTCTTCACCGCCAAGGTCTCCGAGGCACTGTTGGATGCCTTTCTCAAGTCTAACGCCAAACCCGACGAAGGCTCGGTGTTCCGTACGCTGACGGACCGTGAGCGGGAGATCGTGCAAATGCTCGCCGAGGGTAAGAGCAACAAGGAAATCGCCACTAAACTCTCTATTAGCGTCAAGACCGTGGAAACTCACCGGGCCACGGTTATGCGCAAATTGGACATCAACTCCATCGTGGAATTAGTCCACTATGCGATCCGCAACCAGCTGGTCGAAGCCTGAGGAGTGGGGTTTCTTTTTACATGAACCTCCTAGCTTGAAATACAGTGTCCACCCTATTTTCACGAGTAAAGCCCTACCCCTATTCTCTCAAACGTCACTAGATCAGATTCAAAGGCCGAGTGAATTGATAGCCGGTGTCTTCGGTTGTCGTCGAGCAATCTCAAAAAAGAGCAACGTAGCGTACCCGATGACAGCCAGAGCCTATACGCAGACACCCTGTGTTGTTCGGAGTCCCTGAAGAGGGTTGATGATTTAGGTGAGCGCCTCAGCCTAGCCATCTGGCGGCAACTCACGTTTTACCTCGCGCCAACCGGTACTAGTAGTGGCTTTTCAAAGTATGAGTCAAAGCCGTGAGCGAACTGGTTGTTTTCGTTTTCCGAGATCAGTATCGGGCTCCAGAGGTACTGAACGAGCTTAGGCGTCGCGACTGGCCCTGGGTTCGGGATCTCGACGATGCAGTGGCTGTTACCCTCAACGAGGATGGCCAGGCAAGAGTTCATCTCAGTATAGATCTTTCAAAATGTGAGGCGGCGGGTTGGGCCAGGATGTGGAGTACCTTGCTGAGCACGACCCTCTTTCTGCCGTTGACTGAGGTAATGGTTGACGCTGCCGATGGGATGGGATTCTCGCCGAGAAATGGTCACACGTGGGCGTGCACGGAGCGCGAGGGTCAAGCCAAGTGGTGGCGAGATTCGTTAGCACTGCCAGCGGATTTCAGGCGCGATGTAGCAGCGTTAATTGGGCCGAGTGGTTCAGCCATTTTCATGTTATTGCGTGCGGCTACAGTGCCGATAGCGCTCAAGCAGTTATGCAATTACGGAAATACGATACTTCACACCTCTCTGAGTGCAGAGCAGGACGATAAGATGCTCGCAATGTTGGCGCAAACTTAGGAGGCGTCAGTCATGAGTGCCCACCAAATTGAAGTTTTATCCTCAATTCCTCAGGCGGAACTTTTTGTCGCTGAGAAGACTTATTTCAGTACTCTCAAATACAGCGTGAATCGTGTTTTCAGTTGCTGGCACCTGAGCCTGAGCCGGCCCTTCACGCATGGTCGCGAGAGTTACCGCTCCTGCCTGCGTTGTGGCATGCGGCGTCCTTTTGATCTGCAAACCTGGAAAGCTACCGGCCGTTTCTATTCCCCATCTGTAGAGCGGAGGTTTCGCCGATGAACTTGCAAGCTATTACCGACACAATTTTTGTGTGGGTTGCCGCGTTCGGATTCAAGGTCCTGGGCGCGATTGTGCTTTGGGTGGTTGGCCGCTGGCTGATCCATTTTTCGATCAGCTTGATAACCAGGGCCCTAAGGAAGCGGCCGATTGAACCAACCCTGGTCAACTACCTGGCTTCGACAGTTTCAGTACTGCTTAATATCACGCTCGTAGTCGCAATTCTTGGTTACTTTGGCGTGCAAACTACAACGTTCGCTGCGCTGCTGGCTTCAGCAGGATTGGCCGTCGGCCTGGCCTGGAGCGGACTGTTGTCGAACTTTGCCGCCGGAGCGTTTTTGATGATCCTGCGTCCGTTCAAAGTGGGCGATTTTGTTTCCGGCGGGGGCGTTATCGGGACGGTGGAAGACATCGGCCTCTTCGTCACCACCATCGATACCCCTGATAACGTCCGGACCTTTGTCGGCAACGGAAAACTCTTTGGCGACAACATTCAGAACTTTTCGGTCAACCCGTTTCGGCGAGTCGATCTGGAAGCGCAACTCGACCACTCGGTTGACGTCTTTCGCGCGACTCAGCTGCTCAAGCAACGGATTCATTCGATCCCTAACGTAAACGTAAATCCGCCACCCGATGTTGAGGTGTTGAAGTTTTCTGAACTAGGACCAGTCTTAGCAGTGCGTCCTTACTGTAGTAACGCACATTACTGGCAGGTGTACTTCGATACAAACCGGGCCATTCGTGAGGCCTTTACAGAAGCCGGATTTCCGGCACCCGAGCGTCATCTTTCGATGAATGGTTCTGCAGTTCTGGAGCGACAGGATGGGCATTCAGCCGCAGCGACGCATTGAACAAGGAACGGTAAGCGAGCAAAATGGGAGCGTCAGCTTGAATCCCAAAGAGGAGCAGCAAATGAACCATACGAAACTAAATCGAGTTCGCATTCTCGTTGCCAGTCTCATCCTGATCCTGGCTACAGGGGCGTTCTATAGTGGCAGCGCTCAAACTAAAAAGAAGAAGGGGCCTGTCTACTACACGGTTTCCGCGAACCAGACAATGCGGGTCAGACTAAACAGCGAGTTGAATTCCGAGACAGCCCGCATCGGCGACACCTTCACCACCACAACGGTTGATCCCGTCTACTCCAAGAATGGCGTGATGCTGGCGCCGCAAGGTAGCACCGTGGTAGGGCGGGTCTCTAACGTGCAACGAGCACAAAAGAACGGCAAGCCTGCGGTGATGGATGTCGCGTTCGTTTCCCTCAGGTTGCCGAACGGGCTACATCATGCCATCAGCGGCTCACTAACTGATCTGGAGTCGTCTACTGGCAATAGCAACAACGAAGGATCGGTGACGGCACACAAGACAAGTCATCGCAACGTTAAGTTTATCGGCGGGGGCGCAGCCGGCGGTGCAGTAATTGGAGCCATCGCAGGTGGCGGCAAAGGAGCAGCAATCGGCGCTGGAGTCGGTGCCGTAACAGGTCTAGTTGGTGGCAGGTTGAAGAAGGGCCATGAGGTTAAGGTGAAATCGGGTACGGAGTTTGGGGTCATCCTTAACCGTAGTTTGAGCTTGCCGAAGTATCGAGCAGGAGCTGAATAACTGGCGCGGTGTCAGGTTAGCAAAACCAGAGAGATCGAGGTGTGTCCGGTGCAGACCAACAGGAGGAGACAGCACTGAAGAGTACACACCTCAGTGGGCCGGGGAATGACTTAGGTCAGGGGCGCCCCGGCCCATTATCTTTTTGTCGCCGAATGCCGAATGCCGACTGGCGATTTTTCATTTTTGCTCCACTCCTCGACACGGCAGTAAGGTCTCCATCGATTTCACTGCCAGCAATCCTCCGAGCAAAGCTCAATAGCCAGGTACTGGACTTAATGTCAGCCCGCCCGCTAATACTTGTTCTCTGTTCGCAGCAGGGCTCATAATCGCAGTCTACATCCTACGGTTAGATTCAAGAGGCGATCGTGACTCCCCAAGCCACTTCGAGAGCCGCAGTCAACTACCCCGATCCCGCATTCCGTCGAGCCGCGTTAATTTCGGTGGCGGTATTTGTAACCTATTACCTCACAGCGAAAATCGGTTTCGAATTTGCTCTTCCCGGCTCGGTCTCAACTCTCTGGATGCCAAACTCCATTTTGCTGGCGGCGCTGCTACTCACTTCCCGTCGCTGGTGGTGGCTGGTAATCCTCGCCGCCTTTCCTTCACACCTGGCGTCGGAACTGCAAAGCGGCGTACCCACGTTGATGGTCCTTTCCTGGTTCGCAAGTAACTCGGTCCAGGCACTCATCGGAGCTTTCTGCCTGACTTACTTTATTAAAGATGAGGTGCGCTTTGATCGACTGCGGGATCTCTGCGTTTTCCTGGTCTGCGGCGCATTCCTGGCTCCTTTTCTTTCATCCTTTCTCGATAGCGCCCTGGTAAAACTAAATGGTTGGGGCAGTACTGGGTACTGGGACCTCTGGCGGGTACGTTTTCTCTCGAACGTGTTGGCGACCTTAACCCTGGTACCTTTTGTAATGGTTTGGGCTCGCGGAGGAATTGCCGACGTCAGGGCCGCGTCGTTGGGACGTTATCTCGAGGCGAGCATCTTGACCTTGAGCCTACTGAGCGTCGGCCTCGCCATCTTCAATACGCAACCGGACGC
>Ga0126377_10002883_pt1 | contig 12025 bp, 10 predicted proteins | sample PanSoiMetPlot_22_FD_92647 | JGI IMG/M metagenome (GOLD analysis project Ga0126377, IMG submission 92647) | Tropical forest soil microbial communities from Panama - MetaG Plot_22 | ecosystem: Environmental > Terrestrial > Soil > Tropical forest > Bulk soil | place: Panama | collected 2016-02-17
CCTGGCCTTTGAAGAAATGATCATAGGAGGTTTCTGTGATGTTCAGCTTGCGCTCGAAAGCGGCTATGGCGCGCGCGACGTTTTGAAGCGTGACCTCGCGCCCGTCCTGGGGTGAATTGAAGCCGAAGGCTTTGGCGAATAGCTCACAATATTTCGGTATCGCGCGCAGGCGCTTGACCAACTCGGCGGCGCTCGGTTGATTCAGCTCGTCTTCTCTGAAGATCGGTTCGAGAGCCTGCTCTTCAAGCGACCCGGCGCGCCCGTCCCAGAAGAGGATCGGGTTGGACGCGACGTTGAACAGGCTCGGAGTATTGCGCTGCAACTCGGGCCCAGTGCCCGCGCGCCCGGCGCCGTAGCCTCGGCCGCCGGCGCCGATCCCCTTCTTCAACCCGTCGGCCATTCCGTAATCGGGGTGATGGCAGGACGCGCACGAGGTGGCCTTATCGCCCGACAGCACAGGGTCGAAAAACAACAGGTAGCCGAGTTCCACGCGCGAAGCCTCCCCCCGGTTGTTCACAGGCTCGATTGGCGCGGCGATGGCCTGTACGCCTTCGGCGACCAGCGCGGCGCGAGCCAACCGCAGCCACGCCTGCCGGTCTTCGGCCGGCGTCCTCTTCGCAATTTCCTTTATCCGTTCCGTAGTGAGCGAGGCGTTGTCAGGGCTGAAAAAGCGAATCATCAAAAAAACGATTCCCGCGAGCATTGCGGCCGCCAATAAAACCTTGACGAGTTTGATGCCCAAAAGCCGATTACTCATGAGTCTTTCACTTTTCGATGGGGCGCGATGTTGGCGGGATCGGTAAAGGCCCGCGTGAACGCGGAACTCCAAACAATTTTTCGATGGGGCGCGATGTTGGCGGGATCGGTACGGCTATTTCAAATAGTAACCGAGTCGAGTCGTCGCGTGATAACCGGGCTGTTTGATTTTGACCTTGATCGCGCGGTAAGCGCCGTCTCGATTCGAATTCGTAGGGGTGTAGAAGATCACGTATTGTGAGCGCAGTTCGTCGGCGACCTGCTGGTAGGCGTCTCCGAGATCCTCGAATCTCTCCGGCAGGAAGATTCGCCCGCCGGTCTCCTCGGCGATGCGGGTCAGACTGCGCTCGCTGGCGTCGAGCTGGGCGAGCGTCATCTTCAGTCCGTCGATTCTGAGTCTGTTGACCGATGACGATGTCGCCTTCTCGTAATAGGCCAGCTCTTCCTGGTCGGAGCGGCTCTGGATGCGCGTCTTGCTGACGACGTAGACCGGCGTCTCTTCCTCGACCAGCGTGCGCAAGGCGCGTTCGGACGAGACCGAACCCCGCGCGCTGTCAATGCCGTCGGTCATAACTATAATCGCCTTGCGACCTTTGATCTTGCCCAACTGCTCGCGCGCCGCCAGATAGAGCGCGTCGTTGAATTTCGTGAACATCCCGGTCCCCAGACGATTGAGGGCGCGCTTCATGGCGTTGCGGCTGGCGGTCCAATCCTGCACGAGTTCGACGTCGTCATCGAACCGGATCAATGAAAACTGGTCCTCGGGGGCGAGCTGGTTCATGAAGCGCCAGGCGGCCTCTTTGAAGTCTTCGATCTCGCGCGTCACGCTGCTGCTGGTGTCGATCATGATCACGACGTGAACCGGCATCCTTTTGAGCGCGAAAGAACTGATGGGCTGTGGGATTCCCTCTTCGAAGATGGTGAAATCCTCCGCCTTCAGATCTGTCACGAACTGTCCACTGGAATCACGCACTGTAACCGGCAAAAGCACCTCGGCGGTGTCAATCGCGATGACTGCCTCATCCGATTTAGGTTTGCGCTCCTGTTTCTCCTGCGCCGTCTTCGGCTCCTGTCCGTAGGCGCGAGAGTCTAGTAGGGGAAGGACTGTGTGTCTGCCCTCAGCGTAAGGGTAAACCTGCATGCTGGATTTTCTACGCAGGTTCAGGATTATCCTTTGTCCCGGAGGGACGCCGGATATTAGCCGGTGGTGAAACCACCGGAGGCTATCGAAAAAACCCTTCCAGCCCCGGAGGGGCGACAGACCAATCCCAATCTGACGCCCCTCCGGGGCTGGAAACATATCTTTCGACTGGTCCCGGTGGTTCCGCTGCGCTCCACCACCGGCTAATGTCCGCCGCGCCTCCGGCGCAAAAACTTGTGTAGAAATCTTAGCCTGCGCGTCTGCCCCGACGTGCGCTTCTATCCCGGTAATTGAGCGCAAATCCACACCAGGGCAAACACTCAGGCCTGCCCCTGCTGCGTTCCTTTCGAATGGGTCCAGAGGGAAAGCAAAACAGGCAAGAAGCGCAAAAAAGGCCAAAAGGGAACGGGGAATAGGGAATGGGGAGTGGGGAATGGGGCAAGAAAATCGCTTTCTAATCCCCATTTCCCACTCCCCATTCCCCACTACCTTATTGCTTCCACTTCGCCTTTCGCGGCGGCGCCTGACATTAAAAATGAAAGCTGACATCAGCCACGGCCCCCGTTTCTCCTACTCACTTCGACTCATCCATCGCCGTTTTCATCGCATTAATGACGCGCTCGCTGACGCGGTTCTGGCGCAGCGCAACGAGAGCTTTCGAGGACAGGTCGAAATCGACCTGCGAGGTTTCGATCTTGCGAATGACCGTGCCTTCGGAGAAGCCGGCCTCGACCATCGCCATAATATCTTTGTTCTCCAGTTTCGGCGCGCGCTGCAGCTTCGGTTCGGCCCCGGCCTCTCCCGGAGGCCTGACGATCCTGACCGTGGCCGATCCGGTCGTTTCGGACTGCTGGCTGCGATCGCCGTTCGGCCCAAGGCCGCCGCGGCTTCTGTTTCTGCTGCCCGAACCCGATTGCGAGCCGAAGATCATCGCCTCGTCTTCACGGCGCTTCGCCTCTTTTTCGGTCGGCACCTCCTTGAAGATCGGGCCGTTGAAGAAGGCTTCGTCGTCTTTGGAGAAGAATTCGTCGTCACGCAGACTTGTCAGTCGCTGCGCGGCGGCGCGGAAATTGGTCCGCTCAACCATCTCGGTGATGACCTTCTCGTTGACGCCGCGCTTCTTCAACTCGACCAGCCTGGGCGTCGAGATGTCGAACGCGGTTTCGGAATTTCGGATCAGATTGATGATCGTGCGATCCTTAAACCCGGCCTTGGAGAGGTTGATGATCGCTTCGTTAGTCAACACCTCGCGTCTGTTGTCGACTGGATTCTGCGCGTTGGCCGCGCGGGCCGAGGCCAGCGCAAGGGTGGTCACGAGACAAAGAGAGGCGAGATACTTCATACGAATCCTCCTTCGTTTTCATTGTTTCAGTACGTCGCCCGAAGCGACAGCGGCCATCGCGCGACGATAAGCCGTGTTGATCCGCCAGACGTAATTCATCGTTTCCCGGTACGGGGGAATGCGGCGGCCGTACTTCAGCACGGCGCCTTCGCCGGCATTATACGCCGCCAGAGCAAGATTGACATCTCCGCCGAACATCTCCAGTAAAGTTCGAAGGTACCTCGCGCCGGCGTCGACATTTTCGACCGGGTCGTGGATGTTCCGGACGCCGAGCCTGGCCGCCGTCGCCGGCATCAACTGCATCAGCCCCCGCGCGCCGGCCCGCGACACGGCCCGATGATTGAATCTCGACTCCTCGCGCATCACTAGATAGATCAGCGTCGGGTCAACGCCGTATTTGTCGCCGCTCGAAGCTATCAACCAATCCAACCCGCGATGGCCCGTCGTGTAACGCAAGCTCGAATTCGAGGACGGCTCCTCCCGCTCAGTGATCGCGACCTCGCGGAGAACACGCTCGACGTCAGAACGGTCAATGAAGGTTTGCATCTTGCCCAGGCGATATCCGACACGATCCGCGCTCTCCCAGACGGCGTCAGCGTCGATCTGCGTACCGCCTTTGAGGATGATCCGCGATATTTTGCGGGACGGGGCTGATGAGTCTGATGAGACGGACGGTGTTGATGGACTCGTTGAGAGAGCCGGTTTCGGTTTTGTGATTCTTAGGACTTCTGTTTTAGCGAACGAGGCGATGATCTTTCCCTGCCGGTACCAGATCGAGTCGGCAATCTCCCAGACCTCCTCGGCTTCGATCACCCGCCCGTCTATCAAATGCAATTCGTCCGCCCGCGCCACAGAGACAGAGAGAAGGAGGGACAGAGAGAGAAAGACAAGAAGACGAGGAGACAAGGAGACAAGGAGACAAGGAGAAAAACACCGCGTCTCCTTGTCCCCCCCTCTCCTTGTCCCCCCCTCTCTTTTCTCTGTGGCTCTGTGGCTCCATGGCATATTTTTAAACGTGCGCGACTCCGAAGTAGTTGTTCCAGGCCAGATCGAGCAGGTCGTTCGTCAGGACCGGCTCGAAGTTTCGGTACTGGCAAATATCCAGAAAACGGTTTATCAGGTCGCGCGGCTCGCAGGCTTTCATGACGCGTTTTTCCGCCACATACTTCGAGATCGTGTAATCGAGAATGAGCGCATCATAGCTAACGCCCGTGTTCTCGGCGTACCGCTCGAATATTTTCCGGTAGGTTTCCTCGGACGGCGGTTCGATGTGAACGCGGTAGCCCATCCTTCGCAGGAAGGCTTCGTCGACCAGGCGGCTCGGTTCGATGTTTGTAGAGAAGACGACGAGCTGTTCGAAAGGCACGACGATCTTTTTTCCGGTGTGCAGAGTCAGAAAGTCGACCCTGCGTTCGAGCGGGATGATCCACCGGTTGAGCAGGTCTTCCGGATCGACCCGCTGCCGTCCGAAATCATCGATCACCAGAGTGCCGCAATTGGCCTTGATCTGGAACGGCGCCTCGTAATAACGCGCCGCGCGGTTGTAAATCAGGTCGGCGCTCTCCAGAGTCATCTCGCCGCCGACCAGGATCAGCGGGCGCAGGATGCGCAGCCAGCGCCTGTCGTACGATTCGTAATTGTCCTCGTCCAGAGTGCGGTCGTGGTTGTGGGCGTCGAAAACGTTGATGACATGTTCGTCCACCGCGAAGGCGTAAGGGACCCAGATCGGCGTTTGCAGCGCGTTGTTGACGCGCTCCGCCATCGACGTCTTGCCCGTTCCCGGAACGCCGGAGATGAAGAGGCTTCGGCGCGAATTGATGGCGAAGCCGAGCGTCTGCAGCAGGCTCTCGGGCAGGACCAGGTCATGAAACGCGGCGGCGACCTGGTCGGTCCCGACCAGGTCTTCGGGCTGCGCCTGCGAACGCATCATCGCGCTGTAAGCCGCCAGCGAAACCGGCGTAGGGCCGACGTAGCCCGAAATCTCCGTCACGCGCCTCAACTGATCCCAGCCCCGGTCGAGCAGCGCGTAGCGGTTATTGTTGAACCCGACGTTACCGCGAATCTCGACCAGCTTCTCCCGGTAAAGATGCTGCATCAACTGCTCGACCAGCGGCGCCGGCAAACACATGCGCTCGGCCACAGTGGCCGTGGTCACAACGCTCTCAGTCGCCGAAATCTTGAGCGCCAGGTCGGCTAGAAACTGAAAAGAGAGTCCCGTCCCCTCTAGAGATTCGGGAATCGGAGGAGCGAAAAGTTCTATTTTAGCTTGTACTGCTTCAGTCATAAGTGGTTAGTGGTTAGTGGGCAGTGGGCAGTGGGCAGTAGTTCGTGGTTAGTGGTTAGTGGGCAGTGGGCAGTGGTATGAAGGAGACCAATTACCGCCCACCAACCACTGCCCACTAACCACTAACCACTGCCCACTGCCCACTGCCCACTACTATTACTGCTGATCAACGGTCTGTTCCTTCTGCTGCCCGGCCGCGGCCAGCCTCTTGTACCGTTCGCTGAGCGTGGCGGCTTCACGCGGCCGGCCCGTGCGTTCGTAAAGGTTGACGAGGTTGCCGAGAGCCGTGAGCGATTGCGGTTGGGTAGTGAGCGCGGCCTCGTAGTGGAAGATCGCGTCATCGTACTTACCCTGCTGGGTGTAGACGTAACCGAGGTTGAGTTCGGCGCCCGTTTCGCCGACGGCGATCACGAAATGCCGCCGCGCATTCTCGTACTCGCCCTTGCGCCCGTAGGCCAGCCCGATGTTGTTGTGCATGCGGCGGTCGTTCGGCGTGATCTTCAACCCCCTGTCGTAATATTTGATGGCGGAGCCGAAGTCGTTCGAGAGGTAGTACGAATAGCCGATGTTGTTCAGGAAGCGGGCGTTATTAGGCTCGAGCTTGAGCGCCTTTTTGTATTCATCCTGAGCGGCGCGATACTGACTTTTCTCGTCGTAGCAGACCGCCAACAGGTTAAAAGCTTCGGCGAAATTGGGCTGCAAGACGGTCGCCGCGACCAGCCTCTGGATCGCGCCATCAATCCGCCCTTTATCACGCAATTCGATCGCCTCCTCGAATTGTTTTTTCGAGGAACCCTCGGCGGTGGTCGCCTCAGTCGTAACCCCGGCGCCGGTGTCAGCGATGATGCCGTTCTGCGAGCGGTTCACCGGGATCACTCTCATATTTTCGAGGTCCTTATCGCTCGACTTCTTCATCGCTACGTCGTTGTTGCTTTTCCCCTTGAACAGACGGGCGAAAAGGCGCACAGGCGCGGTCATGACGCGTCTAAAGCCGCTGGACTTTCTAGGCGCCGCGGCCTTACCGTCGGGCGAAGCTTCTCCGGGCGCCCCTTCGGACGCCTCTTCAGTCTCGTCGTCATCGAACAGGAAGAAGTTCGCGCCCGAATTCAGACTGGAGTTGAGACGCGAACGCAAATCCGGAGTGGCGATCACGACGACGAGCGCAAGCGCAAGGGAGATCACGGCCGCGGCCGTGATCGCATGTCGGCGAAGGTAACGGGAAGTCTTTTTTCTGGCCATTATTCACAACCTTTCTATTGAACGGGGTCCCTGATCAGAATTTGAGCAACGGTGTCTTCGTAAACGCTCCGCCACCCCCCGCTCGCAATCGCTATCATCGCGAGCGGTTCGTCTCGGCGCAGCGCCATCCATCTAATGTCGTACTTCTCGAGCAGTTCCGACCATTGCGGTTTGATGGTCACGATCCGGTCATAATCGTCGAGGACGCTTCCCTGCCGGTAGAAATCGCTGCGTCCGTCAACGAAGACCTTGAACTGCGGATGTAGCCTGTAAATCAAATAACCGCCGAACTGATCGGATGAGTACATGTTCCCTTCCGGCTTCGTCCGCAGAATGAAATCGGCGGCGGCTTCAGGGAACACGTTCGGATTGAAGCGCTCCGGCGCCAATTTGCGCGCCCACCCGCCGGCCGTCATGGCGATGATGAAGGCGAAGACGGCGCCTGAAGCGAAGGCGCCGGTCAATTGCCGGTCAATCGCCATCACCTCACGATACCAGTCTCGCGCGGCGCGAAAAGCCCTGGCCACCTTATTCCTCGCGGCGGCCGACCGATCGGCGCTTTCCGAGACCAACGCGCTAAATTGTTCGGCGATTATGGGGGCGAGCATGACGACGGCCAGCGTGACGTGACGCTCCGACCGCAGCGTCATATGCCCCCACAAAACCAGCAGACCCGCCTCGACAAAACGACGCCGCCGGACGGCGTTGGCCGCCGCGACGGCCCCCAGCAGCAGCAGAATTTCAATCAGCCTGCCGTCCAGCGAATGAAAGTTGGGCGACTGAAACTCACTGATTGTCGAGAGCAGTTTCGCGTCCGTCAAATACCGCCACAGATGGCCATAAAGCCTGTACCCGTACGGCGTGGCGAGCGCGGCGACCGCCGAAAGCGCGCCGACCGCCATGTAAGTCCGCAAAACTCGCCACTGTTTCGCGCCACGCCACTCGCCCTGCGCCGCGTACTCGGCCCATTCGCCGGCGGCGTATATCGCGAGAACGGGGAATGTGGCGACGAATGCCCCGTGAAGGTTGGCCCACAGTGCGATAAGCGGCGGCAGGAAATAAATCCACCTGCTGCGGTTGCGGCGAAAATCCTCCACGGCCCCATACCAGACGACCATCAGCGCGATGGAGATCAGGTGCGGGCGCGCCAGCCAATGGACGACGCCGCACACCGCCCCGAAGATCGTCAATACGAAGGCGACGACAGCGTCAGCGCCACAACGCATCATCAACCGGTAGAGCGCGTCGTAACTCACCAGCAAAACCAGAATCGCCCCGCTGACCACTCCGGCCAACCCCCAGTGACGATGCAGGATCGCCATGACCAGGTCGGTCAGCCACTCCCACGCGAACCATTCGCGCCCGGCCATCGAGTGAGAGAACGGGTCGCGCTCGGGGACGGCGCGGGTCTCAAGGATCAATTCGCCTGCGCGAATGTGCCATCCCGTGTCGCTGTCCATCAGCAACCGCGACGAATTGTTGACGAGCAGAAAGAGGATGATCAGCAGGCAACACCCGCCGAGCGACGGCAAAAGCCACCGCGCAGCCGCGCCGATTTTCCTGTTTTTCGACTGGTTATACCGCTTAGCTCTGATCGCCGTTGTTTCATTTTCCATTTGCCGTATTACATTTTTCATTTGCCATCACAGCCATTCACAACTCCGGCAATGGCAAATGAAAAATGTACTATGGCAAACGGAAAATGCCTCAAGACACGATTTCGAGCTGGTCGCCGACTTTCAGCGAAGCGCGTGAGATCGTGCGCGCCGGCAACTCGACCACGCTGCGCGCGGCGAGCCTCGGCGATGTCACACGGAACGGGCGCATGTTTTCCACCAGTTTAACTATTCGCAACTGTTGATCAAGAAAGATCACGTCAATCGCGAAAAGCATCCAGAAAGTGTGGACGCCATTGCACGGGCGCAGCCAGATCGCTTCGGCCTCTCCGAGGCGGCGGCGAAACATCAGACCGCGCAGACGCTTGAAAAACGTGTTGGCGAGCGTGACCTCTTCGGCTAGACACTGCCCGGTCACGCGATGATAAATCTTCATTGCGCCTGAATTCAGTTGTCCCAATCGTCATCGCGCTCGCGCATGCGCCGACGCACCACGATGATGCTCAGAATCGCGGCGATAGCCAGTAGAACGGTGATGATGATCCAGTTCAGCGTCAGATCGGGTCTCTCCGGCTCCAGTTGCAGAAACAAGGAAGCCAAAATCCGCATTGGGGAGTCTCCTCCGAAAACCAACCGCGAGGATCGAGGATCGAGGATCGAGGGTCGAGGATCGAGGATCGAGGATCGAGGATCGAGGATCGCATTAAATCACCCATCGCTATCCTCGATCTTCTATCCTCGACCTTCAATCTTCGATCCTCGATCCTCGCTGTTGTTCTCACTGTTACGGGGCGCTCACTGCGACGTGAACGACTCCTTGGTTAAAGATTTAGAGTTACTACTACAAAGTATCCGTTCGGCCGGTTCGCTCACTGCTGGCCCAGGGCGTTGAACAGATCCCATATCTTGATAAGCGCGGGTCCCATCAGCACGATCAGCAGCGCCGGGAAAATAAATAAGAGCAATGGAAAAATCAACTTGATCGCTGCCTTGGCGACAAGTTCTTCCGCTCGCTGGCGGCGTTTGGTGCGCATCGAATCGGCGAAGACCCGCAGGGAATCGGCGATCGAGGTGCCGAAGCGGTCCGTCTGCACCAGCATCGCCACGAGGGATTTGACATCGGCGACGCCGGTGCGGTCGCCGAGATTGCGGAGCGCCTCGTCGCGGGGCTTGCCCGCGCGGATCTCGCGGTTGGTGATCGCCAGCTCGTCCGACAGATCGCGTTCGACGATTTCCATCTCGCGCCCGACGCGCTGCAGCGCGGCGTTCAATCCCAACCCCGCCTCGACGCACACCACCATCAGGTCCAGCGCGTCAGGCAGGGCGCGCGTGATTCGAGTCTGCCGGTTGGCGATCATCCGCGAGAGAAAGAATGACGGAAGGAACAATCCGTAAAAGACCGCAATGAGCGTCAAGCCGACCGCCGTGGTGTCGAAGGGCCAGCCGAGCGCGACGGTGATCAGAAAGATCGTCCCGACGGGAAACATCACCGCCGAGATCAGCCGGACGACTCGGAAGACCATGACAGCGTTCTCGTCGTAATATCCCGCCTGCATCATCCGCCTGCGCAATCGCCGCACATTCCGGGGCGACGGGGCCGGCGTGAACTGGTCGAGACGTTTGGCGACCTTTTCGACAATGATGGATGAAACAGGCTGCGCCTGCGCCTCTTCCGCCACGCGCGGATTGATCTCCCTCAAACGGTTTTCGACCGGATTGGCGGGCCGCGCCCAATACCAGTAAAGCGCGAACACCCCGCTGCCGACCGCCAGCGCCAGGGATCCGAAAAATATCAGGCTGTTAAAGTCCATAAGCGCCCCTTGTCAGTGGGTAGTGGGCAGTGGGTAGTGGGCAGTTTCTTGTTCGGCGATTTGCAACTGCCCACTACCCACTAAATCTGAATATTGACGATCTTGCGGATGACCAGCCATCCGACGACCTGCATGACCACGCCGGCGCCGAGTATATAGACGCCATAGGCGTGATCGTAGAGGGTCTGCATATAATTCGGATTGACTATGTTGATCCAGAAGAAGAGGAAGAAGGGCAACGCGCTGACGATATAACCCGACAATCTGGCCTGCGCCGACTTGACTCGGATCTCGCCCTGGATGCGGAATCTTTCACGGATCGTGTGACTGATGTTGCGCAGGACCTCGGAAAGATTGCCGCCGATCTCGCGCTGGATGAGCACGGCCGTGACGCAGAGCTTGAGGTCGAGAATCGGCATTCGCTCGACCAGATTTTCAAGCGCCGTTTTCATGTTCAGTCCCAGGTTCTGTTCTTCGTAGGTCTTGCCGAACTCCCGCGCTATCGGTTCGGGCATCTCCGTCGCGACCATCTGGAGCGCCGAACTGAAGCTGTGTCCGGCCTGAAGCGAGCGAACCATCAACTCCATCGCGTCGGGCAACTGCTCCAGAAAGGTTCGGAAGCGCCGGCGGCGTTTGTTCATTACGACCATCAAGGGCGCCACCATCACGACCCCCGCCGTCATAAGCATGGCCATCAAAGAACCGGTGAACAGAAAGATCATCAAGCCCGCGACGAAGCCCGCGATCAGGCTTGAAATCACGAAGCGGTAGACGGTGACCTTCAGGTCTGCCTGGCGGAGCACGGCCTGAAGCCGGTTGAAGACCTCGAAGCGGATCAGCGCCCGGTGGAAAGCCGGCACGCTGCTCAGTAACTCCTCTTTGAGAAGCTGCAACTCGCGATGGCTCGCGCCTCCCCGCTCCTGCACCAACTGCTTCAGCCGCTCGTCAACGCGGCGTCGGTATTGGTCGGTGTCGCGGCTGACGAAAAAATAGATCGCCACCGTCAGGAAGACGAACGCGAAGAGAATGAGAGCTAAAAGCAGGCCTTGCATAAACCTCCTGTACCACAATCAACACATGCCCGTATGGTATGGGCGGACCTGTGTCTGCCATGACCTATGTGTCTGTCCTGGCTGTTGTGTGTAAACCAAATCCGGGGCGGACACAAAGGTCTGCCCCCACCAACTTCTAAATCCCCGCTTCGAAGAGGTTAGGCGGCAATCTGAAGCCGTACTGTTCGAGACGTTCTGAGAAGCGCGGGCGGATGCCCGTCGGGCGGAACTGTCCCAGAACCTCGCCTTTGGGTCCGACGCCGGTTCGCACGTAGCGGTAAATCTCCTGCATCGTGATGATCTCGCCTTCCATTCCGATGATTTCGGAGACGCTCGTCACCTTGCGCGAGCCGTCGCTGAGGCGCGTGACCTGAATGATCAGATTGATCGCGGAACTGATCTGCTGGCGCATGGCCTTATCGGAAATGCGCAGATTCGCCATGGCGATCATCGTTTCGAGGCGGGACAGGGCGTCGCGCGGAGAGTTGGCGTGGATGGTGGTCATGCCGCCGTCGTGACCAGTGTTCATCGCCTGCAGCATGTCGACCGCCTCGTCGCCGCGAACCTCGCCGACGATGATCCGGTCGGGGCGCATGCGAAGCGAGTTGCGAAGCAGACTGCGCTGAGTGACCTCGCCGCGCCCCTCGATGTTCGGAGGGCGCGTCTCCAGACGCACGACGTGAGGCTGCTGCAGCAACAACTCCGCCGAATCTTCTATCGTCACGAGACGCTCGTCGTGCGGGATGAATCCCGAAAGACAGTTGAGCATCGTCGTCTTTCCGGC
>Ga0126377_10002884_pt1 | contig 12024 bp, 8 predicted proteins | sample PanSoiMetPlot_22_FD_92647 | JGI IMG/M metagenome (GOLD analysis project Ga0126377, IMG submission 92647) | Tropical forest soil microbial communities from Panama - MetaG Plot_22 | ecosystem: Environmental > Terrestrial > Soil > Tropical forest > Bulk soil | place: Panama | collected 2016-02-17
ACCGAGTGCCGGCTTGAGTCCCAGCGCGGCGAAGTAATTACCGGAGACGAGGAGGCCGTACGCGCGTACGGTCCGGCCGGATTCGCCGACGGAGAGCGGCACCATGCGAAACGCCAGCGACGCGCTGAAGCTGCGCATCGATCGCGACAGGTCGAGATACTCGAGCCACGACACGCCGGGATACGAACCCGTCTCGGCACGCGGCTCGACCAGGCGGAGCGATCCGCCGTCCGCCACACCCGGGAGCGGCTGGAGAACGACGGCCTGCAGCCACGAAAACACGACTGTGTTGACGCCGATGCCTACCGCGAGCGACAGCACGATGACCGTGGCAAACACGGGCATCCTGGTGACGGCACGAACGGCATGGCGAAGATCCTGCAGCATCGATGGAGTTGTTATTGTCGGAGAGATCGGTCGGCGCATCAACTATGCGCGACTTTGCGCCCGGGGAGCCGTTTGGGCGCCCGCGCGGTTGTTCAGGCGGCGTTCACGATCACTCGGGCGTGGAGGGCGGCTGCCGGATGGTCAAGACCGTGAGCACGTGCGCCCGCGAGACCGGACTGTCGTCCACTTCGATCCCGTCGCGCATCAGGTCGGCTCCGCTCCCGGACCAGAGCCGGCCGGCATCCGCAGACGCGACTTCGTAGAGCGCGTCGGCCACGAGACCGCGAGGTCGCAGCGTCGTTCGACTCGGCGCTGACTCGCCGCGAAACGCGAAGATGACGGCGTCACCCGTCGACGAGTCGAGTTCCTCCACCGCGTCCCACTGGCTGTGGTCCGCAGGATCCACCGGCGATCCGAGCAGAATGGCGTCGGCGTTCGCCAGCACGCCCCGAACGCCCTTGTAGAGCCCGATGGCATCGCGGACGGCGGCGGCCGCGTCGTCGCTCAGCGACTCGCTGCGAAACGTGAGGCCAAAGGCGCCGGCAGCGCGACTCCTCAGGTAGAGCGCGGCATCGTTGCCCGATGACAACGGCTCGCTTCCGGAGTCAGGCGTGAAGGCCAGGAGGTACGCCGGCGGAAAGAATGTCGACAGGCCCTCGAGGTTGTGGCGAACGTGGCTGGAGGGAGCGGTCCGGTCGTCCATCCATGCCGAATCGGAATATCGAAGCCATCCGAAGTCCAGGCGGTTGCCGCCGCCCGACACGTTTTCGACGAGGAGATCGGGATAACGGACGCGCAGCGCGTCGAGGACGTCGTACAGCCCGCGCACGTGTGCGAACGATCCGTCGCGCGCGCCGTGGTCGTGCCCGGGCGCGTCGCAGTTGATCCAGAAATTGTTGTCCCATTTCAGGTAGTCGGGCCGCACTTCGTCGACGAGCGCGGTGAGGCGCTTCAGCAACCAGTCGCGGCCCGCCCGCGTCCCCAGACAGATTTGCGCCGTCGTCGTCGAACCGCGCTGTCCGTTCGATGTCGCCAGCCACGAGGCGTCCGGTGCGTCCTCGGTCCCGAGCATCGAGATGTTCAACCGCTCCGGCTCGACCCACAATCCGAACTTGATGCCGTAGGCGTGCGCGAGGTCGCGGAGCGGCCGCAGGCCGTCCGGGAACCGGCCGGCGTCGGGCCGCCAGCCGCCGAGACCGGCTTCGAAGTCCGCGGCGTTGACGGCCCCGGGCGTCGGGTACCACCCGGCATCCACGACGAACAGCTCGACGCCGAGATCGCGGCTGCGTTCGATCTCTTTCGCCATCGATTCCTGATCGATCCGGACGCCGTAGGAGAACCAGGTGTTGTACGTCACGAGCGGGAGGAACGGGCGGCCGCCGCGGAGCCCGGTCATGATGAACTCACGGAGCCCGGCCCCGACATTCGTCACTGCTCCCGCGACGATGCCGACCATGGCGTGCGGCGATTCGAAGGGCTGACCGACGCCTACGGTGGTCGTGGTCCCGGGGTGTCCAATCGAAACGACCATCTGCGCTTGCTGGCGCCGGAACGTCATCTGCCACGCGCCTGACCAGAGCGAGCCAACCACGAGCTGCGCGCCGGTTGTCTGGCTGCCGTCGACGATCGCGACGGGGACTTCGCGTTCCGACGAGCGACGGTCGCTGCCGATCACGAGCTTCTCGCCGACAGTCAGGTCCTGGCGCTTTCGGGTGAATGCTTCGTCGTTTCGCGAATCGGCGTTGTCGCCGCGCAATCCGTTGAGCCACTGCAGTGTGCCGGGCGCCACGCTGCCCCGCCACACGACGATGTCGCCGAGTTCGACCGGACGATTGACGAGCGCCTCGACGCGAAGCCAGGTTTCGACAATCCGCGATCCCGGAACGACGAAGTACGTTCGACGCACCCGTGCGCCCAGATCGGGCTTGCGATACGTCACGTGCAACGCGACGCCGTTCGCAACCGTTTCGCCGAGGACGCCTTCGAAGACGAACCCAGTCCCCGCGGTCGAAAGCGTCATCGGGTTCCCCGCGAGGGTGAACGACGTGTCCGCCGCGGCAATGATCGGCCAGTCGGCCGCGGTGTCCCGGGACGTCAGCCGCCGAACCTGCCATTGATCGCCGCGATCAAGCCCGAACGCGACCTCGATGCGGGAGGTCCCGATCGTCCAGACCCCTGCCGTCTCATCGTGCGCGACATAGGCGTCGCCGGCAGCCGCCGCAATCGTCGCCGCCCCCGTCATTGATGAATGCGCAAGCAGAAATGTAAGAATCAGGCCACAAAGCCGCACGTGCCACACCTCAGTTAGGCACGCGAAGAGCGGACTATTTCCGGCTCATCCTCGAAAGGTCAGGGGTGGCCGGAAGGGCGGGACCGGGGAATGGGCAGGAGGGGCAGGACGGGAAGAATGCTGCGCGCGTCAGATCATTTCGGATTGGGGATTGCGGATTGCGGATTGATTGAGGATTGGGCGCCGCTGTTTCTCCAATCCGCAATCCGAAATCCGCAATCCGAAATTCTCCTATGACTGGCTGCGCAGGTACTTGTTGAAGAAGTCGAGCGTGCGCTGCCACGCCAGCTTCGCGGACGCCTCGTCGTACCGCGGGGTCGTGTCGTTGTGGAAGCCGTGCTGCGTGTTCTCGTACACGTACGCGGTGTAGGTCTTGTTGTTCGCCTTCAGCGCGGCCTCGTACGCCGGCCATCCCTGATTCACACCTTGATCGTTGCCGGCATAGTGGAGCAGCAGCGGCGCCTTGATCTTCGGAACGTCCTCTGCGCTCACCTGGCGACCGTAGAACGGCGCGGCGGCGCCAAGGTCGGGCATCCGCACCGCCAGCTGATTGCAGATTCCGCCGCCGAAGCAGAACCCGACGACCCCGATCTTGCCGTTGGACTCGGGATACGCCTTCAGCCACTTCGCGGCGGCGACGAAGTCCTCGAACATCTTCGGACCGTTGACCTGACGGAACGCCGCGGCGCCTTTCTCGTCGTCGCCGGGATATCCGCCCACGGACGTCAACCCGTCCGGCGCGTAGGCGATGAAGTTCGCCGTCGCCAGGCGCCGCGCGACGTCCTCGATATAGGGATTGAGGCCGCGGTTCTCGTGGACGACCAGGACGACGGGCAGCTTGCCGGTGATCTTGGCCGGCTTCGCGAAGTAGCCCTTGATGCTGCCGTTGCCCTCCGGCGACTGGACGGTCATCGTCTCGGTCTTGATTCGCGCATCGTCCTTCGGCACCTGCTGAGCCCACGCGTAGTTGGGGCGCAGGCCCTCGAAGATCGTGGCCACCGTCAGCCCGCCGACCGCGAACTTCCCGGCGCGATCGAAGAACTCCCGCCGGCTGATATCGCCATGCTGGTATTCGTGGAAGAGATCGAGCAGCTCCTGCGGATAGTCAGATGCTTTTTTTCGTTCCATCAGCGCTCCTCCGTCATTCCTGATTCCTCATTCCTGATTCCTCGTTCCTTCAGGATTCGTCCGCCGACGGTCCGTACAGCCCCGGCACCGGCACGTCGTTCATCCGCAGGTAGACGCCAAGCTGCGCTCGATGATGGACCATGTGGTTCATCACGAAGCTGCGGAGCACGGCGACGCGCGGCATCGCGAGCACCGTCTGGCCCGCGTTCTTCAGCGTCCACGTGGCCATCATCTGATCGTCGGTCATGACCGCCAGGCTCTCGCGCGCGGGCTTCAGCTCCGCGTCGAACCTGGCGAGCAGGTCCGCGCGCGTCGTCATGATGTACGGCTGATACTTGGGGCCCTGCGACGGGTTGAAATCGTATTCGTCCTGCTTGATCGTCATCGTCGCCCACATCGGGATCTCCACGAGGTGGCCGGCGAGCTGCGACAGCGTCATCGATTTCGCATGCGGGCGGAAGTCAGGGTTTCCTTCGGGCACGCGTTCTAGCGTCTTTCGGAGGTTGGCCATTTCGTGGTCGAACTCGGGCAGCATGGAATGGCTGATCATCGTCGACATGTGGTACTCCTTGGAGAGACAATAGCGAGCATATTTTATGGCGACTCCATCTGCCAGCGTTGCGCACTTCCCCCAGGTCGGGGTTGGTGAATCGGCGTCGACCGACCGTGCGCCGTGGTCGATTTACGCGGTCCTGTTCGCGTCCACCTGCGTGATTCTCGGCGTCATGTGGGACATTTCCTGGCACCGGACGATCGGCCGCGACACGTTCTGGACGCCGGCCCATCTCGCCATCTACCTGGGCGGCGTGGTCGCCGGACTGACGTGCGGGTTCGTCGCCCTGCGCACGACGTTCTTCGGCACACCCGCCGAGACGGGGGCGTCGGTGCATTTCTGGGGCTTCCGCGCGCCGCTCGGCGCGTGGGTCTGCATCTGGGGCGCCTTCGCGATGCTGACGTCCGCCCCGTTCGACGACTGGTGGCACAACGCGTACGGCCTCGACGTCAAGATCGTCAGCCCGCCGCACATGCTGCTGGCCGCGGGCATCGCCGCGATCCAGTGCGGCGCGATGCTGATCGCGCTCGCGTGGCAGAACCGTGCGCTCGGCGATCGCCGTCACCTCGGCCGTCTCTATCTGCTCGGCGCCGGGCTTCTGCTCCTCCTCGTCGCGACGGTGGCGACCGAGTACACGCAGCGCTGGGACATGCACCAGTCGCTCTTCTACCAGGTGTCGGCCGGCGCGTTCACCTTCTTCCTCGTCAGCACCGCCCGGGCGTCGATCGGGCGATGGCCGGCGACGACCGCGGCGCTCGTGTACACCGGGCTGACGCTGTTCATGCTGCTGTTCCTGCCGCTCTTCGAAGGAAAACCGCTGCTCGGGCCTATCTACGTGCAGGTCGATCATTTCGTGCCGCCCGACTTCCCCATCCTGCTCGTCGTTCCTGCGTTCTGCATTGATCTGCTGATGCATCGAATCAAGGATCGCGACTGGATGCTGGCGGCCGTCATCGGCATCGCGTTCGTCGGCGTGTTTCTCGCCGCGCAGTGGCCGTTCGCCGATTTCCTGATGACGGCGTGGGCGCGCAACCGGTTCTTCATCAGCGACGCGATGCAGTACAGCATCGATCCTGCGATGCAGGCGCGCTGGTACCAGCTGAATCCTCCCGACAATCTCGCGGTCGGTTTGCCCATTGCGGCGGCGCTCGGCTTCGTCTCGGCGCGCTGCGGGCTGTGGTGGGGCAACTGGATGGCGCGAGTCCAGCGCTGATGTCGCGGCGCGGGCGGGCGGCGGCGATTCTCCTCGCGGCGCTGTCGATGGCCCACGTCGGCAGTCCCGACACGTTTTACATCGGCAAAGCCGGACCCTACGACGTCCGCGTCACCGTTCGCCTTCCTGGCGTCATTCCCGGCCGTGCGCAGGTTGCCGTCCGCGTCGCGGGTGCGACGCCCACGAGCGGCCACGTCGTCACGGTCCGCGCCGGACAGTGGAATGTCGGGTTGAAAGGCGCGCCGCCCCCTGAAAACGCGCCGGCCGTCCCCGGCGATCCGACGCTGCACGCAGCCGAGTTGTGGTTCATGACGGCCAGCTCGTACGAGCTCGGGGTCAGCATCGACGGTCCGTCGGGCCACGGCGAAGCGATCGTGCCGGTGATGGCGCTCGCCACGGCGCAGCGGACGATGATGCCGGGGCTGGGCGGGATCCTGGCAGGCCTCGCGCTGTTCCTGACGGTCGGCATGCTGACGATCATCGGCGCCGCGGTTCGCGAGAGCGTGCTCACGCCTGGCGCAGAACCCGACGCACCGCGCCGCAGCCGCGCGCGGCTCGCCGTTGGCGTCGCGGCGGTGCTCGCGGTTCTCATCCTCTGGGGCGGCAATGCGTGGTGGAACGCCGAGGCGTCGAGCTACGGCCGGTTCGTCCTGTACCGGCCATTCGAATCGCAGGCGTCCATCGCGCCGAACACGCCGGGCGATGCCCCGCGGACGCTGACGTTATCGATTCGCGATCCGCGGTGGACCGGCGATCCGAATCCGCTGACGCGCTACAACGCGCTGATTCCAGACCACGGCAAGCTGATGCACCTGTTCCTCGTCCGCGACGGCGGGCTCGACGCGCTCGCGCATCTGCACCCGATCGCGCGATCCCCGAAGGCGCTCGACTTCGACGTCGCGCTGCCGGCGCTGCCGACAGGCAAGTATCACGTCTTCGGCGACATCGTTCACGAGAGCGGCTACGCGCAGACGCTGGTCGCGAGCGTGGACGTTCCGCGCTCGGGGTCGGCGGCACCGCCCCCCACGGATCCTGACGACTCGTGGTTTGCGGGTGTGGCGGCAGCGGAATCTCCCCGGCCGGCCGTCGATCTGGGCGACGGAACACAGTTGCAGTGGGCGCGAGGCGTGAAGCCGGTTGCGAAGGGCGCCGAACAGCTGCTGTCGTTTTCGGTTCGTGATGCAGCCGGCGCCGTCGCGGACGTCGAGCCGTACATGGGGATGGCCGCGCACGTCGTCGTCGCCAGCCGCGACGGGTCCGTCTTCGCGCACCTTCATCCGTCGGGAAGCATCTCGATGGCGGCGCTGCAGAAATTTGCGGGCAACGCCGCTGATCCGCACGCAGGTCACGACATGCCCGTCCCCGGCGAGGTCTCGATCCCCTTCGCGTTTCCGAACTCGGGACCGTATCGGATGTGGGTGCAGGTGAAACGCGGTGGGCAGGTCAGAACCGCCGCGTTCGACGTCGACGTGAAGTAACCCTCAGTGATCTTCGAGGCGATGGCGTTCAGCCTCGATGTCCATCGCGATGTTGTCGCGGCGCGCGACCGCCGCTTCCTTCTTCCGCTTCTTGTCAGCAGCCGCCTGCGTCTTCTCCGCCGAACTGACGGCGAACGTCGGCAGCTGCCGTTCGAGATCGGTCGCGTGGCACGACGGGCAACTCGGCGGCGCGGCGTCCTGCGGACGGACGAGCGCTTCGAATTCCTTCCCGCACGTGCGGCACCGGTAATCGAAGAGAGGCATGGGCTCGCTCTCAGAAGAATATCCGATCCGTTTGTCTCCGCATGTCTTTCGCGATGTCTTTCGCGCGGGAAGTCTCGCAAAACCGAGAGGGTCCGGTAGACTTGCGCGCGGAGGAACGACACATGCGCGTCGGAGGGTCACTCATTCTTGCGTTCGCACTCGCCGCCGGGCTCGCAGTGCCCCTGGCCGGCCAGGACGATCCGATCAAGGTCCTCGTCGATCGGCTCGAGCTCGAACGGTACAAGGCGACCGTGAAGGGCCTCACGCAGTTCGGTGACCGGCGCCAGGGCACGGAGCGCAACCGTCGCGCCGTGGACTGGATCGAGGCGCAGCTCAAGAGCTACGGCTGCCCGACCGAGCGCGTTCACTACGAATACCAGACGCCGCCGCCCAACCCGCAGGGACGCGGCGGCGGGCGCGGGGCCAACCAGGCGCAGGGCGGCGGACGACTCCGCGGCTACCGGATTCCCACGGGCGTCAACACGGATCCGATGAAGCAGCCGGACGAAAAGCTTCGCGCGCTCAACGCCGAACCGGCGAAGGACGGGCCGCGCGAAGAAGTCTTCTGCACGAAGATCGGCACGACGCACCCCGAGGAGATGTACATCGTCAGCGGTCACATGGACGGACACGGCTGGGGCGAGGCGGCAAACGACGACGGATCCGGCACCGCGGTCGTGATGGAGCTTGCGCGCGTCTTCAGCAGCCCGGAGGTCCGGACCGAGCGGACGATTCGCTTCGCGCTGTGGAACAACGAAGAAACCGGATTGAACGGCGCGCGCGCATACGTCGACCAGCGCCAGGCGCGGCAGGGCAAGGAGGACCCGCCGGGATCCGGAAAATACCCCGAGCCGAAGTGGCTGGGGATGATCCAGCACGACATGATGATGTTCGACCACGGGATGCCGTTGCCCGACGGCACCATGAGGAAGGAACAGCGCCTCGAAGCCGACGTCAACGTCGAGTTTCAGGTCAATTCCAAGATGGCGGCACAGTCGCAGGCGCTCGCGTGGGTCTTGCAGCAGGCGAACGAAAAGTACGCCACGGATTACCCGGTCGCGGTCGGCAGCCACATGACCAACACCGATTCGACGCCGTTCATGGATGTCGTGCCGGCGATCAGCGTCCGCGAAAACGAGCGGGGCACGCAGATCGGCGCCGGATGGGATCCGCAGTGGCACCAGCCAACGGACGTCTACGCGACGTACTCGGACGCCGACTTCCGTCTCGGGCTCAACGCCGCGCAGACGACGTTGTCGGCGATTGCGCAGCTGACCGGCGTCACGATCAAACGGTGACATTGCGGAATTCGGATTGCGGATTGGTTAACGATTTCCTGAGAGTTGAGCCTTGAAAGTTGAGAATTTCTCGATGACTCGTCTGCCACTCGTCCTGGCCGGCCTTCTTGTCGCGGTCGCTCTCCCGTTGGCGCAGTCGGAGAAGCCGGACTTCGCGGCCATCGGCAAGATTCGCGACGAGGGCTTTGCCCACTCGCAAGTGATGGACCATATCTTCTGGCTCGCGGACGTGTACGGACCGCGGCTGACCGGATCGCCCGGCCTGCAGCAGGCCAGCGAGTGGGCGATGGGCAGGTTCAAGGAATGGGGACTGGCCAACGTCCACCAGGAGCGATGGAAGTTTGGAAAGGGCTGGTCGCTGGTGCGGTTCAATGCGAGCCTCGTCGAGCCGCAGGCGCAGCCGATCATCGGCTACCCGCAGTCGTGGTCGCCCGGGACGAAGGGACCGGTCGTCGCCGAGGTCGTGCGCGCGCAGATTGCGAACGAAGCCGACTTCGCCAGATATCGCGGGATGCTCGCCGGTAAGGTCGTCCTCTCACAACCGGCCCGCATCGTCCGCATGCTCGAAGGACCGATCATCCTGCGGATGGACGACAAATGGACGGCCGAGGCCATGACGACGCCAGTGCCCGCGCCGGCTGGAGGCGGCCGCGGCGGAAACGCGGAGTTCGCGCAGAAGCTCCGCGAGTTCTATCGAAGTGAAGGCGTGGTCGCTGTCTTCGACCGCGGCAGCAACGGCGACATGGCAGCAGGCGGCAGCGATCTGACGTGGGAGCAGCAGCATCCCGACGGCGGCACCATCTTTCCCGCCGGCGCGGGGCCTCGAGACGAGCACGCGGGATCCGGCGTGCCGGTCGTCACGCTCGCCGTCGAGCACTACAACCGGATGGTTCGACTGCTCGAGCGGAAGATTCCGGTCAAGGTCAGCGTCGACGTCGAAACGAAGTTCATCGACGAGACGGCGATGAACGGCTTCAACACCATCGCCGAGATTCCCGGCACCGATCGCGCGTCGGAGATTGTGCTGCTCGGCGCCCATCTCGATTCGCACCCCTACGCGACGGGCGCGACGGACAACGCGACCGGCAGCGCCGCGATGATGGAAGCCGTGCGGATCCTGAAAGCATCGGGCGCGAAGCCGCGCCGCACGATTCGCCTCGCGCTCTGGGGCGGCGAGGAGCAGGGCCTGCTGGGATCGCGGGCGTACGTCCGCGAGCATCTGGCCGACGTCGACACGATGACGCTCAAGCCCGAGCACGCGTCGACATCGGCGTACTTCAACTCGGACAACGGGACCGGTCGGGTGCGCGGCATCTGGATGCAGAGCAACCTCGCGGTGCGGCCGATCTTCGAGCAGTGGATCGCGCCGCTGGCGGACCTGGGCGTGACGATTCTCGGACCGCGGTCCGTCAGCGCGACCGATCACGTTTCGTTCGACGAAGCCGGAATCCCGGCGTTTCAGTTCCTGGTCGACCGGCTGGAGTACAACTCGCGGACGCACCATTCGAACATGGACACCGTCGATCGCGTGCAGCGCGACGACATGGTCCAGCAGGCGACGGTGATCGCGGTCTTCGCCTACGATGCGGCGATGCGGGACGAGAAGTTGCCGCGAAAGGCGTTGCCGGCGCCGCGCGCGCGATCGTCGCAGTGACGACGATAAACGGCCGGAGCGCGAGGCTTCAGCCGAGCGAGACTGCGAGAAGTGTTTCCCAGGGATAAACGACTTCGCCTCTTCGTGTAATAGGGATCGATCATGACGTTCATCCAGGATCTCAGGGTCGCGCTGCGCTCGCTCGCCAGGGTCAAGGGGCTGGCGGTCACGGTCATCCTCACGCTGGCGCTCGGCATCGGCGCGAACGCCGCCATCTTCAGCGTCGTCCGCGGCGTGTTGCTGCGTCCGCTCGTGAACCGCGACGAAAACCGGCTGATCTACATCCGGCAGAGCGCCCCGGGCATCGGCTCGGAGAACACGGCCTTCTCGGTGCCGGAGATTCAGGATCTCAAGGGCCGCCTCAAGACCATCTCGGCCATCGGGGACTTCTCCACCATCGGGTTCACGCTCGTCGGGTTGGGCGAACCTCACGTGGTCCGTGCCGGCGTCGTCGGCGGATCGTATTTCGACGTCATGGGACTGCGGCCCGTGATGGGCCGGCTGCTCGACACGAGCGACGACGGACCGAACGCCGCCGGCGCCGCCGTGCTGACGTACCGGTTCTGGAGCACCGGGCTGAAGAGCGACCCGACCGTGCTCGGCAAGACCGTCCGCCTCGGTTCGAGAACCGCGACCATCGTCGGGGTTCTCGAGCCGTCGGTCCCGTATCCGTCCGAAACCGAGCTCATCGCCAACGTCGTCACCAGCCCTCACCATCTGTCGGCCACCATGGTGACGGGCCGAGAGCACCGCATGACGGAGGTCTTCGGACGTCTCGCCCCCGGCACCGATTTGGAGGCCGCGCGCGCGGAGCTGAAGGCCGTGCACGGCGCCATCGTCCAGGAACACCCCGAGACCTATTCGGCGCGATCGAACTTCTCCATCAGCGCCGTTCTGCTGCGCGATCAGATCACGGCGCGGGCGCGGACGGTGCTGTGGATCCTGCTGGCCGCGTCGGCCCTGATTTTCGTGATCGCATGCTCGAACGTGGCCAACCTGATTCTCGCGCGGACGGTGCGGCGCGAGTCCGAGCTGGCGATTCGCGCGGCGCTCGGTGCGAGCTCGTCGGCGCTGCGCCGCACGCTGCTCGCCGAGAGCCTCATCCTCTGCACGAGCGGCGCCGCGCTGGGCGTGCTCATCGCGCGCCCGATGGTCGGCGTCGTGTCGAAATATGCGGCGCGTTTTTCCGTGCGCGCGCTCGATCTGACGCTCGATTCGAGCCTACTGTGGGTTGGCGTCGGGCTGGCGCTGGCGGCGTCCGTCCTGCTGGCGTTCGTGCCCCGCCTGCCGTCGAATGATGCGGCCCAGGGTCTCGGCCTGACGAGCGGAAGCGTTCGAATCGCCGGCGGAACGAACCGGCGGCTGCGCGTCTTCGCGGTGACACAAATCGCAGCGTCGTTCATGCTGCTCGCCGGGGCGGGCATGCTCATTCGCGCGCTCATGGCGCTGCAGGCGATCAACCCCGGTTTCGAAACGCGCAGCGTGCTCGCCGTCAACATCCCCATTCCGTCGTACGGGCGAACGCCGGAACAGCAGCGGACGTTGTACCGCGAGGTCAAGCGCCAGGTCTCCGCGCTGCCTGGGGTCCAGCATGTGGCGCTCGGCAACAGTGTGCCGTGGCGGGACGCCGGTAATTCCGGGCCGGGTTTTCAGTTCTCTGTCGAAGGCCGCAGGAAGGAAAACGGCGAGGACGATCCGCGGGGCAAGTTCCGATCGATCTCGCCGGGATTCTTCGCCGCGCTGGGCATTCCGATGATCG
>Ga0126377_10002885_pt1 | contig 12022 bp, 9 predicted proteins | sample PanSoiMetPlot_22_FD_92647 | JGI IMG/M metagenome (GOLD analysis project Ga0126377, IMG submission 92647) | Tropical forest soil microbial communities from Panama - MetaG Plot_22 | ecosystem: Environmental > Terrestrial > Soil > Tropical forest > Bulk soil | place: Panama | collected 2016-02-17
GAGACCCGCTACGTCGAGCCGCGGCGCGACGCACGACTGGAGTCGTCGGCTGCGAGCGTCGTGAGCGAGGCGATCCGGCGCAACCCGGGCGACGTCCTCGTCTTTCTCCCGGGTGCGCGCGAGATCCATCGCGCCGAAGCCGCTCTGGCCGAGCGTGAGCTGGCCGGCGCGCTCGTGATGCCGCTGTATGGCGCGATGACGCCGGACGCGCAGGACCGCGCGATCCTGCCCGATCCGAACGGGCGGCGCAAAGTCGTGCTTGCGACGTCGATCGCCGAAACGAGCCTCACGATTGAAGGCGTTCGCATCGTCGTCGACTCGGGGCTCGCGCGCGTCCCCCGCTTCTCTCCGCGCACCGGCATGACTCGCCTCGATACCGTCCGCGTGTCACGCGCGTCGGCCGACCAGCGACGCGGCCGGGCCGGACGCCTCGGCCCGGGTATGTGTTATCGACTCTGGGCGGAGCATGAGGATTCTCATCTGTTGGCGCGGAACACTCCCGAGATCGCCAATGCGGATCTCGCGCCGCTTGCGCTCGATCTGGCCGCGGCAGGCGTCTCGAATCCACTCGAGCTGACATGGCTGGATCCACCGTCGTCCTCGGCGTACGCGCAAGCGATCGAGTTGCTGCGTGAGCTCGATGCGCTCGATGCCAAGGGACATCTCACCGGCCGGGGACGTGAGATGCAAACACTTCCCGTCCATCCACGGCTCGCGCACATGGTGCTCGGCGGCCGAGCACGACGCGCGCCGCGACTGACGTGCGACGTCGCCGCACTACTTTCCGTGCGGGACGTCTTGCGCGGAATCCGTGCGCCGGCGGACGCAGACCTCGCGCTTCGCGTGGACCTGATGAAACGTGGACCCGCGGCCGCAATTCCGGCCGATGTCGACGTCGATCGAGACGCGCTGCGACGGGTGCGCGACGATTCCGCCAGGTTGGCCCGACAGCTTCGCGCCGAGGCGGATGACGAAACTGCAACTGAAGTGCTGGGCGTCCTCGTCGCGCTCGCGTATCCCGACCGTGTTGCGCAGCGACGACCCGGTCCTCGTGCACGGTATGTGTTGCGCAACGGACGCGGGGCCGAGCTGCTCGAGGGGCAATCGCTCTCCGACGCACCATTCATCGTCGCCGCGGAGCTCGATGACCAGCGGCCGGAAAGCCGCATCTTTCTCGCCGCGCGAATCGACGTTGCCGAGATACGCGATACGTTCGGCGACCAGATCGCGACCGAGGACGTCGTCGAGTTCGACGAAACGACGTCGACGGTGATCGCACGACGCCGCGAGCGACTCGGCGCCATCGTGCTGCGTGACGTGGCGATCGGCGATCCCGATCCCGAGCGCGTGCGTGACGCGTTCCTCGACGCTGTTCGACGCCGCGGCGCATCGTCACTTCCCTGGTCCGAGAGTGCGCGTCGACTTCGCGCGCGAATGGCATTCGTCGCCGCGCACGTCTCGGGTTGGCCAAACGTGTCGGATGAAGCGCTGGTTGAGCGGTTGGAGGACTGGATTGGGCCCGCGATCGCCGGTGCGCGACGCTGGAGCGACATCGAGCGTGTCGATCTCGCCGACGCACTCGCGTCGCTGCTCGACTGGCGTCAACGCCGGGAGCTCGACGATCTGGCGCCAACGCACATCGAGGTGCCAACGGCCTCTCGAATCCCCGTCGACTACACCGACCCGTCGTCGCCCGTGCTTGCCGTTCGTATTCAGGAGGTATTCGGCCTGACCGAATCTCCACGACTCGCGGGTGGCCGCGTGCCGGTGACGATGCATCTCTTGTCGCCGGCCCATCGTCCGGTCCAGGTCACGCAAGACCTCGCCGGCTTCTGGCGGACGAGCTACTTCGACGTGCGCAAAGATCTGCGCGGGCGATACCCGAAACACGAGTGGCCCGACGATCCGCTGCACGCGACGCCCACAAAACGCGCGAAACGTCGGCCGTAGCGTTTTGTCATCCCGAGCCCTTTTGTCATCCCGACCGCAGCGAGGGATCTGCTATTAGCGCTTCGTGAATGCGAGATCGCGCACGCGACTCACCGTCAGCGAGAAGCCAGTGACAGCGCCGCGATCGTCGCGAAGCACCCGCAGCAACATCTTGTCGCTGTTCGTGAACATGTTCTCGGCCAGCGGCACGAAGCGAAGCTCCGTCGACTGCGGACGTGTCATGATCAACACGCCATCGCGCGCCGCGATGCTGACGGCCATTTCCAACTCGTCGCTGTAATACGTGCCCGCGAGGAGCGCGAGCCGGTCGTTGCGCAGGCGTGCCCCTGTCGAATCGTGCGGGGCCTGCGCCGAACCGAACGACATCAGGCTCGAGGCCAGATCGACCGTCGAGACACTCGCCCGCTCAGCGGCGATACCCAGATAGATGCGTCCGACTTGCTCGGCGAGTGTTGTCGACGCCGCCGACGTGTTGCACAACGTGATGACGGACAGGCTCTTTTCAGGGAAGCGCAACAGCGTACTGCGATAACCGCCGTACGACCCGCCGTGTGAGAACGTTGTAATGCCGTGCACCTTCCCGATCGTTTGCCCGAGCGCGTACTGGATCGGTTGTCCGTCGTTGAGACGTCCGGCCGCCTGCAAGAGCGCGATGCCGTCGACCCCGCCAACCAATCCCGTCTCGAAGTTCGCATCCCACTTCACGAGATCCTCGATCGTGGAATAGACCCCACCGTCGCCGACGACGTCGAACTCTGGCTGGCTCAGGCGATACGTGCCGCCCGTCGGCTGGTATCCGACTGCACGCTGAGGGATGAGCGCGGTGTGATCGTCCCGGTACTCGGTGTGTGTCATGCCGAGTGGCTTGAAGATGCGCTCGGCCGCGAATTCGCGGAGCGACACGCCTGATGCCCGGCGAACCACGATCGAAAGCAGCACGTAGCCGGTGTTGCTATACAAGAACTCGTCACCGGGCTGAAAGTTGAGCCCCCGCTGACGACCGATCAGCGTGAGAAACTGCTGCTCCGTGAGCGGACCGTCGCTCGGCCACCCTGACACGGCCAGCAGTGTGAAGTAGTCGCGAAGTCCGCTCGTGTGGTAGAGCAGATGCCTGAGCGTGATGCCTGCGCCGAACCGCGGAACCTCCGGCACCCACTTTCGAATCGAATCGTCGAGCGACAGCTTGCCGTCGCGCGCAAGCAACACGATCGCCATCGCGGTGAACTGTTTCGAGATCGACGCGATGTAGAACCGTGTGTCGTTCGTGATCGGCGTGTCATGCTCGAGGTCGGCCATGCCATAGCCTTTGGCAAGAGCAACCTGACCGGCCCGCGTTATGCCGACGGCGCACCCCGGCGAGCGCGTTGAGTTGAATGGCGCGAAGATGGAGTCCACCCAGCGGACAGCCGAGTCCGTCGGCGTGTGTTGGGCTGCCGCGGGACCTGCGAGAACCAACAGGCTCAGCACAGCGAAGCGGAAAATCAAAATTCCCCCGGTTGATCCGAAAGTCTCACCCCAGCAGCGTTATGTCCAGTCAGGCATTCACCGTTGCCCGTTCGATGCAAACTCGCAGTAGCGAGACGCGGCGAACGAACGCATTGTGTCTGATAACGAGAGATCGTTGAACAGAACGCAATGGCGCCGAGTTTGCCTGATACGAAATACAGCCGTACCCCAGCGGTCTCCGACCAGATCCCACCGTGGCAGGCCGAGGTTGCTGGCAGAGGAGGCACGATGGAGCAATACGATCGGGAGGCGCAGGACGTTGTAAGCAGCGAGCCGTTCGCGCGCGAGCGCGAGGCGTTGGTCCCCATGAGCTGTCTCGACGCGTGGACCGTTTCGAACGACGATCCCGACATTCGCGGCTGGGACATCCGCACGGCGAGCGGACGGCAGCTCGGCACCGTTAGTGATTTACTCATCGATGCGCAGGTGGGCGAAGTCGTGTTGATCGACGTCGACCTTCCGGGAACCGATCGTCATACGTTCGTTCCCATTCGCGTCGTTCACATCGAGCGCGCGCGCCACGTCGTCACGATGGACTCGGCAGATCTGCCTTCGGCGAATGTCGCGCGCACGCGGCGCGAGTCGTCTGCGCGCTCGTCTTCCCATGGTGGGACAGTTCGGTATCCGCACCCAGAGCGCGAGATCACGCGCGAATGGCCGCGCCTCGCGGATGCGGCTGACGTGGATCGTCATCGCGGTGATCGCCGGCGCATCGATCGCATGAGCACGGGATTCTAGGTCGCGAGTTGTCATCTCGCGCGAAGCAAGGCGCCGCCCTCGAGGCTCGCCCTGAGGAGCGTCAGCGACGTAGGGAGCGCGAGCGACGAAGGCGATCTGCTCTTCCCCGCCCTTACAACTGACCTGAAACCTGACCCTTCCGCGTCGCGTACAGCCGGAGGCAGCCCACGATCCCCTCGGCTTCGAGACCGGCATGCACGCTCTTCTTCGCGACGTCCGCTACGGGATTCGCTCGCTGCTCAAGAGTCCCGGGCTCTCTATCGTCGCCGTCCTCGCGCTCACGCTGGGTATCGGCCTCACCACGACGATGTTCAGCATCGTCTACGGCGCGCTGATGAAGGGTCTGCCCTACCGCGACGGCGATCGCATCATGGTCGTGCAACGGTCGAATCCGGCTCGGGGCATTCGGCGGTCAGGGCTGCCTATTCAAGATTTCTACGACTACCGCCGCCAGCAGCGGTCGTACACCGACCTCGCCGCGTTCACGTCGGGAACGATGTATTTGAGCGGCGAAGAAAAAGCCGAGCGGTTCGATGGATCGTGGATCAGCGCGAGCACATTCGACATCCTCGGCATCCGGCCATTCCTGGGACGAAACTTCCGCGCGGGCGAAGACACCCCGGCCGGCGACAAGGTTCTGATTCTCGCATACTCCACGTGGCGCGAGCGGTATGCCGGCAATCCCGCGGTCATCGGAAAAACCGTCCGCATGAACGGCCAGCCATTCACCGTGGTCGGCGTGATGCCCGAAGGATTCGCGTTTCCGAATAACGATCAACTGTGGGTCCCGCTACAGACAGACCCGCTCGCGACCAAACGCGGCGAAGGGCAATACGTGCAGGCCTTCGGCAAGCTGAAGCCCGGCGTGTCAGTCGAGCAGGCAGCCAACGATCTCGTGACCGTCGGGAAACGACTCGCGACCGAGTACAAGGAGACCAACGACGGCTTCGTCGGGATCACGCAGAAGTTCACCGACAACTACATCGGCGACGAGCCGCGGCAACTGCTGTACACGATGCTCGGCGCCGTGTTTTTCGTGTTGATCATCGCGTGCGCGAACGTTGCGAACCTCCTCTTGGATCGCGCGGCACATCGCACGAAGGAAGTCGGCATTCGCACGGCACTCGGCGCCTCGCGCTCTGCGGTGGTACGGCAATTTCTTGCGGAGTCATTCGTGCTGTCGGTCGCGGCGACTGCCCTCGGGATTGGCGTCGCGTATTTCGGCGTCGACCTGTTCAACAGCGCCATCACCGTGACGCGGGTCCCGTTCTTCATCGATATCCGGCTTCACCCGCAGGTCCTGCTGTTCACCATCGGTGTTGCGGTGCTCACGACGCTCATCTCGGGTGCCATTCCCGCGTATCAATCGTCGCGTGCCGACATCAACGAAATTCTGAAAGACGAAACGCGCGGAGCCTCGAGCTTCCGCGTCGGCAAGATCAGCAAGACGCTCGTAATCGTCGAGATCGCGCTGTCGTGCGGCCTGCTCGTCGCCGCCGGCTTGATGATCAAGAGCGTGACGAAGATGAACACGATGGACAGAGGCTACACCACCAAGGACGTTTTCACCGCGCGCCTGGGTTTCCCCGCCACGTACACCGATACGGTGGCGCAGTGGCGGTTCTTTGATCAAGTCATCGAGCGCGTTGCCGGGCTGCCGGGCGTTCAAGCCGCGGCGCTCAGCGGCGGATTGCCGGCAACACGCACCGGGATGAACAGCGGTAATTTCGCGCTCGAGGGACAAGCGTATCTGAAGGACCAGGACTATCCGCAGGCGCACTGGCTTTCGGTGACGCCCGGCTTCTTCAACACCGTCAAGATTCCACTCGTCACGGGACGACTCTTGAACGATGCTGATCGCGAAGGTGCGCCGGCGGTCGTGGTCGTGACCAAGGCGTTCGCCGCGAAGTTCCTCAAGAACCGCGATCCCATTGGCAAACGCATTCGTGCCGGAGGGCCGCGGAGCACCGCGCCGTGGGCGACTATCGTCGGCGTCGTCGGCGACGTTTTCAGCGGCGATCAGGACGAGCCGATAACCCCTGTGTTTTTCCAGCCCTTCGCCCAAGCGCGCCAGAGCTTCGTTTACATCGCGGCCCGTACGAACGGCGCACCGACGTCGCTCACGCCAGCAATTCGCGAGGTCGTGGCTTCGCTCAACCCCGACATTCCACTCTACTGGGTGCAGTCGTATGAAGCGGCCACGGCGCAGTCGCTCTGGTTCGTCCGCGTGTTCGGCACGATGTTCATGATCTTCGGCGTCGTCGCGCTGTTCCTTGCGTCCGTGGGCCTCTACGCGGTGATGTCGTTCTCGGTGAGCCGCCGCACGCGCGAAGTGGGGATCCGCATGGCACTCGGCGCGCAAGGGCGCGACGTCGTTCGAATGATCTTCGGCCAGGGCGCACTTCAGCTCGGCCTGGGAATGACCGCGGGTCTGGCGCTGGCGTTCGGCATCTCGCAGCTGCTCAAGGTCGTGCTCTTTCAGGTTCAGCCGAGGGACCCGGCCGTGTTTGGCGGGGTCGCGGCCGTGCTGATTGGGGTGGGACTGTTGGCGTGTTTCGTTCCCGCAAAGCGCGCGACGCTCGTGGATCCGCTGGTCGCGTTGCGTAGCGATTGAGTCACGCGCCGGTTTTTTGTAGGCGGGAGCGGTTGCTCACCAGACGTTCACTTTGTTAGCTTACGGCCCATGATGAATCGCGACGTTGGCCTCAATTGTGTGAATAATCGCAATAATCGGAGCTCCTCCCGGAGATCTGGCTGACGCGCGCTGCTCGAGAGTTTCGCGGCCTGCCAGAGGAAATGGCGGGCCGTTTTGTTTGAGTGGAAGTGATGGGGCGTAGGTCAATTGGCAGACCGTCCGACTGTTAATCGGAAAGTTGATGGTTCGAGTCCATCCGCCCCAGTTGGTTCGATGAACACCTACAAAGAGCGGCGTAGACACTCGTGTCTACGCCGCTCTTCCTGCTTCAAACCAGAGTCAAAACGACGCACCGACACGCGGAGCCACTGCCACGCGCGTCGGTGTCAATCGCGATCTGACTGCCTGATTACTGCCCCGTCGCAGTAAACGTAACCGACTGATTCGTTCCGATCGTCCCCGTTCCGATGATCGTCCCCGATCCGATCGTCGCCGTCGAAAGCTGCTGACCGACGTTCGGTCCGAGCGTCCACGTCACCGACGTCAAGCCGTCGACACCCGTAAGGGTCGTCGCGGAGCTGAGCGATCCGTCCGACGTCGTCCATGACACCAACGCGTTCACGACCACGTTGCCACTCTGGTCCCTGACACGCACCACGAGCGGATTCGCCAACTGCGCGTTGACGGCGCCCGTCTGACCGCTACCTGAGACGATCTCGATGGTCGCTGCCGACAAGACCACGCCGTTCGTGAAGTCGTGGTTATCGCATGCGGCGGAGCCAAGCAACAGAGAACCGATCAAGGCTCCCAAAACCCGACGCGAAAAGCGAGTACTGTTGTGTAACCTCACATCTCCTCCCGGCCCTGTTTGCTAGAATTGTTGCGTGTTCTCTTAGAGATCACGTTCACACGCGTGGCGTACTCATAGCGGAGGACGTGCCACTGGAGCGCACGAAGCCGGGCCAACCGCCATCAGTAGCACGTTGGTCGTACGGGACGCGCGACTTTCCAGCGAACAAGACTGCCGCTCGTGGCCCGTACGCTTGAGAATTGTCTATTCGAGAGGATTGGGTCGTTGACGAGGATTCGCCCATGAGACGTCTCATCCGCGTTTGCTCACTGTGGTCGCGGTTGCCATCATCACCGCCAGACAATCTGAATGTCATCGTCACGCGTGAACTCTCGCGACGAGCCAGTGCCCATCTGGGGAGCTTCAACCGACGGCATCCCGCGTGCTTTGGTCCGAAGGGCCAGCGTTTCCCTAGCAGGGAGAAGCCGATGAGAACAATTGGATTACTGACAGCCCTGGCGATGGCGGCCGCCGCGCGGGCGATACCGATGACCAGCGAACGAGACCACGCAACCGTGGCGCAGGCTCAGGTGTTCGCAGCAGACAGTCCGGGCATCGCGCCGAGCACGGCACAGCCATGCCGGCGTCAGGTGGACAGATTCGGCAATATCCGTGTGATTTGCCCGAACCGGAGGCTGGCGCGCGCTGCCTGGCTCTCGCGACGCCGGTCCTACCGGAACAATTTCGCGGTGTTTTATCGCGACGGTGGCAGACTCAAGGTATGGGGACAGTGGAGCCCGAGACGCCGCTAAGAGCGCGAGAAGCTCTGATCGATTTGCCATCAACGAGGGCGCCGCAAGGCGCCCTCGTTTTTTGCGGGAACCGCCCTGTGTGAGAGGGGATTCTCGACCTGAGTCTCTTTCTCAGGGAGTGATGTGACGTGCGCAGTCTATTGCAGATTCTCGGTGCCGCATCGATCGCGCTCGCCGCGGCGTGCGGCGGTTATGGCGACGGATATACGAGCGGTCCGCCCGGCGGTGGTGGACCGCCGACGCCAACGGCGACGAACGCCGTGACGGTAAGCGACAACCAGTTTGCGCCGAGCGCCATTCAAGTGGCGCCAGGCACCACGGTCACCTGGACATGGGCACAGGGCTCATCGGTCCACAACGTCACCTTTCAAGGGGGCGCCTCCGACAACCTCGCGAACGGCGCGACGTTCTCTCGCGCATTCCCGACGGCGGGGACCTTCACATACCAGTGCACGTTGCATCCCGGCATGACGGGAACGGTCACCGTGCAGTAACGAGTTGAAGCGAGAGTCGAGGGTTGATGGAATCCTAAATCCGTAACCTCGTCTCTAACCGACCTGATCGTCCGACCACCGAGCAAGGGTTGCTGGCGCCCTTGCTCGCGTCGCGCGTGGGCAATAACTTAGTCGGCACTAACTTTCGCTGTTTGTCGACCTAATCCGTTTTCGAGTCGAGCCAGCACTATGCCTTCCACCCGAGGCACGCTCGCCGCTGCCCTGCTCTGCACGGCCGCCTGGGTCATCGCCTGCGACCAACTCGTCACCGAAGCGCCGGCCATGGGCGACGTCTTCGATGCCCCGATCGAAGGCCTTTCTCCCGGCGAGGCCGCCGCCTTCGCGCGCGGCGACGCCGAGTTCGCCCGGCGCTTCGCGCCGGCGACGGGACTCGGGCCGGTGTTCAACAACGCTTCGTGCGCCGCGTGTCACAGCGGTGACGGCCGCGGATTCCTCGAAAACGCGCTCCACCGCATCGGCAGCGCCGACGACGACTTTCTCCGCACGCTCGGCGGACCACAAATCCAGGACAAAGCCATCCCCGGCGCGGAAGCGGAAGCGATTCCCCCCGGCGTCGCGGTTTCGACCAGACTGCCGCCACCCGTATTCGGCATGGGACTGCTCGAGGCGATTCCCGAATCGACGATTCTCGCCCTCGTCGATTCGTCCGATCGCGACGGCGACGGAATCTCCGGACGGCCCAACTGGGTGCACCCCGCCGAGTTCGTGCCGGCGAGAGAGCCCGGAGGTGGCGCTGGACTCAAGCTCGGACGTTTTGGACGCAAGGCTCAGAACTCGAGCATTCTCCAACAAGTCGCCGAAGCATATCTGCAGGACATCGGCATCACGTCCGATTTCTTGCCGGTGGAAAACCGCAATCCCCGCGCGAGCGTTCCTGTCGAGGCGCTCGACCATGTCGCCGATCCTGAGATCCCCGGCTCGACGGTGCTCGCCGTTGCGCACTATGTGCGAAGCCTCGCGCCACCGGCTCCCGGCGTGGGGACGGCGCTTGTGAGCGAAGGCGCCGCATTGTTCACGACCGCGAAGTGCGCGAGCTGCCACGTTCCGGCGCTACAAACTGGCCCGAGCGTCATCCCTGCCCTCTCGAATCGAACGGCGCGGCTCTACTCCGATCTGCTGCTGCACGACATGGGCGACGTGTTGGCCGACGGGCGGCCCGACGGAAGCGCGACCGGACGCGAGTGGCGCACGACGCCATTGTGGGGACTGCGCCTCATGCGGCAATTCCTCGACGGACGCGCGCTTTTGATGCACGACGGACGCGCGCGCTCCATCGAGGAAGCAATCCTCTTGCATGGCGGTGAAGCCGCTGCGTCTCACGACGCCTACACGCGCCTCTCGGCCGAACAAAAGCGCGCGCTCGTCGCGTACGTGGAGTCGAGATGACGACGCATGATCGTCCGCACGACATCGATCGGCGTCGCTTCCTCGCGACCTGTGCTGTCGGCGCGTGTGCATTCGCCGCGACGGGATGCGCATCGCTCGCGACGCATCCAGTCACCGCGCTGAACGGAGTGGTTCGGCTGTCGCTCGCCGATCATCCAGCGCTCGCGCACCCGCGTGGCTCCGTTCGTATTCTGCCGACAGGAGAGCGCAACCCGGTGTACGTGCTCGCGCTCGGCGACGACCGATTCGCAGCTGTGTCACCGGTCTGCACGCATCGCGGCTGTACGGTGGAGCTTCAGGACGAACACCTCGTTTGCCCGTGCCACGGCTCGACGTACGATCGCAGCGGCGCGGTGCTGCGCGGTCCTGCTGAACAACCGTTGCGGCGTTTCCGCGTGCGCGTGCAGTCGGGTGTGATCGAGATCGCCTTAAAGGAGCCTGCATGAGAGCTTTCATATGCGCCGGACTCGCCGTCGTCGCCGCAGCCTCGGCTGCGACCGCGCAAGTCGACACCGTGCGGCGCGACTCGCTCGCTCGTCCGTTCGTCCGCGGCGGCACGTTCGACAAGCCATATCTCGCGAACTTGATGGGCCGAACTGCCATCGGCGGCTATGCCGAAGCGCACGCACGCTGGGAACAGGTCGACGGCTTGACGGATGAAGCCACGTTCGAGGCCAAGCGCTTCAATCTCTTCGCGAGCAGCCGCGTGAGCGATTTCGTCCGAATCGCCGCGGAGCTCGAGTTCGAGGACGGCGCACGGGAGATCCTTCTGGAGTACGCCGCCATCGATCTGCTGATCCATCCCCGTTTCACCGTTCGAGCAGGGATGATCCTCTCCCCCCTCGGACGATTCAATCTCGCGCACGACAGCCCGAAGAACGAGTTCACGGATCGACCACTCGTCAGCACCGATCTGCTGGGCGCAACACTCTCCGAACCCGGGTTCGGTACCCTCGGTCTCATACCGCTCGGCCCTGACGGCCGAATGACGTTCGAGGGCTACGTCACGAACGGCTTCAACGATGGCTTGATCATGGCCTCCGAGGCCGGAACGCGCATCGCATTCGGCCGCGGAAACCTCGAGGATAACAATGGAAGCCCCGCGTTCGTCGGACGAGTCGCGTTCAGCCAGGGACTCGATCATGAGATCGGATTCTCGGCTCACGTCGGTGCGTACAATGTCTTCGACATCGAGGGGACGCCGGTCGATCGCCGCCGGAATCTGACCATTCGCGCCGTCGACGCGGAGTCGCAGCTCCTAGGGGTCCGACTGTCCGGCGAGGCTGCGCTCGCGTCGATCGACATTCCGCCGGGCCTCGAGGGCATTTACGCGAACCGGCAAAAAGGCCTCTACGTCGAAGGCATTCGGCCGTTCGGGCGCGGCTGGTTGCGCACGATGCCCCGCAGCGAGCTCGCGGCGAAGCTTCGTTGGGACTACGTCGACTACGACGCGCGCCGTCGCGGACAAACGACGGCGCAGCTCACGGCCGGCTTGAACTTTCGCCCGACGGCGGAGTCGGTGCTCAAACTCGATTACGTGCGAGGGCGAGCACGCGACGAGTTCAACAACCTCGCGCGCTACGCATTCGTCCTCCTCTCGATGGCGACGTACTTCTAACTGCTCCGTGTAAAGCGCTCGCTGACGCTCGCTGTAAAGCGCTTCGCTGTAAAGCGCTTCGCTGTAAAGCGC
>Ga0126377_10002886_pt1 | contig 12019 bp, 13 predicted proteins | sample PanSoiMetPlot_22_FD_92647 | JGI IMG/M metagenome (GOLD analysis project Ga0126377, IMG submission 92647) | Tropical forest soil microbial communities from Panama - MetaG Plot_22 | ecosystem: Environmental > Terrestrial > Soil > Tropical forest > Bulk soil | place: Panama | collected 2016-02-17
AGAGCCATAAGCGAGAAGCAAGATCACGAAATCTGGATTTGCAAAGTCGGCGAGTAGTATTAAGGAACAAGTCTCGTAAGTGCAAGCATCCAAAGGTCGGATGGGATTTTCGGTATCTACAGGTGCAAATTTGCTCACATTTCTCATCTTTTCAAGTCCGCGGCCCAGTTGACCACCACCGTTAGCGGCGCATTCGGCTCCTTATCCACAATTTCGTTAATCAGAAACCTTTGCCCATCTCTCGTCACGGCATAGGGCGTTGCGCCAGCGGAAGTCGAAGCAACCCCAGAGCGAAATTCGAAGAGCGGGACAAATGCGTCCGTCTTGAAGTTCTCTCTGCTTCTTACCGCCGCCGCCATCAGGTTTCCGTCTTCCGAGTAGTAAAATAACTCTCCCCCATCCCATCGCCAGCGTGGCCCGAAGCCACCACCAGTCGAGACTTGCCGCTTGCCGCGGCCACCTGGGAAGCGCTGAACGTAGACCTCAAAATGGCCCGATTCATCTGATGTGTAGGCCAGCCATCGCCCGTCGGGTGAGAGCATTCCCCCACCCTCACTGGCTTCCGTCAGTACCTCTGAGAACGGCTTTCCCTTACTACTCCCGGTCATCGGCAAGACCCACACGTCCGAGTTCGATCCCCGGCCGGGTTCGTTATAAATGATGAAGCGCCCGTCCTGCGACCAGTCAGTGGGATATTTGGGGTAATCTGATTTCAGTAACAGCGTCTCCTCTCCGGAGAAGTCAGCTGCCCTCTGATAGAGGTCCAAAATCACGCCACCCCGATTAGAGGACCAGACGATCTGGTCGCCGTTCGGGGACCAGACGGGATAAAAATCAACTGCCGGATTGATGGTGAAGCGCTCGGCACTGCGTCCCGATATGTCATACAGCCATAGGTCAAGAGTACTGTTCGGTGGATCAAGACGGTCGGAGATAAAACGCTTTTCGTCAGGGGAAAGCAAAGTGCTGTAACGCCCCGTGGGGACGTTTAGTGTATTGAGTGTCTGACCGCGTCGATCCACCCAGCGATATTGGCGAAGCCGCCGATTGAGACTCGGATCGAAGACCAGCACCCCGTTGTCTGAGACGGAAAAGTTGAAGTTAGCGTCAATGATAAGGTCACTCCCTACTTTGTTTGAGAGCAGGATTGGCTCGCCAGTGAAGTCGAGCCGGTTTGTGTCAAAAGGTCGGGCGAGCAATTCGCCGTCACGCCCAAATACCAGCCAGCCGGCGCCCCCGGCGATAAGGCCGGGGGCGCCGGCCACGTATTCGACAGGCGTGACCTGGTCGAGCAGCCGCCGCGGCTTGACCGTTATGTCGAGCGACCCTAGATAGACCCCACGAGTCTCCTTATTCCCACTCGTAATGGTGTAGAGGAAATAACGACCATCCGGCAGAAAGGCCGGGCGGCTATGAGTAATCTCCTGGCGTGAAGGGTCGCGGGTTGTCACCTGTATGACTTCTCCGCCCGTCTCAGAGATTAGCCTCAGCCCGGCCGCCTGGTTTGGCGCAAAGAGAATCACCCCATTTCGGCTCCAGGCGCCGCCTAAAGGAGCCGATGCATCGCCAAGTGTCTGCACCGGACCGCCCGGCAGCTCGACCTTTTTAAGCCGGGCGTCTGCAAAGAAACCGATGAATCGGCTGTCAGGCGACCAGAATGGGAGCCTCGCGCCATGTGTGCCGGCAATCAGCCTGGCCTCAGTTGAATTGAGCGCTCGCACCCAGAGTTGGACATTGCCACCGGTCGACGCGGTGAAGGCGAGATAACGGCCATCCGGCGATACGGCAATGTACTCAAAGCTCGACTTCTCCGGCGGCAGGATAGAAGTCCGGAAGACGCTCGCGTCCATAGCGGGCCGGCGCGTGAAGTAACCCAACGCGAACCCCATCATCCCAAGCAATAACGCCGCCGCCAGCCACGCCGGCCATTCACGTTTCCGTGCGGGCGACCTATTCACATTCTCCGTCACAGCGGTCGCCGCCGGCGTGTCCAAATGTGACTTTGGCCGCGAGCCTGGTGAAGTAGACAACGCTACCAGCGCAAAGCCCAGGTCTCCCGCCGATTGAAACCGTTGCCCCGGTTTCTTCTCCAAACATCGCTGCACTATCCGCCAGAGGGTCGCAGGAACCTCGGGGGAGGCCTCCGCAAGCGAGACCGGCTCACCCGTCAATATCGCCGCAACCACATCGCTCGCCGTCGCCCCCTCGAACGGCCTGCGCCCGGCCAACATTTCGTAGAGCATCACGCCAAGGCTGAAGATGTCCGTCCGATGATCCACCTTCTCTCCGCGCGCTTGCTCCGGCGACATATAGCTGACAGTGCCCATCACCACCCCGCTCTGTGTATTCACACTATCAGCCGCCGGCGACTGTGAGCCAGCTCGCGCGGTGCTGAGCTTCGCAAGACCGAAGTCGAGCACCTTCACCAGCCCGTCGTTGCGCAACATGACGTTCTCCGGCTTGATGTCGCGATGAATGATCCCGGCCTCGTGCGCGACCTGGAGCGCAGCGGCCATCTGCGCCGCTATTTCCAGCGCCTCGCTCAGCCTGATCCGCCGCTGCGGCGCGCCAGCCATCCGCTGGCGCAATGTTTCGCCTTCGACGTACTCGGTGACGATAAACCGCCGCCCCTCGAATTCGCCGATTTCGTGGACCGTGATGATGTTCGGGTGATTGAGAGCCGAGGCCGCGCGCGCTTCCTGCTCGAGGCGCCGCACACGTTCGGTGTCGGTCGTGAATTCGGCGAGCAGCAATTTGACAGCGACCTTGCGGCCGAGCCGCATATCGAGCGCGAGATGAACTTCACCCATCCCGCCGCGCCCGAGCGGCGAGAGAACTTGGTAGGCTCCGATCTGAGCCCCCGCGATGAGGCTGCTCGTCGGTTTGTTTGAATCTTCGATGAGCGGCTCAGCCGCCATCGCTCTGGCCACGATTTCGATGGCCTGCGGCTGCATGAAGCTGTCGCTTGGAATATCACAGGCGAGCAGCGCAGCGACTTCGCGTCGCAAGTCTTCATCGTCCGCGCAAGCTTCGTCGAGGAACGCTTTGCGCGCCTCCGGCTCGCGTTCGAGCGCCGCATGATACAGCCGCTCGATCTGTTTCCAGCTGTCAGGACTCATCAGTTTGCTCTCCGCTCAGTTTTCGCCTCAGCCACGATCGGGCCAGCCGCCAGTCGCGCCTGACTGTTTCCGGCGAAACGCCGAGCGCGGCGGCAATCTCATCCTCAGTCAATCCGCCGAAAAAGCGCATCTCGACGACTTGCACTTTGCGCGCATCAAATTGGGCCAGCTCGCCTAGCGCCTCGTCGAGCGCCACCACGTCCTCATCCAGCCTCTCATCAATCACCATAGCCTCGTCCACCATGGCTTCGTCGAGAGAGACTCGCTCCGCTCCACCGCCGCGTTTTTGACAGCCTCGTTCTCGCGCTGCACCCGCCAGGATCTGCCTCATCAAGCGGGCGGCGATGCCGAAGAAGTGCGCACGGTTCCGCCACTGCACTTGGTTCGCGTCAATCAACCGCAAATAGGCTTCGTGGATTAGCGCCGTGGTTTGCAAGGTCTGTCCGGCCCGCTCCTTGCGCATGTAACTTTGCGCCAGCCGATGCAATTCGTCGTAGACTAATGGGATAAGGCGGTCGAGCGCCTGCTCGTCGCCTTCGCTCCAGGCCAGAAGCAGTTGTGTAATTTCATTGGACGTCGGCGTCATACAGGAAAATAGGAGACAGGAAAATAAGTAATACGAAAATAAGAGGCAGGGAATAAAAGACTGGAGAAAGGGAGATCTTATTTTCTTTACGGCGTTTTCCTGTCAGGTTCGGCCGTGGCTCGATTCATCTACTGCAATTCAATTCCTTCAATGCAATAAATCCCTCATTGCCATTATACCTGCGCCTGAAATGGCATGTATAGCCGAACCCGTATGGGTAAAAAGTTTCGATCACGTTACCGCTTTTCATCGCAAGTTTCACATGAGTGATCGAGGGGCAAGGCGCTGACCCAAAGGTAAAAAGCAAAGTCGAAGAGCAATGAACGTCAAACCGTTACTCCATTCGCGCGAGGCGTCGCGCGGGCGGAAACGCAGAAACCCGCTGGATGAGGCCCGGCCATATCCCGCAGAGGAAAACACCACGAAGGAGAACACCAATGAAACAATTGAACAGCCGATCCATGAAATCCATTAAGCAAGTGGCTGCGGTTGCCCTCAGCCTACTTCTGACTATCAACCTGATCACTTTGCCCCTCCTGCGCGCGAGGGCTGAGGCTCACGACCCGGGTCGCGTTCCATCAACCATCTCGCCCCCGGCTCTGAAGGGCGCGGCGGCCATCGCCTATCTCAAGGACCGCGGGATCTACGATTCTCCGCGTGGCGAACTGAGCGCCGCGCGCAACTGGCGGGGGCAGGAAGCCGTCGAACATCTCAAACAAGAGGGGCTTTATGACGCGCTCGCCGAGGCGGTGGCGGCGGCGCGATACAATGCGGATTCGACGCCTTCGGGCGACGCATACCAATTTTCCAACCCGGCTCAAGGTCTTCGCGCGACGTTTACGTCGTCTGGGGCGCGCTTCGTGTCGTCGAAGGGCAGGCGGGATCGTGAGCTGGCGATCAAGCTGATCGGCTACGGTTACGGCTCGCGGATGACAGCCCTCGATTCCCGAAACATTGTCGCGAGCCGGAATCGAATCGAACGCGAATACTCTGTCAAAGAATCCGCAATCCGCAATCCGCAATCCGCAGTTAAGGAGTGGTACATCAACAGCGAGGCGGGCATCGAACACGGATTCACGCTGCCCGAACCCCCGTCGATAGACCGAGACGGGGCTGAGGCGCTGCGTGTGGAGATGGAGATCAGCGGAGATTTCGAGCCGCGACTCGACGCGGCGGGGCAGGCGGTGACGCTCAGTTACAGATGCGGCGCCGATGGGCTGACTTACGACAAGCTTCGTGTTTATGACGCGCGCAACCGCGAAGTGGCGGCGCGCTTCGAGATGGAAGGAAAGCGATTGGCGATCGTGGTGGAAGAGGGTCTAGCCGAGTACCCGCTGACGATTGATCCGCTCTACACCCAGCAGGCGAAGCTGAAGGGGAGCGATGCCCCGTTCGATTCCAGCTTCGGCGCCTCAGTCGCGATCAGTGGGGACACGGTGACGGTCGCGATGCCTAACGATGGCGAAGCTGACTTTGGCTTCGGCGCGGCCTATGTCTTTGTGCGCAGTGGAACGACCTGGACTGAGCAAGGGAAACTCACCGCCTCGGACAGCGAGATCTATGACCAGTTCGGCGTCTCAGTCGCGATCAGTGGGGACACGGTGGTGGTTGGGAAGCCTTACCCCTACTACCCCCCGGGGCCAGGCGCGGTCTATGTCTTTGTGCGCAACGGAACCACCTGGACTCAACAACAGAAACTCATGGCCTCGGACGGCGCGGCATATCTTGGCTCCGCAGTCGCGATCAGTGGAGACACGCTGGTGACCGGAGGAGGTGGCGCGGACTATGTCTTTGTGCGCAGCGGAACCACCTGGACTCAGCAACAGAAACTCATAGCCTCGGGCAGCGGGGACTATCTAGGCGCCGCAGTCGCGATCAGTGGAGACACGGTGGTGGCTGGAGGAAATGAGGCGGCTTATGTCTTTGTGCGCAGCGGAACCGCCTGGACTCAGCAACAGAAACTCACGGCCTCGGACGGTGCATTCTCTAGCTGGTTCGGCTCCTCAGTCGCAATCAGTGGGAACACGGTGGCGGTCGGTGCGCCTTACGCCGCCATCGGCGGGAACAGCTACCAAGGCGCGGCCTATGTCTTTGCGCGCAGCGGAACGATCTGGACTGAGCAAGGGAAACTCACCGCCTCTGACGGCAATGCCAATGACTACTTCGGCAATGCAATAGGAATCAGCGTAAACACAGTGGTAGTCGGGGCGCCTCTCGCCGACATCGGCGGGAACGTGAATCAAGGCTCGGCCTATGTCTTTTTGCGCAGCGGAACGACCTGGACTCAGCAACAGAAACTCACGGCCTCGGACGGTGCATTCTCTAGCTGGTTCGGCTCCTCAGTCGCAATCAGTGCGGACAGATTAGTGGTCGGGGCTATGGGCGACTACTATTTCAACGGCGCGGCCTATGTGTTCGTGCCCTGACCTTAGATCACGATCAACCCGATAGATCCGGTTCTGACCGAAGGCATAGTGGGATTACTATGTGGGGTTCTTTTAGCAAAAGTACAGGAATCAACGATTTCGATAAACTTTCGCGGGAAATAAAGGCCTTGCAGTTCTTGTTACAGAGTTGTGTCCAATACAAGCACGGAGCTGAGAAATCCTTTCTTTTAAATCACCAAGTTCTGAGAGCGTTGGTTTCTGCGCGTTTGCTAAAAGAACCCCTTCTCTCGCCGCCTTAGCCACCGGGATCCGCCTCATCAGACGGGCGGCGACGCCGAAGAAGTGCGCGCGGTTCCGCCACTGCACCCGGTTAGCGTCAATCAACTGCAAATAGGCATCATGAATGAGAGCCGTGGTTTGCAAGGTCCGACCGGCCCGTTCCTTGCGCATTTAACTTTGCGCCAGACGGCGCAATTCGTCATAGACCAAGGGTCGAGCGCCTGCTCGTCGCCTTCGCTCCAGGCTAGAAGCAGTTGTGTAATTTCGTCTGATGTCGGCGTCAATAAGAGGCAGGGAATAAGAGACTGGAGAAAGGGAGATCTTATTTTCTTTACGGCGTTTTCCTGTCAGGTTCGGCCGTGGCTCGGTTCGTCTACTGCGATTCGTTTTCTTCAATGCTGTGGATCTCAAGGCTCCATAGCCGAAGCCGCCGGGGGCAAAAAAAAGTTTCGATGAGGTTACCGCTTTTCTCCGCAAATCTCACATGAGTGATCGAGGGGGCAACGCTCTTGCGATCATAGGACGCTTCGTCATCAACGAAAGCGGCGTGGTGAGCAACCGAACGACAATCCATCGGAGCTGTGTTGGATAGTTAAAAGCGCCAGGGGCATCTGATCAGATCAATTCACTGAAGAGGACGAGGAGCGGTTCGAGCGTGGCGAGTTCAATTTCGCACGCCAGAGGCTAATCATCGACCCTCAACCCGGCGCCGTCACGGTTCGTTTCAACGTAACCTTCAAGATTGACCTCGACAACCCCGATCGATATATCGGCTACGCCAATGTCGAGATCATCAATCTCGATGAGGAGGCGAAGGACGGGTTCATATTGGGGATCACCGTCATCGAAGAGGCGAACACCGCCGTCGGCAACTACATATACGATGTTCCGATCGAGGCGCAAAAGGAGATCATCGCCGACCAGATGACTCTCCACATGGCGCCGAGCTACCTCGTCGCCGAAAACGACTACTTCAAGGACCGGCAGGCCGGGCTCTTGGTCTTCGATAAGAGCATCCTCGAGGTCCGGCAGACGGTTGACCTGATCCCCAAGGCTTGGGAGCGCGGAGGCGGCGAGCCGATGTGGCGCATTCGCGACCTTGCCTATGACGAGGCGCTCAAGGTGCGCGCCTTCACCCAATTTGAGCGAGACAATCCTGATCTCGCGGCTTCGGTGGTGGCACGCTTCCAGCCGCCGGCGTTGGAGCAGCGGGAAAGGAGGTACAGTGAAAAATGTGACGACGTTCAGCAAACGATGTGACGATTTACAGCAAGACATCCATCTCACCGGCGCGATACCGCATATGCACAAGCGTGGCAAGGCGATGGAGTACAAGGTCTTCTATCCCAATGGCCGCTCGGAGGTGTTGCTCAACGTGCCCAGGTACGACTTCTCGTGGCAGACCATCTACCACTTCAAGCAATCCATCGCTATTCCGAAGGGGACCAGATTCATGGTGACGGGTTACCTCGACAACTCTGCGAAGAACAAAAACAACCCCGATCCGGCGCGGGCCGTGCGCTTCGGCGAGCCGACCTACGACGAAATGATGATCGGCTGGATCGAGTATTCGGTGGGGCCAATCGCTCAAACCGGCCGCCGCGCTCAGTGGGAAAGGCGCAACGCATTAGTTTGAGTTTTGGGGCAACCTTAGTTGAAACCATTCCCTGAGTTTACTGCCCCAAAACGTTCTGAAAATCTACTTTGAATTTGAACATGAATGAACTGCTAGGAGAACAGATCATGAAAAAGCAAAATCGACATCCCGAGTCGTTTCTGATCGCGGCCCTGATCCTAACTGTAATCTTGGTGATTGGGTCAGGAGCGACTTCCGCTTTCCAACAACAGGTCTATGGCAAGATCGGCGAAAAATGGCAGCAACTCGGCCGTGAGCGCGGCCCGCTCGGCGCTGCGATATCGAGTGAAGCGAATGCCCCATACGGCGGACGCTTCAATGAGTTCGCGAACGGATCGATCTGGTGGCACCCGACGATCGGCGAAGCCTACGCTGTATGGGGCCAAATCGGCGAGAGGTACCGGCAACTCGGCGGACCTAATTTTGGCTACCCGATTACCGACGAGTTGAGAACTCCGGATGGTGTGGGGCGGTTCAACCATTTCCGCGCCGTTCACCTTCCAGGAAGGCCTGAGGCGTCGATCTACTGGACGCCACAGACGGGTGCCGTTGCGATCTACGGCGCCATCCGTGAGAAGTGGGCTGCTGAAGGTTGGGAACGCGGCCGCGTGGGCTATCCCATCGGCGACGAAGTCGCCGATGGCCCCTTCCGCCGAAGCACCTTCGAACGCGGGTTCATTCGCTGGAGCAGCACTGGCGGACCCCAGGTCATCCCGACCAGCCTCGCGCCTCACGAGGGCGGGGGATTCTCTGGAAACGTCGTCACCGGCATCGCTGCGTACGCTGACCTTCCCACCGGCGCTCACGCGGAGCTCTACCGCGATCCCACGCTCTTGTCCCATGCCGAACTTTGTGCCCGCTTCCTGGATCAGCCTGGCCTGAACGACACGCTTCGCAATACCTTGATCTCGAGGATCCGGCCGAAGCTCCCGTCGGGCTTCGGCATCCATTCGCAGTCCAACCACACGATGGGCACTTCGTGCGAAGGCCGTGCGGAATTGTGGCCTCACTCGGTCTCCATCCTGATCCGAGTTCCGGGCAATCGACTGTTCGTCCGCGTCACCACGCCCGACGGGGTTCCAGGGTCTGTCGATCCCAACTTCGTGGTGACCTACGACCTGATCGTCAGGACGTCCATCACGTTCCCCGATACGGTCGCCGGCAGTGTGGTCCAGGGACCTGTCACGGTCCAGGGCACGAACGTCAGTCGACCCGAGTCGAGAAGCGTCACGGGCAAGCTCGTGATCGCCGCGAACGACATCAGCAGCTTCCTGGGCGGGCCCGACTTCTTTGCGGCCGTCCGTCAGGGCGGTGTCGCGCAAATGTCAGGCGTTAGTACCGGTACGGCGCTGCTCAACCAGAAGCTGGCCCAGATGAGGAATGGTGCGCCCCCGGGTACCCGACTCGAGCTGTACCCACAGGGTGCCCTGGTTGCTGTGCTCGCCACCAATCGGCCGCTTCCTCCGGGACCGCGTTGACAAACATCAAAAGACATACTTGGCTGCTGTCTTCTTTTGCATGTTCTATGCGTGGCCCACGTTCATCAGCGCCTAAGGTCTCCGGGTCATGTGCGTAACCGTGTTCTCCTTGTCTGCGCCCAACAAGACCCATGGCAACCAAAAGCACAAAAATGGGCCATTTCAATTTATTACTTCTGGAAGACTGCCAGAAGGGACTGATCTGGAAGAAACTATAGGCGGCCCCAGAAGCGCCTACGATTGCGTTGAGCAGTGCTTAGCCTGTCGAATTCTACATCGATCGAGATCAGTTCAAGATCAACTGCATTCTGCCATGCCCTTGATTTTGAATGTGTTGCCATTGTGCAGCCGGTGATCGCTTGGGCTTTGCTTGAAGGCTGCTTATTGAAATGGCCCATTTTGTGCTTTTGGTTGCCATGAGTCAGAACAGCTTTGTGCCAATTCCTTTCTTGTCAAATAGCAAGTCGGTTACAACTGACTTTTTTGTCTAAACTCGAGTTTAAGGAGGTTAAGATATGTCGATAACTTCAATGCGCGTCATTATAGTGGCTACCATCATCGTTTACTCAGGATTGTTCGCAACATCTACCAGAGCGCTTGAAAATGTCAGTATGGGTAAACAAGCGTTTGAAAACGTCAATATGAATACAGAACTTAGCGTCGAGGGTGGCCATCTGGTGGTCCGTTGGTATACCAGAGGATTTCATCACTACAACATTCGATGGAGCGAAAACGGCGGTCGAGTCAGTCAAGTTGAGCGCGAGGGTGACAAGGATTTCAGGTATCTATCCGTATTTCGGCGCGGAGTAGTTTATCGCGTGGCAGTCCAAGGGTGCGAAAAGAGTTTCGCAGGTCGGTCACACTGCACTAGCTGGGACGAGGCCGTCTGCGGCACGCCGGGCAATCCCTGTCGGAGAAGGCGCGGTTAATTTTGGCCAGCTTGGCGAAGCGCTATAACGACCACTACGATTTCGTCTTTGATAGTGAGGATCGACAAACGGTAGTCGATGGCGAGACGGCAGCCGAGAGGGGCTTGGATCTAAGCTTAGATGAGGCAGGTCACATATTGATTGACTGCATCTGCACGAAAGATCCCAAACAAATTGAGCCTCATCCCGAATTCACACTTGTCTCTGCCTCGCCGGTCGCTCAGTTTGGGTCGTTAGACCTCAAAGCGGGATCGTCAGCGAGTCACAGAATCACGTCAAAATCGCTATCAAAAAGACTTCCATGAAAATCTGTTTAACGCCTATGTTCGTGCTGCTGATTGCCGCAGTTGCCTTCCTTCGGAACCCGCCCAACTTTCAAGATGATCTGCTCGATCACCTCGTCGGTAAGTGGGACGTGACGGGAACTGTGCATGATAGGCCGTCCAAACAGACCATCGGGCCAGCTGGGTGCTGAACCACCAGTTCCTGCGCATCCACCAGAAGAGCGTGGAGAACGTTGCCGGGACGAATGTGCCGTTCGAAGCGCTGCTCTTTGTCGGATATGACAAGACCAACAAGCGCTATGTCCCTCACTCGATGAGTATGTTCGGCGGGGGAAGGACTGGGGAGTTCGCGTATGGTCAGCGCAACTAAAATTTCGACCACAATCTATAGCGGTTTAGACGATTCCTTAAGGCGTCCCTGCAGCGAGGCGCGAATACAGAACTGGAGCGCATCAAAGCGTTCCTCCAGCTGGAGGGGAAAATCGAACTCGAGAGGATGAAAGCATCCCTTCAGCATGAGGGAAATGTGCGCCTGGAGCACCTGAAGACTGCCCAGCGGCGCGACTGTGGATCGCGGTTGGGGTGCCTGAAGCAGGACCTCGCGACGGCGAGTCAATACGACCTCCAGGTACTTGCTCCGCGCCTGGAGGCCTACCGAACTCTGTGTGCCTTGACAGGCCGGCTTGCGTTAAGCGCTACCCCAACTCCGATGCCAGACATCTGCCATGCGCTTGCCGGGGATATGCATACTTGGTACTACAATCAAGGCAACGGCATCTTTCTTTCGTTTCCGGCTGCTGAGTTGTTTCTTCATCTCGAATGAACAGCCGGCCGCCGATACTATAAACCTTGGCGATGCCGCCTAATTACATTTAGCTAGTGCCTGGACCAGATCGATGTTGATGGTACAAATAGCCTTTGACAGATTCATTACCCCTAGCTTGGTCATGGCCGCGGCTTGTCCCTGGTAAAAAGTCCATCCAGCCATATTTTCCTTGCATTTAGCTGAGGAGGCAGCAATTCTATTCTTTTGTCCATCACACTCATTATTGGAAATATTACGCTCGACTCTTATGGCCATTTTCTCAGCGTTCTTTCTATTTTTCCGGTCTCTATTCGTTTCCAGACTGTCGCTCGCGACGGAAATCCTTGTCCTCCGTCAACAACTTCTTGTCCTCAATCGCACGGTCAAGCGGCAGAACCTTCGCCCACGGGATCGCCTCTTTTGGGTCTGCCTCTCAAGACTCTGGAAGGATTGGCGCGACGCGCTGATCATCGTTAAACCCGACACGGTCATCAAATGGCATCGAGAAGGCTTTCG
>Ga0126377_10002887_pt1 | contig 12018 bp, 9 predicted proteins | sample PanSoiMetPlot_22_FD_92647 | JGI IMG/M metagenome (GOLD analysis project Ga0126377, IMG submission 92647) | Tropical forest soil microbial communities from Panama - MetaG Plot_22 | ecosystem: Environmental > Terrestrial > Soil > Tropical forest > Bulk soil | place: Panama | collected 2016-02-17
GAATCTGGTACGCCCTCACAGTCCTGGCCCTGACAATTGTTTCTCCCGTCTCGGCGGGGTCGCAGACCAGCGGTGTTGTCTGTCCGCAGCCCGACACAGCTTGCCAGTCGACCTATTCCTTCAAACCTTACCAACTTCCCTTTCGCATTCGAGAAAAACTGGTCTTTGGCAAATCCTATAAATCTGGGCCTTTCTACGCCGTAGTGCTGCAAAGTGTCCGCAACAGCGGTAGCAGCGAGTGTCAGCATATTAGCGAGGAACAAAGACTAGAAGCCCAGGCACTTTTTCCAGACCGCAAAGTGTTCGCGTCCCGGTTTTCCTGCCCGGAAGAACTTGTGCTCTACACTAGCGTCAACCAGGAGTTCAATTTCCTGGCGGTTTATGCGGGCGTTACCATGGCTGAGGCGAAACAAACGTTGAATAAGGTGCAGGCCAACGGTCGCTATCCCCAGGCTAATATCCGAAAAATGCAGGTAGTCCTGGAGTACTCCACCTAAATCGCAACTGCCGAGCTCACGATCAGTTTTGCGCCAACCAAGGGGCCGTGCTAACTTCCGACCCTGGTAAACGATTTCCTGACCTATAGCCAAGCACAAGCAAAACCATGGAACGCACGGAGGCTTTCATCCTTGCCGGCGGTGCCTCAAGTCGAATGGGAACTGACAAATCCCAACTGCTGATTGAGGGCGAAACCTTCGTCGAGCGAATAGCCACTACTCTCTTTAAGGTTGTCGGGAAAGTGACCATCGTAGGGCGGGAATCAAAGGACCCACGGTGTGCCAGTGTGCCCGACCTTTTTCCCAAATGGGGCGCCCTGGGTGGACTCCATGCGGCCCTCGCCTCGTGTCAAAGTGAGTGGGCGTTGGTAGTTGCCTGTGACCTTCCCTTTATCAGCCCTGAACTATTGGAGCGAATCGCCTCCGTCCGAGAAGGCTATGAGGCCGTCGTCCCCGTGCAGGCGGACGGCCGGCCGCAACCCCTGGTGGGAGTCTATCGCGCGATTCCCAGTCGTGATAAAGCGGCCGAATTGATCCAGGCCAACAAGCGCCGGCCGTTGGATTTGCTGGAATCGCTGCAAACCCGCTGGCTGCCTTTTTCTGAAATCAAGGATCTCGATCACGCTGGGGAGTTTTTTGTTAACATCAATACTCGGGAAGACTATTATGAGGCGACTCAGAAAGGATCGTGACCCAAACTAAGTGCGGTTAGTTTCAGGTTCTTCACAATTGCTGACTCTCCGCCGTTCAAGCTAATGCCTCCCCGACGAAGATTCGGCAAAAGACTGGTTCGCGCCTTCCTGCCAATTGTGCTGGTACTATTGCTGGCGCTCGGAGGCTCGCTCGGCGTGATTGTCTACAGCGTTACTAGACCGCCACGGCGTGCTTACCTGGTAACGCCGCAGTCGTTTCAACAGTTCAGCGGTTCCGCCCTCAAGCTTACTGAAGAATTCTGGTCCAACTCCGATGGCACTCGGGCTCGTGGCTGGTTACTCAAGGGTGGAGCAGGAGCACCAGCTGTAGTACTGCTGCACCGCTACGGTGCAGATCGTTCATGGCTGCTAAACCTGGCCGTCAAGATCCATGAGACCTCGGGCTTCACCATACTTTGCCCGGACCTGCGCGGACATGGTCTGGATCCGGCAGTGAAATGGACCTCATTCGGCAACCGCGAAGGTCAGGATCTGATCGATGCCCTGGACTTCCTACACACCCTCAAAGCAGACAAGCAGGTCAAACTGGTTGGCGATCGATTCGGTGTTTATGGAATCGAGCTTGGAGCGTACGCGGCAATAAATGGGGCCCAACGCAATAATCAGATCAAAACCCTGGTATTGGATTCAATACCGCGATCTCCTGATGATCTACTGCATGCAGCGGTGGTGTCTGATGTAGGTGTGGACATCAAGGCCCTGCAGTCGCTGTCACGCGAGGCTACTAAATTGTATTTGATGGGCGCCTACGAGAATGCCGGCGCTTGCGAATTGGCAGCTTCACTCCAAGATCAACATACGCTCCTGCTCTCAGGAGCAGATGCTGGTGAATTGAAAGACACAACCGCGAAACTGGCCCAATGTTTCCCTAATAAGAGCAACGTGGAATCACGCCTCGATCTACCCTTGAGTGGACTTAACTTGCCTTCCGCTACTGGAGAGCAAGGAGAAGCCTACGATCGAATTGTCATAGAATTCTTCGATCGATACCTACGCTGAGTTTGGCTTTTCAAAGACGAAAATCACACTCCCGAAACCGTGTCGAGAATCCGATACCATCGGCTTCAGCCGGATGGTACTTCAATTTCTGCCTAGTCAGTGCGTGCCCGAATGAGCGGAGATACCACCGACTTTAGTCGGGTGGAGTTTCAACTTCTGCCATTTTTCTTCTCCGAACGAGGCCGAAATTGAAGCTCCAACCGACTGAAGTCGGTGGTATCTGCAAGAGAGAATTCGGAACCCTTGACTAGGTTGAAACTGAAATACCACCCGGCTGAAGCCGGTGGTATCTGATTTTTGACTCGCCCGAAAATGAATGGGATTCTTTGCGTTTCGTGCAATCGACCATCCACTCTTTAGGCCTTACACCAATGAGAGCCACCTGACCGTTTGTGCCGATTACTTCCACGATGGCTCCAGACCATGGGGTCGGGCCTTCATGGTCTCCCTTTCCGCCAACTGCTCCCTGGAACAGCGCGAGGTCCTCAGCTGGCACGAAAGCGAGAACCGGTCCACGCTGCTGCGCGATTTTTATGAGTTGCGCCGCTTCATCTACCTCAACAACTTCACCATCTGGCCCATAGATCACTCTGCCACTCGCATAAAACTCAGCCGTGCGATCATTGCCGCGGCGAGCTAAAACCAGGGCATCAGAGTAGCCACGCGCATCGGCGACTCGCAGCAAATCTCGCAATGAATCGCGCTGCGCCACTGCCGGCGCCGCACAGTTGAGCACGACGACCAAACTCGCAATAACTCCCGCACCACCGAGTACGACCGCAGACTTGGGCCACCGGCCCACGAGCACAGCGAGACCGGCGATCACTAAGGGCAGGGCCACCAGGACACTGCACCCAGCTGTTATCAGCGTCGACCTTGTAGCGTAAACAATCGCCACCACGGACAACGCGAGGAAAACTACGCCGGTTACTCGCCAGGCCCAGCGAGGGCCGCCGGGAACACTCCAACGTGTGACGCGCTCACCTATTAACAACGCGGTTGCAGGCAAAATAGGAACGATGTATCCCGGCAGCTTCGACCCGGAAAATGAAAAGAAAAGGATCGGCATTAGAAACCACGCCAACGAGAAGATTCGCAGCTTGCTTAATGAGCCAGCGCCACGCCATTGCCATGATCGCAGGCGCAAAAGTGCATCCACGAGAAACGCGCACCAGGGCAACGTCAGCGGCACAACAATTAAAAGGTAGAAATAAAACGGCTGCGGATGATGAAACTTGTTCGAGATGTAGCGCGCAAAGTGATGTTGAACAAAAAACTCATCAATGAACTGCCAGCCATGGCGGGAAATGACTGGACCATACCACGTCGCCGCAACTGCCAAAGCCAGTGGCGTCCCCCAGATCAGACTGAACCAGACCTGTCGGGCCGGCCACTCCCGGCGGAGAAGATAGTAGAAGGACGTTACGCCGAAAGGAATTACGATACCCACGAGGCCCTTAGCCAACAACGAGAAGCCAACCGCCAGATAAAAACCGGCGAGCAGCAGAGTGCGGGTGCGTACTGTAGTGGCAAGTTCCTGCAGGAGAAAAAATGCCAGGGACCACGTCGTCGTCATCGTGATCACGATGTCAAAACTTGCGCCCCGGGAGAAGGCGATCGTACCCAGACTGGTGGCCAAAACTAAGGCGCTCGAAAACCCAAGGCCCGCGAGGTTCCCTTCGTCAGTGTGACGTTCGACTTGTTGGCCCACGCACCAGACAGCGACAATCGTCAGTAGTCCGGAAATTGCCGGACCAAGACGCGCAGCCGCCTCGCTGACACCGAAGATCTTGTAACTCGCGATCATCAGCCAATAGAGCAACGAAGGTTTCTCAAACCATGTGTGACCGCCCAACGTCGGTGTAACCAGATCGTGGCGAAGCAACATCTCGCGTGCCACTTGCGCATACCGTGGCTCGTCAGGACCAACTAAAGGCAAGTGGCCCAATCCGTAGAGATAAAAGGCGACGATGGCCAGAAAAATTAGCAGGTTGACTGGCTTGGCAAGCGTTGAAGGTTGCAAGTATATTCGGCTCCGAAAATAGTCAGTCGTCAGTTGTCAGTAGCTAGTTGTCGGTGGTTAATTGTCAGTTGTATGCACTCGGGACGCGCGGGTGTCTACCATACATGTCTGAAAATCAAAGTACAAAAGTACAAGGGCAAGACGACTGACTACTGACGACTGACTACTAACTATTTGTTTAAACACGATAACAGATGTCACTACGTACCGCAGTAATTGGGGTTGGCAGTCTGGGGCGCCAGCATGCCCGCATTCACGCGACGCTGGCGGAAGAAGGTCTGGCGCAGTTTGTCGCCGTTTGTGACGCCGAAGAAAGAACTGCCCGTGAAATCGCCGTCGAACGAAAAACTGAACCGCTGCATGACTGGCGGGAACTGATTGGTCGCGTCGATGCCGTCAGCTTAGCCGTGCCCACGGAATCGCATTGTGAAATCGCCTGTGGTCTTCTGGAAAACGGCATTCACGTACTGGTGGAAAAGCCGATCTCACGGACACTCGATGAGGCAGACCAGATGATTAGCGCCGCCGAACGCGGCCAGGCGATGTTGCAGGTGGGCCATCTCGAACGCTTTAATCCGGCAATGGTCGCGCTTCGTCCGCACGTGCGTAACCCGGTGTATTTTGAGATCCATCGGGTAGGAGAATTCACTGCGCGCTCCCTCGATATTGATGTCGTCCTGGATTTAATGATTCACGACCTCGACATCGTCCAATGGTTGGTCGGTGAAGATGTGGACGTCACTGAGATCCACGCGGTCGGCATCCCCATACTGACGAATAAGGTTGACGCTGCCAACGCCAGGCTCGAATTTTCGTCCGGCGCCGTCGCAAACATCACCGCGTCGCGTGTCGGTACCGAAAAGATTCGCAAGATGCGTTTCTTTCAACCACACGACTATGTTGCAGTTGACTACACCACTAAGCGGGCCTCGGTCAGCAGCCTGGCACCGCCAACAGCAACCGGCTCCTGGCCGGGAGTCCACATTAAGCATCTGGACGTAGTCGATGTTGAGCCCTTGCGGGCGGAGATAGTTGCTTTTCTCGAAGCCGCTGGTGCTGGACTGCCCTCCCCGGTTTCCGGAATGGATGGAAGAAAGGCGTTGTCGTTGGCGTTGCGGACGCTGGAGAGAATTCGGCAACACGCCGAGCATCCTGGAATGAGTGAGCTGAGCACGGCGCAGCGCAAGAGTTAGAAGCGCGGCGGCTCGCCCGCAAGTTTTTAGTAGAACGAATTCAGAAAGAGTGCGAGCCGCCCGCGCTCCCATGATATGAATCAGCAGATTTCCGCGTTCCTGAGCGAGCATATTGCGGCCGGTGATTTCCCTTCTGCCGTCTATCTCGTAGAACAAGGGAACGACATCGTGTTCTCCGATGCGCTCGGACATGCAGTGGTGGAACCTTACCGGATCGTCGCCACCCTCAATACCATCTACGACCTCGCCTCTCTCACTAAACCGCTGATCACAAGCCTGCTTTGTTCTCGCCGGATAGAGTTGGGAGAGATCACTCCAGATAGTGCAGTGGCCCATTACCTGCCCGAATTCGATCGCACTGACAAGCAAATGATTACGGTGCGAGAGTTGTTGACTCACAGTTCAGGACTACCAGCCTGGCGTCCACTTTACATCCTTGCCGAAGGAGAAGCTGAACGGGCACTGGGGGTAATTGCAAACCTCGACTTGGAATACAAGCCAGGTTCTCGCGTGATCTATAGCGACCTCGGCTTTATCGCACTAGGCAAGTTGCTGGAACGAATTACCGGGCATTCAATTTCAGAGTTGGCCCGTCATGAGATTTTCGAAAAACTTGAGCTGAGACAAACGTTCTTCAATCCCGAGGTTGAGTTGCAGACGAAGATCGCGGCTAGTGAAACAGGGAATGGCTACGAACGGGAGACGTCCGAGAATACTAGTGCCGGCGAGTACAAGAATTGGCGTCAGCGAGTGATCTGGGGCGAGGTCCACGACGGCAATGCTTTCTTCCTGGGAGGGGCTGCGGGTCACGCAGGCCTTTTCTCCACTGCGCAAGAAACATTGAGGCTGGCGCAACAGTTCCTCGCTGGCCGCAGTTTGCTACTCAAACCTGAGACCTGTCAGTTGTTTCCTCAGAACATGACCGAGGATCTTGACGAGGCGCGGTCGCTTGGTTGGCAGTTGGCGCAAACTAAGGATTCATCAGCTGGTCTTGACATGTCGCCAGCTAGTTTCGGACACACAGGGTTTACCGGTACAAGCTGCTGGGTCGATCCTCACCAGGACCGAGTCTTCATCCTGCTCACTAATCGAACCCACGCGCGACAGCTACCTTTTGCCAACATCAATGCAGTACGCCGGAAGTTTCACAGCCTGGCAGTGGCAGGGCTGGAGGCACGACAGTAGCCCACGCACTACCACCTGATCCTGAGCGCCGTCCCAATCACATGTAGGTCCCCAGGTCGGCTGTGAGAGTCGTTCTGCCGCAGGTAATAAAGATCTCCTTGCAGATTCTTGTTGAAGACCTTGGTAACGCCGACCGCAGCCCGATTCCGCACCCAGTGATTCACTGACCAATCGTAAAAAACCTCGTTTGAGACATAGAGAGACAGTTGGTACCGAGCCGGCGCTATCGGATGCTCGACTTGCAGCCTGTTGCGATAACGGGTCGAGTCAATGCCCGGCCGACGCAAACGGCGTTCGAATAGATTCCGATCGCTGATTCTGAATTTGCCAACAGGAAACCTGACGAGGATCGGCAGCCCCATTCTATTCTCAAATTGCTTGATGTTGGCGAATGGTTGCGTACCAATATGTAAGTAGTTGGGCGAGATGGTCAGATATTTTCCAATCTTAAAAGAAAAACCGAATCCCAATCGTTCATCAACTGGCCGGCTAATGTCGCGACCGAACCTCAAGGTCCCTTGCAGTACGAAGTCGATCTGCTTGGTGATTGGAACCGCAAACTGAACGTCGTTCCACTCTTGTGTATCGGTATGTAACTGAGCGGCGGACTGACCCCAGGCGGATGATGCCAGCAGAAGCAGCGAGCCAAGCCAGAATCCAGACCATAACTTTGGCAAAATCATAAAGTTTCGTCTCTCTAAACCTATGGACCAGATAGGAGGAAATCGTTAGCTTAGTCTTGTTTGCTTGGGCGAAGAGGATTTGGACCACCCTCACGATTTGGTTGCGGAGGTCTCTCTCTGTTCCTGGGTGGGGAGGATCGTGTACGAAGTAATAGCCACCACCACACGATCGCCGATATTCAGTTTCACCGAGCTCGCCTCAGGTTTGGGCCTGGTGGCGATTATGGATTTCTGCGTGGGGGCCTCCGGGGTTTGGGTAGTCAGATAATATGGCGTGTCACCATTGGCACACGTATCGCCACCGTTTGGTTCCAGCTTCAGGCGAACTCGTTCATAGGCACCGACAAAACTAATCTCCTCGACGATGCCGCTGGAGACTTTTAGCTGACCGGTTTTCAGAAAATCACTTCTGCTCAGCGATACATCTTCGGGACGAAATACGATCTTCACACACGAACCAGTCTTAAACTTCTCCCGATCAATTTGAGCTGGTACACGGGTTGAGCCAACCTCCAGGTAATCGTCTCGCACTACTGCTTCCAGAATGTTCGCGGCACCGAGGAACGTCGCCACGTACTCGGTAGCCGGGTGGTTGTAGATTTCGAATGGGGTGCCGATCTGTTCGATGTGCCCTTTGTTAATCACCGCCACGCGATCCCCAAGTTCCAGCGCTTCTTCCTGGTCGTGAGTGATAAAGATGGCGGGCACATTAACTTTCCTGAGCAGGGCGCGAATCTCACGGCGCAAGTGAACCCTCGTTTGCGTATCCAGCGCCCCGAATGGTTCGTCAAACAACAACACTTCGGGTTTGTAAGCCAGGGTCCTGGCTATCGCCACTCGCTGCTGTTGCCCGCCCGAAAGTTGCGACGGGTATTTCTTGCGATGTTCTTCGAGTTGGACCAACGCCAGCAGGTCGTTCACGGTCTGCTTGATCTCTTTACGCCGTCGCTTGCGTATCCGTAGGCCGTAGCCAATGTTTTTCTCTACCGTCATCTTGGGAAATAGTGCATAGGATTGAAAGATGACGCCGACCCCTCTTTCACGGGCCGGTAAATCAGTCACATCGCGACCGTGCAGTACTACACGTCCCGTGTACGGTTGTTCCAACCCCGCGATTACCCGGAGTATTGTCGTCTTGCCGCTTCCTGATGCGCCCAACAAAACCAGGGCCTCCCCTTCCGCCACATCGAAGGTGATGTTCTCCAGCACACTGGACTTGCCAAAGCGTTTGCTGATGCCAAACACACTGGCAGCGACCTGTGGGGCGCTCTTGCTAAATTCTGAAGACTTCTGATTTTCGATGACTCGTTTAGCCTTCACCAGGTTCCTCAATCGACGTCGAGCCAGTCGCGCGCGACAAACAGGACGCTGAAAATCAAGAACGAAAAGAGTGCGAGCACGATTGCGATCGCATTCGCTGCTTCAATCTGACCCTCGTTAAACTTCGCAAAGATGTAGAGCGGCGCTGTCTGCGTGCGACCCGCAAGATTACCTGAAACCAGGATGGTGGAACCAAACTCCCCCACAGCCCGCGCGAAAGTGAGGAGCGCCCCGGAAACAATGGCGCCTCTCAATGACGGCAGAGTCACGTGCCAGAACGTTTGCCAACGGGTCGCGCCGATCGTCGCTGAGGCTTCCTCCAGCGAACGATTCATCGTGTCGAAGACTGGCTTGATCACCCCAAACGCCAGGGGAAAAGTTACAAAGATGTTCGCCAGGATGATGGCCCCGGCCGTAAACATCACTTGCACCCCATGAGGCGCCAGAAAACGTCCCAGGGTTCCGTATGGTCCCCAAAGTAGTAGCAAGGCGAAACCCGCCACAGCGGTGGGAATGGCAGTTGGCAGAGATATGGTGACTATTAGTGCGTTCCTACCCCAGAAGTGGTAACGAGAAAGTACGTAGGCCGCAAACAGACCAAAGAGCACATTGAAGACTGTGGCCCAGAAGCTGGTAGCCAGGGATAGCTTAAGGGCGAAAACGGCTTCCGGGGCGGTAAGCGCCGCCCAGAATTTATCGAGCCCGTTGCTAGTACCAAAGATGAATATCGACGCCAGGGGCAGAAAAACAAGCGGCAGCATCATGAAGACGAGCATGCCAATGCTGAGGGGCCGGGCTACATCGAACCCCCGAACGTGTTTCATTGTAGAAACGACGGTACTCATTGCCGATTGCCAATTGCCGATTGCAGATTGAGCATTGTCAAGCTAGACGATTCAGTTTGCCCCGGACTACTTTCGCTTCTGCACTTGATCGCGGAACACTCTTTCGATCACTTCCGGGTAGGCTTTGTCCCACCCTCCAAAGTAATCGACAGTGAAAGGCATCTCGATGTGACCAAGTTGCTTGTTTGCTTCGTTGAAACTGTTGTTGGTGACAGCGTAGAAGTGATATTTGACAAATGCTTGTTGTGCTTCGTCACTCCACAGATATTGCATAAAGGCATCGACTACTGGCCGTTTTTCCGGGGTGACATTCTTGTCGATAACCACGGCCGGATGTTCGCTGAAGATCGTTGCCCGGGGCATGATTATTTCAACTGGCTTGGCTGCATCTTTCATTAAGAGGCCTTCCAACTCGTAAGTTATCAGCGCGTCGCCGAATCCAGTTTCGAATTGAGTGCGCGCTTCGCGCGCGGACCCGGGCGTTGAAATTACGTTCCGCCAGATTCCCTGTAGTGACTGCAGGGCGCGGGCACGGTCCGGTTCTCCGCTCTGCTTTTCTGACTTAACCAGTTCTGACCCATAAATCGCCAGGATTGACCATTGCGCCCCACCGGAACTCACTGGATCAGGGTGAATCACCCGCACCCCTGGTTTGGCCAGGTCGGGAAAGTCGCGAATCCCCTTGGGATTTCCCGGAGCCACCAGAATTACAAAAGGTGTCTTATTCACGATTCCTTTCGCCGGCAACGCATGCCAATCAGAGGTGACAAATCCTCCCTGTTTCAATCTTTGCGCATCGCGTTCGATCGAAAGGATAGCAACCTCTGCGCCAACGCCCTGGAGTATCTGGTTCGTTACGGTTTCGGATCCGGCAAACGAAGAAGTGAACCTCACGTCCTGCCCGTGCTCTTGTTTCCACTTGGCTGCGAAACCTGGAAAAACAGCCTTCTCCAACGATTCTTTCATGATGGAGAAGCCGTAAAGAGTGATGTTTATGCCACCTGACTCTGAGGGCGGCTTAGGTAAACATCCGGCGGTGAGTACCGCGAATGTCAGGCATAGAGCTAGTTGGACGCCAAAGCGGCGGTTTGTTCTTGTATCCAAAAGGATCTACACCTCCTCCAATAGTGAGGTGAAACGAACCGCTACGCGGTAGCCAAATCCAAAATTCACTTACGGGGGTGATGCTCGTCTATACCACAGAAGGGGCGATTGTGGGAAGATTCAAAGCGTCTGAAAACGTTACAGACCCATGGATTTTCTTGGGTAGAGGCGTTTCAAATTGAACTGACCCTCAGCTCTAACTTCTCCGCACCAAACCAACAGTTCTGTAGTACTATGCGGCCAGCGGTCGCTCCCTAATACCCAAAACGCCGCGAAGGACGTAAATGAAGTATGCGCAGTTCCCTCGCCCGGAGTGCCATTACTCTTCTCCTCTCGCACTCGCTTTTTGCTTCCATCGTCTGTAGTCAAACGCCATCCAGTGATCAAACCCGCCCGCGTCGGGTCCAGCCGGAGTGGCAAACACCGGTTGCCTCGTCACCAATCCCAGGCCTAAACGTCACCTCACTGGCGGGACCAGAACCGACTATCAGAGTGGCGCTCAACACCGACGCACGATCCGCTGTGATCTCTACCACCAGCCATCTATTTAATGCCTCGGGTGGTGACAAGACGCTGGTGGCTCTCGACGTATCTCGCGTGCGGGTCGAACCAAGACTGTTGTCACCGCTTCCGCTTACGAAGGCTGAGGATCTCTATCGAGTGTTGGTATCCGGATCATCGTCACGCGAGGAGGCAGATGAGAGCGCCAAAGAAATAAAGAAATCCACCGGCGAGGAAGTACAGGCAGTCTACGACGCGGAGACAAAAACCTGGGGGGTACTGGTTGGTAGCAAGCGGCCGCGCGACGAAGCCGAAGAACTCCGAGCGCAGCTTGAGGAAAACGGGCTCGATGCGAGCATTTCTGGTCCACCTTTAGAGAAGCAGAACACTAGTAGACAGAGCCAACTCGCCATCGCTGGTCCAACCCAGTCAGTGACCAACAGTAATGTCCGTCTGACCGGTAAACCTATTGCCCCTGCGCGTGAAGTTGTTGCCCTGTCGCCAGGCGCCACGCGTTTGTTTAGCTCTAGTGCCCCGGTAGCTTTCATATCTGACAATGAACAGACTGCTCCCGTTCGTTTTAATGATCGGCCCTACCGGGGACGCATCGAAGTTTTCACAAACCTGCGTGGCACTCTAACTGTCGTCAATGAACTGGGATTGGAAGACTATGTTAGAGGGGTCGTGGCGAACGAACTCTCACCCGGCGGTTATCCAGCGATCGAAGCGCTGAAAGCACAGGCCGTCGCCGCTCGTACTTACGCCGTCAAAAACCGCGGTCAATTCCTGTCCCAGGGATTCGACATCCTGCCGACGACGCGCTCTCAAGTTTACCGCGGCCTTTCCTCCGAACAGTCCCTCTCCAGCAAGGCGGTTGACGAAACTCGCGGTCTGATTGCTACCTACAACGGTGAACCAATCAACGCGCTCTACACCTCCACCTGTGGCGGCAGGA
>Ga0126377_10002888_pt1 | contig 12017 bp, 7 predicted proteins | sample PanSoiMetPlot_22_FD_92647 | JGI IMG/M metagenome (GOLD analysis project Ga0126377, IMG submission 92647) | Tropical forest soil microbial communities from Panama - MetaG Plot_22 | ecosystem: Environmental > Terrestrial > Soil > Tropical forest > Bulk soil | place: Panama | collected 2016-02-17
GACTCTGCAAGACGACCCACACATTCTGAATAACAGCCGGCGCATTCCTCCGGGCGCGCATTACAAGATGGTTGTGCGCCGTCAGGGCCAATTGCTCGAATTCGACCTTGCGACTACGGCTTATCCTCTCAGTCACCGGTTTGCGCCATTTCTCGCGCCGATTCCCGACAGCCTGTCTAGACTGCTCTTTTATTTCACAGGGCTGATAATCCTTCTGCTAAAGCCTGCGGATCGGCAGGCATGGTTGTTGTCGCTAATGCTCGGCTCCTACTACGGGGTATGGAGCACTAGCCTCCCACCGTTGCCCATAGCAGTGTTGTTGATGATCGCCGCCGCGCGTATCGCGGGGATATTGTTCTTTCCAGCCTTCCTCCATTTTTTTCTGATCTTCCCGGAACGTTCGCCTCTGCTGCGCCGGTTTCCGCGCCTGGAGCGGCGCCTCTACTGGCCGACCTTTTTAGTATTGCCCTGGTATGTATTCAGAACGCTTGAGGTTGTTTTTGGCGGGCATGAGCGCGTAAGCCTGTTTTTCAGAAACTCATGGTTGCTCAAACTGCCTTGGGTCGGATTTCTGGCATATACCATCGCGATTGCATATTTGGTCTGCGGGCTGGTGGCGCTTTTCATAGGCTATCGCTTGGCTGGGGGCGCTGCCCGCCGCAAACTGCATGTCATTGCCGCGGGGACCGGAGCAGGAATGTTCAGCTTTCTGCTCGTAGTCATATGGGAAAAGTTATTTCGGACGCAATTTCCCGGCGCTGGAGGTTGGCTTAACGCCGGATTGATATTTACTTTACCGCTCATGCCGCTCTCATTCGCTTACGCGATCATTCGGCACCAGGTCATCTCCGTCAGCCTGATCATCCGCCGCAGTGTGCGTTACGTGCTGGTCTCTCGCGGTTCGATCATTCTGGGCGTGGTAATCGTCGGATTGACTCTCGTGGTCTTGCTCTCGACCATCTTCAACCGTTTGCGGCCGACGCCCCTCGTCAACGGCATGGTTTCGGCCATCATCGGCGTCATCGCCTATAACCTCTTCCGAAGTTTGCACCGGCGCTACCTCGCGCCGGTAATAGACCGGCGCTTTTTCCGCCAATCATATGACACGCGCCAGATCATCGCCGATTTGACCGAATCGCTGCGCACAACGACCGACCTGAAGGCCCTGCTTGAGTTGGTCGCTTCGAAAATTCAGGCGGCTTTGCAAATCGCGAATGTGACGATCTTTTTACGCGACGAAGCCAAAGGCGATTACCTCAAAGTATATTCATGCGATTACATCGATCTTGATGGCAGTGAGACCAATCGCGAGCGCCAATCCCTGTTGCCGTACTATGCTGAAATCGTGAAACGACTGTCTGATAACGGGAAGCCGCTGGATGTTGAGCAATATATGTCTGGAGCGCTCCAAGCGTCTGATAACGGGAAGCGCTTCGACGCTAAGCAAGCGAGTCGTCCAATAAGCTCCATAACCATCATTAACCCCGGCAATCCCGAAATGGAAGCGCTAAGCGAAGTGAAATCATTACTACTGCTTCCGCTCTCCTCGAAGGAAGAACTGCTCGGCATTGTTTCGCTGGGCCCGCGGTTGGGCGACTTGCCTTATTCGCATGAAGACGAGCAGTTGCTGATGAGCGTTGCGGGGCCGGCGGCGCTGGCAATTGAGAATGCCCGACTGGTCGAGCGAATGATCGCCGAAGCCAGTCTCCGCCGAGAATTGGAAGCAGAGAACGAAATTCGCGCGAAAGAGCTTGAAGAAGCTCGCCAATTACAGCTCTCGATGTTGCCGCAGGCCATCCCGCAACTGCCGCACCTGGAGATTGCAGCTTGTATGAAGCCCGCCACCGAAGTCGGAGGCGACTATTACGATTTCCATCTTTCAGATGAGGGCGTGTTGACCGTCGCCGTTGGGGACGCGACCGGGCATGGGTTGAAAGCCGGAACGGTCGTTACGGCGACCAAGAGTTTGTTCAATCACCTCGCGCAGGAATCGGAAATCCCAGCTATCTTTCAGCAATCATCGCGAGCCTTGAAGCGGATGAATCTCCGTTCGTTGTTTATGGCGATGACGATCGCGAGGGTGAAAGGTTATCAACTGACGCTCGGTTCAGCCGGCATGCCGCCCGTCCTGATCTATCGCGCCGCGCAAAGATTCGTCGAAGAGATTTCGCTCAGAGGCATCCCTCTGGGAAGTCTGACGGCCTATACATACAGCGAACGCAGCCTGAACCTGACCCCGGGCGATGTCGTGGTCTTGATGAGTGATGGCTATCCCGAACGCTTCAACGGCAAGAACGAGATGCTCGATTACGGAAGCGCAAAGAGCGTTCTGATGGAAAACGCCATCCTGCCACCGCAAGAGATCATAGAGGTTTTCTTGAAGGTCGCCGACCAATGGGCCGACGGAAGGCCGCAGGACGACGATGTGACATTCGTTGTTCTGAAGGTGAAATGATTGCAGCCCGGTCAGCGCAGCGACGTCGCTTACGCGTAATCTTTAGATGTCAACTGACAAATGGAAAATGTTTTCCTTTTATATTTTTCAAGGCTCGACGCCGAATGCGACGCTGTGCTGAACCGGCCGTTTCATCTTGGGGCTTTTGACCGACACGCGTAGATCGTAAATGCCCGGCTGAAGGTTGCGCATCGCGAGCTGACCGCCAACCACCAACCCTTTCGCGTCCTTTCCAAGCTGTCGTGTAGCGACCGGCTGCCACGGTAACGTGAGGATCGGCTTCTCGTCTTTCAAGATTTCGATCTGCATCACGGCGTCGGCCTCGTCCTTGTCGTTCGCCGCGTTGTAGAGCCTGAAGAAATATACGACCGGCTGGCCGGCCTTGTAATACCTGATCCCCTGAACCATTTTCGACAACGAAGGCGCGGCGCCCTGGTCGTTGTTCGAAGCAGGTTCCTCAATCCCCATCGCAACGGCGTCACTCACGAAGAGACTGCTGAGCGCCAGCCTGTTCTTCTTGGATAAATCCGGGGTTTCGATCCAGGCCGCCGCCGTTCCCGTCCGTTCTTTTCCAGGTTCGCGCACGCCTACGCGAATCTGATAGAGACCAGGTTTGAGCTGCAGGCGCCTGTTGTACTGAAACCCGTTCTGCTTGGCCACATCAAGTCGCGCCGGAGCCAGGTTGCCCTGGACGTTCTCCGATTTCAGATCGACTCGCTTGCCGTCCGAATTGTAGATCATCGTCAGGATTTCAGCCTCGAAGCGGTATCGCCCGTTCTCTTCGCGGTAAGTGAGCGTGGCGCCGTCAATGTGGATAAGCAGCGAGACCTGGGCGTCATCTCCTGGAATCTCGATGAAATACGGCATTGCCGTGACGCCGATGTCCGTCAGGGGCAGCGGCGCCAGTATCGCATTGACGAATCGTTGCTGCGGCGTCTTCGCCTCTTCCTCTTTGGCTTTCTTCGCCAGATCGGCGGGCAGGTAACCGCGCTGCGCTCGCACCTGATATTCAGGATGGTTTTTGATCCTGATCGTGATCTTGCGAAACTTCTTGTCGGACTCCGCGATCGACGGGTAATAGGCCAGTGTGTAATAGACCTGATTGTCATCAAGCGCCCGACCCATAGCCCCGGCCGTGTCGTTGGTGTTGAAGAACGCCTCGCCGCCCGTGTCTTTCGCCAGCGCGTTCAGCCCGTCTTCCAGATCGCGCTCGCCCGCCGACACATAGCTCGAAATCCGAGGATCGTTCGGGATATTACCGATGGAGGCGTCGAAAAACGCTGGCGGTTGCAGTCCCTTCGCGTCAATCGAATAGATGACCACACCCGATCGCACGGCTCGGCTCGTGACCGATTGAAGATCGTTTGTGTCCTGGCCGCCTCCGGTATCGAAGAGCGTGAAGCCGTCCGAAACCATCACGAGCAATCGCTGCCCCGGCAGATCGCTCAACCTCTGCACGACCTCTCTCAGCGTGATTAACGTGGCCCGCCGCAGGTAAGTGGCTTCGGCTAGGACTTGCCTGGCCTTCATCTGAACCATTTGCGTGATGCTAGGATCGTTGGGAGACGCGTGTTCTTCGGCGACGTAGATCGCCCTGGCCACTTGCAGCGCCTCTCGGTCGCCGTGATCAACCATCCCGGCGATGTATGGCGTGAGGAGCGTGTCGCGGGCGTTGGGCCGAGGGCCGAGCCGGTCAACGGCGTAGCGCAACACGCGGCGGTCGCGCGTGAACTGCTCGACCACGCCGAGCGACCCGGCGCTGGTCACAATCGCCGTCAGGTCCTGATCGGTCAACCGCTCGTCAATGAATTTGCGCAGCGATTGCTTCAACGAGAGCAGGCTCTGCGGCGACAGGTGCAACGTGTCGATGTAAAGCACGACCGTGCGCCCAATCGTCTCAGCCGGACTCGTTGCGCCCGCCGGAACGCCAGTCGTCACATTCGCAGGAGAGTTTTCAGCTCGTCGGGCCTCGCCACGGCCCGGAATTTTGACCACGGAAAAGAAACTGACCTCTTGCGGCTTGCCGTTCTCCATCAATTCAAAATCTTCTTTCTTCAAATCCGTGATCGGTTGTCCGCGCTTGTCCGTAACCACGGCGCGCAGGTCGATCAATTCGGTCTTGACGCGAATCGGCTGATCCTGCGCGGGAGGATTTTGATTACGCTGCGATTGCTGGGAATTAAGCGAAATGTTGTAGCCAGTGTCTGATAACGGATGAGATTGTCGTTCAGGCTGCAGCTTGCGCATGTCAGCGTCTGATAACGGAATGATGGTTTGCTTTGACAAGGGTAGGTGATTGAAGCATAGCGTCCCAATGATCAATAGGGAAGCGTATTTATTTGACATCTTCGCTCTTCTCCTTCTCAGTTAGTAATTTACTCAAAAGTGACGAGTGGCGAGTGAAAAGTGACGAGAACTCATTGAAAATGTCTAGTCTCCGAAAGGCCGCGAATCCGAACTGATTTCGGCAGTGTTTTGATTGCGGCCCACTCTCACAGTTTCACTCTGATTTCAGCCGATCCACAATATTTTTCTACTGCGATCAAGGCTGTTTACTACGTGGCTTCCTTAAGTCGTTGTTCCGCGGCTTCCCGCCAGGCGGCTTTGGCGGCACAGGCAATATTGGCTTCGCCGACCACACCCGCATGATCAAAATGAGCGCATGATCTGAAATTTCAATCTTCGTCCTTGCGGCTGTAGCAGGTGCATATTAATGACCTGCTCAAGGTGAATCTAGGGGATCATCAATATTACTTATTAAGATTGGCGCCGCGATAAATGTACGATTACCAGGCGCGATAATGCAAATATTTCCCATTCGATTGTGTAAGAATTTCCTGGGTGATGAAATTTTAGCGGTTGCCGATCAAGAGGGGAAGCGACGTAATAATGATTTTATTGGGTTTTTGGCTTTTATTGCTGATCAGGCTCTCTGGCGCCGTGATTGCACTAGCATATGTGGGGCAACGAGATACCACGTGGTTCAATCCACGACGGTGTCAGGCGGTTATCAAGGTGAGGAAGATAGCCGCCGTAATATCAGGCGCTACAGACAATCCCACGACTGTAGCGCCTTTATTTTTGCCGCTACTGCCATGATCCCAACTAATTGCCACAGAGTCATAATGAGGAAGAGATCGAATCTCATCATCGCTTGTTCCTTTTGTCTCTACATATCTTCTTCTCTTCTTCCAATCTCTCCCTAACGCTCTGTGTCTCTGTGTATCTGATGCAATTCATCAGCTTCGCGTTCGCTTAGCGCATCGAGCAGCGAGAGTTGATTGACGCGACTGCTCGGCTTCTTCAAGTGTCGCGCGAACTTCGGTTTGCCGGTAACGTCCAGTTCGTTCTGCTCCAGATTTGTCAGAATTTCTCTCGCGCGTTCGACTACGCTCCGAGGCAAACCGGCCAGTCGCGCGACTTCGATACCATAACTTTTGCTCGCGCTGCCCGCGACAACCTTGCGCAGAAAGACGATCTCTCCCTTTGATTCCGACACAGCCATCTGGTAGTTCTGCACGCCGGGCCGCATCTTCGCCAACTCAGTCATCTCGTGGTAGTGAGTGGCGAAGATGGTTTTGGCGCTGTGACGATCGTTATCATGAAGATATTCGGCGATCGCCCAGGCCAGCGACAATCCGTCGAAAGTCGCCGTGCCACGACCGACTTCATCGAGCAGGACCAAACTTCGAGGCGTCGCCGTGTTGAGGATGTTCGAGGTCTCGGTCATCTCGACCATGAAAGTCGAGCGTCCGCGGGCCAGATTGTCCGAGGCGCCGACCCGCGTGAAGATGCGATCGACCATCGCGATCTTCGCCGAATGCGCCGGCGTGAAACTTCCCATTTGAGCGAGGATCACGATAGAAGCCGTTTGCTTAAGCCACACGCTCTTCCCACCCATGTTCGGGCCTGTGACAATCAAGAGGCGGTCCGTGCTGTTGTTGAGGTAAACGTCATTCGGCACGAAGCGTTCACCGAGCGTCTCGATAACTGGGTGACGGCCCGCGCGGATTTCGATCTCATCGCCTTCGTGCAGCTTCGGTCGGACATAATTACGTTTGGCCGCGACTTCCGCCAGAGACGCGAGCGAGTCGAGCAGGGCGACGGCGCGCGCCACTCCCTGAATCCGGCGAATCTCCTGGGCGACCTGTTTGCGAAGTTCGATGAAGATTTGGGTTTCGAGTTCCAGAATCCGCTCTTCCGCCCCTAGCACCTTCGTCTCATATTCCTTCAGTTCGGGGGTCGTATATCGCTCCGAATTTACCAGCGTCTGTTTGCGCTCGTAATCGGCCGGAACGCGTTCTTTATTGGCGTTGCTGATCTCGATGAAATATCCGAATACATTATTGAATTTGACCTTGAGGGAAGAGACGCCCGTGCGCCCGCGCTCGCGGGCCTCGATAGCCGCGATGTAGCTCTTGCCGCTGCGGGCCAGGTTGCGCAACTCATCAAGCTCGGCGTTGAACCCATCGCGTATCATGCCCGGTTCGCCGGTCGTCGCCGGAGGATCGTCGGCGATGGCGCCGGAGATGAGCGAGCGGACGTCTTCCAGTTCGTCCATATTTTCGACGAGCGTCTGAAGCAGCGAGGCGCGAGAATCGGCCAGATGCCGGCGCAGCGAGGGGATGACTTCGATCGATTGTCGCAGCGCCGTCAGATCGCGCGCGTTCGCCCTCCCAAGCGTGATCTTCCCGGCAAGCCTCTCCAAATCGGCCATCGGCTCAAGTTTCTGTCGCAACCTGTCGCGCTTGATGGTCGAGGTTTTCAACTCTTCGACCGAGTCCAGCCTGGTTTCGATCTCGCCGATCCTGACCGACGGCCTCAACACCCATTGCCTCAGCAACCGCGCGCCCATTCCTGTCATCGTCTCGTCGAGCACGCCGAAGAGGGAATGCGCGGGGTTTCCGTCCTGAGAGACCACTAGCTCCAGGTTGTTGACGGTCGGCGCGTCAAGAACGAGATAGTCATTCGTCTCGAAGTAACTTATCTCGCTGAGATGCGAGGCGCTGACCTTTTGAGTCTCGTTGACGTAGTGGACAGCAGCGCCTGCCGCGCACACAGCATACTCGCGACCGGTAAGCCCGAACCCGTCCAGGGAAGTGACCCCAAACTGAGACCTGAGTAGTGAATCCGCATGATCGAAACCGAAGACCCAGTCGTCGAGTGGAGTTAGAGCTGATTCAAAAGATAAGGAGATTGCTGGGTCTGATAAAGACCCGGGGTGTAAGCCTGCGTCTGATAACGGAATGGGTTCAAGCGCTGGTCGCGTAACCTCTGAATACTCTGAATCAGTCCTATTAGGCCCATTTATCTGCCCACTTTGATCTGCTGGATTGCTCTGCCTGCGCCCGCGTTCGAGCAGAGGCGCGAGAGAGTTGGGAAAGATGATTTCGCGGGGGGAAAAAACTTCAAGTTGTTCTTGAACTCCTTGCCATGCGGACTCACCCTGAAATTGCGTCGTGAGGAATTCGCCGGTAGACACATCCAGGACTGACAAACCCATACCCGCGCCCGATCCGCAGATCGACGCCAGATAGCAGTTTTGTTTGGTCTCCAGCAACTGATTTTCTAGAGCCGTTCCCGGAGTTATCACCCTGATGACCTCGCGACGGATGAGTTTAGTGGCCGACTTGGGGTCCTCCGTTTGCTCGCAGATTGCGACTCGATAGCCCTTCTTGACGAGTCTGGCGATATAACCTTGCGCGGCGTGGTAAGGAACTCCGCACATCGGAACCGGAGCGCCGCGTTCCTTTTGGCGAGCGGTCAGCGTGATCTCCATCTCCCGCGACCCGATCAGCGCGTCATCAAAGAAAAGCTCGTAGAAATCGCCGAGGCGGAAGAAGAGAAGCGTGCCTGGGTGCTGCTTTTTGATCTCGTGATATTGTCGCAGCATCGGAGTCAACTGCGGTGGTCTGTCTGGCGAAGGCATAGACAAAGTTCCTGATTGGTCTTAATTGTTCGACTACGGCGCGCCAATATATAATTCGCTCCGAAATTATGTCAAACAGCGGTTTTAATGCGGATCGGTCCGAGCCTATCATTCTGTCTATTGACACCTCTTCATCCGAAGCGCGCCTGGCTGTTTCCGTCTCGGAAAGCGTCATCGCGGCTCTGACCATTAGAAACAATCGTCCCCATTCACAGACTCTTTTTTCTCAAATCTCGACCCTCTTACAACTCGCGGATATAAAGGTTGAGGAGATCGGCGCGTTCGCCGTGGGCGCGGGCCCCGGGAGCTTCACCGGAGTGCGGGTCGGCTTGGCCGCCGTTAAAGGTTTGGCGGACAGCCTGAACAGGCCGTGTCTTGGCGTTGATTCGCTCGATCTTCATGCGCTGGCTTCCGGCATTGACGGCGCGCATTTGGTCATGCTTTGCGCCGGTAGAGGAGAGGTCTATTGCGGATTTCGCGATGTGGCGTCGGGAGACATTGTTGACAGGCCGGTCGGCGACAAGGTCGGCGAGCCATTATCCGTCTTGCGCGCGATGACAGAATACCTGCGACGCGATCCGCTGATCATAGTCGGAGATGGAGGATATAAATATAAGGAGGATGTCTCCAATATTATCGGTCAAGTTCGAATGAATGGAGCGGCGGAAACGATCTTCTTAAAACCTGGCCTGAATATTTCCTTCGCCCTGGCGCAGAGAGCGGCTCTCCTGATAAAGGAGAACCGGACTGCGCCGGCTTCGCCTCACTACATCAGGCAATCAGACGCGGAGATCGAATGGAGGCGGCGCCAATGACCGAAGCAATAACAGTGATTGGACCTTCCAAGGCAGGGTTCAGCGTCGCGCCGATGACGGCTGATCTTCTGTCTTCAGTTGTCGCGTTGGAAGAATCGTGTGGCCTGAATTCGCGCGGGCTGGAGGGCTATGGGAAGATGTTGTCCGACCCGAATGCGGTTCTGCTGGTAGCTCTGGCGGGCGCCGGTCCCGTCAGCCCCGTTAGCCACATCAATCGCGTAATAGGCGTTTTCTCCGGCGACGTGGTTGTTGATGAATTGCAGATAGACAATCTGGCCGTGAGCGAGCGATGGAGGAGGAAGGGAATCGCGCGAACGCTGTTGAAGCGCGCTCTGACGGTGGCGGCGGGCCTCGGCGCGCGCTCGGCGACGCTCGAAGTCCGGTCGGCTAATTCTTCCGCCCGCGCATTCTATGAGAGAGAAAGATTCACGCCCGTCGGCCTCAGAAAGCGCTATTACGCGAATCCGCCGGACGACGCTTTGCTGCTTTCTCGTGAAATTTAAAAGAATCATAAATGTTCCTTGAAAGCCGGGGGGGCTTGTATTACTATGCTGGCCAAGCTGAGCAACTAATGGTCAATCAACAACAACACAGGCAATTTAGCTTGCTTAGGAGGATAAGCCAATGAGCATATTAGCTAGCGAAGCGGCTTTGAAGGACTATCTTCTAGCCAATGACGATAAATATCGTGAATTGGCTAGTGAGCATAAACGATATGAGGCTCGTCTGAGCGAGCTTTCTTCCCTCCCCTATCCGAACGAAGAAGAACTCATTGAAGAAACAATATTGAAAAAGAAAAAGTTGCTACTGAAAGACCAAATGGAAGCAATCGCAACTAAATATAAAACAAGCGTCACTTCTCACTGATCAGATTTCCCCACGAGGCTACACGCAGTTTTGAAAACGGGAACACCGGAAGGTGTTCCCGTTTTAGTTAAGAGGATAGGGTTTGGATGTGTTATGTTGATAAGCGAATGATTGCCGCGCTTAAACCCTGTCTCATTGCGAGTAATGCTTGTCTTTTGCGCTGCGATTGTGTTTTAAGCTGTTGGAGAGAGAGCGAATTATGAGCGATGTTGAGCGATCCGAAGAGAACCCGCCTCGACGGGGAATAAGCCGCGGGATATATATCATTCCAAGCATATTCACGATCGGCAATATTTTTTGCGGTTTTTACGCGGTGATTAATTCGGTGAAAGGTTATCAAGCTCCCTCTGATGAGGCGGGACGCTTTTTCGACAACGCCGCTCGCGCCATAGGATACGCGGTTTTGCTCGACGGCCTTGATGGCAGAATCGCCCGAATGACCAAAACCACCAGCGAATTCGGGGTGGAGTTGGACAGCATCGCCGACGTCATAACCTTCGGAATCGCTCCGGCGGTGATGGCTTACACCTGGGGATATGGCTCGACGCCTGGACTAGAGATCTGGGCATGGGGGATTTCATTTTTCTTTCTGATTTGCGGCGCGCTCAGATTGGCCAGGTTCAACGTCATGGCCAGGGCGCCTCGGTTCTCTGTGCCGGGCAATACGCCGAAACTGGACAAGCGATATTTTGTGGGACTGCCCATTCCTCCCGCCGCCGGGCTGCTCGCGGCGGTCATTCACTTTGTTCCCCAACCGCTGTGGAGCTACGCCCCTGAACAACTCAGGGCCTATAGCTGGGCATTGCTGGCCGGCATGGCGCTTTTAGCCGTGTTGATGGTGAGCAAGATCAGATACACGAGTTTCAAAAACGTCGGATCGAAGAGCAATAAACCTTTCATTATCCTGCCTCTCTTGTCACTACTCCTTGCCGGGATATGGTTTTACTCACAATGGGCGCTGCTGGTGATCGCTTCCGCCTATGTCTCTCACGGCCCCTTGCTGAAAGTGTGGGGGCTGCTCGGCCGATTCCGCACTCAGTCGTCAAGGTCTGAAGAGTCCGCTTCAATTGAAATATAGTTTGGCCTCGGCGACGCATTGTCGGCGGGCGGGCGGCTCACTTATACTCGGCGTTTACCGGAAGACTGAGGTCAAATTCAAAAGATCACACAAAGGAGCGATCTCGTGGCCAAACCTTTCGAGACCGTCTTGATACTCGATTTCGGCGGGCAATATACCCAGTTGATTGCGCGGCGGATTCGTGAGCTGGGCGTCTATTGCGAAATCCATCCATTCAGCGTGGAAATAGATAAAATACGCGAACTCAATTCGAAGGGGATAATACTCTCCGGGGGGCCGAGTTCCGTTTATGAAGACGGCGCCCCACACTGCAGTCGCCAGGTCTTAGACCTCGGGATTCCAATTCTCGGCCTCTGTTATGGCCTGCAGCTCATAAGCTACTTCCTTGGCGGAGAGGTCGAGCCTTCGAATCGCCGCGAATACGGCGCGGCGCGGATCAAACTTCTAGGCGCCAGTAAGTTGCTCGCCAATCTCCCGCAGGACTTTCCGGTATGGATGAGCCACGGAGATCACGTGACGGCTCCCCCTCCGGGATTTCAAGTGACAGCCGAGACCGATAACGCGCTGGGCGCGGTCGAGAATGTCGAAAAGGGAATTTACGGGTTGCAGTTTCATCCCGAGGTCGCGCATACGCCCGATGGCAAAAAGATACTCGCCAATTTCGTGAAAGACATTTGCGGCTGCGACGGCGATTGGTCAGCCGCGTCATTCATCAGCGCCACGGTCGATCGAATAAGGGATCAGATCGGCGACGGGAGGGCGGTCTGCGGGTTGTCGGGAGGCGTTGATTCATCAGTCGCCGCGGTCCTGGTCGCCCGGGCCATTGGAGACAGGCTCACCTGCATCTTCGTTGACAACGGGGTTCTGCGAAAA
>Ga0126377_10002889_pt1 | contig 12016 bp, 10 predicted proteins | sample PanSoiMetPlot_22_FD_92647 | JGI IMG/M metagenome (GOLD analysis project Ga0126377, IMG submission 92647) | Tropical forest soil microbial communities from Panama - MetaG Plot_22 | ecosystem: Environmental > Terrestrial > Soil > Tropical forest > Bulk soil | place: Panama | collected 2016-02-17
CGAACCTATGCCCGCGTTTTCGACCACCAGTCCTGCACCCGCAAGTCCAAGCCGGAAAAGTTCACGCGCCGCCGCTGCCCGACTCGGCATTCGGTGCTTGAACCTGAAATCGTCAACGGCTCGAAGCTCTTCAGGAGAAAGCATGATTTGCAGGCGCTGTTCCCTTTCTGCGCCACCGCCGTTCCTCATGGCTGTAACTCCCAAAAGGTAGACTAGCGCTATGATTACATCACTTACTCATTTGTTACAATCGACATAATGTGAGGCAAAATAGCCTCGACCGTTGAGTCGGGAAGACGACTTATGAACGCATGCTGCGCAAAAAGGCGGAGTGACCCGCGGTCAACCCGGCATCGCGAATTGCACTACCATCGTGCGCTGCTGGGGTTCACCATCGGTCATGACCGCTTTGGGTTTTCGACCGACGAATCCGGAGTTGCCTCTGGGAACATTTCCGCCGAGCCCCTGAAGCGGACCTTCCGCGTTTGCCGCGTGTTATGAGTAGACGCCTTAGCGTGTCCCGCCCGCTTTCACCTGATCGACAACCGAGCGCGCCAATGGCGTCCAGCGCGCCGCTTCGGCCTTGAAATAGGCCGTGAAGGCGTCTGCGTCCAAGCTCTTGGTGTCGATCGCCTCGCGCGCGAAACGCGCCTGCAGATCGCTCGCGTGCAGGATCCTCACCACCTCGGCATTGAGCCGATCAACGATCTCACGCGGCATGTTCGCCGGCCCCGACAAGGCGAACCAAGTCGAGCCAACCAGTCCCGCATAACCCTGCTCCACATAGGTCGGCAGATCCGGATAGGCGGGCAACCGCTTTTCACTGGCGATCGCGAACCCGCGCACCGCGCCCGACGACACCTGTCCGCCCACCGCTGCAAGCGCCGTGATACCGGTCGCGATGTGCCCGCCCAGCACGTCGGTCACGATCTGCCCGGCGCCGCGATAAGGCACGTGCGCCATTTTGATTCCGGCCTGGGCTTGGAACTGCTCGTTGAGCAATTGCGTTTGTGATCCAATCGAGATGGTCGCGTAGGTCAGCGCGCCGGGGCGGGCTTTCGCATAGGTCACAAGGTCGGAAAGCGTACGGAAGGGCAGGTCCTTGTTGCCGAACAGGGCAACCGGCTGGCCGCCGAGATAAGCGATGTGAGTGAAGTCTCTGAACGGATCGAAGGGTACCGGCGTGAACACCGGGCTGATGATGAAGCTGCCGAGGCTTGACACCACTAAGGTGTATCCATCCGGCGATGCACGTGCTACTTGTTCCTGTCCGACGATGCCGCCGGCGCCCGGTCGATGCTCGACCACGACCGGCTGGCCGAGCACAGGTCCGAGCCGGTCAGCGACCAGACGCGCCAGCAGATCGGCGGTGCCTGCTGCCGAGAACGGCACCACAAGCTTGATCGGCCGGCTCGGCCAGCTTTCTGCGGCGACCGTGGGCGCGGCTACCATACCGGCGCACAACACCAACGCGATGCGCAGCATTCGCATGTTGCTTCGGCTCCTCCGGCCGCCGCACGGCTTTCTCTCTTACCTTCGGGCCTTAATGATAATGCAACGGGCGACATGATGCGACATTGACCGCGCACCTGCTCCATGGCGTGGTCCGCGCGAATGCGATGAGGTGTTGGCGGTTAATGCGTAAGACGATCCTGTTCCTCACGGTTTTGGCGCTTGCCTGGATCGCCTATCTGGCCTGGCCGGCCTATGACCTTTCCCAGTTCGTGCGCGCGATCGAGCGCGGCGACGCGGCCACGGCGGTTCACTATGTGAATATCCCGCGCGTGCGAATCTCGCTGATTGAGCAGATCACCGAGGCCTATCTGCAGCGCACCGGCGCCCGCTCAGGCCCGCTCGTTCATGGTGCGGTTGGCGCGCTCGCCGATCCGATCGTGTACAAGCTCATTTCGCCGGAAGCGTTCACCGAGCTTCTGCGCATCGGCTGGCCGCGCGAGGTCCTCCCCGAACCGCCGTCCAACACAACCGGCATCTCGGTTGCTAGTCTCGGCACGGCCTGGCAGCTGTTCGCCGCGGCTGAATATGGCATCGGCCGCTACGAAGTTTCGGTGCCGGTGGGCGCCCCACCAGAGCACGCTTTCGTGCTGCAATTCCGGCTGGCGCAGTGGCGCTGGCAGCTTGCCGCCGTGCGCGTGCCCGAGCCGATCCGCGTGTTGCTCGCCGATGAGATCATCAAGTCGACGAAGTCGCTGCAGCCGCCGCCACGGCCATGATCAGTCCTCGCCGTCCTCGCCCGGCACCGCCACCGGCAGGCGCACGCCATTGTCGGGAGCATTGGGCACACTGCGCGATCCCGCCTGGCGCCGCGGCGACACCGAGCCGGTGACCGATTGATCGCCGCGCTTGCCGGAATAGCGGCCACGCAGGCGTGCTGCCACCTCGTCACCCGAGACCGGATTCGGATTGCAGGCATGGCGCCCGTTCGCTCGCCGCATCAGATCGACGTGCATGTGATCGTAGTGATAGGCGTCCGATCCTGGCGCCAGCACGGTCGTAAAGCGATCGCAGGCCGCGCCCTGCACGTCGCGCAGAAAGCCTTGCTCCTCCGGCGCGCCATGCCAGCCAGTCTTGACTACGATCTTGCGACCGTCAGCAAGCGTGAAGACAGCAATGTCGAGCGCGTTGCCGAAGGCGTGCTCGGAAATGCGCGCGTTCGAATCGCCGTTCATGCCACGGCACGAATAGGCGGAGATTTGTTTGATCTCGACGACCGGCTGACCGAACCAGCGTAGCGCGGCGGGCTGCACCGCAGTGTCGATCCAGTGATCGAGCACCGAGACCAACGGACAGGCGAGCGTGGCCGCCGGCGTGACCGATACCGGGCCGGCGGGGCGCGTCCGTACCGGTCCCAAGGCAGGAACACGTTCAGGAGTCCGCTCGCGCGCGACCGGATAGGAGGTCGCGGGTGGCCGCGCCTCAGGCCGGCGGGTGCCATACGGCGTGCCAGACGACACCGGAGGATCGAGCGACAGCGGCTCGCCGTAGCGCGGTGGCTGATTATAAGGGTCGACAGATCGATCGAGCGGGCGCGGCTCGACCGTCGTGACCGGATAACGCGGCGGACTCTCGTAAGGCGCGGGCGCCGCCGGCCAGCGCGGCGGCATTGAGCCATTCTGAATATTCGAAGGCGGCCGCAGCTCGTCGCCAAACGCGAGGGGCGTGCCTGCGCCCAGCGCAGATACTTTCAACGGGAAATCGGCACCGCAGGCGCCGGGGCCGTTGATCTGCTCGATGCGCACCCTGCCGGCACTTTCGCTGACGGCGCCCGAGTTGAGGCACGCGATCTCGGCGTCGCGCCGCCAAGCCGCGCGCGGCTCGGACAAGAACCGAGCGCTGCAGGCTGCCAGCACGACGAGCAAACCAATAACAACAGAGCCGACCAGAACCCCGCGGACGCTGCGCACCATAATACCGAGAATGCATCGGCAGGTGTTAACACCCGATCAATGCTCGGCTCGCGCGCACCGCATTTTACACTCCCCTCACGCGATATGGTTAGAAAATCTACAACGACTCTTTGTGCAATAATGGCAAGTCGACACTTATTCCTGTCGCGCGCGATGCGCGGAGGATCGTTACTTGTCGAGATGGTCTTTGAGGCGCTGCCTAAAGTCGGCGCTCGGAGTGCCGAAGAACACGTCGTCCGCCTTCAACTCCTTGGAGCGCAGCATTCCGTAGGCTTCAGACGCGTCCTGCGCAACCAAGAACACGATGCGGTTTCCCACGCAGTCGTGCGGCCAACAGACCCAGCCAAGATAAAATTTCTTGTAGGAAATCACCAGACCGTCGACCGGCGGAGACAATCCGTCGAGGTACCTGATCCAGGCATTCGTGGAGAAGGAGCCCGGCACAGTCGACTGCCATTTCGTGATAACTCTGGAGTTCTTCTCTTTGATGTCGAGAAGGTAGAAGGTGTCCAAAGCGCGAGCGGCGTTGGTGGCAATCGCGCAGGCGATCGCTAGTGTCGGCAATAGTGTTGCAAGCAGGCGAACCGAGGACATATTGCGCATTGCACATACTCGAGCAGAACAAGATCCTTTGTGTAAATGCACGACCTTGCGCGGGCATCATTGCTATAGGACGGTCGATGTCTCGCTGCCGGCCAATCCATGACGATGAACGGCAGCGCGTGTGCGCAGGACCTATCGCATGCTGACGCTTTTGCCTTGCGCCGGGCACATTGCTGCGTGAAGCTTGTCGATCGCATCGAGTGCTTTCCGCGCAGCCTCCATCGTTTCTGAAAGGTCTGAAGAATTTTGCCGTTCGTCGGGAACTTGTTTCATGTCCCCATCGATTGCTTCCATCATGGACCTGACGATATCAGCGCCGTTTGCCATGTTTGAGAGACTGAGTTCCTTGATCGTACGTCCCATGGTGACCGCGCAGTTGGCCTGTCGATCGAAAGCCGATTTGACTGCTCTAAACCGTGGAAAGAATTCTTCGACCAGCTTTATGTCGGTCGCAACGCTCTCAGCCGACAGCCTGCAGACGGGATCAATGGTCTTGAAGCTTGGATAATTCATCTGGACAATCTTCTCGTATTCCGACCTGAGTTTTTGGGATTCGGCAATAATCGCGTTCACGCTACAAATGAAATGCTCCCGCCCGCGATAGCAGGCGTCCAACTTGATCGGGCCTTTTGGGCCCGGCAGAACGAGGTCGGCTTTCGTATATTGCTGGTCGCACTGCGCTGTCGGAGAGCCGGACTCGACGGGCGTACCGCCGGTTGGACGGGTGAGCGGAATTTGCCGTGGCCGCTGCGGTTGCTGGCCTGGCTGGAATTGCCGGACTTGCCGAACTTGCTGGGCACCAGCAGTTTGAAAAAACGAACCATTATGGAACAGCTGATCCGAAACGCCCACTCCCATCGCCACCAGACAAGTATAGGTGACAGCACGCATTGCGATGAATGTCTTTCCAGTTGATCTCATGACTGCCAAGGTCTCCCAACTGTCTCAGAATTTGCGTTCGATACTACGAGGTGTCGCAACGCCGCGCCCACCAATTGGGTGACGAGGCGATTTGTCCCCCAGTACTGATCGGAAAATCCGGTGGCGCGTTTCGTGTGTAGTCAGCGTCAGATTGGGCGCAAGCAGTGAGGCAATCTATTCGCAAAGCCGATGTAACATTTTACCTAAGGTATCATAGCCACAACTTTATTTACTGCAATGACGACAACCCTCATGACTCACGGGACAGACACGACCCCGCCAGTCGACGTCCGACTTGGAGAGAAGAAGAGAAATCGGCCATCGCTGCCAGGCCCCTGATGCAGCGAGCGAGCCAAGCAAAAAAATCGAGCCCGCGAGATACCATCGAAATCCAGTATCATGGTATGGAGGAGCGTTCGTGGATGGCAAGGCCTCTCAATGCCTGGATCGGCACGCCGCTCTAGCCTCGCCACACCGTATGGTTAGAAAGATCGTCAAGGGCAGGTCTCCTGGGGAATTGACGATGGGCGGCAAATCAAGACTGATCCTGGCGCTCTTGATGTCCAGCGTCATGGTGCTGATGGTGACCCTACTCGTAACCTTCCTCAATCTCGGCCTGCGCCCGGACTTCCTGTTCCAATGGGCCAAGGCCTATGCGATCGCCTGGCCGGTCGCAGCCACGACCGCGTTCGTGATCATGCCTGGCGCCCGTCGCCTCACCGATCGCATCATTGCGCGGCTTGACGGAAAGTCATGATGCTGTCCGCGCTCGAGCTGGTCCGGCAGATCGAGACTGGCGCGCTCACCCCGCGCGCGGTCGTTGACCATTGTGCCGATGCGATCGCAAAGCGCGAGGCCGAGATCGGCGCGTTCGTGACGCTCGACATTGAGCCTGCGCGCGAGCGCGCTGATCGGCTGACGACCCTGCCTCTGCGCGGGCTTCCCATCGGCGTCAAGGACATCTACGACACCGCCGATCTCCCAACCCAATACGGCTCTTCGATTTACGCCGGACACCGTCCAAAAGCAGACGCCGCCATGGTGGCGCTCATTCGCCGCGCCGGCGGCGTGGTCCTCGGCAAGACCGTCACTACAGAGTTTGCCAGTCTGCAGCCTGCCGGTACGCGCAATCCGCACAACATTGCGCATACGCCTGGCGGCTCATCGTCGGGATCGGCGGCGGCGGTCGCCGCCGGCATGGTGCCGATCGCGCTTGGCAGCCAGACCGGCGGATCGGTGATCAGGCCCGCCGCCTATTGCGGTGTCGTGGGCTTCAAGCCTTCGTTCCGGCTGCTGCCGACCATCGGCATGAAATGCTTCTCCTGGTCGCTCGACACGGTGGGGCTGTTCGCGGCCGGTGTCGCGGATGCCGCCTTTGCGGCAGCGCTCATCAGCGGCCGCGACCTGCGGATCGATGACGCCGAGCCAGCGGCGCCGCGGATCGCTTTGGTGCGGACCCAGTCCTGGCCGGAAGCCAGTGCTGGCATGCAGGACGCCATCGCGCGTGCCGCGCGCGCCGCCGAGGCCGCCGGCGCAAAGATCACCGAGGTCGAGCTGCCACCGATCTTGGAAGCAGCCACGCAAGCCCACGGCACGATCCAGGATCACGAAGCCTATCGGGCCCTCGCCGACGAGATCGATCGCCACCGCGACCGGCTCGGCCCGATCCTGCGCGATCACCTCGACAAGGCCGCAACGATCACACCCGCCGCCTATGATGATGCGCGCCGTCTCGCCCGGCAGGCACGGCGCGCGCTTGTCGACTTCATGGAAGGCATCGACGTACTCCTGACACCGTCAGCACCGGGCGCTGCGCCGCATGGATTGAGTTCGACCGGAAAGCCGACCTTCAACCGGCTCTGGACACTTTTGGGTACACCCTGCGTCAACGTCCCCGGTCTTTTTGATTCGACCGGCTTGCCGCTCGGGGTGCAGATCGTTGGCCGCTTCGCCCGCGACCGGCTCGCCCTCGAAGCCGCGGCCTTCCTCCAGCGCGCGCTCACAACTCTATGATTTTGAATGAATTTCCGTCGCTTTGGAGGCGCGCGCACAACCTCCAATCCGCGCCGAGCCGTCCAACAACGTCTGTCGGGAACCCGACCGCATACGTGTGCTAAGCCCATGTTCCATCACGTATTCTCCTGTATTGGAAGCAGCCATCCAGGTCTAAAATACCGGTTGCAATGAATAATCTGGTAGAGTTTTCAGTCATATTTCGAATACCTATGAGACCTCACCACAAGTATTTTGGTCAGCAATTTCATGCCGTTGGTAAAGTCGAACGGAGCGATTCTTCCGCACTACGGTTTGATTTTGCCGATGCTACCGAAATGCTGTTTCGGGGCCAGCCTAGTTCTTGATATGCTTGAGTCACACCACACAAGGATGGAGCTCGGAGTGGATCTTTCCTTGAACTTGAACGTGCTCGCGATCTTTGCGGTCTTTGTCTTCGTGGCAGCGCTGTTGTTGGGTGCGTTTTAGGTCCAAGATTAACGACTATTCTGGACTGACTTCGAGCACCGGAGAGGAACACCTCTCCGGTGTTTCACATTTTGGGGGACCGTGTCAGCCATGGCCGCTGTGATATGAATGGCTGACATTCAAGCAACGACCGCGACTGGCGAATGAACCGGAAAGAGCGACGCGCCGCCCGCAAGACCGGTCAAGCCGGCGGGCTGTCCCAGAGTTTCTCAGCCCAGTTGCGGGACATCGGCGACCGGCACGCTCAAGCCGGTGACGCGGCGCAAGCCGAAAGCCTCTACCGCCAGGCGCTGGCGAGCGATCCCAACGACATCATTACGCTTCATCGTCTCGGCCATCTGGCGATCCGCACCGGCCGCATCGACGAAGCTTTGGCGTTGTTCAACCGAGCCATCGGCATCAACGGCCATGTGCCCGAGTTGCACATGGGCATGGCCGCGGCCTGCCATGCCGCCGGGCGGCTTGAGGAGGCAGCCTCGCACTGTGCCGAGGCGGCTCGCGTGCGCCCGGACTATGCGGAAGCGCACCTCGAGCAGGGCAACGTGTTGATGGAGCTCAACCGGCCGACAGATGCTGTTGTCTGCTATCGCCGCGCGGCCACCAACAGGCCCGGTTACATGCAGGCGCTGCTCAATCTCGGCCGCGCCCTCTACGTCCTTGGCAAGCCCGAGGAGGCCATCGAGACATGGCAGCGGGCCCAGGCCGCCGATCCGCGGCACCCCCTGCCCGCCATGAACCTCGGCATCGCACTCGTCCGTCAGGGCCGGCACAAGGAAGCAATCGAGCAATTGCAGCGTGCGCTCGCCACGGCGCCCGACTCGGTTGAGGTGCTCACCAATCTCGCCAAGGCCTACGTGGCGGCGGAAGATATCCTGCAGGCGCAGCAGACGATCTGGCGCGCACTCGCGATCAGCGAGACGCAGGATGCCAAGGCGGTGTTTGTCGAATGCCTGCGCCGCATGCGCTACAGCGCCGACATGCCGGAGCTGCGCGGTGCGGTGGCGCGCGCCGTGACCAACGCCTGGGCGCGGCTTGATGACTTCAACGCGGCGGCAACCGATCTCGCCAAACATCACGCCACGATTACGCAATGCGTGGCGCGGGTGATGCAGGCGTGGCCGCGGCGCCTTGCCGGTGACGCGCTGTGGACGCTCTCGGAGCAGGCGGCGATCTACGCCGATCCGCTGCTGCGCGCGCTGATGGAGTCGGCGCCGATCTGCGATCCTGATCTTGAGCGCTTTCTCACCTGCGCGCGGCGGGAGATGCTCGACCATGCGCTCGCGGCCGCGCCGGACCAGGTGGCCGAGCCGGCCTTGTTGGCGTTCCGATGCGCACTGGCACGCCAGTCCTTCCTCAATGAATACGTGCATCCCATCGATGCCGAGGAAACCAGCAAGGTCGCCCAGCTGCGGCGGCTTCTATCGGAAGCGCTCGCCGCCCAGACCAAGCCGCCCGCGCTCTGGCTGGCGGCATTCGGCGCCTATGAGCCGCTCCACACGCTGCCGCTTGCGCAGACCCTAAAGGCAAACACGGAACCTCTCAAAGGACTGATCGAGCAGCAGGTCAGCGAGCCGCTCGATGAGCTGCGCCTCCGCACGACGATCAGGGCGCTCACACCGATCGATGACGCGGTCTCACTCGCTGTGCGCGATCAATACGAGCACAATCCCTATCCACGCTGGGCTAAGCTCCCGCTGCCGGCCGAGCCCGACACGATCGAGGGCGCCTTGCGGACGCTGTTTCCGTCGCTGCCGGCCGGCAGCGCGACACGGGACGGCTGCGACGTGCTGATTGCAGGCTGTGGCACCGGCCATTGCGCGATCGAAGCGGCCCGCCGCTATCGCGGCGCGCGCGTGCTCGCGGTCGACCTGAGCCTGACCAGCCTTGGCTATGCCATGCGCAAAACCAGCGAACTTGCCATCACCAACATCGACTATGCGCAGGCTGACATCCTCAAGCTCGGTACGCTCGGGCGCACGTTCGATGTCATCGAGACCGGCGGCGTGCTGCACCACCTCCACGATCCGTTCGCGGGCTGGCGCGTGCTCCTCGAGCTGTTGCGGCCGGGCGGCTTCATGTATCTCGGCCTCTACAGCGCCCTCGGCCGCCAGCACATCGTCAACGTCCGCGGCCTGATTGCCGAGCGTGGCTATCGCTCAACCCCCGAGGACATCCGCCGCTTCCGTGAGCAACTTGTTGCCGAAGGCGAGCGCCCCGATATCGGCCGGCTCTGGCAATCGCCGGATTTCTACAACATGAGCGGCTGCCGCGACCTCTGCTTCCATGTGCAGGAGCACCGGCTGACCATCCCGCAGATCAAAGCCTTCCTGGACGAGAACGGCCTCACCTTCATCGGCTTCGTGGTCGGTCCGCGCAGCCAGAACGACGTCGAAAGCCAGTTCCCCAACGAAAGCGAACTCGACCGCTGGCACCGCTACGAGACCGGGCATCCCAACATGTTCTCCGGCCAGTACCATTTCTGGCTGCAGAAGCCACAATGAACGTCGATTGACCCAAAATGAAGGAATTGAGGTAAGCTCGTGCAAACCGGCGCATCATTGAACGCGGCGTCAAGAAACCAGGGAACTTTGGGAACGCGGGAATGACGCGGCTGGTGTGGTGCCGGCTGCCTGTCGTGCATCAGCTTGAACTGGAGAAAATCGCCGTGCGCGGTTTGCTTGCCATTAGCTCGTTCATCGACTGGCTCAATGAGAAGATCGGCTTCGTCACCAATTTGTTGATCCTCTTGGCGTGCCTCGTCAGCGCCGGCAACGCGATGTTTCGCTATACATACAATCTGAGCTCGAACGCCTGGTTGGAAGCGCAATGGTACATGTTCGCTCTGATCGTCATGTTCGGCGCTTCCTATACTTTGAAGCGGAACGAGCACGTTCGCGTGGAGATATTTTACACGTCTCTGTCCGAGCGCGGGCAAATCTGGATTGATCTCCTCGGAACCGTTGTATTCCTCGTGCCGGTCTGCCTGCTTCTGGTCTATCTCTCCTGGCCATTCTTCGTGCAGGCCTACATGACGAGCGAAGACTCCAACAATGCAGGCGGGCTCCTGCGCTGGCCGATCAAGTTCGTGTTGCCGGCTGGCTTCGCGATGCTGGCCCTGCAAGGAATTTCAGAGATCATCAAACGTATTGCGGCCCTCAAAGGCTTGGCCAGCATCGATGCCAAGTACGAGAGGCCAACACAATGATTCCGCTCGAATGGATGCCGCCGCTCATGTTTGGCGGCTTGGTGCTGTTCATGCTGATCGGCTACCCGGTCGCGTTTTCGCTGGCCGCGCTTGGAATTGCGTTCGGATTCCTCGCTATCTATCAAGGCTTTTTTGACTTGAATTTCCTGCAGGCGATCCCGGTGCGCGTGTTTGGCAGCGTACTTTCCAACGAGCTTCTGCTCGCCATTCCGTTCTTTACGTTCATGGGCGCAGTTCTCGAGCGCTGCGGTCTTGCCGAAGATATGCTCGACTCGATGGGGCAGCTTTTCGGTCCGGTCCGAGGTGGGCTCGGATATTCCGTCATCCTCGTCGGCTTTATTCTCGGAGCCATCACCGGCACGGTTGCGGCTCAGGTGATCGCCATGGCGCTGATTTCGATGCCGGTGATGATCCGCTATGGCTACAACATGCGCTACACCACCGGTGTGCTCGCCGCCTCGGGCACGATCACGCAGCTGGTGCCACCCTCGCTCGTGCTCATTGTTCTCGCCGATCAGCTCGGAAAGCCGGTCGGCGACATGTATCTCGGCGCCTGGGGCCCCTCGCTGTTCCAGATCGCATTGTTCGCGGGCTACACGTTTCTGCTCGGCCTGATCAAACCCGACCACGTCCCGCCGGTGCCCAAAGAGGCGCGCACACTGACCGGATGGGCGCTTTGGCGGAAATGTCTGCTCGGCATCATTCCTTCGGCGGTGCTGATCTTCGTTGTGCTCGGAACAATGATGCTCGGCCTCGCCACACCGACGGAAGCGGGCGCCATGGGCGCCGTTGGCGCGATCGTCCTTGCCGTGATCCATCACAAGGAGTTCAGCCGCTACGGGCGCTATGTTCTCTATCTCGCCATCGCGGCCTGCCTGATCGGCGGTATCTCGACGGCGCTTGATCTGCCCATCACGATTTTCCGAATCGCATTTTCCGTCGTGTACTTTGGGGTCGCTTGGATCTGCCTTGAAGCTGTGCGAATTCCCGAGCTGCGCGGGCTGATCAAGCAAGGCTATGAAACGACCATGCGGATTACCGCAATGGTTGCCTTCATCCTGATCGGCTCGACCTGCTTCTCGGTCGTGTTCATGGGCGTCGATGGCGCGCGCTGGCTGGAGCATATGCTCACGTCCCTGCCGGGCGGCGCCTGGGGCTTTCTGATATTCATCAATCTGTTCATTTTCTTCCTGGCATTCTTCCTCGACTTCTTTGAAATTGCTTTCATCATTGTCCCGATGGTTGCGCCGGTTGCGCATAAAGTATTGACTCCGATCGTTGGCGCTGACGCCGCGCTGATTTGGTTTGGCGTGATCCTGTGCGTGAACATGCAAACCTCGTTCATGCATCCGCCATTCGGCTTTGCCTTGTTCTATTTGCG
>Ga0126377_10002890_pt1 | contig 12015 bp, 8 predicted proteins | sample PanSoiMetPlot_22_FD_92647 | JGI IMG/M metagenome (GOLD analysis project Ga0126377, IMG submission 92647) | Tropical forest soil microbial communities from Panama - MetaG Plot_22 | ecosystem: Environmental > Terrestrial > Soil > Tropical forest > Bulk soil | place: Panama | collected 2016-02-17
AGCCGTCGGTGGCGTTGGTGTTGGGCGCGAAGAAGGCGTTGCCGCAGACCGGGAATTGGGCGACGCCGTTCTGCACGTGGTCGGGCTTGGTGATGAAGCCGCAGATCCAGTTGCGTGACGGTGGATCCTGGATGAGGCCGTGGGCGAAGACCGCGGTGGCCGCGAGGCCCAACAGCCACAGGCTCACCACTCTGAGTGATGCTTTCATTGAATACTCCCTCGTGAACGATCTGGTTTCTTTCGTCGAACGCGCGGGGAGCTATGGCGGCTGCGCCGAATACGGCGCATGCAGGGCGCGCGGCGCGATGCGCCGCGAACAGATACTTGCATCCATACAAGTCCCCCTTCCTCGCTCGCGAATCAACGCGAGCGGTTTGATGTTAGACACGGTCTTCAGCCGCGCACAACACCTGCGCCGCGCCGCACGCGAAGCGTGGACAACGTTGTCATCCGCGAATTTCGCGAAGCGCCGCGCCGCCCGCCGGAATTCGCTTCACGCCGACAACGGAAATATTTCTCGGACACGCCTGGCGCACGGAGACATGAGTTTTGCGACGCGCGCGACAATCGCGCGCGTCATCCACGCGCGGGATTTGCAGGCAATACGTAGTTAGCGAAGTTTTGCCGGTCGCTGGCGCGGATGCAGCACTGTCCGACCGTGGTTTCTGTTAGGTGCCTACGCGGCGCGCGGGAACGGCGCGACGCGGCGACGCATTGCACCGAGCAACGCCGCCGAACTCGTGAGCAGCACCCACGCTGCGGGCAACGGCACCGGTGCAGCGAAGTACGACGTGGTCGACGTGAGCAGCACGCCCTGGTCGAACCCGCGGTCGAACTGGCTGAACAGCAGGGTGCGCGTCTCGGCTGCATTGAATTGGAGGTCGGCACTTCCGCCATCGTCGGCGAAATAGAGATACAGCAGGTTGAGCGTCGCGCCGGAAGAAAAGCCGGGTGTCGCCGCAGGCGGGGGCCCGCCTGGCCGCAGGTTTCCGCTGGGGGGGCCCAGGAATTGCACCTCGCCGGATGCCGAGGAAGCCAGCAGCGCATCGGTCGTCATCGAAAACTGCGGCGCCTGGCCGGCGTCAGACCATCGCCAGCCGGCGTCCACCTCATTCATGTAGAGGGTGACCGGATGCAATTCTTCGGTGAGGTCGTAGTGTGCCTGCATCTGCAGCCACAGGTGTTCGCCCACCGAATCGCTGGAGCCCGGGCTCACCGTATATCGGAGCACCCAGCTCTGCTGGCCGCCCGAGAACATGGCGAACGCGCTCATCGAGCCGATGTCGACCGCACTGTGGAGAGACAGGTGGCAACCCGGACCGGAGCATTCGCGCAGCTGCGCGGGTAGATCGGCCAGCGTGATGTCGGTGGCCAGCGCGGGACCGGCCGCCAGCAGTACGGAGCAGGCACGGAATGATTTGCGCATACGCAGCCTCCGATGGTCTGCGCACAGGCTGCGCAGGCCATGCGACGGGTGCGTGACGCTTCCGAGAATCCGGCGTCAGATCTCGATGTCGGTAGCTAGCACGACCACCCCGCGCGTCGGCATGCGGAAGAATTCCGCGGCCTGTGCGCTGCGCCGCTGCAGGAATGCGAAGGCGCGCGACTTGAGGCCCGCAATCCCCGGGCGCGGACGCGCGCGCACCAGGTGCCACCCCAGGAAGAAAGAGGAGTCCTCGGCGAACACGTTGAGACCCTGGCGCCGGGCATTGCGCATGGCCTCGCCCACGTCCGGCGTTTCCATGAAACCGAAGCGCGCGCGCACGTCGTAGACGCCGGGCTGCGTCTCCTCGACCAGCACGCGCGTCATGGGGTCGATGCGCGGCACACGCTGGATTTCGATGTGCAGGATCACGATCTTCTCGTGATGGACCTTGTTGTGTTCCAGGTTGCGCAACAGCGCCGTGGGCACCCAGCCGTACTGGCTCACCAGGAACACCGCGGCGCCGGGCACGCGCGTGGTCCTGGCCAGCAGTTCGGGCAGTTTCTTGTCCGGCACCGCGCGTTTCATCAGCTCGTTGCGCAACGCCTGCCGGCCGTCGCGCCAGGTGATGAACATGGTGAACATCAGCGTGGCGAAGGCCAGCGGCACCCAGCCGCCGGTGGGAATCTTGGTGATGCTGCCGGCCAGGAATGCCATCTCCACCACGAAGAACAGTCCGAACAGCGGGACCACGCGCCACCACGACCACTTCCACATCGAGCGCGCCACCAGCACGCTCAACAGGGTGGTGCAGATCATGGTGCCGAGCACGGCGAGGCCATAGGCCGAGGTCAACGCGGCCGAGCTGCGGAACACCAGCACGAACAGGATCACGCACACGAACAGGAACATGTTCGCGGCGGGCACGAAGATCTGGCCCTTGGCCTCTTCCGAGGTCTGTTGCACGCGCACGCGCGGCAGCAGGTCGAGCTGCACCGCCTCGCGTGTCAACGAGAACGCACCGGAGATCACCGCCTGCGAGGCGATGACGGAGGCCGCAGTAGATAGTATGACCAGCAGCGGCAGCGTGGCCTGCGGCGTCATCGAATAGAAAGGATTCACGGCGGCCGCGCCGTCGCGCATGATCAGCGCGCCCTGCCCGAAATAGTTCAGCACCAGCGCCGGCCAGACCACCACCAGCCAGGCCAACTGCACCGGCTTGCGGCCGAAGTGTCCCATGTCGGCGTACAGCGCCTCGCAGCCCGTGACCGCGAGGATCACCGCGCCGAGCACCACCAGTCCCAGGCCGGTGTGATGCAGCAGCAGGCCGAGGCCGTACACCGGGTTCACGGCCTTCAGCACCTCCGGCGTCTGGATGATGGACAGGACGCCGAGCACCGCCAGCGTCACGAACCACAGCATCATGACGGGACCGAACATGCGCCCCACTTTCTCCGTGCCGCGTCGCTGGATGGTGAACAGGATGACGATGACCACCAGCGTCACCGGCAGCACCGCGTGCGAGAAGTCAGGGTCCAGGATCTGCAGGCCCTCGACTGCGCTCAGCACCGAGATCGCGGGCGTGATCAGCGAATCGCAATAGAACAGCGCGGTGCCGAGCACGCCGAGCGAAACCGCGTGGCGCACCCAGGGCGCAGCGGTACCGAAATGATTTTGCACCAGCGCCACCAGCGAGAGCACGCCACCCTCGCCCGCGTTGTCGGCGCGCATGACGACGCCGACGTACTTGACCGTGACCATGATCAGCAGTGCCCAGAAGATCAGCGAGCACAGCCCCAGCACCTTGAAGGATTCGCCCGGCACGAAATCCGCCGAGGTGAGCGCGCTGCCCAGCGCGTAGAGCGGACTGGTGCCGATGTCACCGAACACTACGCCGACGGCGCCGATCACTGCCGGAGCCAGAGCCTGCTGAGACTTCATGCACCACCGAAAACGAAAGCGCGCATTCTACGTACTTTCCGGTACCCTCGCGCGCATGCCCGCGGAATTGCACGAAACTTCGCTGATTGCCCTGCTGGCAATCGGTTTCGTGCTCGCCCTGTTGTTCGGCCTGCTGGCCAACATGGTGCGCATTTCGCCCATCGTCGGCTATCTGCTCGCGGGAATCGCGGTGGGGCCGTTTACGCCGGGATTCGTCGGCGACAGCGGGCTGGCCTCACAACTCGCCGAGATCGGCGTGATCCTGTTGATGTTCGGTGTCGGACTGCACTTCTCCATCAAGGATCTGCTCTCGGTGCGCTACATCGCGTTGCCCGGGGCCGTGGCGCAGATCATCACGGCCACCGCCATCGGCTATGCGCTGGCGCACTGGCTGGGATGGAGTCCCGGCGCCGGCATCGTGTTCGGACTTTCGCTTTCGGTGGCCAGCACGGTGGTGCTGCTGCGTGCGCTCGAGGAGCGCAACGCCGTGCAATCGTCCGAGGGAAAGATCGCCGTGGGCTGGCTCATCGTCGAGGACCTGGCGATGGTGCTGGCGCTGGTGATGCTGCCCGCGCTCGCGCCCGCGCTGGGCGGCGATGTATCCACGGTGCACGCGCCAGGGACGCCGTCGAATCTCTGGCTGGCCCTGCTGGTGACGCTCGGCAAGGTGGCGTTGTTCGTCGTGCTGGCCCTGGTGGTGGGCACGCGCGTGGTGCCGTGGCTGCTGGCGCGGGTCACGCGCACCGGCACGCGCGAGCTGTTCACGCTGTGCGTGCTGGCCATCGCGCTCGGCATCGCGTACGGATCTTCTGCGGCCTTCGACGTGTCCTTTGCGCTGGGCGCATTCTTCGCCGGCGTGATCCTGTCCGAGTCCGAGCTCAGCCACCAGGCCGGCAATGACTCACTACCGCTCAAGGATGCGTTCGCGGTGCTGTTCTTCGTGTCGGTGGGCATGCTGTTCGACCCCACCGTGCTGGTGCGCGAGCCGCTGGCGGTGCTCGCGGTGCTCGCCATCATCATGGTCGGCAAGTCGCTGGCCGCCTTCGTCATCGTCATCGTGTTTCGACACCCGGTGCGCACCGCGCTGACGGTGTCGGCGTCGCTGGCGCAGATCGGCGAGTTCTCTTTCATCCTGGTGGGCCTGGGCGTGGCGCTGAAGCTCATGCCCGCCGCGATCCGCGATCTCATCCTCGCCGGCGCCATCCTGTCCATTGCGCTCAATCCGCTCACGTTCGCCTGCATCGATCCGCTGGCGCGCTGGCTGGAGGCGCGACCGCGGCTGCTGCGACTGCTCGAGAGACGCGGCGCGGAAAAGCACCGGACGCCGGTGGCGAGCGCACTCGGCCTCGCGGGACACGCGATCATCGTCGGCTACGGGCGCGTGGGCGGCGCCATCGGCAAGGTCCTCGAAGCCCAGCGCCTGCCGTTCGCGGTGATCGAACGCGATCACCTCATGCTGGCCAGCGCCCAGGCCGCGGGCGCGCCGACCATCGTGGGCGACGCGGCCGCGCCGGGAGTGCTCGAGGCCGCGGGCATCGCCGGCGCGCGGCTGGTGGTCGTGGCCACGCCCGACAGCTTCCAGGCGCGGCGCATCGTCGAGCTGGCACGCGAGCTCAAACCCGGCATCGACCTGGTGGTGCGCACGCACAGCGCCAGCGAGCTCGAAGCGCTCGAAAAGCTCAACGTCGGGCACGTGGTCATGGGCGAGCGCGAGCTGGCCAATGGCATGCTCGAGTACGCGCTGCGCAGCCTCGGCGTGCCGGTGGAGCGCGCCCGGGCCGCGGCCGGGCGCGGCGCACCGGTGAACCCGGAAGGCACCTGAGGACTAACTATCCAGGTCGGCGATCTCGTCCGGGCGCAGACGGTATCCCAGCCCTGCTTCCGTGACGATGTAACGCGGGCGGGATGGATCCGGCTCCAGCTTGGATCGCAGGTTGCGGATGCAGACCCGCAGGCTGCGCGTGTCGCCCAGCTGAGCCGGTCCCCAGACTTCGCGGATCAGCGCATCCTGCTTGACGATGGTTCCCGGGTGACGCGCGAGATTCTCGAGCACGCGGTATTCGAGGGGCGTCAGGTGCACAGGCGCGGCACCGCCGGTGACTTCGCGACGCGAAAGATCTATGGCGATCGAACCCAGCGCGAGCGTGGCCGACTTCGCTTCGCCGGTGGCATTGCGTCGCAGTGCGGCCCGTACGCGCGCCAGCAGTTCCGCTGCCGCGAACGGCTTGGTCACATAATCGTCCGCGCCCGCGTCCAGTGCGGCAATTTTCTGGTCCTCGGCGGTGCGCGCCGACAACACGATGATGGGCACCGCGGACCAGGCGCGCACGCGCCGGATGAGATCGACGCCATCCCGGTCCGGCAGCCCCAGGTCGAGCAGCAGCAGGTCGGGCTTGTGCGCGCGGGCCTCGAGTTCACCGCGGGCCGCATTCTCGGCCTCGACCACCCGATAGTTTGCCGTGGTCAACAGCACGCGCAGTACGTCGCGGATGCCGGGCTCGTCTTCGACGACGACCACCTGGTGCATCGCCTGCGTCACGCCGGCTCCATCGGCAGGGTGAATTCGAAGCGCGCCCCGCCCTTCGCGCGCGTGCTCGCGCGGATCTCGCCGCCATGCGCTTGCACGATGGCACGGCAAATCGCGAGCCCCAAGCCCACGCCGGCAATATTGCCCTCGTCAGCGCCGCGGTGGAACTTGTCGAACAGCGCCGCAGGATCACCGGCCGGCAGCCCCGGACCATCGTCGTCGACCATGACGCGCACGAACCGTGCCTCCGCCTGCGCCGTGATCCGCACGGCGCAGCCGGGTGGCGTGTACTTGGCCACGTTGTCGAGCAGGTTGGCAAACACCTGGACCACGAGACTGGCGTCGACGAACACGGCAGGCAGGTCGGCGGGAAGCTGCAATGAGATTGAGTGACCCGCCAGGCGGGCATCGAGCCGCTGCAATGCCACGGCGGCGAGATCGTCCACCGACTCCCAGTCGCGGCGCAGCGCAGGTGATCCGGACTCGAAGCGCGTGAGGTCGAGTACGTTGGAAATGAGCTCCGACATCTCGCGCGCGCGGCTCTCGATGGAAACCGCCAACGAGCGGCGCGTAGCCGCGTCGAGCTCGTCGCCGTGCGTCGCCAGCGTACTGCCTGCGCCGGCCATGACCGCCAACGGCGTGCGCAGGTCGTGCGATATCGATGCCAGCAGCGTGTTGCGCAGCGACTCGCCCTGCGCCGCCACGCGCGCACCTTCCGCCTGAGCAGCCAGGTTCTCCCGTTCCAGCGCCAGGCCGATCTGACCGGCAAAGGTCTCCAGCAAGTGCAGCTGCTCGGGCAGCGTCACGCGGCGCTGGCTCTGCGGCAATACACCCAGCACACCGAGTGCGCGCTGGTCGTCGCCCAGCGGCAGGTACAGTGCCGGCGCGGCCGGCAGCGTGTCGGAGCCGAAGCCCGCGCGCTGGCCGTGATCGTGCACCCATTGCGCAACCGCCAGATCGCTGCCGCGATAGGAGACCGGCGCCGGCGGAGCCGACGGATGGTGCAATTTACCGTTGGCGTCGGGCAGCAACACCACGGCCTCGCACAGAAATACCTCGGCGACGTGCTTGACCGCAATTTCGGCCATCGAGGAGCGGCCACGCGTGGCAGCCAGCTCGCGGCTCATCGCGTACAGCATCGCGGTCCGCCGCTCGCGCGCGCCGGCGACACGCGTCTGCTGGCGCACGTTGGCCACCAGCGTCGCGATCGTCAGCGCGATCGTGAGCATGACGCCAAAGGTCACCAGATACTGCACGTCGCTGACCGCGAACGTGTAGCGTGGCGGCACGAAGAAGAAATCGAAGGCCGCGACGTTGACGACGGCCGCGAGCCCCGACGGGCCGCGGCCGAAGCGCAGTCCCGTGGCGGTGACCCCGAGAAGCTAGACCATCACCAGGTTAGAGAGCTCGAAGTACTGGTACATCAGCTGCGCCAGCGCCGTGCACGTGGCACAGATGGCCAGCGCCGCGACGTAGCGCCGCCAGCGGATCGGCTGTCGCAGTTCGGCGGCGCGTGACGTCCGCGCGCGCGCGTCGCGCGTTTCTGCGGGCTCGCTGGGCGCAATGGTGATCACGTCGAAGCGGGCGCGGCGCGCCAGCTCGGTGGCCGTGGACGGGCGCCACCACGCGCGCAAGCCGGTGCGTTTTGGCGCGCCAACGATGACACGCGTGGCGCGCCGCGTGGTCGCGTACTCGAGCAGCGCCTCCACCGCGGACGGACCATCGAGGGTCACGGTTTCCGCCCCCAGCGACTCGCCGAGCTTGAGCAGCGCCACGCGCCGGTCCCGCTCACTGTCGGAAAGCCGGCGCAGCGCCGGGGTCTCCACGTACACCACGGTCCAGTCGGCATCGAGCGCGTCCGCGAGGCGCTTGCCCGCCCGGATGAGCTGTTCGGACTGCGGGTCGGGACCGGTGGCCACCAGCACGCGGTCGCGCGCCAGCCAGCCGCGCGTGTCAACGTCGCTGCCCAGGACATCGTTCTGGGCAGCCCGCGACGCCACGTCGCCGACGCGTTCGGTCATGCGACGCAATGCCAGCTCGCGCAATGCCAGCAGGTTGCCGCGCCGGAAGAATCGTTCGACCGCGACGCGTGCATCCTCCGAGATGTAGATCTTGCCGGCCCTGAGCCGCGCCAGCAGGTCGTCGGGCGGCAGATCGATCAGCTCCACTTCGTCTGCCTCGTGGAAAATGCGGTCCGGCACGGTCTCGCGCTGGCGTACGCCGGTGATCTGGGCCACCACGTCGTTGAGGCTTTCCAGGTGCTGGACATTGACCGTGGTCCAGACGTCGATGCCGGCTTCCAGTAGTTCCTCGATGTCCTGCCAGCGCTTGGGATGCCGGGGCGGCGGATCGCCGCCGGAAACATTGGAGTGCGCGAGCTCATCGACCACCAGGATCGCGGGGCGCCTCTTCAATGCCGCGTCGAGATCGAACTCCTGTCGCACGATGCCGCCGTATTTCACGGCGAGCGTCGGCAGCTTTTCGACACCCTCCATGAGCCGTTCGGTTTCGACACGACCGTGCGGTTCGATGTAGCCCAGCACGAGATCCACGCCCGCCGCCCGCGCGGCACGGGCAGCCTCCAGCATGGCGTAGGTCTTGCCGACGCCCGCGGTGCCCCCGAAGAAAATGCGCAACCGGCCGCGCCGCGCCCGGGCCTCCTCGGCCTTGACGTGGACCAGCAATGCGTCCGGATCGGGCCGGGTTTCGGCCATTCGCTTGTCGAGCCCTATCTGCCTTGCGCGTCGAGCGCGAGATTCAATTGCAGCACATTCACGCGCGGCTCGCCCAGGACGCCGAAGGTACGACCCTCGGTGGCCGCCGCCACAAGTGCGCGCACCTGCGCGGGTTGCATGCCGCGCGCGCGCGCGACGCGCTCCACCTGGTACTCGGCCGCAGCCGGCGAGATCTGAGGGTCGAGGCCACTGGCCGATGCGGTGACGAGGTCGACAGGCACTTTCCGGTGGTTGTCCGGGTCGGCCGCACGCAGCGCCGCGATCCGGTCACGAACCGCGGCTTCCAGCACGGGGTTGATCGCGCCCTGGTTCGAGCCCGAAGACACGGCGCCATTGTCAGGCATCGGGCCCGTTGCCGATGGCCGGCCCCAGAAATATCGGGGCGAGCTGAACGCCTGTCCCAGCAGTCCGGAACCGACCGTCTTGCCGTCGCGTTCGATGAGGCTGCCGTTGGCCTGGCGGTTGAACAGCAGTTGGCCGAGCCCGGTGACCACGCCGGGATAGATGACACCGGTGAGCACGGTCAGCGCCAGGAAAAGGAGCAACGCAGGTTTGAGTTCCTTGAGCATGGAGGGATACCTCAGGCCAGCCCGAAGGCGACCAGCAGCAGGTCGATGAGCTTGATGCCGATGAACGGAACGATGACACCGCCCACTCCATAGATGAGCAGATTCCGGCGCAGCAGCACGGCCGCTGAAGCGGCGCGCGTCTTCACCCCGCGCAACGCCAGCGGCACGAGGAAGACGATGACCAGGGCATTGAAGATGACCGCAGAGAGGATCGCGCTCTCGGGGCTCGCCAAGCGCATGATGTTGAGCGCATCCAGCGCCGGGTAGGTAGTCGCGAAAGCCGCCGGGATGATGGCGAAATACTTGGCGACGTCGTTCGCAATCGAAAACGTGGTCAGCGCGCCGCGCGTCACCAGCATCTGCTTGCCAACGTCCACCACCTCGATGAGCTTGGTGGGATTCGAATCGAGGTCCACCATGTTGCCGGCCTCTTTCGCGGCCTGGGTGCCGGTGTTCATGGCCACGGCCACGTCGGCCTGGGCCAGCGCCGGTGCGTCATTGGTACCGTCACCGCACATGGCGACGAGATGACCCTCCTTCTGGTGCCGCCGGATCAGCTCGAGCTTGGCCTCGGGCGTGGCCTCGGCCAGGAATTCATCAACACCCGCTTCCGCGGCGATGGCCGCCGCCGTGAGCCGATTGTCACCCGTCACCATGACTGTCTTGATGCCCATCTGCCGCAGCTCCGCGAATCGCTCGCGGATTCCGCCCTTGACGATGTCGCGCAGCTCGATGACGCCGAGCACGCGATTGCCGTCCGCGACGACCAGCGGGGTGGCCCCGCGGCGCGCGATGGTATCGACGGTTTCGTTGACGGCCGCCGACCAGGCGCCGCCCGCCGCCTCGACGAACCTGCGGATGGCGTCGGCCGCCCCCTTGCGGATCTGGCGGCCGTCGAAGTCCACGCCACTCATGCGCGTCTGGGCGGAGAACTTGTGAAAGGTGTGCGTGACACCCGCCAAGTCGCGGCCGCGCAGCTGGTACTTCTGTTTCGCCAGCACGACGATGGAACGTCCTTCAGGGGTTTCGTCCGCGAGCGAGGCCAGTTGCGCAGCGTCTGCGAGCTCGCGCGAATCGATTCCCGGTGCGGCATGAAAAGCGGTGGCATTGCGATCGCCCAGCGTGATCGTGCCGGTCTTGTCGAGCAGCAGCACGTCGACGTCACCCGCGGCTTCGACCGCGCGACCCGAAGTGGCGATCACATTGGCGCGCACCATCCGGTCCATGCCGGCGATGCCGATGGCGGACAGCAGTCCGCCGATGGTGGTCGGGATAAGGCAGACGAGCAGCGCCACCAGCACGGTGATCGTGACCACCGAACCGCTGCCGGACGATGTGACAGCGTACTGCGAGAATGGCGCGAGCGTAGCGGTCGCCAGCAGGAACACCAGCGTCATCATGGCCAACAGGATGGCCAATGCGATCTCATTGGGTGTGCGCTGACGCGTCGCGCCCTCGACCATGGCGATCATGCGGTCGAGGAAACCCTCGCCCTCGCGGCGGGTGATGCGTACCACCAGCCAGTCCGATAACACGCGCGTGCCGCCGGTCACGGCCGAGAAATCGCCGCCTGCCTCGCGCAGCACCGGTGCGGATTCACCGGTGACCGCGCTCTCGTTGACCGAGGCGACGCCCTCCACCACTTCGCCATCCGCCGGGATGATGTCATTGGCTTCCACCAGCACCAGGTCGCCGCGCCTGAGCGCGGAAGCCTCCACGGTGTGATGCTCATCTCGTTTGCCCATGATCCGCTTGGCATGCACGTGGCGGCGCATGGAGCGCAGCGTCGCCGCCTGCGCCTTGCCGCGCCCCTCGGCCACCGCCTCGGCGAAATTCGCGAACAGCACCGTGAGCCAGAGCCAGGCGGATATGGTCAGCACAAACGCTGGACGACCGGCATTGCCGACCGCGCCCAGGGCCGCCGCGATGCCGATGATGGTGGTCAGGATGCTGCCGATGTACACGACGAACATCACCGGATTGCGAAATTGCACCCGCGGATCGAGCTTGCGGAACGAATCACGCAGGGCCGCGCCAACCAGCGGCGCGGAGAGAAAGGTGGTGCGGACCCGGACGTCCGCGGCGAGCACGTTCATGGATTACCTACCAAGCATTTGCAGATGTTCGACGACGGGTCCGAGCGCGAGAGCCGGCACGAAGGTGAGCGCGCCCACGAGCAACACCACGCCCACCAGCATCACGATGAATAGCGGCGTGTGCGTGGGCAGCGTACCCGCGGTCACGGCGGTGGCGCGCTTGGCGGCCAAACTACCGGCGATGGCCAGCACCGGGATCATCAGCCAGTAACGCGACAGCCACATCGCGACTCCCAGCATGGTGTTGTAGAACGGCGTGTTCGCAGAAATGCTGGCGAAGGCACTACCGTTGTTGTTGCCGGCCGATGAGAACGCGTAAAGAATTTCCGAGAAACCATGTGCGCCGGGATTGCCCACGCTCGAGGTGCCGGCCGGCAGCACGCAGGCCACCGCGGTCCCGATCAGCGCGATCGCCGGCGGCAGCAGCAACGCGATCGAGGCCATCTTCACCTCGAAGCTCTCGATCTTCTTGCCGAGATACTCCGGTGTCCGGCCCACCATGAGCCCGCCGATGAACACCGCGACGATGGCAAACATCAGCATCCCGTAGAGCCCGGAGCCCACGCCGCCGAACACCACCTCGCCGAGCTCCATCAGCCACATCGGCACCATGCCGCCGAGCGGCGTGAACGAACCGTGCATGGCATTGACCGAGCCATTCGACGCGGCGGTCGTCGCCGACGACCACAACGCGGAATTGGTGATGCCGAAGCGCGTCTCCTTG
>Ga0126377_10002891_pt1 | contig 12013 bp, 9 predicted proteins | sample PanSoiMetPlot_22_FD_92647 | JGI IMG/M metagenome (GOLD analysis project Ga0126377, IMG submission 92647) | Tropical forest soil microbial communities from Panama - MetaG Plot_22 | ecosystem: Environmental > Terrestrial > Soil > Tropical forest > Bulk soil | place: Panama | collected 2016-02-17
CGTCGGCGTTGAAGCCAATGTCGCAGACACCGACGAGCCGAAGACCGGTCCGGAATGGCTTCAGGGAGAGATGCTCACGTTCGCGGCGACGCAGGCGATCGGCGTGCCGCCGATCATGGGCCGATGGTTCACGGAGGCCGAAGACAATGTCGCGGCCGATCGAGTCATCCTCATCAGCTACGACCTGTGGCAGCGTCGGTACGGCGGGGTGCCCGACGTGCTCGGGAAACATCTCAGAGTGGCTGACTTCGGGGGTAACGACACGCCAAGCACCATCATCGGCGTCATGCCGAAGGGCTTTGCCTTCGCGAACCCGACGTCGGACTACTTCGTTCCGCTGCGCCAGACCGGTCGGCTGCGGGGGAGTCCCCCTCGGAATCGCCGGGTCGTCGCGCGCATGAAGCCGGGTGTCACCCTGGCGCAGGCGCAGGAAAGCGCCAAACGGCTGGCCACGCGTTTTGCCAACGACTCGCCTCTCAACAAGGGGTGGGGCGTACGGGTGCAGCCTCTCACTGAATCGCTCGTTGGGTTCCTGCGCGCACCATTCCAGATTCTCGAGGCCACTGCGGCGCTCGTGCTGTTGATCGCATGCGCCAACGTTGGCGGGCTCCTGCTCGCCACGGGTGCCGCGAGACAGCGCGAGTTTGCGGTGCGCGCGGCGTTGGGGTCGGGTCGCTGGAGAATCGTGAGGCAACTGTTGACCGAAAGCGTGGTGCTGGCCGCGCTCGGCGCTCTCGTCTGTCTCGTGCTGGTTGCGTCGGGGTTGAACGGGCTCGTGAACTGGCTGCCCTCGTCGCTGCCACGCTTGAACGAAGTGGGTCTGGACTCGCGCGTGCTGCTCTTCACTGTTGCCGTTGCGCTGGCCACGGCCCTGGTCTTCGGATGCCTGCCGGCGCTTCAGAGCTCCAAGCTGAATCTCGCCACGGCGTTCAAGGTTGGAAGCCGCACCGCTACCGCGTCGCCGGGACGCCTTCGTCTTCGCAGCGCGTTCGTCGTGCTGCAGATTTCAGCCGCGATGGTGCTTCTGGCCGGCGCCGGTCTGCTGATGAACAGCCTGCTGCGGCTGCACAGCGCCAATGTCGGCTTCGATCCGCGAAATCTGACGACGTTTCAGATGTCGTTCTCGGGCCGTGAGTTCTTCGGATCCACTGGCCGTCAGACGCCGTCCGGTTCGGCGGAAATGGAGTTGAACCCCAGGATCGTTTCGATGACCGCGCAGATACGCGAACGGCTCCTGGCCATCGGCGGCGTCGAGGCGGTGTCGTTGGTCGGAGGCACGTCGCCATTGAGCCCCGGAGGCCGGACATATCCGTTCGCGATCGAGGGCAAGCAGCCTTCGTCAGCAAGGGACGTGCTGAGCGCGCGCTGGTATTCGATCGGAGCGGGCTACTTCCAGGTGCTCGGTGCAGCGATTCTCCGCGGTCGCGAATTCACCGAGAACGACTCGTTGTCCGGTCTTCCGGTCGCGCTCATCAACGAGACGATGGCGCGCCGCTTCTGGCCTGATGAAGATCCGATCGGCCAGCGGATCGTCGTCGACTTCTTCAACGACCCGCCCCGGGAGATCGTCGGCATCGTTCCTGACATCAAGCCTGGTGTCTACGATCTCAGCGCACAGCCTCAGATGTTCGTGCCTTATGCGCAGCTGCCCACTCTGCAGGCGGGTGTCACCGCGTTCGGCCTCCAGCAGGTGACCTTTGTCGTCCGGTCACGCGCGCCGATTGAAGACTGGCTGCCTGCGGCGCGCAAGAGCGCGACGGCCATCGATCCTTCGCATGCGATCACCTCGGTGCGCAGGCTCGAGGATTTTGCCGTGCAGCAGACCCAGGGCTTCCGGCAGTATGTGATTCTGCTCGCCGCATTCAGTGCCATCGCGCTCGTGCTCGCCGCCGTGGGCGTCTACGGCGTGATGAGCCATCAGGTAGCGCAGCGTACGAACGAGATCGGGATCCGCGTCGCTTTTGGTGCGTCGGCCCGTGATGTCCTGAGGGAGGTACTCCGACGCGGGGTCATCGTGATCGGCATCGGGATGGCGATCGGCCTGGCGGCCTCGCTCGGGCTGACGCAGGTGATTCGCAGCGCGTTGTTCGGCGTGACCGCGACCGACCCGCTCACCTTCGGTATCGTGCTTCTGTTCCTCTTCACGGTGGCGTTCGTTGCCTGTTACGTGCCTGGCCGGCGGGCGCTCAGGGTCGACCCGCTGGTGGCGATGAAGCATGAATAGCTGACGCGATCGCTTAAGAACACCGAGCCTAGAAATCAGGCCCGGCGTGGATCGTGTCGGCTATCGCTTCACCCGCGACTGGCAGCGTGATGCTTTGTTCGACGGGTCGGTTGGATCGAGCGTCGCGCCGCGGCCCCGGATGTCGCGATATGCCTGATGGCACGCCGCACAGGCGTCCGAGAGGTCGCCGGTCGCCTCGGACACGGCGTCCTGGCTTCTCGATTGCGATGCGCGATATGTTTTTTTCGATACGGCAATCAACTGCTCGGTGAATTTGATCCAATCCGGATCGGTCACGGGGGCCAGCCGCCCGTTCTCGCATCGGATTCCAGGGGTCAACATCAGCGGTGACGCGTCGGCGAGGGCGATTGCCGCGTTGTCGACCAGTTGCCAGCCGCCATAGATGCCCGCACCCCAGTCGACGAACGAGAAGCCGGCCGACTGCGTGCTGGTCGACGGCGGCGGCGCCGGCGCGCCGGGATCGTGCGTCTGCACGGTGAAGATCAGATTCGAGTTCGGGAAGAAGATGCCGCGCATCAACTGCGCCATGTTCCCGAGCGGCGGATACGCACGCGCCTGCGCGGTCGCTGCGCTTGCATCCGCTGGTTTCGACGGCCATCCGATTGCATTCAACGCTTCATCGGTCGACGCCAGCTCGGTAGCGCCAGCGCGGAAACCACCAGTCTTCAGGATGAGCGCGACCAGATCGACCGACTGCGCCGCGGTCAGATCACCGGGCTTGTCGGCAGGCATCGTGTTGCGGATCTTCGTCACCAGGGTCGACAGCGGCTCGGTGCGCCAATTGCTCACGAACACGTCGCCGACGAGCGGCGGTGCCTGACCGCCACTCAACATGTTGCCATGACAGGACGCGCACCGCTTCGCGTAGAGCGCCTGACCACGTTCGGCCTGCGCAGTCGAGTACACGCCTTCCTGCACCGTCCGCCGCGTCTGAGTCTGCGCCTGTCCGTCCCACATCACGACGAGCGCCACGATCAGCAGGGCGTGTCTACTCGAGGCGTTGAAACGGGCGCGTGCCATCAGCTGATGCATGACGAAAGCATACCCTCACTTCGCTTGCACGCGCACCGACCGGAATCAGGATCGCACCGGCCCGCTTATCGTCCGAGCGCTAGCGCGAGGGCAACGATTGCCGTGATCAGCGCGATCGTGCTCGTCCCGATCACGACCGGCAGCGTGAGGGCCGACTCCTGCAGGGCGGCAAGTCGGAACGCACGGTCGAACGTCTGCGCTCGCGCAGGCGTGTCGAACAGCGATTGACGCATCACCCGTTTGCCCGCCAGTACCTCGCGCATCCCTTCTTCGAAATGACGCTGATGAATCGCCTTCGATGCGTCGCGCCCCGGCTCCTCGGCCGCGGCCATCGCCGCCTTGAGCACGGCGTTCCTGATGTCGCCGCCGCTCGCCTCGAATGCTTCGGCGAGCGCACGGAAATCGACGTCGTCGCCGAGTGGGGTGAGGATCGGGTGGACCTGCACGCGCCAGATCTGCTCGCGTTCCTCGACGCCGGGCATCTCGAACAGGATGTGCGTGCGGATCCGGCGCTCGAACGCCGGATCGAAGTTCGCTGCCAGGTTGGTTGCGAAGATGACGACGCCGGCGAAGCGCTCGAGCTCCTGCAGCAGCACGTTGATCACGGCGTTGGCTTCGCGGATGAAACCGTGGTCCACTGACGTCGACCGTCGCGAGGCGATGGCGTCCGCTTCGTCGAAGAGCAGCACCGCGTCTTCCTTGCGCGCGAGCCGGAACACCGCGGAGATGTTCTTGGCGGTTTCGCCCATCCACATCGATTCCACTTCGGCGTAGCGGACGATGAGCAGACGCCTGCCGAGGGCGTGGGCAATCGCTTCGGCGCAGATGGTCTTGCCGGTGCCGGGCGGGCCGGCGAAGTTGAACGCGAGCGCAAGGCTGGTCGGATGTCGTTCCCGAAGCCCCCATCGGTTGAAGATGAGATCGTGCCGGGTCACGTGCGCGAGCGCCTGATCGAGTGACCGGCGCGTGGCAAGAGGAAGAATCACGTCCTCGAACCGTCGTTGAGGGACGACGGCTTCGACGATGCGGCGGGAATCGACCGCACTGCTGAGAATCCGGAGAAGCGGGTTGGACATGCCAAAAGCGTATCGCACCGACTGACGCCAGCAGGATCGCACCGCTTAAAATGGAATTTATGGTCCTCCGTTCCCTTTCGGCGGTATTCCTTGCCCTTTTCGTCAGCGCCCTGTTCAGTACGTCGGCGCCCATGCACGCCCAGTGGCTGAAGTACCCCACCGCGGGCGTGCCGCGGACGCCGGACGGGAAGCCCAATCTGTCGGCACCGACTCCCCGAACCAAGGACGGCAAGCCGGACTTCTCCGGAATGTGGTTGACCGGCGACGCGCCGCCTTGTCCGCCGCCGAACGGCAGCGCTGCCTTCATCGACTGTGGAATCGAGTTGCCCATCTCGGTCCTGGGGTTCAACATGGGGGCAAAGATGCCCGGCGGATTGCCCTTTCAGCCCTGGGCCGCAGCGCTGGTGAAGAAGCGGACCGCGGAGAATTCGAAGGACGATCCGCACGCGCGCTGCCTTCCTGATACGTTCCTGCGCGCCTACGGCCTGCCGCACATCCAGAAGTTCATCCACGTTCCCGGTCTTCTGGTGATGCTGGACGAGGTCAATGCCGGCTATCGTCAGGTCTTCACCGACGGACGCCCGCTGCCGGTCGATCCGGTGCCCGCGTGGAATGGCTATTCGACGGCGAAGTGGGAGGGCGATAGCCTGGTCATCGACTCGATTGGGTTCCGCGATGATCTCTGGTTGGACATGGCCGGCTCGTTCATCACCGAGCAGGCCAAGGTCCAGGAGCGCATCCGCCGGCCCGACTACGGCCACCTGCAGATCGAAGCGACCATCGACGATCCGAAGGCGTACACGAAGCCGTGGACGGTCACGATGAACCAGCGCATCGTCGTCGACACGGAACTGGTGGACGAGATCTGTCTGGAGAACGAGAAGTCATCGCAGCGCATGAGGTGAGGCGTTGCTGTTGTTGATTGCGCTACACTTCATTCCGCGGTGAACGACGCGATTTCAGACGCCCAAGACGACATCCCGCGTGCCCGGACGACGCCACTGCTCGCGTCCCTGGGGTATTGGAGTTTCCGGAATCGATCGTGGCTGCCGGTTCCACTGGGCCTCGCCATGCTGGCCGTCAAGCCGGATACCTCCAACATCACGAGAATCGCTCTGGGCATTGCCTGCGTTCTGACGGGACAGGTGCTTCGCTTGTGGGCGGTGCGCCACATCGGGGGCGTGTCGCGCACGCGCACGACGCGGCTCGGCCCGCTCGTGTCGACTGGACCGTACGCGCACACCAGGAATCCGATCTACACCGCGAACTGGTTTCTCTGGACCGGTGTTGCCGTGAGCTCGTGCCTCGACTGGATGATTCCGTTGACGTGGGCGATGTTCGCGATGCATTACGGCACGATGGTCCGGTGGGAAGAGCACGTGCTCGCGCGGCGCCACCCGGGAAAGTACGATCGCTACGCCGCCGACGTTCCCCGCTGGTGGCCGCGGATTGCCCCGGTCGAGACGACGCCCCGCGTGCTGCATACATGGCCGCAAGTCCTGTTCAGCGAACGCGGCACAATCGCCGCACTCGCTGTGATCGCGCTCCTGCTCGCTGCCCGGCGATTCATCGGATAGCCGTGGACCAAGACTTGGACCAGAGGACCGGACCAAGAACCAAGCACGAAGGACCAGGGACGCGCGCTACAGCGATATGAAATGGGCGCCTAGTCCGCCGTTCGCACGAGAGCGACCATCATCCCGCCGCGGATCGGGATCGGCTGCAACGCGTATTGCGATCGGCCGTGGCGTCCAACCACCGTCCATCCCGCAGCTTCGCCAACCGCCGCGCCGAAGACGACGTCGCTGAGGAAGTGTCGGTTGTCGACCAGCCTCGACGTCGCGATGTAGGACGCGGCTACCAATGCCGGCCACGAGGCGCGGTATCCGAGATGACGTTCGAGTACCGATGCCGCGGCGAAGGCGCTCGCGGCATGGCCCGAAGGGAATGCGCAGCATTCACCGGTTGGACGGTCTCGCCGCACCGAGACCTTGATCCCGTTCACGATCGCCTGCGTCACGATCTGCGTCCGCATCAAGTCGAATCCGAGATGCGACACCTTATTCGTACGCGATCCATTGGGCTGCGGCGGCAGCACATAGCGTCCGACGATCCAGAGCCCCACTGCGGAGCCCGCCTGAAAGTACGCACTCCCGATCACCTTCCCGACCACGAAGAACTTGTTGGCCGCATCGTTGCCGACGATATGGCTCTCGACATAGTCGTCTGCAGGATGCACGGCGAGCGCGAGTGCACCACCGCCCGCGAGAAAGACCCACGTCGAGCGCCGCTGCGGGAACAAGGCGAAATCACGTCCCGTGTCCTTGACCAGCGTCGTCCAGCCGGTGCCCTCCGGTGGCGGCGCGGGTTTCTCCTGTTGGTCTTGTGCGGGTTCAGGCGCGACTGATGAGAGTTCCTGCGCGGCCGTACGTGATGCGAGCGCGAGAACGAGTGCAAGAGCGAGAACGCCCCTCCGACATGAGAGCATGCCCCATGCTATACCCGCCACTTCGTTGACTCCGAACGATCGTTGTCAGAACATTGGGCGCCATGGGAGCGGACGTGGGACTGCACGCGACTGAAGGCCTGACGTTTGGCGCGATGTTTTCAGCTGACTGGTTGTTGGGGCAGAACCGCATGGAGCGCGTCGCAGCTGCGAAGAAGGACAAGTCGTCGGGACATTCGTTGGAATTGGCGCTGGCAGCCGCGCACGATGCGGAGCATTTCGCGTGAATCTGCAGAAGCGCTGACAGAGCTGGCGACGCTTCACGAGGGGATGGCCGAAGTCGCGGCGACGGCCAAGCGGTAAGGACGGTCCGGCTGCCTTCGACTGCGCTCAGACCAGCTGCACCTCATCGACCCCGATACCCTGCTGGCGTCCGGTCACGACCGTCCCGAGGAGGTCTTCGAGATAGGGACCGATCGAGGCGATGTCAGTTCGAGTCAGTGTCATGCCATCGCCTGAGACGAGCAGGTCGAAATCGAGGGTTGACACTGCGCGAACCCAGCGAGCGACTTCCTCGATCGAAGTGGTGATGCGTCAGTAGCACGTAACGCACCGGAACTCCCGGGTACCGCATCTCGAACTCCTGCCGTAGCCACTTGGCAGGGGGACGATCAGGTTATCGGCAGCGAGGAGGTCCGCCCAAAGGCGGACACTACGTACGCGGACCCTACGTACTGCGCATCCAGGCTTGGAGCTTCGCGACGTCTTTCTTCACGGTGTGCGACGCCGCGGCGAGGACGACCGCAAGAATCGTGGCGAGCGACGGGACGATGTACATCGCGGTGTGCAGGCCATCGCGCCGGAAGGCTTCGAGACTCCGGATATCGAATCCTTTCGGCTGGCCGATGAGGCTGCGCATCTCGCCGAGCACGAGCGCGCTGAACGGCAGCGGATCGGCAGCCCCGGCGGCGCTCGCCGCCTGGAACGTGAAGTAGTCGCTCGCGAGACCGGTGCCGATCGGACCGAGCGACGCGCCCAGCACGTACATCGCGAAGAAGTAGAGCGCCATCGCCGTACCGCGCAGCGACGGTTCGACGACGTCGTGGATGGTGGAGTAGACGGTGGAGTAGTACGCGTACATCACTCCGCAGCCGGTCCCCATCAGCAGCGCGAACGTGACGATGTCGCCGCCCGGCCGCAGCAGCGCGAGATACATGAGCGGGAAGGCGATGACGATCGACGCCGTGCCGACCAGCAGTCGACCATCGACGCGACGCTGATACAGGTAATCGGCGAGCGCTCCGCCTCCCACCAGGCCGATGACGCCGGAGAAGCCGTACACCACTGCTGCGAGCCAGCCCGCGCTCGTGAAACTCATCGCGTGGACGCGAATGAGAAACGGGGCCAGGAACGCGCCGAGCGCGTACATGTTGAAGTTGTGCAGCGCGCCGGACGCGATGACCCACCACATCGTCGGCGTCGAGAGCACGAGTCGATAGGGCGATCCTGCACGGCGTCTCGTGCCGACTGCATGCGCTTCGGCCATGCCGCGCGTCGGCTCTCGCATGAACAGCGCGGCGACGGCGCACAGCAGTCCCGGTACGGCAGCAACGTAGAACGCGTTTCGCCATCCCCAGTTCTGCACCAGCCATCCGCCAGCGCCGTTGGCCAGCCCCAGCCCGAGGGGAAGCCCCAGCATCCAGAACGCCACGGCGCGCGCCCGTGAGGACGAGGGAAAGAAGTCGCCGAGCAGCGACGTCGATGCCGGCGAGCACGTCGCCTCGCCGATGCCGACGCCAAGGCGCGCCATCGCCAGCTGTCCGAAGTTCCGTGCGAGGCCCGATGCCGCGGTCAGCAGGCTCCAGACGAAGACGCCGGCCGCAAGCAGCCAGCGTCGATCTGCCTTGTCAGACAGCCGGCCAAGCGGAATTCCTACGACCGCGTAGAGCAGCGTGAACACCGTGCCGAGCAGACCCAACGCGGTATCGCTGAGCGCCCATTCGCGTCTGATGCCTTCGCCGACGCCGCCAATGATCTGGCGATCGAAGAAGTTCATCAGGTTGATGGCGAACAGCACGATGAGGGCGTAGCGCGCGCCGGCAGCGACGACCGCTGTTTGCGTCCGGGCACGGTCGGGAGAAAGTGCTGTCTGCGGCATCTGCCCACTCCCGTGATCGCACGTATCAGAACGGGTATCGTCCGGCGGCGATGACGGTGTCTGCAACCAGCCGTCGCGCCGCGATTGTATCCAGACTCGTGCGCGCGGCGAACCGGCCGACCGCTTCGCCGAGTTCTGCCAGCTGCCCGCCTCGGGCCGCGAGGGCAGCCACGACCCGCTTGGCCGAGAGCGCGACTCGGTCGGCTGCGTCGTTTGCGTAGAGCCGCGCGATCTCGATCGGCATCCGGCTTCGTTCGGGCGACGCGCTGATCATGAGCTTCTCCGCGCGGCCGATTGCGCTTTCCGACGCGTAGATCTCGATGATCATGTCGGCGATGTGTCCGAGGATTTCCTGCTCGTCTTTCAGCGCGTCGCGATGGACGTCCGACGCGTGCCCGAGCGTCGCGACCGCCAGACGCTTGGCGTGAACCAGCAGTGCCCGTTCACTGCCGAGCGAGCCCTGCATCGCATCCGTCTGGAGGAGGGAGGCGAGCGCGCGTCTGGCGCCGTCGCGCGTGAAGAGTCCCGGTGCCTGCTTCAGCAGACGCGTCGGAATGATCAGGCGATTGATCTCGTTCGTGCCCTCGTAGATGCGGGTGATGCGGGCATCGCGGTAGGCGCGTTCGACCGGGAACTCGCGCGAGTAGCCGTTGCCGCCGAAGACCTGCACCGCTTCGTCGACCGCAAACGCCAGCGTCTCGCTCGTCCAGACCTTGTTGATCGAGCATTCGACGGCAAAGGCTTCGATCGTCTTCAGCACCTGTGCGCTGTCGTCCCGGTCGACGAGCTCGAGCGCGCGATCGACGTCGCCGATGGCGCGATAGACCATCGCGTCGCCCACCCAGCAGCGCACCGCCATCTCACCGAGCTTCTGCTTGACGAGTCCGAAGTCGCAGATGGGGCGCCCGAACTGCTGGCGGCTCTTTGCGTATTCGACCGACCAGTCGAGCGCGCGCCGGGCGCCGGTGATGTTGCGCGTGCCGAGCTTCACGCGCCCGAGATTGAGGATGTTGAAGGCGACTTTGTGTCCCTCGCCAATCGTGCCGAGAACGTTCTCCACCGGCACGTGCACGTGATCGAGCATTAACGCGGTGGTCGACGAGCCATCGAGTCCGAGCTTGTGCTCGTCGCGCCCGCTCACCACGCCCATCGTCCGTTCGACCAGGAAGGCAGTGAATTTCTCGCCGTCGACTTTGGCGAAGATGGTGAAGAGATCGGCAAACCCGCCGTTGGTGATCCACGCCTTCTGCCCGTTGAGCACGTAGTGTCGACCGTCGGACGTGAGCCTGGCGGTGGTGCGCGCCGCTCGCGCATCGGAACCCGAGTGCGGCTCGGTCAAGGCGTAGGCGCCGATCAGCTCGGCGCTTCCCAGGCGTGGAAGATAGCGGGCCTTCTGTTCCTCAGTGCCGTAGTACACGAGCGGCAGCGTCCCGATCGACGTGTGGGCGCCCAACGATCCGGCGAACGAAGGATTCATCGAGATCTGCTCGCCGACGTAGGCCGCGCTCACCTTGTCGAGGCCGAGGCCCCCGTGCGCGGCGGGAATCTCGAGTCGCGTGAGATCGAGCGCTGCCGCCTTCTGCATGAGCCGGCGCGTCAGAGCCCAGTCATGCGCATACAGATCCTCTTCGTGGGGCAGGACCTCGTTGCGCATGAATTCGGCGGCGGTGCGGCCAAACAGCTGCTGTTCCTCGCTCAAGTCGTCGCGCGTGAACAGATCGTCCGCGCGTACCGTTTGCGTGAGGAAGCCACCTTCACGGGTAATATCGTCGACGTAAGCCACCTGCGCACCCTCAAAGAACGCGTTTTGCCTTCGGTGGTTGACAGACCTACCGACCGGTCAGTATATAGCCTCAGCGCATGCGGACACTCCACCAATTGTTCGATCTCACCGGCCGTGTCGCCATCATGACCGGCGGCTCGCGAGGGTTGGGGCTGGAGATGGCGGAAGGGCTGGCCGAAGCCGGTGCCGCCGTCATGCTCTGCGCCCGTCGCGACGAATGGCTCACGCCGGCGATTGCCGCCATGACGGAGCGGGGCTTCACGGTCGATGGCATGCAGTGCGACGTCGCCAGGGCTGATCAAGTGCAGGCCGTGGTCAGCGAGACGGTACGCAAGCACGGTCGCGTCGACATCCTCATCAACAATGCCGGAGTCAGTTGGGGGGCCCGGCCGGAGGCGATGCCGATCGAGAAGTGGCAGATGGTGATCGACGTCAACCTGACCGGAGCGTTTCTCTTCTCGCAGGCGGCCGGCCGCGAGATGCTCAAGCAGCAGTACGGACGCATCATCAACATCGCCTCGGTGGCCGGTCTTCAGGCGTCGGTGAACGGCCCCCACTATGCCGCCTACGCCGCGAGCAAGGCAGGCCTGATGGGGCTGACGCGCGAGCTGGCCGCCTCGTGGGGGCGTCAAGGGATTCGCGTCAACGCGATCGCCCCTGGCTTCTTCCATTCCCGGCTGGCGGATCCGGCCATCCCGCTGGCGGAGCCGGCCATCAAGGCATCGAGCCCGATTCCACGCGTGGGCGATGCCGGCGAGCTCAAGGGCGTCGTCGTGTTTCTCGCCGCCGACGCGTCGAACTACATCACCGGACAGGTCATCGTTGTCGACGGCGGCCGCTCGATTTCATGAGGAACTCCAAAGATGGATCACACTCGCCCGTGGCTGCGTCACTACGACTACTGGGTGCCCGCCCGGATGACATATCCAGGACGGCCCTTGAGCGACATCCTCGACGCCGCGTTCATCGAGGTGCCTGAACGTCCCGCGACCATCTTTCTCGGAGCCGAGCTGACCTATCGCGAGATCAAGACGCGCGTCGACAAGCTCGCGACCGCCTTGTCACGCCTCGGCATCTCGCAGGGCGACCGCGTCGGCATCATGCTGCCGAACTGTCCGCAGTACATGATCGCGGCGTTCGCGGTCCTGCGTCTCGGCGCGGTCGTCGTCAACATCAACCCCACCTACACCCCTCGCGAAGTGCTGCAGGTGGCCGGCGATTCGGGGATTCGCGTGGTGATGACGCTCGACCGCCTGGCGCCGATCTGGGCGGA
>Ga0126377_10002892_pt1 | contig 12012 bp, 8 predicted proteins | sample PanSoiMetPlot_22_FD_92647 | JGI IMG/M metagenome (GOLD analysis project Ga0126377, IMG submission 92647) | Tropical forest soil microbial communities from Panama - MetaG Plot_22 | ecosystem: Environmental > Terrestrial > Soil > Tropical forest > Bulk soil | place: Panama | collected 2016-02-17
CCGGCGGCGCGCGTGACCGACATGGCGATCTGCGTCGGTCCGCCGGACGTGATTGTAAAGGGGTCAATGACCGTGATGATCGGATTCCTGCCGGCGGCGCGCATCGGAGACCTGACGGCGCATGGCGGTGTGATTGTGACGGGTTACCCGACAGTCATCATCGGGGGATAAACAATCGATGGGGAGATGTAGGATGTTAAAGATTCGGCCCGAACAATCGGAGGCGTTTCAACCTGTGGCGGAGGCCGCTTTTGTGGCGGAAGTCGTTGACTACCTGAGAAAGACGCGCCCTCAGGAGGTCGTTCGTCTTCCCGGCGGCCCGACCACAATCGCAGAGATACCGGATGAGATCCTATCAGTCATGGTCCGAGGCGGGATTGCCCGCGCGCGCGAATACGGCATTACCTCGAGCTCTACTCTGGCCGGTTTTGTATCGCTTATGTTTATCTCCGCCCCCAACTTCGACGATCACCCCCTGCTGAAGAGAGCTTTGCTCGATAATGACACTGATCCGAACGGCAGATTGGAAAAGCTCATTCAGGATTCGACTGAGCAGAACTGGGAGGCGGTAAGACAGGCGTACGATGCGAGCGCTTGGGGGTTGAAGGGGCGGGAGGTTAATTGATGGAGTCTTTCATTGAGACTATCAACAGAGCGATGAAAGAGATTAAGGAGACATTCGCCTCCGGGCCCCCCACGCCGGTCGTGAATCGTCCGGCCGGAGCCGCCGCCGAAGCGGAGGCGAAAAAGAGGCCACAAGACGACAGTTCGAAATTGGCGCCAACCGATCCGGATACAAAAGAAATCCCGGATGCGCGCTCTCAGCCATGACCTTCCATCGCCGCCGGTCGCCGCAGCTTCGCCATTCAGGGAGAGATGTTCGCGCCAGGCGACCGGGCGAAAAGAATCACGACTAAGTTGATGGGCCGATCGCCGCTCCGTGACCGGCTGATTCGCCTCATCACGTTGCAACAGCCTTGGTCGTGGGCCTTTTATACTCTTCGCCTGTGGCGGCAATGATCCTTTCCCTGGCGGCCAAACAGTGGTCGTCGCCCGAATGCCAATGGCATAGCGCCACTGATCACGTTGCAATCGTACATCCGAGATCGGGATCACATGTTTGATCGTGATTTGACCCTCGACTAAGTCAACTCGCTCCACCACCATGCGCAGAACCTTCTGCTTCGTTTCAAAGCTCGGGTTATCGAGCGATGCTTGCGATGCTCTCCCTCAAACACGAACCACAAACATAGCAGCTGACCTCTACGACTTGTTCAAACACCCGTTCGAGCATTGCATTATCTTCTTCACTCTCACAAGAGAACCCGATATCGGGCAATCCTCTACCGCGGAGACTCTCAAGGCATTGTGGGTAAAACCAACAAGCACACGCTTGAACAGTCGCTTTTTCGCGTGTACAATCGCCAAATCTCACCCAAGGAATCGGCGGTTAGATTCCTACTTTAACTTCGTATGCTTCATTAAATCACGCCATCTGCTGGCTGTGCTCCTCCTTTTACGCTCCTCCCTCTAAGACACGGCTGGCGAGTAAGACCCATTCCATCAGCTCGTATGATCAGTATGTCTGTGCGGCGCGACCTGCGCTCAGGTCTATACGTCCGCTCGGAAGAATGATCGTGTGCGATGGGACATCACGTAGGGCCTGTTGTGCCGGGCTCTGCAGGTATTCCCTCGGAATGAAGGATCATCTCGAGGAAGCTGAAACAAACACTATATGCTAGGAGGAAAAGAAGATGAATCGATCTCTGACAAGTACTGTCAAGCGCAGGGAGTTTTTGAAGTCTACGGGGCTGGTCGCGGGCGCGGCATTGACGGGGCTGGGCCTTCCATATAAGGCCTTGGCCGATGATAATTTCGATGCAAATCGCTTTACCCAGCAGATCAATGAAGTTCGCCTATATATGACCTATTATGCGTTTTTCGAGGAGCCGGATGATGACATTCCGCCCGCCCTCTATTTCGATGCGCTGACTGGACAGCCTACCGGCGAGTTGACGCTGATATCGCCGGTTGGTCAGCGGAGTTGGTCTCACCCAGAAAATGACCAGGGCGGTATGATTACCAGCAGTGCGGACTTCTATAAGCCGAACCAGCCTTACATACTTGGCCGGGGCAGTGCGCCGGATTTTCCTACGCTTGTCCCCCCGGATCAGGTTTTAGGCTTTTTGCAGGCTGTGCTGGCGCAATATGGGACGCCTCCGGAGATCGTTCAGCCTAACACGCGCCAATTTCTCATGGCGCTTGGGAATTTCATGGACACACCGCCGGCGCTCGGCACACTGAAAGGTGGGAAGTTCAAAGCCATCAAGGACGTAGGTTTTCAGGTTCAGTTGAAGATTGGCTTTTTGTTCCGACCTCCTGCCGGGGTGACAGCGCCTTCCGTGGGAATACTGCTCGGGTACGTTACCATTGCTGATCTCCATGGTCTTTTGAGAGAGCCACCCCCCCCTACCGGTGGAGAAGAGCGGGTCACTTACAGTTGGCGTGCGACGATGGAGTTGAGCACAGAGAACCAGTATATCCGCCAAACAGCTACAGAGCCTTTTCCGCAGGGGGACCCGTTTGATCCGGGACTAACGGAGATTCGGTTGGAAGGATCCCGTGTGGATGGCTACGGGAACTACGCGATTGTTGGTAGCGTGAGGGACCCGGTATTTTCGGCTCCTGAAGTGCTACTGCGCGTCATTTTCGGGACGACCACCTTGCCCGGCATTGAATTCGCCGTTCGTGAGGAAGGGGTCTTGGTCCCTACGTACTAATGAAATGTTCAGGGCCCGGAAGTTGAGAGAATGTTGTTGGGACGCCTCGGCGCTCGTTACGCCGAGGCGTCCCGACGCTTGATCCCCGCAAGAAGATATCAGTCGTAACGCAGCGTGACCGCAGGATCGACGCGCCCCGCCCTCCGAGCCGGCACGAGTCCCGCCAGCAAGGCGATCACGAGCAGCGATGCGGACGCAAACGCCAGCGCGCGTCTCCCAACGGTGTTGTGGCGTTTCGGGCCGAGCCTGCCACAAAAAGCCATGGGGCGTTTCGGGACATTGCCCAGGCGCCGACCGGCGAAACGCCCTACATTCAACGCCGTCACTTAGGCGCGGTAATTGCGATGCGTCATCAAGGGCCAAAAGGGGAAGGCCCTATAATTACATGTGGCTAATTGAGGGTGACAGATGACCTCCTGAGCTTGTCACCCTCTATTTTCTTGCCTGACGCTCCGTCTTTGTCACAAGTCCGGCTCTTTCTTTCTCCGGCTCATGGGTGAATTTTTTGGGGAGAGATGGTGTGTCATCCACAGAAATTTCCTGGCCCATGGGGCGAACCCCTACCCTTCGCCCGCCATTCTCCGACCGATTTCGCCGCAGCTTCGCAGATTGAGTGATTGAAGCGCTGATGGGTTCAATGGCCACTCGCATCGTCAGATTTACGCTAGCCGCGCACTTCTTCTAAAAACACCGACGGCCATTCGCGCGCGAAATCGCCCCTGGCGCCGCCAGCCGCGAGGAAGGCGAGTTGCGCCTTGCCCCTAAGCACTTTCTCTTCGGCGCGCCGGCGTTTCCCTTTAGCCTTCTCTAGCAGCTCGGCGTTTTCCGTCTGTCGAATGGCCAGCTCTTCTCGTACGGTGGCAATCTCCGCCCGCCGAGCTTCAAATGCCTTTTCGTGTGTGGAAGAAAGCAGGCGCGCGACCGCCTGCCTAAGCTCGTCAGAAGAGACTGGCTTGACGAGATACTCTTGCGCGCCTGCGCGCATAGCCTCCCGTATGTCACGCGCGTAAGCTGCGGCTGAGCAGAACAATATCGGAGTGTGAGGGTCGAACTCGCGAATGAGGCGACACAACTCTGCCCCGTTCCCGTCGGGCAGCCAGTTGTCCAGGATGTAAAGGTCGAAGTACCTCAGGTAGGCAAAGCGCAACCCCTCGTCGAAGTTACAGGCGCAGATGAGCGTATATTGTTCGAGGATGGCCGCCGCTAATTCCCTTGCGTCTACCACGTCATCGACCAGAAGTATTCGCTTTCTCTCTCTGTTAGAGTTCGTCATACCATTTGCTCCCTCTGGGGGAGTGTTGGAGTGTTTTTCTTGAGGCTGCCTGTGAGTATTCTTCCCCCTCTCTCTCTCGAAGTCAAAGAAATCAGCACGAAAAGCTGGGGAAAAGTGGGCGGTGTTATAACAGTGTTGAATGCTTATCGCTTTCAAATCGCCGCAAGGTTTAAATTGTTTGCGCTGACGGCTTCGACTGGCGAGGAGTCGGGGAGTTTGCGGGGCGGCCCCGCAACTCGTGTGGCGTTTCGGGACTCGGCTGCCACAAAAAAAGGTGTGGCGTTCCGGGACATTGCCCACCCATCGACCAGTGAAACGCCGTACATTCAACGCCGTCATTTAGGCTCGGTAATTGCGACTCATCATTGGGGGCCAACATGGGGTAGGCCCTATCATAGTCAAGTATCAGTAACTAGTTGAGGATGACAGGGGACCTCCTATGCTTGTCACCCTCTCTTTTCTTGCCTGACCCTCCGTCTTTGTCACAAGCCCGGCTTTTCTTTTGCCCTATTGAGCGTTCTGCGCCGGCGAGGAGCGCCGAAGTTCGACATCGCCCCCAGCGCGCAGTGAAATTTTCGTTCCGCCCTGGCCGATATTTCCTTCCAGCCCATCGCCGGGGAATCGGCCCACGACGGTGATGGGGAAATCACTCGCAATCTCATGGGCCGACAATCTCACATGAGCATTGAGTGATTTTGGAACCTCCAGGCGGACGTTTCCGACGAGGACGCCCAAATCGATAGGATTCGAAATGTCCATGGTTCCGAAGCTTGCTGTGATGTCTCCCTTGAGGGTATGGGCAGTAAAGCGCAGGCCGGCGGGAACTCGTACCTTGTATTGCACCTGAACATCAATCAACCGGATGCTCTGTCTCTTCCCGTCTTGATAACGTATCCGGAGTTCTCGATTGCCATTCCATACTTGGCTGGTCCATTCCAAACTTTCCAGACACTGAGGGTCGCCAACTCCTTCCAGGTTCGGGAATGCCGTGCAGATCCTTACTTTCCCCTCTGATTCCTCGACCCGAATCGCGACTCGATGGAGCTCATCCGGGTCGCCTTGTTTGAAAGCGACAACTTCAACTTCGTTCCCTGCTGAAGCCTCGGCCTGGATGTCTCCCTTGACGCCGAAGATTTCAACAATTCCGCCCGCGGCGACTTTGCCACGCCACTTGAACTCATTTTCTTTTGTGGGCGATGGCGATGTTGAGACGGCTTCAGAAGAAGTAGTGGGCCTGTTTGCTTTTCTCTCCTGGCCTTGCGGCTGACCGGCAATCTCTCTGCCGGGGTAACAGCAGATGAAAAGCGCGACAACAAACATAAAGAATTGATTCTTCATCTTAGGTCCTCCTCGTGAATAAGCTACTTGCCATCTGATCACTGAGCGCGCCGGAGTTCGACGTCGCCCCCCCAAGTGCTCATTGAAATTTTCGCGGAGCCTTGACCGATATTTCCTTCCAGCCCCCTTCCGGGGAATCGTCCCGAGAGAGTGATGGGGAAATCGGTCGCAATATCACCGCCGCCGGTAGTCAGGCTCACATGCGCGTTGATTTTCTTCGCCGCCTCCAGGCTAACGTTTCCGGCGAGGGTTAGTAGATCGATAGAGTTTGGAATGTCCGCAGATCCGAAGCGCGCTGTAATTCCCCCTCTCATGGTTCGAGCGATACAGCTCACTCCGGCAGGAACCCGCAGCTTGAATAGCACTTGAACATCTGCTAACCGGATGGCTTGTTTCTTCCCATCTTCATAACCTAGATGGAGTTCCCGTTCACCTCCATTCCAACCAATGCTCTTCCATTCGAAACTTTCCACGCACTCAGAGGCGCCTTTTCCTTCCAGTGTCGGGTAAGCCGCGCAGATCCTTAATCTACCGGCCGATTCCTCGACCCGAACGGCTACTTGAGGGATCTCGTTCTGGTCGCCTTGTTTTAAAGCGACGACTTCAACTTCGTTACCTGCCGAAGCCTCAACCTGTATGTCCCCCTTGATCCCGATGACTTCAACCAATCCACCCACGGTGATTTTGCCGCGCCAGTTGAACTCATTTTGTTTTGTTGACGAGTTTGCTGTTAAGCCAGCGTCAGAAGAAGCCATGGCGCCATTCGCTTTCCTCTCATTGCCCGGTGTCTGACCGGCAGTCTCCCTGCCGAGGCAACAGCATATGAAAAGCGCGGCGAAAACTATCAGAAATTGATTCTTCATCGTTAATCCCTCCTGGTGGTTAGGAATTTTCGGATCCTTATTTCGTAATTCCTCGAGATCGAAAGCTCTGGATAAACCGGGCATGAACGATTAGGGTTGCTTTTTCAGAGTTAGCCTGTAGGGCGCCAGCATCATCGGTTGATCACCTTCTTTTATTTCTCCTATATAATCCAACACCGCCTCGTTATCGCTCGTCAGAGTAACCCGCGTTTGGATATCCACGCCTTCCCCCAAATACTTCAGCCGCCGCGTCCTCCAAGACACTGTCTTCCCTTTGACCTTCAACTCTCCGGTCGGCGTAAACTCGTCACGGTCGCGGAAAAACTCGCCGTTGACGTAGCGATAGGACAATTGACGCTCCGTACAGATCAACTTACCCCCCTCAATTTTGAAGATCACGGCCTGCGCGACGTCATGAATCGGATCGGGCGACGGTTCCTGTTTCCAGGCGCCGACAAACCGCTTTAAATTTTCGGGATCTCCAGTCACAGCGTCCGCCCGTTGCGGGACTGCGTTCTTGCGCTTCAGAACCAGGTGGTCCCTGGCATTCCATTGATACCAGGTTCCGCTGATCGTCGTCAGTTCCGGGTTGATCTTGCCTTCGTAGCTGCCTTCGATCGACTTTATCTCAAACTTAAGCTCTGCGCCGTCGCGCGTGATAGTCGTGACTGGAATTCCGAACGCGTTCTGGTCCGGACTGTCAACCTCGGCTGTTATTCCATCATCATAAGTGATGATATGAAGTACGAACCGAAGGTTACTTGGCCCTCCTTCCCAATCTCCATCAATATCACTGGGCCTGGGGGTTTTCTTCTTCGTTTCCTCGCGACGAACTGTTATCCTTGTAAATTCCAGTGGGAGAGACACGCCGCCCTGCGTCCATGTGCCACTAACTCTCGTACGATCTCCGTTTATCTTTCCTTCATAGGATGCGCTGGCCTCTTCTAATTCGAACTTCAGAGTAGAGTCTTTGAGGCTGATCGAGCTAATCGGTAATCCCATAGCGTCCTGATCAATACTATCGAAAGTCGCTTCCAGCGCTCCCGTTTTATCTTCTGTAACGTGAAGCCGCACACGAAGCTCCACATCGTTGGCTTTGAGGGCGCCTTTCCAGACGCCCTCAACTGTTTGCGCATTAGCGCCAACCGCCACGAATAGACTCAGCAGCAAACCGCAGAAAAAGTTGTTCATGTGAAAATCCTTTCCTGATGGTGAAAACAAATTAGACAGCGTAAGATTGGTACAGTCGCGGGTCCACGTGGCGGTAGCCCGACCGTGAGGGAGGGCGTGGACTGCGGCGACTACGCCCTCCCTCACGGTCGGGCTACCGCCACGGAATCCCAATTTTGTCTGGCCTGATTTAGTTACTTGCATAACAATGTAACCTCTGAGTCATCCTTCCTCCGCCGGCCGACGAGGCGTCATGCTCAATTGAGCGCATAGACTCGAAATGGGAAGGCTCGAAATAGGAGCTTATTAAACCCTTCCTTCTCACCGTAGAACTCGTATAACTTTTTCCTGGTATAAAACATTGCCTGGCTTGGCGTGTCCCCGGCCTTTAACCGCTCGAAAAAGTAAGCAATGGTTTTTGTTGAAGAGTCGCCGGCCTCATTGCTAAGGATGGGGGCGACATAAAACTGTGTTCCGCGATCTCGAAAGCTCTGGATAAAATGGGCGCTCACTCCGAGATTGCAAGAATCGAGATAAACCATGCTGGGAGATAAATGGGTAAGGTGCTGTGGCCCCAGGCGCTCTTCCCCCATTTTCATGGCGTCCGTATTGACAAATTGAACCCCGCCGTGGGCGCTGATTAAGAGAATGTCCGCAGCCTGCTGCGATGAGAGCCTGGAGAGGTCCATTTCATCTATCTTGTAATATCTTGATGAGGGTAATATGTCTTTTAGGACCTGGCAGCCATTCTCCGGATCTGTCGACGGATCCGAGATGATCAAGGCGGTCCGCTGGGGCGAGAGCGAAAACTGCCCGGACCCGGTTTTGTCAAAACTGTACGTCACTGGCTTCTGGAGAAACAGCGGGCGACCTTTAAAGTGGAGGAGGTCGAGCGGGAATGTCAGGAATCGTCCAGGAATAACGAATTGGATTTCTGTTGACGAATTTACCAGATCGGCGATCGGCGTAAAGATGAGCCCGCCAAACTCCTCGAGCACAGGGGTTAACTCGGCTTTGGTAGCTTTGCGCTCATCGATTTTCTCAAAAACCATCTTCAATCGGCTCACTATCTCTTCGGCCCCTTTTGCGAGAGTAAAGGACTTACTTTTCTCGTCGAGTTCAGCACGGATCGAAACTCGATTGTTGGTTGATTGAAGAGAGAGGTATAACACGCCTCTACTGGCTGACGGATGGCCGGATCTCTTCACTCTACTGACAGAGAGTTCATCAATCGCCGCCCCCGGGCTCTTGAACTTTTCCTCTTCAACCGGAACGTTGTGCCTGAGCTCCTTGAATTTGTACTTATATTTCCACTGCGGTTGGCGGAGGACGAAGGGCAGCTTTATGCCGTCCACTTCGCGATAGTCCTCGAAGTAGGTTGTATATGGAACCTTCCCCTCTTGTACACTCTCAAAAGTGGAATCTACGCGGGTGAGCAACCCCGTCTGAGCGCCGAAGTACAATTTTACGGAGTCTCCTTCGGGAGGCGTCGCCTCGATGCAATAATAAGCCGTCTGGGCGCCGACTTGCACCGGGCCTATGAGGGTCATTTTGGGATAAAGTTCCTTGAGTTTGATCCCCCAGTAAAATTCAGCGTCGCGTTTTTCCGAGGCCAGTTCAGTTCCGCTTAGTTCTCGAAACCCACCATCAGTCGGATTGAGCATCCAACCGACCGCGCCATTGAACCCATGCGAGACCTGAAATTTCATGCCATTTCCATAATTGAACCAACTGATTTCAACCTGTCGGTTCGGACCCTGCTGATAGCGCTCATAGCTGACCGTGATATGGCTGTTTTCGATTTCAATCGTCCCCGTCGTGATGCGGCTCGTCAATTTACGATGAGCCGCATCGCCACCGGTCGCCTGCACATACCGGTCGAGGATTTGATCCACGGTCGGCATTGCTCGAGACGATTTCTCTAACTGCTGTTCATTTTGTTTTGTTGGCGAGGTCGCTGTAGAGACCGCGTCGGGAGCAGTCACAGCGTCCGCCCGTTGCGACGAACTCTGTTGCTGCTCGATTTTGATCGGAGACGCGGGGATAAGTGGGCTGGGGGGCTCTAAGATCATCCGCCGGCGTGAGTAATCGAAGATTACCTTGAAATGCCGGAGGGCGCCGCCTCCCAGGAGTCCGTCGTAGCCTTCGCCGACCGGGTTTTTGCGGAAAAACGTTAAAGGGTTAGACCACATAATGTCGCCGAGTTGTAAGGCTTCAAGCCGACCCTCATACGATGTTCCCTCAGCCATGCCGCCGACTCCACATTCATTTGTGGCCGTCAACTTCTCAGGCGGCGGCAGAAGTTTATGCTCCTCAGCGAATCTCCGATTGAGCGTTAAAGTCGTCGCAGCCCCTGTATCAACGGCTAGCCGCGCCGTGACGGGCGGAAGCCCCGGCGCCTTGACCTGCGCCTGCGCGTAGATGAGATCATCCATCTCAAGCGGAAAACTCTTACCCGCTCCCGTGTACTTATAGCTTTGTGGGTCATAGAGATTGATAAGCCGTGCGGGATAGTCAATCTCGACAACAAAACTGCTGAAGAACCCATTCCCAAAACCTCCGTCCATAACTTTCTTCGTCCCTTCTTTCAGGTTCTGCTTTGAAGGGACATTCCGGTCTATTCCGCCATCAGTGGCCTGGTCAGCGCAGTCATTCGTTGACATCACGAACAGCGACCGGCTGGACATCTCGACTCCCGGTAAGCTGAGTGACGACTTATCTGTAACGAGGTGGAAATCTGTGGGTTTAGTTCCAACGCCGACGTTAGTCTTCCTCCCCAGGAACTGAAGTTTCATGCCGAGCGATTCAGCGGCTCGCACGCTGAGCATGGGGTAAGGCCCTGATCCTCCTGTGTCCAAGAGGAAGGAGAGCGGAGAGCCGTTGACGATGACGCGGAGCCAGATGTGGTTATAATCATCAAGTTCGAAAGGGATGGCAATCGCGCTCTTGCCGGAGGTGAAGCGCGCGTCAAAACCAAAGACAGGAGAAGTGGAGGCCGAATTGCCTGTTCCACTCCCAGACCCACCGGTAGCTTGACCGGTTACACTCCGCAAACTGGAAAGCGGCGCCGTGATCGCCAGCGACACGTCATTTTGCTGCGAGCCGATTTTTACCAGATCGAGCAATGGTCCGAAGCCTTTCAACTTCGGATCGCCGCTCAGGTATCCTCCGATCAGGCTCACAAGCGCTTTCAACCCGCTCTCCAGGTCAGAAGCTTCGTTCTGCGACGCTGTGCGGAAAATGGCGCCAAGAGACATGCTCAAATCATCTGCGGTATCCAGGGCGCCAAAAATCATCTTAATCGCGGCTAGCGATTTGAGAAATCCATCCTGTTTCAATATTTCCTGACGCCAGCTCTCAAGAAAATTGAGTGTGAAACGAACGATGGCCGATTCCCGGGTCTCCTTTAAAGCCGCGATCATTGCAGGAGACATTGCGCCTTTTGCCTCGCCACTGTGAATATCAATCACGCTTTTGACGGCGCTGAGATCGCCAAGAACAAATTTTTGCCGCCCCAGTGATGCGATTGCTGTTTGAGAGTCGCTAAACGACCATGGCCCGCCGGCGGACGTTATATAAATCGCCTTGCCCTTGTAATCCGCGGTCCTGTATTTGGCCTCATATGCGTGCATCACGGCCTCGATCAAACCCTCATCACCATCGAGACCGGAGATGATGGCGGCGCCGATTAGCTGCTTGCCATATACCCTGAACCCCAGCGCGGCGTTTTTAGCTTTCGATAGATCGATGCCGGTCTTGACGCTGAACTCTCGAATCTCTTTTATCATCGCGTCCACATCGTCGATGTGGAGGTCGGCCAAACGAGGTAAAAGATCATTGAAAGCTCGTCCGGCATCGATTACGGCGATGAAATCCGACGCCGGTAACAAGCCTGACAGCTCATCTATCGTCGGGGTTGTAGCGGCTGATTTCACAGTTGTTACGGCTACGGCGGGTTTGTCATTCGCGTCTTGCCTCGCGGATTGCGCGCTTGCGCAAACAATCGCCGTACACATCCCCACACAAATAATCAATGCGACATTCAGAAACTTACTCATAAAGCCTCCCTTGAATTTTTCAGTATGGGTGCCGTCCCAAGAGGGTACTGAACGATCGCCCGATCCAGTGGTTTGAAGATGACAGTTTGTAAACGGGTCACTGCGCCCGCCGGAGCGCGATATTATTGAACCTTCATTTTGACTACCTCACGCGACTAAAGAGTTTTTGTTACTCACACCGCAATGCGACCAGCGGATCTATCTTCGTCGCCCGCCACGCCAGGACGAGGCATGGCATGAGCGCCGCGGCCAGCAGTAGTAGCGCAATCGAGACTAAAACCGGCCAGTCGGCAAGCGTTACATCGAATAACGTGTCTGAAAAGCTCGTCATCAGTTTTGCCACCGCCAGAGCAGAAGGAGTTCCGATAACCACTCCTGCCACCGCCAGCCTCATACCTTGCCCGACGACCATACCAAGCACGTCCGAGGATTGTGCGCCCAACGCTATGCGAAGGCCGATCTCGCGCCTCCTCTGCTGGACCGCATAGGACACCACACCGTAGACGCCAACTATCGCCAGTACGAGCGCC
>Ga0126377_10002893_pt1 | contig 12010 bp, 11 predicted proteins | sample PanSoiMetPlot_22_FD_92647 | JGI IMG/M metagenome (GOLD analysis project Ga0126377, IMG submission 92647) | Tropical forest soil microbial communities from Panama - MetaG Plot_22 | ecosystem: Environmental > Terrestrial > Soil > Tropical forest > Bulk soil | place: Panama | collected 2016-02-17
AGGCCGGCTGGGATGTGAGGTCTATTGGCTGGAGCGATTCCACAGCAGTGGCGATCAGGACCATGACGCCGCTATGCTGGAGACGTTTTTCAAGCGGATGGAGCGATACGGACTAGGCGGAAAGGCTATCTTGTACACAAGCTACGATCAGAAAAATGAACAAAGGAATGATAGTCGCGGCCCGCACGAATACATCGGCGCCACAGCGTCCCAGGCAAAAGCGGTTTTCCGACGGGCTGACCTCTTACTAAACTTCCAATATACAATCGATCCGGCTCTGCTTTCGTGGTTCCGGCGCGCCGCGTTGGTAGACATTTATCCAGGTTTGCTTCAATTCTGGATATCCACCGGACAACTCCCTGTTCCCCGGCACGATTTGTACTTCACCATCGGAGAAACAGTGGGGACGCCATCTGCCGGGTTTCCGGATTGCGGCTTGTCTTGGATTCACATCCGCCCGCCTATTTGCCTCGACCTATGGCCCTATACGTATAACCCTGACTGTGAAGCGTTTACTACCGTTTCCAGCTGGTGGGGAGAAACTGACTGGAACACGATCGGCGAGAAAATACTCTACGTGAATACCAAGCGGGCGTCATTCCTGGAGTTCGTGGAGCTTCCACGCAGGACCGGGCAGGTGATCGAGTTGGCGCTCTATCTAGGTGAGGGGGATGAAAAAGACCAGCAAGTCCTTGAGAGCCACGGCTGGCGAATCCGTCATTCTCACGAAGTGAGCGCTACTCCTGAGATGTATCAGGACTATATTCAGCAGTCGCGAGGAGAATTTAGCTGCGCTAAGCCTTCCTGCATGAAGTTCCAGAACGCCTGGATCAGCGATCGGACGCTATGTTATCTGGCCAGCGGCAAGCCCGTAGTGGTTCAGAATACAGGGCCGAGTTCCTTTCTTCCCAATGGCGACGGAATGTTTCGCTTCTCGACGCTCGAGGAGGCAGCCGATGCTTTGGCGACCATCAACGCCGCTTACGAGCGGCATTGCCGAACTGCTCGGGAGATTGCTGAGGCGTATTTCGACGCCAATCAGAGTTTAGAGAGAATCCTGAGCTTTGCCTGAGGTATAGCCTGACGTCCCACGAAGGAGGTCATGATTGATTGCGGCAATCAGAAGTCTGCCGACCCCAACAATGAATGTGCTAGCGGACAAGATTCCGCAGACTAGCTAACATCCCGCCGATGGATAAACACGAGCCTCTGTGCCCCGGAGAGAACGGCAATCTGCTCCGCTGCAAGGAGGAATGATGGGAGTCAAGGTTTATGTGTGCGGACACCGGCAATCTCACCAACCCCGCGCCAATCGAAGCCTGCCGCACTATCGCGCCAGTCATCACATTTGTTTATTCGCCGCCTTACGTAGGAACCATGACATGGCCGAAAAAAAGCAGTGGAATATTCTCGTTGAAGATCAGCTAATTGACCGGCTCAACACGCTCGCGCCGAAAGCAGGATATGCGAGCGGCAATGAATTTACAGCCGAAGCGCTCGACATCTGGGCCGAAACGCTCGCTGATCTGATGATTAAACTTCGAGAGATTGAACGAAATGCTGTCAAACTTCAGCGCGAGCAACTGCTCGTGAAGCTCCGTCAGGTTCAGGAGTCGGGAACCAAAGGCCGCAAATAATTTGTCGCCTTGATCGCCGCTTCCGCCTCAGAAGCGAGAACTTCCATCATTGCCTCGGGCGGCGATTTTTTCTCTATGTGCGACTACCTGCAAACTCTCCGACTCCGCGCCAGCAGTTGACTTCAGAGTACTTGCGCGAGAGGATCACGCCCGCCGCGCTTCCTCACCTGGGCGGAACTGCCGACCGAGCTCTTTCCTCACGCCCACGCCCGACTCAGCCGGTAGGCCAGTCATGGCCGAAACTTCCTCCGTCCGAACCATCGACATTCGTCGCCACGGCCACACCGTAGCCCTGAAATGAGAGCGTACCGTGGCACGTCGCCGCAATTACCTGGTTTCTCGTTTCGCCATCAATCTTGAGCAGCGTGTGGCAGCCTGCGAGGTCTGCGCTAAGCTCGGAAATTGAGTATTCAGCAGGCTCGTCTCGCAGATGCGCCATTAGAATGCTGCGCCGGCCACCCTCGCCCTCCGCCACCACCGCATCCACTTCCCGATTCCGCGGCCAACGCACGGGAAACCTGAGGGAGTCGCCGTACCGCACAAATCGGGAACACAGCCACTTAGCGAAATAGAGGGGAGTAGGCGCGGCATTCTTGTCAAGAATGCCGTATCCGCAAGCATCGTCCGTGCCGGTCCAAAGGATCTCCGCGTGGGCCCCTCCCCGCATCAAGTGCATCAAGGCAGAGGCGCCATAAGCTGCGCCGAACGTTGACTGGTTGAACCTGGCTCGTACGCTCGGCAAGTAATGCGAGTGGGCGTTCCATTCTCCGCAGAGGTTCCAGATGACGGGATCCTTCAGCAACCGCGCGACCAACCGTGCGCGCGCCTCGTATTCTGCGGTCTGGGCCATGATCAGATCCCGATGAAGCGCCTCGGCCGCGGGCGCCCCTTCCTCTCCTTGGTCACGCCATTCCACATAATAGTGCCAGTTCACGAACCCAATCAGGGAATTGTCGATTTCATTTACGAACCGCCACACCCAGTCCCGCCAGAACGGGTCGAAACCCTCAACCGAGGGTCCACCGATACGTGGCCTTCGGGCTCCCAGCCATGGTTGTAGAGATCGCACGATGGACTGGGCTGTTTGCTCGTACACACTGCGATATTGCTCAAAGGTGATCCCCCCGCCGATCCATTCGTTGTTGGGCTCATTCCAGACGCACCAGAGCCAGTCGCGCACAGCCTCACCACCCCACTCTTCGACACAGCTCCAAGCTAATTCTGAGCATTGCTCCGCGAACCAACGGACTGCGCGAGGATCGTCGAACGGTCTTCGGAAGCCGGCAAAGGTGATCATGGGTGTGGCGCCGACGTTCAGCACCGCCTGAATGTAGGCGCGGTAGGCGGGCCAATCCGGAATCGGATCTGGCGCATTTTTGTCGAACGCGAAGATCCGGATGATGCTGAGATTCAGGTCGCGAGTGCGCGCCCAGATGCGCTCGCGCTCAGCCCCGAGGGCGAAGTGGCGCCAACTGTCGGATTCGTTGACTCCATACCGGAGCCGCATTACGGTTTCGGGCGGGGCGGGAGAGCTCATCATCGAGATATGCCCTCCTGATCGCCTGGAGCGCCGACCGCTGCTATCCCGTAGCCGTCAAATGTGATCGTTCCATCAAACGGGGCGCCCACAGGCGCGGAGCCGGTACTACCGTCGAGTTTCAGAATATGGCCATTGCTTTCGATACCCGCCAATTCCTCGGCGATGTATTTCGCCGGCTCATCCCGCAAGTGCGCCAGGAAGGCGCGTCGGCGGCCCCGGCCATCCTCGGCAATCACAATATCAAGGGGGGGATCTGGAGCTGTCTCGTTCGGAAAGCACAACTTGTCACCAAAGCGGACGTGACTCACACAAAGACGCTTCGCCCAGTAGGCCGGCGCCGTATCTGCTTGGGGGCCGATTGCGCCGGATGGTCCGCCGTCATCGCTCGCCGCCCACCACAGTTCGGCGTCGGCTCCACCACGCATTAACTGGATGAGCGCGGAGCCATAGTAGGCCGACCCAAATAACGTCTGGTTGTAGTAGCTGCTGACACCGGGCTCGTTATGCGAATGGGCGCCCAGTTCGCTGCAAATGTTCAGAATGCCCCTGCCTTCCACTACGCGCGCAACCGCTTTGGCGCGCCGCCAGTATTCCATCGTTCTAGACAAGAGGAGGCGGCGGAAAACATCTGAATCCGAGGGCGCGCTCCAAGCGCCATGCTCGCGCCAATCTCCATAATAATGCCAGGCGACAAAACCGATCAGAGAGTTATCGATCTCGTTGACGAAGCGCCAGACCCAGTCAAACCAGAACGGCTGAAAGCCGTCCAGCGCAGGCCCTCCGATCCGCGGCTTCCCATGCGGCAGGAACGGGGCAAGGAGCCCATAGATCTTTTCGGCCGTCTCCTCGTAGATCCGGCGGTAGCCATCGAAGGGAACGCTGCCGGCGCTCCACGGGCTATTTGGCTCGTCACCCAGGCACCAATACCAGTTACCTACCGCCGTCTCTCCCCAATGCTCAATCGAACGCTGAACTACGGCGCGGCAGCGGCGGGCGTATGCATGCGCAGAGCCCGGGCTATCCCAATCGCGCGGGAATCCTGCGAAGTTAATCATGGGTACGGCGCCCGTGTTCAGCACGGCGTCCAAATAAGCCGCGCAGTCGTCCCACTGCTTCAGAGGATCCGGCGCGGCGTTTTCGAACAAGAAGACCCGCAGAATCTCCGTGCCGGCTTCGCGCAACAGTCCTTGGACCTTCGCGCCATTAGAGCCCGAGGTGAATTTGCTCCAGCAGCCACTGAGGTTATAACCGTATCGCAGTCGCATCGGCGCAGTCGTAGCCGTCGGCGCCTGCAAAGAGATGGGGAGAGCCTGGGATCTCATGGGTTTGGCCTCATTGTTCGATGATCTCGATCAGTTCTCTGATTCTGGCCTGGTACGAGTGCCGATCGGCGAGGCGCCGGCGGATCCTGGCGACAATTTCCGCGTACAATTGAGGTCTCTCCAAGATGTCCAGTATCCTGGTTTGTGGGTTTACAGCCGGCATTACGAGTTCTCGCGCCTCCTCGCCATAGAACTCGGCCACATAAGATTCATCGAACCCGAAGAGCGGAATCGTATTCGCAGCCAGCGTTTCGAACGTCCTGCAGGTCACTAGCTGAAGATGGTTAAAAAGCGGCCGGTAGATGACCGGCATGAAAACGCCGTGACTCATGTTCGCGATGACCTCGCCGAACAGGACCGGGGGCCTCACTTCGATCTCCAGTTTAAGAAGGTAGGCGGGGTCCGAATAGTAGGCGTCCTCGATGATCGTCTGGTTCGCCCATGGAGGCGCGGAGTCCCAACCATGGCCGACGATTCCGATACGTCCCAGTCGATGCCGGATCGGCTCGACGGCGCTCAGCACGCGGTATATGGGACGCCAGCGGAACCAATTATGCCCCACATAGAACATGCCGTACTTCTTGTCGCTGAAATCCAGCGGCGCTTCCCAGGCGGGGTTGTAGGCGTGGAAAAAGAATGTCCGGACGTTCGATCGCAACGGATGATAGGTGGGTTGATAGATCTTGTCTGAGAGACTGTCGCAGATTTCGATCCATCGGCGGCTCTCTTGCTCTGAAGCGTGATTGTAATCCCCAACAACACTAATGGCGTCGTTGTACTTGCCGTCGCAATCGATCACCACGCGCCGCTTTCTCGGCGCACTGGCTACCAGCCGCGCCATATCCAGCAGGTCGCCCTCCTGCAGATCGGTAGTCCACTCGAAGATAAAAACAAGCGCATCAACGTTTCTCAGGTCTGTGGAATAGTTGAATGGGGAGTTGTTCTTCCGCGGACCGTACAGCGACACTTCGTGGCCGAGCTCTCGGGCCGCGAGCGCGTAGTTATGAATATCCTGCGCGCTGCCACGATCCTCGAAAAGGTAGTGAACGAACATTAAACGCATGTCGGAAGTCAGCTCTCGATAATCTCGATCAACTCCTGGAGCCGGGCGCGCTGCGAGTGTCTGGCGGCCAGATGGGCCCGGATGCTCATCACAACATCGGCGTAAATGTCCGGCCGCTCCCACATGTCCAGAATCTTGTGATGAGGATTATCACAGGGCAAGACAAGCTCCAGGGCTCGCTCTCCGTAGATCTCTTGGACGTGCTCATCATCGAGTCCGAAAAGCGGAATGGTGCTGGCGGCCGGGGTCTCGAAGAAACGCGGCGTGACCAGCCGCATGAAATTGAAGGTTGGCCGGCTGATCACCGGGTTGAAGTACGCCTTGCTCATCCACGAGATCACCTGCTCGAACGGCGCCGGAGGAAGAGTTTCAAGCCCGATACGTTTCATGTAATCCGTGTCAGTGTAGTAAGCGTCCTCCATGCGCATCGGCGCCGCCCAGGACGGGAGTTTGTCCCATCCATGACCGACCACGGCGATTCGCCCAATCCTTTCGCGTACAGGTTCCAATGCCTCAAGCACGCGTCGCATTGACCGCCAGCGAAACTTGCTGTGACCCACGTAGATCATCCCAAACTCCTTGTCTTTTAACCGGAGCGGGACCTCCCAGGCTGGGTTGTACGAATAGAAAAGGAACGTGCGTACGTTCGGGCGCAGCGGGTGGAGAGTTGGCTGGCAGATCTTGTCAGAAAGGCTGTCGCAGATGGCGATCCACCTTTGTCGGGAAGCCTCGTCGCGGTGGTTGTAATCGCCGGACACCGTCACCTGATCGTTGTAGTTGCCGTCGCCGTCGAGGATCACGCGGCGGCGGCGCGGCGCCTTGGTCAAACGAACCAGGTCGAGGTTGTCGCCCTGCGACAGGTCCGTGGTCCACTCGAATATGAACACGACCGCGTCGGCCGAGTCCACATCCAGGGAGTAGTTCAGCGGGATCTTCGGGTTGCCGCGGCCGTAGACGACCACTTCGTGGCCGAGTTCGCGGGCCGCCCGGGTGTAGCCCTGGATTAGGAGACCGCTGCCCTGATCCTCGAACGCCCAGTAGACAAACATGATTCTCATGGCGCTCCGGCCTCCAGAGCCGCAACCAGCTCTTGTACGCGCTTCTCATAGCAATGATGGGTCGTCAGATGCGCTCGCACTTCATGAACCAGCTCGCGGTAGCGCTCGGGATGGCTGAGCGCCTGCTGAAGCTTCTCCTCCACGTCGCCGTCGAGCGCAAGCTCACGTCCCGCCGGGCCATACACCGCCTCCGCCTGGTCCGGGTCCAGCATCACTAACGGGATGGTGTCGGCGCAGAAGACCTCGAAGTATTTCGATGTGATGATCCCCAGGCGGCGGAACAGCGGGCGTTGCGTCATCAGATTGACGCGCGCCTGACTCATGGCCGCGATCACTTCGGTATAAGGAACTGGCGCCTCCACCCGAATGCGCAGCCGCCGCAGGCGTTCGGCGTCCGCGTAGAAGGCCGTCTCCAGCCCAAGGGCCGCCGCCCAAGGTGGCGCCCCGTCCCACCACAGACCTCGAAAACAGATCTCGCCAATGGAAGAGCGGATGCGCTCGATAGCCGGCAATAGCTTCGTGTCCAGCTCGCGCCAGCGCCACCAGTTATGACCCACGTGCGCAACGTCAAACCGCTTGGCTGGGGAATGATCTGCTTTCAGTTCCGAAGCAGGGTCATAGCCATAAAAAAGCAGCGGCATTACATCCGGCTCGAGCGGGGACGGTGTGGGCTGTAAGATCTTGCTGGCGAGTAGTTGGAGACTGGTCCGCCACTTTTCGCAGCTCTCGTCACGGGCATGATTGCGGTCGTACCCATCGATCATGATCCTGCGGTTGTACATGCCATCTGCGTCCAGGACGGCTCGCCGCTCGCGAGGCAGCGCCGCCAGCAGGCGCGGGAGCCGAAGGCCGCTCATCCATCCGAGATCCGACTCGATGATGAAGACCGCGTAATCGAACGAGTCGACATCGCTTGAAAAGCGCAGTGTGGGGAAGTTCGGATCCGGGCAACCGTAAAGGGCAATTGTGTGGCCCAGTACGTCGGCCGCGCGCACGTAATCGGCGGCGCCCTGGACGCTGCCTGCGTTGATGCGCTTCTCCATTACAAACAGGATCCGCATGCCCGCTCCCCGCTATCACGACTCCAGAATCGCTATCAACTCCTTGAAGCGCTGCGAGAAGGAATGGCGCTCGGTAAGGTGGGCGCGAGTCTTCAGCACGGCGTCCCAGTAGACTTCTGGCCGGCGCATCATATCGCTCAGCTTGCCTGCCACGTCGTCGCCAATGGCCAATGTCCGCGCCTCCGGACCATACACCGCGTGAATCATGTCTTCCGGCAGCATCAGAATTGGAATGGTGTCGGCGCAGAACGTTGAAAAAGTCCGGTTTGTCACCATTCTCAGATGATTGAACAGCGGCCGGTGTATGACGGGGCTGAAGCGCGCCTTGCTGATGAACTCCGTCACTTCGTCGTAGGGGATGGGAGACCTTACCTCCACGCCCAGCCGCTTGAGAAGTTCGGTATCCAAATCCGCGCCCTTGATGCCCTGCTGGATTGCCCACTCCGGACGCTTGTCCCAGTCGCAGCCGGCCAGGCAGATAGGGCCAAGTTGCTCGCGAACAACCGGCTCGAGGCCTTCCAGCAAACGGCCCACTTGGCTCCACCGCTGCCAGTTGTGACCTACATAAACCATCCCGTAGCTCTTGCCGTCCGCCGCCCAGATCTGAGCGGCTTGCTGCGCCGCCGTGTACTCGCGGGCCACGCCGCGCGGATCGAAGCCGTGCCAGAGGAAGGAGCGCACTCCAAGTCTCAAGGGGGTTAGCGTCGGCTGAAGAATTTTGGTGGAAACTGCTTCGAAGCCCTCGACCCACTCCCAACCCTGGTGGCCGTCCATTCTCTCCAGGTGGTTGAAATCGTGCTCGACGCGGATCGTGTCGTTATACCTCCCACAGCAATCGATGATGATCCGGCGATCCTTGGGCACGCTGTCCAGCAGTTGCGCCAGGTATGGCATGTCCGGGAAATCCCAGGATTCGTACACCACGAAAATGGCATAATCGAAGGAGCGGGCGTCTAAGGAATACGGCAGGCGAGGCGACTTAGATGTCTTCTCGCCAAAAACTGCGACTTCATGACCAAGTTTCGCGCCCTCCTGGATGTACTTCGCGATCGTATAGACGCTGCGCGCGGACTGGCTGAGCGTGGACACCAACAGAAGTTTCATCGCGGAACCCCATCTCTTTCTAAAGCCGCCCCGATCGGGCGAATCAAGGCTGGAAACAATCAGGAGTCTCACCGTTCGGCTCGCCAGCGGCCGAACTCGGCAAGCCCATGATCCGCCACCTGGTTGGTCGAGAGGCGGGCGCCACTCCCAAGTTTGAAAATCGAGCCGTAAGCAGCCGGATTATTCAGCGCGCCGGCCCAGGCGCGCGCCACATCGCTGATGTCCCGGCAGGTTCTCACGGCGTCCCGTGGACTCGTTGACGATGACGGATACGTCATGCCCCTCGTTGAAAAATGCTCCGCAAGGTGAGAGCCAATGAAACCGGATCCCCCAGTCACGAGGACCCTCATTAGGGCTCCAGATCAGGCCGAAGCAGCTCGTTCGACAGCGCAGCCGGCGACCTGCGCAGCCGGCTTTCTGAAGAGCTGCGGGTTTGAGGATACCCATTCCCAGAGGCGGCGGATGCCAGTGTCCTTATCTACTTCCGGACACCATCCCATAACGCGTTCGGCCTTTAGAATGTCACTGACATAACAAAGCTGATCACCCGGGCGCCAGTGTTCGAAGCGCACCGGAATATTTTTGCCTTTGAGCGCGGCAAGCCGTCTTCCGAACTCGTGCCATACTGAGAGCGAGTTGGCCGGCCCTCCGCCAATGTTAAAGACCTGGCCTGCCGTCATGTAGATCTTCTTGGCCGCGAGGCGAAGAGCCCTGACCAAGTCGTCCACAAACAGCAGGTCACGCACCTGCTTACCATTGCCGTAAATCGTCACCGGCTGATCGGTCAGGCTGGCGATGATAAAGTGCGCGACCCAGCCCTGGTCTTCATTTCCGAACTGCCGAGGCCCATAGATGCAGCTCATTCGGAACACCACCGTTGGAAGACCGTAGATCCGATGGTAGTCCCTGACGTATTGGTCGGCCGCGCCTTTCGAGCAGCCGTAAGGCGAATGAAAGTCCATTGACTGGGATTCTGAGACACCCAGCGGAAGGTCACGGAACTCGTATCTGGTTTTAGTTTCGACAGTTGTGAGGTCTTCGAGCCCTCCATATACTTTGTTCGTAGAGGTGAAGACTATCGGAGGATGCCTTCCGCCCAGCCGCGCGGCTTCCAGAACATTGAGCGTTCCTAGCGCGTTGACTTCAAAATCTGTCCTCGGGTTCTCGACCGAAGTTGTCACCGCGACTTGCGCGGCCAAGTGATAGATTTCATCTGCGTTCCGCACGGCAGCTTCAACTGCGGCGAAATCGCGGATATCGCTCTGCCGGAACTCCAGGCGGTCAGCGGAATGCAACTGCTGAAGCCAAGCGAGATTGAGTTCACTTCCGCGACGCGCAAGTGAATCAAATACTATGACGTGGTGTCCATCGTCCAAGAGACTCTTCGATAGATTGGATCCAATGAAGCCCGCGCCACCGAATACCACTGCTCTTCTGAAACTCATGGTGAAAGAGTCATCCTTTCTGGTCCCGACGATAACTCTGAGCGGAAGTTGTTGAGGGCGGCGATAGGGCGCGCTGAGCCCCCCACGAAAACCATAGAGGAAACCTCATGCCGAGGCAGCAATCATATGTTGTTTCAAGGACAGCCGCAGGCCTGACCGCCTGCAAAGCTTTATAGTGATGAGGCCCCTGATGTGGTCACATTCGTCTGCTTCTCACCAGCCGACATGCAAAGCGCGAGTCCGCGATTACTTCTTTTTACTTCTCACGCCGTGGGAGGTCGGAAACAGCTCAAATGGAGATATCAGGGGAAATTGAGGAGTTAAAAATCTTCGACAGCTTCAAACACAATAGGGTGACAACTGATTTTGGGAGGTGAATAACACCATAACATGCATTTTGATCAACGACAATTAAAATTCTTCTCTACGAGACCGAAAATCGTCTCGCCAGCTCTCCATAATTCACCATAGTTCGGAATCCCTTGCTGATTGTTTTCACTCACAGGAATCCACATAGCCGCCATCGATCCCGACTGTCAGCGGCATCTCCGGCCGCGGCAATTCCTCCCAATCTCGCTCGCACCCCTCGATGAAGAACGCATGCTCATCGCCAAGTTCACTCTCCAACCTCTCCGCCACGACCAGAGAGTGACTGCGAATCGTTGACGCGGTCAATCGCATACTTTCAGGCAATCGCAGCCGATAAACGGCCAGGTGAAGAAGGGGCTAAAAGCAGCTAAAATTTATGCTGACATGCGAACTCTCCGGCTCCGCTGACACGTCACTCCACTTGCCGCTGCGACAAGTTGTCACGTCTCGCGCTGCCATCAGAATTGATCGAGCGCCGCTCTCCTTGCGGAATCAGAGTTTAGCGGTAGGTGGGAACATGGCGCCCATTTTGCTAGGGCGGGTGGCGTCAGTTTCCAAAACCAAATTCAGACCTAATTACGCAGCTCCCCATTGCTCCCACCAACATCGAGTCGGAAATTCTCCCCTCAATCTGAAACATATTGACTGAAGGAGGCCCATGAAAGTCTTTTCATTCATATATTTGGTCATTGCGCTACTTGCCGCAAATGTCTCACTCCTGGCGCAGGGCCAGACGCAACCCTCGCCGAATAACCGAGAACAAGTTGACTCTGAGAAGGGGATCACCTGGTTCGAAACTATTCAGGGGACCATCAACTCTGACAGCCGCATCTACAAAATCGATTCCACGGTGGGCTGGGACTTCAACAAGCGCTTCGGCGTGTTCGCCGGCGTGCCGGTATATTTCGCCAATGTTCCAAGCAGCACAACCACCAACGGCGGCGCCGCCACGACGAACGCAAGCTTCACCAACAGTGGGATCGGCAACGCCTACCTTGGTTTCATCTTCAAGGCGCCTAGCCCTAAACTCTATTACGCCACCGAAGTTACGGCTTACGCGCCAACGGGCAGCACAGCGAAGGGGTTCAGCACCCGCCGGGTCGGCGTGGATTGGACCAATCGTTTTGAACACTCATTTTCCCGGCTCACACCGTTCTTTGAGGGCGGCCTGAGCAACACGGTGCCTGACTCTGCCTTTTTGGCGCGGCCTTTCACCTCGCTGGGCGCTATCAGCCACCTGGAAGAAGGCGCGGAATATCAGTTGGCCAAGCATTTTTATGCCGGCGGTTCGGGCTACCAGATCGTTCCCTTCGGCAGCCAGAAGGTTTTCAGCAGGATCAACGGCGAGGGCGAAGGCGAGAACTCGTTTGACACCTCTACCGTTTCCACCGGAAATGATCTGACCCGGGAA
>Ga0126377_10002894_pt1 | contig 12007 bp, 9 predicted proteins | sample PanSoiMetPlot_22_FD_92647 | JGI IMG/M metagenome (GOLD analysis project Ga0126377, IMG submission 92647) | Tropical forest soil microbial communities from Panama - MetaG Plot_22 | ecosystem: Environmental > Terrestrial > Soil > Tropical forest > Bulk soil | place: Panama | collected 2016-02-17
CAAACAAAAGGGCTGGCAAGCCGTAGCCCGCCAGCCACTGAGTCACTTAACTTACCCCTCGGAAGGAACCACGAAGCAACTGATACAATTATTTGTTCTTCTCGATGCGCAAATTGTTCTTCACCGAGAAGACGCCCGACACGCCGTTGGCCGCGATGAACGCGCGCGTCGCGTCGCCCTTATTCGCCACAACGCCCTCGAGCGTCACATTGCCGTTCTTGACGATAATGTGAATCGGCGGAACGGACTGGAGCGACAGCCGGTCGAGGCCGGGCTGGCGATAAATCGCGCGGTAGACCGCGATGCGAATCCGGTCGTCGAAGTTCGAAAGCGGCAGAACCTCGATCTTGTTGATCACTTGATCGACGCCCGGCGCCCGTTCGACCACGCGCGCGGCGTCTTTCTTTAACGATGGCCGCGAAACCTGGCCGTAAAGCGTCACCACGCCCTCTTCGTATTTGAAGGCCAGGTTGTCGAACACTCCATAGAACGGCAACGTGACAAGCTCCTTGCGAATCTTTCTGATCGTGTTGGCGTCATTGGCGGTGTTGTTCGGATTGGCCGCGACCGGCGTTATCGCGGCGCCGAATGTAATCCCGAATGTAATGATGGATGAAATCAGGGCGAGAATCATCCCAGCAAAACATTTTTTCATAACCTCCTCCTTCGTTCGGCGAATTTATTTTCACCACTTCACTGCGCCGCCTATGATGTGAGAAAAGCGCGGTCGGGTTGGCCGGGAATGAGCTTCTAGACATCATCTTTGCGCTCGCGTATATTATTTTCCTTCCATAAGAACGATTTGAAGTCTAAATCTATATGGGGGCGAGAATGCCAGATTCGACTAATGGTGTGATCAAGAGTGTTGTCCCCGGCGCCGGCGTGGAGGGCGGAGAGGTCGCAATCACCTGCGAAGGTTATGACACATCCGATTACTCGGCCTGTACAGTCGCCTTCGGCGCACAACGAGGCCGGCTGGTCAGCGCGTCCTCTTCGCGCGTGATCGCCGCGATTCCCGAATACGAAGTCGGCGTGAACGGCAAGGAAATGCGGCTGATGAGCGCGACGACGGATTCATCGGTCCAGTTCAAACTGGGCGCGAAGATCGCGGACAACCTGCACCCGGTCGCCAATCCCGCCATCGACCGCGATGACGGCAGCATCTATGTGACGCTCTCGGGGCAGCGCGGCCAGAAGGTTCCAGTTTCGATCTATAAAATCTCTCCCGACGACACGATCTCGCCTTTCATCTCCGACGTGGTCAATCCGACGGGCCTGGCGTTCAGCCGCGAAGGCGCGCTATACGTGACCAGCCGTTATGACGGCGCGCTCTACCGCATCTCCCCGTTCAAAGAGATTCAAACCGTGGCTTCCGATCTGGGGATCGCGACAGGATTGGCTTTTGATAGCAAAGGCGAGATTTACGTTGGCGACCGCAGCGGGACGATCTTCCGCGTCAACGAGATCGGCGAGTCGCGCCCGTTCGCGACGCTCGAAGCGAGCGTCGCGGCGTATCACCTGGCGTTCGGGCCGGACGGCGACCTGTACGTCACCGGGCCGACTCTCTCCTCCTGCGACGTGATGCGCATCGACTCGATGGGGAACGTGACGACTTTTTACGCGGGGCTTGGTCGTCCGCAAGGGCTGGCGTTCGACGCCTCGGGAAATTTATACGTGGCGGCTTCATTGCGAGGGCGACGCGGCATCGTCCGCATCTCGCCCGACGGACGCGAAGCCGAAGTCGTTCTCTCCGGTTCAACGCTGGTCGGATTGGCCTTCGACGACCCCGGCAACATGATCGTCGTCAGCACACAGTGCGTTTACCGGGCGTCAATGGGCATCAGAGGTTATTCTTTCTAAACCAGAGCATACAAACTTTGGGATGCAGGATTTACCACAGAGATACGGAGACACAGAGAAGATGCGGGAAAAAGAGCAGGAACTTCGCCGCATCCTGCGCGAGATGGGATCGGTGGTAATCGCTTTCTCCGGCGGCGTCGACAGCGCCTATCTTGCCTACGCCGCCGCCGCCGAGCTCGGGCGCCGCGCCCTGGCCGTGACCGGCGAAAGTCCGAGCTATCCAGATTTCCAGCGACAGGACGCCCTCGCGATAGTCGAACAATTTTCGATTCCGCACGAATTCATCAGCACCGACGAAATCAACGATCCGAACTATCAGGCCAACCCGGCGAACCGCTGTTATTTCTGCAAACACGAATTGTTCACGAAGCTCTCTGCGCTCGCCTCCGAGCGCGACTACGCGTTCGTGTGCGACGGAAATAACGCCGATGACGTGGGAGATTATCGTCCCGGAAGGCAGGCGGCGAAAGATTTGAACGTGCGCAGCCCGTTGATCGAAGTCGGGCTGACCAAAGCCGAGATCCGTGCGCTCGCGCAGGCCGCCGGTTTGCCCGTGTGGGACCGCCCGGCTTCGGCCTGCCTCTCCTCGCGCATCCCCTACGGCATGCCGGTGACGATCGAGAAACTTTCGATAATCGAACGCGGCGAAGCCAGGTTGCGCGCCCTCGGCTTCAACCAGATGCGCGTTCGCCACCACGGCGATATCGTCAGAATCGAGATCGCGCCCGAAGAGATGCCGCGGGCGCTGGAGGCGGAAATGGTTGGGCGCATGGCGGCGGCCTTCAAGCAACTGGGGTTTAAATTCGTCACCCTCGACCTGGAGGGCTATCGCTCCGGGGCGCTGAACGAAACGCTCCACTTGAGATCGATTCCCGAAGGGTCAGGGCGTGATAAGCGGAGTGAAAATGCAGAGGGCCTATCGAAAAATTGAACTGCGAAATGACAGGGGCGGGGATGAGAAATCACCCGCCCTATTCATTTTGCAATTTGTTCGTAGCTCCGCCTTCAGGCGGTCAGGCTTGATGTTCCGAACCAACCATCCGAAGGCTGGACTCAAAACGGACTCGAAACGACTCCACACGATTTTCGGAGGTGTTTGTGGCAGTAGCGTTTGTAGATGATCTGCGCCGAATAAGGGAAGAAAATCCATTTGAATCGATGATGTCGCGTTTCGATCACGCGGCCCAATTACTGCAACTCGACCCCGACCTTTATAAAGTCCTGCGCGTCCCCAATCGCGAAATCACCATTTACATCCCGGTTTTTATGGACGACGGCCACATCGAAGTCTTCACCGGATTCCGCGTGCAACATAATTTCGCCCGCGGCCCCGCGAAAGGCGGCATCCGCTACGCGCCCGACGTGACGCTCGACGAGGTGCGCGCGCTGGCGGCGTGGATGACTTGGAAATGCGCCGTCGTCAACATCCCCTTCGGCGGGGCTAAAGGTGGGGTCATTTGCGACCCGTCGCAGATGTCACGGGGCGAGCTTGAACGGCTGACCCGGCGCTATACTGCCGAACTGATCGATTTCATCGGCCCCGAACGCGACGTGCCCGCGCCGGATATGAACACCAATGAACAGACGATGGCGTGGGTTATGGACACCTACTCGATGCATGCCCGCCACACCGTCACAGCCGTCGTGACCGGCAAGCCGATCGAACTCTCCGGCTCGCAAGGCCGCCGCGAAGCCACCGGACGCGGCCTGCTCTTTGTCATCGACGAAGCGGTCAAAAAGCTGGGGCTGAAGCCCGAAAACACCAGGATCGTGATTCAGGGATCAGGCAATGTGGGCGGGACGGCCGCGCGCCTGATGTATGTGACCGGTTACAAAGTAGTGGCGATTTCGGACATTCACGGGGGGATTTACAACTCGAAGGGTCTCGATATTCCCAATGTGATGAACTATCTGGCCAATCACAAAACCTTCGAGAGATACCCGAACGCCGAGCCGGTCTCGAACCACGAACTGCTGGAGCTCGATTGCGAAGTCTTATTGCCCGCCGCAACCGAAAATCAGATCACGAGCCATAACGTTCAGAGAATCAAATGCAAGATCCTGGCCGAAGGCGCCAACGGCCCGACCACGGCGGCGGCCGATGACATACTCGAAAGCAAAGGCGTCTTCGTTATCCCTGACATCCTGGCGAACGCCGGCGGAGTAACTTGCAGCTACTTCGAGTGGGTCCAGGACCGCATGGGCTATTTCTGGAAAGAGGACATGGTCAACGAGCGGTTGAAGGACATTATGGTAGCCAGCTTCAACGACGTGGTCAGATACGCCGAAAATCATGGCGTCAACAACCGCATCGCCGCCTATATGCTGGCGGTTGACAGGGTGGCTTACATCACGCGGGTGCGAGGCATTTACGCTTAATAGTACCGCGCGTAAGTAAGCTATTTGCCACTGCGCTCATCCGCTTGCTTACGCGCCAGGCTCTTATTCCAAATCCCGTGGCGCACGATCACCCGTGAAATACGGCGCGATCATCAATTCATTGTCGACTCTCGACGCGCTTCCGGAGACGAAAGCCAGAATAGCAGTCGCCACCAGAATTCCATTTACACTAATTTAAATCGAGCCAGGCTACATTGTGGTATGCAATGGTACAGCGCCATGAGCGGTAGCGTCCTGCTCAACAAGCGCCCGGACGCTACCGCTCACGGCGCTGTACCTAATGTTACCTGGCTCGATTTCCCCCCAGGCTCGGCACGGGGCCTTCCGAGCTTCAATAGATAGTGGGAAACAGAGGAACAAAATTTCGCGAAAATTACATTCTGAATAAAAAAATTCTTTGTGCAAATTTTTCCGCGTCGTAATTGGACAGAAGAAAGCTATCGAAACGCCCTCTCCACCGGCGCCCGGTCGCTACCGCTCCCGGCGCCGTACCACCGCGTGTCCCAATGTTACCTGGTTCGATTTAGAGTATTGACTCCCAATCAAAAGTAACCGAGGCCGAGTTTCCTAGGTCCCGTGAGGCCATCAGCTACCGAGATTGTAATTGACACTCGGCGCCTCATCGTATAGATTCTGCCGCGAAGTCTTCCCTTGTCTTCACTCAATCACTTGCGCAATCATATTGTCAGCCCAGCGCAATGCTTGGATTGACAAGTGTGTCCTCGAAAATTTGTCGATGTGTAAATGGATGAGATTGACGCCCCTCAGTTCACCATACAGACTTTTAAGTAATGAAACCTAAATGTCACCCAGTCCAGGAGGGATATATGAGTTTTGCGAGAAGATCGCTCGGTCTGATACTCACGCTCCTGCTCATTGGAGTCGTTGCCCAATCGCAGACCCCGCGTTCATCAGAAGATCCCCGGAATCCTGCGCCTTCTGTCAGTGGAGGCACCGGGCTTTTTACAGTCTACGACACTGAGACCTTGCGGAAAGGCGAATTCAACATCGGATTCTTCGCCAATCATTTCCATCGCGATCCGGGCGACCTCGCCTGGCAGGTTTATCCAGTCAATTTTCAGGTTGGATTCAACGATTATTTGGAGGTCTTCGCTTACTTTGAAGCGCAGCGAGTAATCACGAGCGGGGCGCCAGCTCTTCTCAGTGGCTTCTATCTTCCAGATGTCAGAACTCCGGGGCTGCCCGTCGGGCGGGTTGTAATCGTCCCGGGGACGAACACAGTCACACTCACAAGCGCTGATCCTTGCGGCAATGGCGGATTTCTAGGCCCATGCGCCGGCCCGAACAGAGGCCCGTTCGTCGCGCGTCCGAGCGGAAATGACACCGCAGTTTATCCCGGTTTGGGCGCGCCCGTCGGGGGCATTCTGCCCGCGATCCCGCCCAACTTACGGCCGAATTATTACCCCAACGCGCCTTTCCTGTCCCGTCGCTCAGATCACCACGTCGGGGACGTGTGGATCGGCGGCAAGGTTCGATTGACCGGCCCGGAGAGTTCGTTCGGGTTTGCGCTCATTCCGCTGGTGAAGATCCCGACGACACGGGAGCTCAACACCGGACTCGAGCGCGGGCGGGACACAGGAGCTTTCGATTTCGGCTTGCTCGCGGCTGTCAGTGGCCGCCTCTCCAGGTACATCAATCTCAGCGCCAACGTCGGATTCATCAAAAAAGGCGACCCGAAGGCCGAAGATATGAACCTGGGCCCGTTGTGCGTCGGTTGTGGAGTCATTCAGGGTTTCGGATCGAGCGAACGCTCGCTCGATCTGCCGAACGAGCTTCGCTCCGGCATAGGATTGGATTTTCCGCTTAGTCAATATCTGCAATTGATCGCTGAGGTCAACTCGACCGTCTTTGTAGGTTCGCGAACGCCGAGCCTGCAGCAAAACGACCCGCTCAATCTGGTGGCTGGCGCGCGCATTTTTCCCGTGCGATGGTTCGGGATCAGCGCCGCCTACCAGCGCCACCTCGACTGGTTCTCGAACAGGGATACGGTTCACGAACCGGACGGGTTTATCTTCGGCCTTTCGATGGCCCATCTGAACAGTCGCGGGGAGCGTGTCCCGCCGCCTCCGCCGAATCAGCCGCCCGTGGTGGCTCTCGCTGTCGGCTCCGTCACGCCCGGGTCGTCCGATTTGCTGCGCACATCGGCCAGCACGGTTTGCGTGGGCGACAAGGTGGCGTTGACCGCCACGGCTTCAGATCCTAACGGCGACACGCTGCTCTATTCGTGGAAGACCAGCGGCGGTCGTATCAACGGCCAAGGCGTGAACACGCAATTCGACGCTGCCGGCCTCGAGCCGGGCGAATACACGGTGTCGGTCGAGGTCGCCGACGGCCGCGGCGCTTCTGCTACCGATTCCAAGACTATCCGTGTCGAGGCGTGCCCGCCGCTCACCGTCTGCTTCGGCCCGAACATCGATGCGGCCGCCTCACCGACCGCGGCCGACGCTGGTGAGAAGATCAACCTCTCGACCACCGGCGTGGCCGGCGGACGCAACTTCGGCGGGGTCCGGTACGAATGGACGGCGACAGCCGGAACCATCAGCGGCAGCGGCCTGACCGCAGTGCTCGATACGACCGGCGCCGCGCCGGGCTCGACAATCGACGTCACGGTCAGGGCGACTTCCGAGGCCGGCGGTTGCTCGGCCAGCGGCTCGACTCGCATCAGCGTGAAGACGCCGCCGCCGCGGCCAGAGCCGCCCAAGTATAGCGAGATCGGCCAGTGTATGACCTTCAAGCGCAACAACGCTCGCGTAGACAATGCTTGCAAGGAGATCTTACAGAATCGTGTGGTTCCCGCGTTGCAGTCTGACCCGACCGCAAGGCTCGTTATTGACGGTTATCGCGCCAATGACGAGCGTCCGGCCAACATCGACCTGCAGCGCGCCAAGAACACGCGCGACCGTATGGCCGACGGCAGCCTCAACGTCCAGATCGACGCCAACCGCATTTCCGTGCGCTCTAGCGGCGTTTCAGTAGACGGCAGTCAGGTGAAGATCTACTTCGTCCCGAGTGGAGCATCTGACCCTCCAGGGCCAGCCGCAAAGGACGTCGGGCCTGTAACCCCGGAAAAAAAGGCCGCCCCTCAACCCAGAAAACGCCGTTAAATCGAAAATCGGCGTTCGGCGATTGAAACCTATAGAGGCAGGCGGTTATTTTATCGCCTGCCTCTTATTGCATATGTGGAGGATTTTAGACAGATTTAAATGGAAAGCGTCGAGCCGAACAATAAGACCGTCGAGAGAACCGATAGCGGATATGAGAATTTTATCTGCGTAATCGCTTTTATTCTGGCGGTGATCGCCGCCGCCTGGCTTCGCTTCGATCAGATCGGCCTCAAACCATTTCACCACGATGAAGGAGTAAATTCCCATTTCCTGCTCAACCTGGCCAACCATGGCGAGTACAAATACAATCCGGAAAATTATCATGGCCCGACGCTCTATTACTTCGCCCTCCTCGCGCTGCGCGTTTTCGGCGCCACCGATTTCGCGTTGCGATTCACGCCCGCCCTGTTCGGCGTCCTGACCGCGCTGATGGTCTGGTTTTTGAGAAAGCATTTAGGCTCGATCGGGACGCCGGTCGTGGCTATACTGATAGCGCTCTCGCCAGGCCTGGTCTATTTCTCGCGAGACTTCATTCATGAAATGTCGTTCGGCTGTTTCTCGCTCGGGATTGTCGTCGGCGCGTGGCGCTACGTCGAATCGAAGAACTTCGCCTGGCTTGGGCTGACGGCGACCTCCGCCGGATTACTGTTCGCCACCAAGGAGACGGCGATCATCACCATCATCGTCTTGATCATCGCCGCCCTCTGCGCGGAAGCCTGGGAGATTACGCGCAGACTTGCCGGGCGGCGCGAGATTGCGCTCGCCGCGTTTGCGCGTGAGTTACGGCGCGATTGCGCGGACGTGGCGCCGTCTCTCGATCACGCGCTGGCGGCGGTTATCATCTTCATCTTCATCAACATCTTCTTCTATTCGTCTTTCTTCACGAACTGGCAAGGCGTGCTGGATGCGATCAAATCGGTCGCGCTCTGGACAAATCGCCGCAACAGCGAACACGTCAAAGGCTTCTGGTATTACACCGGCGTCCTGCTCAAACTCGAGCTGCCTTTGCTCATCGGCTCGTTGTCGGCTGGGATCTTCATTGCGCGGCGAGGGACGCGGTTCTGGCTCTTCACCGCCGCCTGGACGTTCGGACTGACGCTCGCCTATTCGATCATCGGATACAAGACGCCCTGGCTGATGATCAGCTTCCTGATTCCAATGGCGCTTCTGTCGGGCCACGCCGCGCAGCGGATCTATGGCGCGGCGCCTCTTCTCTTTCTCAGGCTGCTATGGGCGGCGGCGCTCGTCGCGGTCCTGATCTTCAACGTCCGCCTGACGCGGACGGTCAATTTCGAAAAATACGACGACAACAGCAACGTCAGTGGCTATTTTACCGGCGTCGGGCGCAGCCTCGACCTTACATCATATGTCGACGGGCTGTACGGTTACGTCTACGCGCAAACCGACAAAAACATCTTTGAGCTCATACAGGCGATTAAAAGCGAGACCGACAAGCTGCCATCAGGCCCGGACACGCCCATTTACATGGCGTCGCCGGAATACTGGCCACTGCCCTGGTATCTGCGCGATTACAAGTATGCGGACTATTCGGGCAGTCTGCCCGCCAACGCGAGCGGACAGCCGCAAATTTCACAGCCCATCATCATCGCCCACGTGAACCAACAATCGATACTCAACGGCCTGCCCGGTTGGCGCGCATTGCCGCAGGCATACACACTGAGACCTGGCGTAGAACTTGTCATTTATGTCCGCGGCGACGCGGAACAACGGTAGGAGAGCCGCTTGAATGAGGAAAAAAGTCTTCATCGTTTTGGGCGCAATTCTGCTCGCCGCGCTAGGCGTCTTCTTCTTTTTCTTGCCCGGCTACGTGGGCCGGCGGATGAACGCCACGATCGAGGGGGCGCCTTACGCGGCGTCGGAGCGGGCCAAGGCGCTGCATAAAAATCTGCTCGTCGCCGATCTGCACGCCGACACGCTGCTGTGGGATCGGGATCTGTTGAAGAGGGGCGATTGGGGCCACGTCGATCTGCCGCGTTTGGTCGAAGGTAATGTGGCCGTGCAGGCGTTTACCGTCGTCACAAAAACGCCGCGCGGCATGAACATCGAATCGAACAGCGGCGACACCGACAACATCACGCCGCTGGCGCTGGCAGAGCGCTGGCCGGTCACAAGCTGGTGGAATCTGACCGAACGCGCGCTGTATCAGGCCAGGCGTTTACAAGAGGCGTCGGCGCGCTCGAATGGAAAGCTCGTGATCCTGCGCACCCGCCAGGATGTGACAAATTTTCTCGAACGACGCAAGTCGGATACCGAAATCGTTGGCGGCTTCCTGGGCCTCGAAGGCGCGCACGCGCTTGAGGGCGAAGTGAACAACCTGGACCGCCTCTATGACGCGGGGTTCCGGATGATCGGCCTGGCCCATTTTTTCGACAACGAAATGGCCGGGTCGGCGCACGGCGTCGATAAATACGGCCTCACCGACAAGGGCAGGGATTTGGTGTGGCGAATGGAAGAGAAGCGAGTCTTCATCGATCTGGCTCACACCTCGCCGAAGACGATCGACGAGGTGTTGCGAATAGCCGCCCAGCCGGTGATCGTTTCGCACACCGGCGTAAAAGGGACGTGCGACAACACTCGCAACCTGAGCGACGACCAGCTCAAAGCGATCGCGAACAATGGAGGAATCGTCGGCATCGGCTTCTGGGATACGGCCGTCTGCGGGGGCGACGCGGCGGCTATTGCGAAAGCCATTCGCTACACGGCCAATATTATGGGCGTCGATCACGTGGCCCTGGGGTCGGATTACGACGGCGCGGTCAAAGCCCCCTTCGACGCCACAGGCGTAGTTCAGATCACAGACGCCTTGCTGAGAGAGGGGTTCAATGAAGACGAGATCAGAAAGATCATGGGCGAAAACGTGATCCGTATGTTGCAGTCTTATCTGCCCTGAGGATAGTGGGCAGTGGGCAGTGAAGAGCCCAAAACCGCCCACTACCCACTACTCTCAGGGCGCGACTGTCTCGCCCACCGTCTCCGACCTGGCGCTCTCGTTGCCGTAAGCGTCAACGGCAGTGATCTGGTAGAAATATTTCTTGCCCACCTGCACGTGATCATCGCGGAATGACGCGTTCTTGTACAGTTCCAGATTGATCTTGACCCATTTATCAGGCGGAGCGATCTCCTCCTCGGTCCGGTAGATGTTGTAACCGACGACGTCGGGTTCGGCGCTGAGCGGCCAGAAGAGGCTGACTACACTGTTGATCGAAGCGATGGTGATCGGCTTCGGCGGCGCAGGCGGGAATGTGTCTTTCGGCGTGTGATCGAGCGGCTTGCTGGCATCGCTCTCAATCGATTCGCTCAGACTGGCCGAGCCAGGCTTAAACGAAAGGCTTCGCACTACGTATTGATAATTGACGCCGAACTGGAAAGCGCGGTCGATGAAACGCGGCTCGCGCAAAGGTTCGGCGTTGATCTTGGTAAACGCGCCTCCCTGGCTGCGGTAGATGTTGTATCCCGCGACGTTGGCCGGGGAGGTTTCATTTATATTGCCCGCTGGCGGATCCCAGGTGATTTCGATCTGTGTCTCGAACTGCTTCGCCGTCAAACGGCCAGGAGGTAGAGCCAGGTTGAGGAGAGGCTCGATCGTCGCATAGTTCGAGAAATCGGCGGCCTGTCCGGCGGAGTTGAACATCCGAACCGCGTAACGGTAACGCTTATCTTGCAGTTCGCTCTTCACATTGAAAGCGTCCTGGTAACCGACGCGGGAGCCGCCGATCGGGACATCATCGGCCAGGATCGAATAGACCACGCTGGCTCTTTCAGAATAGGTATCGATCGGCAAACCCATCGGCGCGTCAAGCGGCTCGATCAGGCGGTAAACGTCGATGCGTTGCAGCTTAGTGCGCTGTTCCCGCTTGAACTGGAAACTCAATATGAGAAAGGCGCCCCGCTGCTCGACGCCCAGGTCTTCTACATGGAGTGGCGCGCGCGGAATCGGCGGCAGCGGATCGCCAACCTTGCCACAAGCGGCCAGGAAGACTGATAGAAAGAGGGACAGGGAGAGCGGGAGAGCGGGAGAGCGGGAGAGCGAGAGAACGAGGGAACGAGAGAATGAGAGACGCTTTTTCTCTCGCTCTCTCGCTCTCCCGCTCTCCCGCTCTCCCGCTCTATTCTTACAAAATGTATCTGCTGAGATCTTCATTCTTCACGATATCTGCCAGCATCTTGCGCACATAGGCGGCGTCTATAACCTGGCGTTTCTCTTTCAGATCGGGGCCTTCGAACGAAATCTCGTCGAGGACTTTCTCCAGGATCGTGTGGAGGCGGCGCGCGCCTATGTCTTCGGTGGTTTCGTTCACCTTGAAAGCGAAATTGGCCACTTCGTCAATCGCGTCTTCGGTGACTTCGAGCGTGACGCCTTCGGTCTCCATCAACGCCTTATACTGCTTGATCAGGGCGTTCTTCGGCTCGGTCAGGATGCGTTTGAAGTCATCGACGGTCAGCGGTTGCAGTTCCACGCGAATCGGGAACCGGCCCTGCAATTCAGGGATCAGGTCTGACGGCTTGGAGACATGGAACGCTCCCGCCGCCATAAAGAGGATGTGGTCTGTGCGAACCATGCCGTATTTGGTGTTGACGGTGGTGCCTTCGACAATCGGCAG
>Ga0126377_10002895_pt1 | contig 12006 bp, 10 predicted proteins | sample PanSoiMetPlot_22_FD_92647 | JGI IMG/M metagenome (GOLD analysis project Ga0126377, IMG submission 92647) | Tropical forest soil microbial communities from Panama - MetaG Plot_22 | ecosystem: Environmental > Terrestrial > Soil > Tropical forest > Bulk soil | place: Panama | collected 2016-02-17
GCGCTCATCTGCTATTCGCTGAAAGCGAATTCCAACCAGGCGGTGGTCAAGACGCTGGCGGCTCTCGGCGCCGGCGCCGACGTGGTGTCAGCGGGCGAGCTCAGGCGCGCGCGGGCAGCCGGCATTCCGCCCGAGAAGATCATGTTCTCCGGCATCGGCAAAACTGCGGCCGAGCTCGCGCTCGCCGTCGACGAGGGTGTGCTCTGTGTCAACGTCGAGTCCGAGGCCGAACTCGAGCTGCTGTCGTCGATCGCCGCCGGCAAGGGCCGCGTCGCCCACATCTCCATGCGGGTCAATCCCGACGTCGATGCCAAGACCCACGCCAAGATCGCGACCGGCAAGGCCGAGAACAAGTTCGGCATCCCGATCAGCCGCGCGCGCGCGGTCTACACCCAGGCGGCGAAGCTGCCGGGCCTCAAGGTCGCGGGCGTCGACATGCATATCGGCAGCCAGATCACCGAGCTCGAGCCGTTCGATGACGCCTTTGCGCTGCTGTCCGATTTCGTGCGCGGCCTGCGCGCCGACGGCCACGCCATCAGCCACATCGACCTCGGCGGCGGCCTCGGCATTCCCTATCGCGAGGACAACGAGCCGCCGCCGCATCCGGAGGCCTATGCCGATATCGTCAAGCGCGCGACCCGCGATCTCGGCTGCACGCTGATCTTCGAGCCCGGCCGGCTGATCGTCGGCAACGCCGGCATCCTGGTGACGCGCGTCCTCTATCTCAAGCGCGGCGAAGCCAAGACGTTCGTCATCGTTGATGCCGGCATGAACGACCTCATTCGTCCGACGCTCTACGAGGCGCATCACGACATCCGGCCGGTGCTGGAGCCGCCGGCAGGGGCGGCGCGCATCGTGGCCGACGTGGTCGGGCCGGTGTGCGAATCCGGCGATTTCCTGGCGCTCGGCCGCGACATGGCTGCCCCGCGGGCGGGCGACCTGATCGCGATCATGACCGCCGGCGCCTATGGCGCGGTGCAGGCCGGCACCTACAACACCCGGCCTCTGGTGCCGGAAGTGCTTGTTCGGGAAGGTGAATGGGCGCTGGTGCGGCCGCGCCTGGAGGTCGTCGACCTGATCGCGCTCGACCGCCTGCCGGCGTGGCTCTGAACCGTCTGTGAACCTACTGAACTATATTATGTTGTCGCCGTTTTGATCAGTGGGTGCCTTCGTTTTGCCCGTTGGCGCCGGTCTACTTATGCTAGTATCTGCGCAGATTCTCATTGCTGGAGACGTACTTGACCGACAGGTTCCAGGACGCCACGGCCTCCCGCCAGGTTCCCCCACCGGAGCAGGGGCGGGGTGATGTGCTCGCCCGCGCGCTGAGCCGGGCGCGGTGGACGATCTTCTGGGAGCGGCTGTGGCCGGCGCTGGCGTCGATCGCGACCGTGATCGGCCTGTTCCTGGCGCTATCCTGGCTCGGGCTCTGGCTCTGGCTGCCGCCGATCGGGCGGGCGATCGGTCTCGGCGCCTTTTTCCTGCTCACCGCCGCGGCGTTCGCGCCGCTGCTGATGGTGCGCGTGCCCAGCAAGATCGACGGCCTGCGCCGGCTCGATCGCAATTCCGGGCTGCCGCATCGGCCGGCGACCGCGATCGCCGACGAGATCGCCGCCCCGACGCAGGACTCCTTCTCGATCGCGCTCTGGCGCGCCCACGTCGAGCGCGCCTTGCGCGCGGCCAAGACGCTGCGGGCCGGAATCCCGATGCCGCGACTGGCGTTGCGCGATCCGTTTGCGGTTCGCGCGCTCGTCGCGATGCTGGTGGTTGCCACCTTCGTCGCCGCCGGCGGCGAACGGCTCAAGCGCGTCGCCGCCGCCTTCGACTGGCAGGGCGTGATGGTGCCGGCCAATTTCCGCATCGACGCCTGGGTGAGCCCGCCCACCTATACCGGCCGGCCGCCGCTGATCCTGCAGGGCCTGCGGCCGGGCGAGCCGGTGCAGAACGCGTCGGCCATCTCGGTGCCAGCGGGCAGCACGCTGATCATCCGCGCCACCGGCATCCACCTCGACGTGGTCGCCAGCGGCGGACTTGCCGAGCCTCCGGCGGGCGGCCAATCCGTCAGTTCCAACGGCACGGAAGAGCGCCGCTTCGTGATCAACGATGCGGGCGTGGCGACCGTGCGCGGCGCCGCCTCGCGTGACGTGCGCTGGCAGTTCACCGCCATCCCGGACAAGCCGCCGACCATTGCGCTGGCCAAGGATCCGGAAGGCCAGGCGCGTGGCGCCTTGCAGCTCAACTACAAGCTCGAGGACGACTACGGCGTCGTCGGCGCACAGGCGATCTTCAAGCTGCAGGGCGGCGTCGGCACCAACGGCCAGCCGCCGCGCGCGCTCTATGACGCGCCCGATTTCCCGTTGTCGCTGCCGCAGGCGCGCACCAAGAGCGGTGTCGGACAGACCACCAAGGATTTGACCGAGCATCCCTGGGCGGGCGTTGACGTGGCGATGATCCTGACCGCGCGCGACGAGGCCGGCAATGAAGGCCAGAGCGCCGCGTTCGAGCTGCGCCTGCCGGAGCGACCGTTCGCCAAGCCGATGGCGCGCGCGCTGATCGAGCAGCGGCGCGTGCTCGCGCTCGACGGCGACGCGCAGGCGAATGTGCTCACCGCGCTCGACGCGCTCACCTTGGCGCCCGAGCAGTTCAATATGGAGAAGAACGTCTATCTCGGCCTGCGCTCGATCTTCTGGCAGCTCGCGCGCGCCAAGACCGACGACCAGTTGCGCGATGTCGTGGCGCGCATGTGGGACATGGCCGTGCATCTCGAGGACGGCAGCGTCTCCGACGCCGAGCAGGCGCTGCGTGCCGCCGAAGAGGCGCTGCGCCAGGCGCTGGAGCGCGGCGCGACCGACGAGGAGATCAAGAAGCTCACCGATCAGCTGCGTGCGGCGCTCGACAAGTTCCTGCAGGCGCTGGCGGAGCAGATGCGCAAGAATCCGCAACAGCTGGCCCGGCCGCTCGATCCCAATACCCGCCAGCTGCGCCCGCAGGATCTGCGCAGCATGATCGACAAGCTCGAGCAGATGGCACGCTCCGGCGCCAAGGACGCCGCGCGCCGGATGCTGCAGGAGCTCCAGCAGATGCTCGAGAACCTGCAGATGGCCCGGCCCGGGCAGCAGATGGACGGCGACGGCGACGACGACATGATGTCCGCGCTCGACGAGCTCGGCGACATGATTCGCAAGCAGCAGCAACTGCGCGACCGCACCTTCCAGCAGGGTCAGGACCAGCGGCGCGACCGCCAGCGCGGGCAGCGCGGCCAGCAAGGACAACAGGGGCAGCAGGGTCAGCAAGGCCAGCAGGGCCAGCAGGGCGATCAGATGGGCGACCTGCGCGAGCAGCAGCAGGCGCTGCGCGACCAGCTCAAGCGGATGCTGGAGGAGTTGCGCAAGAAAGGCTTGGGTCAGGGCCAGGGCCAGCAGGGGCAGGGCGAGATGGATCAGCTCGGCCGCGCCGGCGAGGCCATGGGCGACGCCGAAGGCCAGCTCGGCCAGGGCAATGCCGACGGCGCCGTCGACAGCCAGGGCCGTGCCCTCGAAGCGCTGCGCCGCGGCGCCCAGAATCTCGCGCAGTCGATGCAGCAGCAGGGCATGATGGGCCCCGGACCCAACGGTCAGCCCGGCCGGCTCGGACAGTCGCGCGCGCAGCAGGAGACCGATCCACTGGGCCGGCCCTTGCGCGGCCGCGACTACGGCGACGACACCACGGTCAAGGTGCCGGGCGAGATCGACGTGCAGCGTGCGCGCCGCATTCTCGAGGAGCTCCGCCGCCGCTTCGGCGAGAATTTCCGGCCGCAACTCGAGCTCGAATATATCGAGCGGCTGCTGCGCGACTTCTAGCGAACGATCGCGAGAGGCGCTGCTTCGCCTAATTCGCCGGCCGCGGCGAGATGCGGAGCGCGCCTTCGACGGCCGAGCGCATCGTGCCGAGCGAGAACGGCTTGGTGATCACGTCGTGGATCAGCGCATCGAGGCCGTGGGCGCGCTCGCGCTGATCGGCATATCCCGTCATCAGTAGGATTGTCACCGCGGGATGGTCGCGCGCGGCCGCCAGCGCCAGCGCGATGCCATCCATGACCGGCATGCGGATGTCGGTCAGCAGCAGCTCGAAATCGCCTTTTTCGCGTGTGAGCACGTCAAGCGCCTCGGCGCCGTCGTTGGCGGTCATGACCTCGTGACCGTCCTGCCGCAGCGCGCGCACAACCAGGCTGCGCAGCGCTTCCTCGTCCTCGGCGACCAGAATGCGGGCCATGGGAGCCTCACTGGATGCCGGCGACGAGGTCGCGGCGATTGAAGAATCGCACCAGCACCTCACGCGCGTCGGGAGGAGGCGAGGCGAGCCGCGAGCGGAACGACAGCGATTCGCCCGGACCCAGCACGCTGCGGCTCGGCACCGCGGTCCAGGCATAGACTTCCTGACCTCTGCGGTTGCGAACCGAGAAGCGCAGCCTCGGCACCTCGACGATGCGCGGCGACGCACTCACGATCGTGCCTTCGACCACCAGCACGGGAACGCCTTCGTGGGTCTCGGTAGCGGTCGTGACGTCGGCGAATGTCAGCCCGCGCAGATTGACCGGCAGGCCGATCGCCGCATAGAGCGATGCGGTCTGCGGCGCCGCCCTGACCACGTCCGCGCGCCAGCCGATCAAAGCGGCATCGAGCGCGAGCAGCGCGAGGATGGCGACCGGCAGGCCGGGCAGCCACCAGCCGAAGGTGCGGCCGGCCCGGCGCATCACGCGCCGGGCAATGCCGGTCTTGAGATCTTCTGCGGGCGCGGCGACCGCTGGCGCTGCCGTGTCCTGGTCCGTCGGCGCCAGGGTTGGCGCATCGGCGATCTCGAGCGGTTCGTCCGAAAGCGGGTAGGGGTTCTCATCGTCGAAGGGAGGCGTCGCCTCGCCTGGTGACGGGTCGTAGGGGGCGGTCCCGAGCGGCTGATCGCCATGGGCGGCCGCGGCTATGGAGGCGGCCAGCGCCTGGACATCGCTGCGGTGAGCTTGTGCGATCGAGGCCAGGGCCTCGGGGTCGCGGGCAAACCAGACGTAGCGGCAGCGCACGCAGCGGACCAGGCGTCCGGCAGCGCCGAGCGCCGATGACTCGATCTGATAGTTGGTTGCGCAATTCGGACAGACGATCTGCATCGGCGAATCGAGGCCAAATCAAGCTCGGATTCGACCGTAACGACCGTCCGTTAACGAATAGGAAACCATACCTCCAAGCCGTGGAGCGGAGCGCGCGACTTGGGCCTTCGGGGCTGCCGCGATCGCCTCCCGCTACCATTTGCCCGTGTCTGGTATAAGGTCCGACTCGCGGCAGGGGGGCCTGGCGCCCCGGGGGCCTGCCCGGGTCGTGTCTCAACAATGCGCAGGTCGGGTCTGCCGACTTGCCCTGAGGAGAGCAGGTGGTCCGATTCGAGCATGTAGGATTGCGGTACGGCCTCGGTGCCGAGGTCCTGCGCGATCTCACCTTCAGGGTCGATCCGCATTCGTTCCAGTTTCTCACCGGCCCCTCGGGGGCGGGCAAGACCTCGCTCCTGCGCCTTCTGTTCCTGGCGCAGCGGCCGACCCGCGGGCTGATCTCCCTGTTCGGCCACGATATCGCGACCCTGAGCGCAGACGCGCTGGCCACGCTGCGGCGGCGCATCGGCATCGTATTCCAGGATTTCCGCCTGCTCGATCACATGACGACCTACGAGAACGTCGCGCTGCCGTTGCGGGTGATCGGGCAGCCCGAGGAGAGCTACCGCGAGGAGGTCGTGGAGCTGCTCAAATGGGTCGGGCTCGGGGATCGCATTTCCGCGCTGCCGGCGGTGCTGTCCGGCGGCGAGAAGCAGCGCGCGGCGATCGCGCGGGCGGTGATTGCGCGACCGCAGTTGCTGCTCGCCGACGAGCCCACCGGCAACGTCGATCCCAATCTGGCGCAACGGCTGCTGCGCCTGTTCGTCGAGCTCAACAAGTCCGGGACATCGGTGATCATCGCCACCCATGACATCGCATTGATGGACCAGTTCGACGCGCGTAGGCTCGTGCTGCACGAAGGCCGCATGCATGTCTACGAGTGACGCGACGGCCGAAGCGGCCCAAGCGCGCGAGCGCGACGTGCTCGAGGAGCTGCCGCGCAACGACGCGCCGATCGTGCCGCAGTCCACCATCTCGGGGCGGGCGCTGGTCGCGGTCGTCGCCATCATGACGTTTCTTGCCTCGCTGACCACGGGCGCGGTCATGCTGGTGCGCGCCGCCGCCAACGATTGGCAGTCCGAGGTCGCGCGCGAGGTGACCATCCAGGTCCGACCGGCGGCGGATCGCGACATCGAGGCGGACATCGCCAAGGCCGCCGCTGTCGCCCGCGCGGCGTCCGGCGTGGCGGAGGTGCGGCCCTATTCCAAGGAGGAAGGCGCGCGCCTGCTCGAGCCCTGGCTCGGAACCGGGCTCCCGCTCGATGATCTGCCGGTGCCGCGCATCGTGGTGGTGCGGATTGCCTCCGGAGCGTCGCCCGATCTCGCGCAGCTGCGCCAGACGCTCGGCGAGCAGGTCCCGGCGGCAAGCCTCGACGACCATCGCAGCTTCGTCGACCGCATGCGCGCCATGTCCGGCGCCATGCTCGCCGGCGGCATCAGCGTGCTCTTCCTCGTGCTGATCGCGACCGTGCTGTCGGTCACCTTCGCGACCCGCGCCGCCATGGCGACCAATCGTCCGGTGATCGAGGTGCTGCATCTCATCGGCGCCAAGGACAGCTTCATCGCCGGCCAGTTCCAGCGGCATTTCCTGCTTCTGGGATTGAAAGGGGGACTGATCGGCGGCGGCAGCGCACTGGCGCTGTTCGCGCTCGCCGAGCTCGCGAGCGGCTGGTTCGCCGGTGCGGCGGGCGACCAGCTGGCGGCCTTGTTCGGCAGCTTCTCCATCGGGGTGCTGGGCTATGTCGCGGTGTTGGTGCAGGTCGGTCTGATCGCCTACATCACTGCCACAACCTCGCGTCGCATCGTCGCCCGCACCATCGCGGCGGTCCATTAGACCCTCCCCCACCACCTCTGCGCCACCTGACGGCCGAATTTTGCGCTATGCTGGCATCGGGGTAGACAGGAGATGTCGAGGATTGGCTCCAAAACCGATGATGGCGCCGCGGGCGTGCCGCGCGCGGCGGAGCTGACCCCACGCGCGCGCCGTACCCTGTTACGGCGCCTGGGCTGGTCCACCTTTGTGGTGTGCGTGGCGGCTGCGCTGGTGCTCGGCCTCGGATTCCTGTGGTTCGTGTGGCGGGTACCCGCCGAAGAGATCGCGCTCGACCGCAGTGCCGACGGTATCGTCGCGCTGACCGGGGGTGCCTCGCGCATCGCCGACGCGATCGAGCTGCTGGCGTCCGGTCGCGGCAAGCGGCTGCTCATCAGCGGTGCCAACCGTGCCACCAATTCCAACGAAATTTCCCGCCTCAATCCGGAGTTCGAGCGCTGGGTGCGGTGCTGCGTCGACTTCGACCGCTCGCTCAATACGCTCGGCAACGCGATCGAGACCAAGCGCTGGGCCGAAAGCCGCGGCTTCCGCTCGCTGATCGTGGTGACGTCGAGCTATCACATGCCGCGCGCGCTCGCCGAGATCGCGCACCAGCTGCCCGACGTGGCGCTCGTGCCGTTCCCGGTGGTGACCGTCCGTCAACGCTCCGAGCCGTGGTGGTCCGGCGGAGCGAGAGCGAAGCTGATGTTCTCCGAATACGTGAAATTCATCTTCGCCAAGCTTCGCATGGGGCTCAATCCGGCCGGTAGCACCGCATGATCCCGAAAAGTTGCAGACTTTTCGGACAAGATCATGCGACTACAAGCATGATCCCGAAAAGTTGCAGACTTTTCGGACAAGATCATGCGACTACAATCATGATCCCGAAAAGTTGCAGACGTTTCGGATAAGATCGTGCGCTCAAGCAAGCATAGTCCGAAAGGTTACAGACTTTTCGGACAATCTCGTGCAAATCCAACACGCATCACAGGTCCCCGCTCGTGCTCGTCTTTCGGTCCGTCGTATTCAACGTCCTGTTCTATCTGAACCTGCTGGTGCAGATCACCTGGGCGGTACCGACGCTGCTGATGCCGCGCTGGGGCATTCTCGGCATCGTCAGGTTCTGGGCGCGCTCCAACAACTGGCTGTTGCGCGTGGTCTGCGGCATCGAGGTCGAGTTCCGCGGCCTGGAGAAAATTCCGCCGGGCCCGCTCATCGTCTCATCCAAGCACCAGTCGTTCTGGGAGACCTTCGCGCTGTTCCCGCTGCTGTCCGATCCCGCCTTCATCATGAAGCGGGAACTGATGTGGATCCCGTTCTTCGGCTGGTACGCCTGGAAAGCCGCCATGATCTCGGTCGATCGCGGCAAGGGCTCGCAGGCGCTCGCCGACATGAACGCCAGCGCGCGGGCGGAGCTGGCGCGCAGCCGGCAGATCGTGATCTTTCCCGAAGGCACGCGCCGGCCGCCCGGCGCCGAGCCGCGCTACAAGTACGGCGTCGCGCATCTCTATTCGGAGACCGGCGTGCCCTGCCTGCCGGTCGCGCTCAATTCCGGCCTGTTCTGGCCGCGGCGCTCGATGCGGCGCTATCCCGGCACGATCCGGGTCCAGATCCTCGATCCGATCCCGCCCGGGCTCCCGAAGGACGTCTTCTTCGAGCGGCTGCAGCGCGAAGTCGAAGCCGCCACCGCGCGCCTCGTCGCCGAGGGCGAGCGCGAGCTTGTCGCGAATGGAGTCAGGAACGCCTCGCTCGCGCCGTCACCTTGAGGCATGCTCAGGATGCGACGGGTGTGCCTCGTGCGTTCCGGCGAGCCGCTGCGCCAGCAAATGCAGATCGGTCTCGCGATAGCCGAGCTGCTCCAGCGCGCTGACCGTCGCGATGACATAGTCGCGGTTCGCGCCTGACTGGCCGTGGCCCTGGCGGACGTGATGCAGCTGCTGCTCGAGCGTGAGACGGCCGGCGTACTGCACGTGTCCGCGGTCGACCATGTAGCAGAGCGCCGGCACCCGCCGCTCCGGCTCCTGCTTCAGCCAGACCGGGCGCATGCGTTCGAGATAGACCGACGTCACCTGCTCGCGCGCGCGCAGATAGGCAATGGTGCTCGTGCGCTCGGTCGCAGGCACGCGATAGGCGATGCCGCGGCAGGTGCCGCCGCGATCGAGGCCGAGCACCAGGCCAGGCCGCTCCGGTGTGCCGCGATGGACGAAGGAATAGACGCAAAGCGCCCGATGCGCGCCGACGAGCCGCGATTCCACACGCTCGACGAAGGGGAAGTCTGGTCGCCACATCAGCGAGCCATAGGCGAACACCCAGAGGTCTTCCTGGGCGTGAGCGGGATTCGGGTCCATCGTCGTGATATCAAGGAATGTTGTGTCGCGCGCAAGCTAGACACCACCCATTGCATCCGGCGGCGTGTCTCCCATGCCGACGCGAAATGACTTTGAAACGCCGCAATCGGCGGCTTGGGATGGAAAAGGGGGGCTCCGCAACCATAGCGGCGGCGTAACAAAAGGCGTAGCAAAGCATGTCGTCGCAGGAGCGCGTCACCGCAGGAGCGCAATACATGTCCCACTCCGCGTACCGCGCGGCCGTTCCCCGCCGCCGACGTTGGCCGTTGTTCCTGCCGTTCGCCATCGTGGTGCTGCTCGCCGCGGCCTGGAGCGGCCTGTGGTTCTATGCCGCCGCGCGTGCCGAGACGGAGATCGCAGCCTGGCGGGCGCGCGAATTCCAGGCTGGCCGCTTCCAGGACTGCGCGACGCAATCCATCGGCGGCTATCCGTTCCGCATCGAGGTGCGCTGCGGCGCCGCCACCTTCGACCTCAAGGGCACGCCCTCGCTGCGCCTGCAGCTGCCGTCGGTCCTGGCCGCGGCGCAGGTCTATGATCCGAAGCTATTGATCAGCGAATTCAACGGCCCGCTCGATATTTCGGAGTCGGGACGTGCCCCGACCTACGTGGTCAACTGGACGCTCGGCCAAGCCAGCGTGCGTGGCCTGCCGGCAGCGGTGGAGCGCGCATCGCTCGTGCTGGATAGTCCGACGGTCCGTGACACCGCCGTCACCGAGACGATCTTCCGGGCGCAGCGATTGGAGCTGCATGGCCGTCAGGCCGAGGGTTCCACGCCGGCCGATCCGGTGGTGGAAACCGTTCTGCGGGTCAATGGCGCGGTCGCAGACAAGCTCCATCCCCTGGCCGCCAAGCCGATCGACGCCGATATCGCGGCGGTGCTGCGCGGCATCAACGACATTTCGCCGAAACCTTGGCCGGTGCGGTTCAAGGAATGGCAGGCGCACGACGGCCGCCTCGAGATCATCAAGGCGCGGGTGCAGCAGGAGGACGTGATCGCGGTCGGCGCCGGAACGCTCAAGCTCACGGCGCGCGGTGGGCTCGACGGCAACCTTCAGGTCACCGTGGTGGGCATCGACAAGGTGCTCAAGATGTTCGACATCGAGCGCATCATGTCGGAGGGCCAGATCGGGGCCACGCTGAGCGCGCTCGACCGGATCATCCCCGGGCTCGGTGGTATTGCGCGCCAGAACACGCCCAGCCTGGTCTCGGCGCTCGGCCAGCGCACCGTACTCGACGGCAAGCCGGCGGTGGCGTTCCCGCTGCGGTTCAACGACGGCACGGTGTTTCTTGGGCCATTCCAGGTGGGCGAGGTCGCGCCCCTGTTCTGACCGCGTGGAACGCGGCAGGCCGCCAAAGCGTTTCTATTGCGCAACGCGTCGAGCGCGGCCCTGTTTTTTGGTCAAAACGCGCTCTACATTTTCAGGACGAGCGCGCAGTCTCGGGTGATTCACGCTCAGCAACGGATCTGCGCTTGACGCGATTTGATTTGACGGAGGGCACCATGCAGACCGACACGTTGACCCAGCAATCCCAATCACACAGCTTGATCGCGAGCGACCGGGTCGAAGGCACGCCGGTCCGCCGCACCAGCGGCGAGAAGATCGGCACCATCGAGCGGCTGATGATCGACAAGATCAGCGGCAACGTCGCTTATGCCGTGCTCAGCTTTGGCGGCTTTCTCGGCATGGGGCAGAAGCACGCCCCGATACCCTGGACGCGGCTGACCTATGATCGCACGCTCGGCGCCTATCATCTCGATCTCAGCGACGAGGAATTGAAAAGCGCGCCGTCGGTTGCCGCCGGCCAGGAATTCGACTGGGGCGACCGCAGCCGCGAGGTTGAGATCCACAATTACTACCGCGTGCCGCCCTATTGGGGCGCCTACTAGACTAGGTTCAGAAGCAATCAGTCCTCCGCCGCATAGGGCCGCGGCAACGGCTCGTGCGGCAGGTCGGGATGCGGGCGGCCGAAGTCGGGGGCGGGTGAATCCTGGCCGATGTCGACGATGCCGCGGCGGATCGCGCGCGTGCGGGTGAATTGCTTGAACAGCGCATCGCCGTCGCCGCGCCGGATGGCGCGCGTCAGCATCGAGAGATCCTCGTTGAAGCGGCCGAGCATCTCCAGCACCGCGTCCTTGTTGGCGAGGAAGACGTCGCGCCACATGGTCGGATCGGATGCCGCGATGCGGGTGAAGTCGCGAAAACCGCCGGCCGAGAACTGCAACACCTCCGAGCGCGTCACCTGGCTGAGCTCATCGGCGGTGCCGACGATGGTGTAGGCGATCAGGTGCGGCAGGTGGCTTGTGATGCCGAGCACGAGATCGTGGTGCTCGGCTGACATCGTCTCCACGTTGGCGCCGAGCAGTTGCCAGAACGCCTTGAGCCGCTCGACGGCGTCGGCGCTGGCGTCCGGCGGCGGCGTGAGAATGCACCAGCGGTTGACGAACAGCTCGGCGAAGCCTGCGTCCGGCCCGGAATTTTCGGTGCCGGCCACGGGATGCGCCGGCACGAAATGCACGCCGGCGGGAATGTGCGGGGACATGTCGCGCAGGACGGCGCCTTTCACCGAGCCGACGTCGGAGACGATCGCGCCCGGCGCCAGATGCGCCCCGATCTCCTCGGCGACGCCGCCGCACGCGCCGACCGGAATGCAGACGATGACCAGGTCGGCGCCTTCCGC
>Ga0126377_10002896_pt1 | contig 12005 bp, 11 predicted proteins | sample PanSoiMetPlot_22_FD_92647 | JGI IMG/M metagenome (GOLD analysis project Ga0126377, IMG submission 92647) | Tropical forest soil microbial communities from Panama - MetaG Plot_22 | ecosystem: Environmental > Terrestrial > Soil > Tropical forest > Bulk soil | place: Panama | collected 2016-02-17
CCTAACTACGCTAGAGTATTTAGCCAGTAAGCTAAGTATACAAAGAACGCCACGGGAGGAGCCATGAGCGTCAACCTGATGAGACTCGAAGAAGCGACCGCCGGGCCGTATCGGGTCGCCTCGCTCAAGCTCACCGCGACGACCGATCCCGTCTCCGGAACGGTGGCGTGGGACCCGGCCCGCTCAATCTGGAATGGCGGCATGCTGCTCGCAGGCCTCATTCTCGGGCCGCTCTACTTCACTTGGGGAGCAGTCGCCGTGTTCGCAGCGCTGCTCGGTGTGACCATGTGTACGGGGCACTCCGTCGGGTTTCACCGGAGGCTGATACATCGCACATTCCAGTGCTACAAATGGTTCGAGCGCATCCTGGTGTGGTCCGGAACGCTGGTCGGCATGCATGGGCCGTTCTGGGTCATTCACTCACATGATGTTCGTGACTGGGCACAGCGCCAGCCCGACTGCCACCCCTTCCTCAAACACGGGCGCGGCCTTTGGTGGGACGGCATCTGGAATCTTCATTGCCGCCTCAAGCTCACGCGTCCGCCGGGCTTCGATCCGGGACCGGGTATCGGAGACGATCCGTTCTATCGCTTCCTGCAGAAGACGTGGATGTTGCAGCAGCTACCGGTGGCGCTCGTGCTGTTCCTCATGGGTGGTGTGCCATGGGTCGTGTGGGGTGTCTGCGTGCGTGTGACGGTCGGTGTGTCGATGCATTGGTTCGTTGGTTACTGGTGTCACACTCGCGGTCCGCAAAACTGGCTCGTGGATGACGGCGCCGTGCAGGCACACAACCTACCGTGGGCCGCCATTCCGTCGATGGGCGAGAGCTGGCACAACAACCATCACGCCTTCCCGGCCTCGGCGCGTCATGGCCTTTATCCGGGCGAGCTCGATATCGGCTTCGGCTTCCTGAAGCTGATGGAGCGCATCGGGTGGGTGTGGAACATCCAGACGCCCGACGTGCTGCCGCCGCGATCGGGCATCACGCCGGTTCGTCCGGACGCGCGAGTAGTCATGGCCCGCGTTTCGTGAAGCCTCGCGCGACAACGGTCGGTTCGTTCCAATCAGCGGCGCGCCATCCCGTGTGCTCGGCTGGCTAGCGCTGCGGCCGCAGCGAGTTTGTGGTCAGCGTTCCAGGGGCGACCGACCGACTTGCCCATGGCGCGCACGGCATCGGTCGCGTCCTGGAGCACGCGCTCGCGGTGGTACCAATGCACGGCCCATCCTCGCGCCTCCGCTGCGGCGGCGAGCGCCCGGCGATACATGACGGTGTCGGCGACGGTCTGCGCGCGCTCGTCGGCGATGCAATCCTCGATCGTCTTCGGAATCGGCGGGCACGTACGCAGAGCGAGACTCGCAATCGGTACGGGTACCGCCGCGGCCAGTGCTTCGAGGCCTTGGCGCGCGCACCGCATGGCGCAAGCGCGCACGCGCTCGACGAGGGCCACGGCCTCCGCCAGCGAGGGCCGGCGCTCTCCGGCGAGGTTCAGGTAACGGCCCACCGCCCAGGACCCCTCATGGTGGTGCGGGAATGAGGAGAGACCGCTGTCCAACAGCTCCAGACGCCGACGATCCAAAAGCGCGCCGTCGGGTGAGACGGTAACCAGCATCGCCCAACCCCCGTGATCGGAGGCACCGACAGATGCCGCGCGCCGCGTTCGCATTTTCGACACGTCATCCCCCGGCTGTTCGCTCTTTGCGTCGACTCGTTGAGCGTATTGAGCATACCCGCAGATTCACGACATCCCGTGTCATGTATTTTTGCTAAGGTGCGCTCGTGCGTGCTGACCGGCTCATCTCGATCGTGCTGCTGCTCCAGGTACACGGCCGCCTCACTGCGCGTAGCCTCGCCGAACGTCTGGAGACTTCCGAGCGCACCGTGCTGCGCGACATGGACGCACTCGCCGCCGCCGGCGTGCCTGTCGTCGCCGAGCGCGGACCGGGCGGCGGCTGGAAGCTCGTTGATGGTTATCAGACCAAGCTCACCGGGCTGACGACGGCCGAGATCCAGTCCCTGTTCTTCGCGCATCCACCGCAGTTGCTGAAGTCGCTCGGGCTTGGGCAGGCCGCTGAAGTCGCCTGGCTCAAACTTCAAGCCGCGCTGCCGGCGGCGAGTCAGCGGCAGGCCGAGCGAGCGCGTCGCTCCATCCTGATCGATCCGGCAGGCTGGCGGGAGTCGCAATCCATCGCGAGCCTGCCCGTGCTGCTCGATTCGCTGTGGCGCAGCCGTCGCGTGCGCTTCTTCTACGAAAGTGGCTTGGGTGAGCCAGGCGAGCGGCTGGTCGATCCGCTCGGGCTCGTTGCGCGCGGCAGCGTTTGGTATCTCATCGCCTCGCGGGATGAGCAAACACGCACGTATCGCGTCTCGCGCATTCGCGACGCCACGCTGGACGAGCATGAAAGCCTCAACCGAGATGGCTTCGATCTCGTCGCGTACTGGGATCAGTCGACGGCGGCGTTCCGCGAGAATTTGCCGCGCTGCTACCTCACGTGCCTTGTCTCGCCCTCGGTGATGCGCTGGGTCCGTTATCGCGGCTGGCGTCTGGAAGAAGAACGCGAGGAGGGCGATCGCCTGCGAATCCGGGTGCGCTTCGATGCGGAGGAAGAAGGGTTGCAGTTCGCGTTGGCGTTCGGGGCCGATGTCGAGGTGATCGAGCCGACCGAGCTGCGAGACAAAGTGCTCGATGCCGCACGCGCGACCGTCGAGCGCTACACGCGGCCCGGCTGATCCGACGTCACTTCTTGCGCGCGCCACTGCTGCTTGATGTCCGCAGCCACCGCGAGCTGCCGAGCCGGTCGCTCACAGAGATACTTGAGGAGAAGTGATCCACCCACCGAATGGCCGACGAGTGCCACCGGGCCATTCAATGAGTCGAGCCTTGCATCGATCTGCGCCTTCCACGCGGGATACGAAACATTCTCCTCATCCGGCATTTGCGGGCATGCGACCCGACAGGAAGTGCCCAACGCGTGTTGGAGCGAGCCGGCGAGAAGGCGATCTTCCGCGTATGCGCCCGCGCCTGCGCCGTGAATGAAGAGCACAGAATGCTCGTGAGCAGAATGGGCGTGCGCAGCTGAACGATTCATTGCGGAGTCGAAGAGCGAGCCTGCGGTATTCGGTACGCGGCAGCCCGCGAATCGAAAAGCGACCTGCGCGAGTTTGTCGGATTTGCGAACAGACGTGTCAAGTTTTCGCGTACGCGACAATGCTAGGCTTGAGCCCGGTTCCGCAGGGAGACATCCATGGCCAACTCCGTGACTCACTTCGAAATATTCGCGACCGACGTGGAGCGTGCCCGCCGGTTCTACGAGCGGGTCTTCGGCTGGGCATTCGAGATCGCGGGTGGGCCCGACTTCTATCTCATCTCTACCGGCCCCGACAGCGACCCCGGGCTCACGCACGGGCTGATCGCGAAGCGCCGGAGCGCTGTCGCGCAAGGGGCGATCAACAGCTTTCGCTGCACGATCAGCGTCCGCTCGATTGCCGACACGATGGCGGTCATTCAGGCCGAGGGCGGCACGATTCGCGGCGCGGTGGCTGATATTCCCCAGGTAGGCAAAGTCGCCGAGTTCGCCGATACGGAAGGCAACATCGGATGCGTAATGGAATACGTGCGTGGTCACTCGCTGGCCGCGGGTTGAGCATCGATGAGCGCCGCAGGTGTGACCCCGATTCAAGCCCTTCGAGCCTACGTCGAAGGGTATCCGGAAGGCGGGCGCATCGAGCGTCACGCGCACGATCTCGATCAGCTCACCGTGATTTCACGGTCTGCAGCCATCGTTGAGACGGATACCTTGTATGTCGTGCACCCCTGCATGCACGCGCTATGGCTGCCGGCGGGCGTTTATCACTCGATTTTCTCGCCCCGGCCTTTCTACCTCCACGCGCTGTACTTCGCGCCGCACACGATGCGCCCGAGTGCGGACGGAAATGCCGCTCCGCACGTGCTGGGGCTGCCGACTCTGGCTCGTGAGCTCGTGCTGTTCTTGTGCGAGGCGCCACGTGTTTCGCAACGCGGGCCACGACATGCTCACGCGCTCGCATTGCTCACCGAGCTGTTGGCGGAGGCCAAAGTAGATTCCTTCTCGCTGCCGCGCCCGCGTAGCGACCGAGCACGCAAGCTCGCGGACTTTCTGGCCGCACGCCCGAACGATGGCCGCGCCCTCGAGGTCATCGCCGGGGAGGTCGGAGGCGCGAGCTTGCGCACGTTCGAACGCTTGTTCCTCGATGAGACGGGACTGAGCCTCGCCGTTTGGCGACGGCAGAGCCGCTTGCTCACCTCGCTCACGCTACTCGCCGAAGGCAAGAACATCGGCGTGGTTGCGGGCGCCGTGGGGTACGAGAGCGCGGCGGCCTTCAGCACCGCATTCAAGCAGTGCTTCGGCGTTTCGCCGTCGAGCTATCTCTCCCAAGAGACCGAGGAACGCTGAGCGCGGAACGATCGCGATGATCGCGGCGCTCGAAGCCGGGACCATCGCGACCGCGCCTAACGTCACTGCTGTTGCGACGAATCGTCGTTCGGGCGGCGAGGGTTCGCGTCGGGCCTCTTGGGTGCCGAGCCCCGATCGGGCTTCTGCTGCGGCGGAGGGCGCTCTGAATGGTCGGCCGGGCGCGGACGATCATTCTGCTGCGCCATGCGCTGACGCTGTTGGTTCTCAGCCGCTTGCTGCGCCGCGCGGCGTTGCTGCTCTTCGCGCTGCGCTTGTTGCTCTTGAGCGCGTGCCAGTTGCGCGCGTTCTCTCTGAGCTTGCAATGCCTGATCACGTTCACTCTGGGCCTGCTGCGCCTGATCACGCTCCATCTGTGCGCGCTCTCTTTGAGCTTGCTGCGCCTGGTCACGCTGTATCGGCGCGCTCTCTCTCTGAACTCGCAGTGCCTCCTCACGTGCTCTCTGGGCCTGGTCTGCCTGATCGCGCTCCATCTGAGCACGGCGCGCCGCGTCGTCCATTCGAGCTTGGGCTGACGGAGGACGGTCGTCACGAGCCGCTGGCGGCGTGCGCTGGAGCGGCGAATTGCGTTCGTCCGGGCGATTCCGCTCCCCCTGTTCACGCCGCTCGTTGCGCTCATTCGCCGCGGCTTCCCCGCGAGCCGCGACGGCTGCGTTCGGTTTCTGCCGCTCATCCATTCGCACCGGACGATCGGTGCGCGCAGGCGCACCCTCTGTGCGCCGCACGAATCGTTCGGACGCTGCTGGAGGCACACGTCTCGCGACCACCGCTCGATCCACTACCGCAGCTGGAGGCGTTCGCACGACGCGCCGCGCGTCATCGCTCATCCCAAGCACACTGCGGCGCTCCGGCCGAATCTCCGGCGCTGCCGTCCGCACGGTGCCGCGCGCAATCACCCTTTCATCGACACGAACCGCATGACGCGCCACCGGCTCCGCAGCGACGAATGACTTGCGCGGCATGGCGACCACCGCACCGGGCACCACGCGATTCCGATACGTGATGTTTGTGACTCGCTTTTCGTACACATTGGTCACGTACACGTTGTTGACGACCGTGTTCGTGACATTGATTCGTGTGACGTATCGCGGGCTCACGCGATAGGCGGGCACGTAGACTTCACGTGGGGCGAGCGGAAACCAGGCGACTCCCCCGCCGGCCAGCGACACCGATGTCTCGAATCCAGACCCGCCGACCCAAGCGACGAGAGCGGGCGCGTACACCGGACGCACGTACCGCGGACCCGGCACCCAGCACCAGCGCTGGCGAACGTATGCCCACCGCCCATAGTGGAATGGCGCGAAGCCCCACGGCGCATCATCGATCCACGTCCATCCCCAGGGCGAGACCCATACCCAGCGACCGTAGTGGTAGGGCACCCAGCCGACCGCCACCCTGGTCGGCGTCCAGACGTAGCCATAGTCCGGGTCGCTGTTCCACGTGCCGTAGTCGTTCAGATCCTCCGCGCCCACCACATCGGGCGACACGTACTGCGCGGTCGCGGCGGTGGCGCGCTCATCGCGCCGGTCGCGATCGAGACACCATTCGTCGAAAGCATCGGGCGCGCCGAGCGTGCCGAAATCCGACGCGAGCTGCTCGGTGCCGCGGAAAGTAGCCGCCTGCTGCGCGTGCACGACGACAGAGGGTGCACCGCTCCCCGACACTTCTGCCTCGCCGGCGCTGATCTTCACCACCGTGGTGTCGCCGGCTTCGTTCACTTCGACGCGATAGTTGCCCGGCCGTAAGAGCGACAGTGCGACATTCGGTGTGTCGAGCTCGATGTGATCATCCGCGTCGAGCCGCTGCACGCTCACGTACACCGTGCCGGCGGTCATGCGCATCTGAATGGTGTTGTCGTCGAGGTTCAGGAAGGAGAAGCCGGTCTCGCTGCTCAAGCGAATAGCCGCTCCGCCGGCGGACACCTCGGCACGGGAATCGCGGTCGGTCCAGACCTTGTCGCCGGTGGTCAGTGGACGGTTCACTTCGGCTGCCGTCCACTGGTCCTGCCCGGCGGGCTGCATCGAGACCGCCCCTTGGACGAAGCTCAGTCGGCCCGCGCGATCCGGCGGATCCGAGGCCTCCGGCGGCGGTTCGGTCTGTGCCAAAGCGTTGCAGCAGAGCAGGGCCAGCGCGGCCGACTGCCCCAGCGCGATCAGAAAGGGTTTCTTCATGGGTCTATCCAGCTGCCCGGGCTGGAAGATAAAACGCGCCGTCGCGGAAAAAGGCTGACGCGACAGCTGTCGCCAATCGGCTACGGTTCGGCGAACACGATCTCCGGGCGGGCAGTCGAGCACCTCGCCCAGCTTCTCGCGCAGGCTGAATCGAATCGCGCGCGCCCGTTAGGCGGGCGTTCCCTCCACCACACAGACGGCTGACTTCGTTGGCGTCACCTTGGCGAGGCGGAATCCGGATCGCTCGAACAGCACCCGATACTCCGCTTCAGTGCGTTCTTTCCCGCCCGGGAAGCCGAGCATGATGATGTCCAGGTCCTTGCCCAGTGAGGGTTCGTTGCCGGCGGAGACTGATGACTCGACGATGAGGATCCTCCCGTGCGGCGGCACGACCTTGCGGCAGTTGCTCAGGATTCGAACGCACTGCTCGTCCGTCCAATCGTGAATGACGTGACGCATGAGATACGCATCCGCCCCCTCAGGAACGGACTCGAAGAAGTTTCCTTCGACTACTGAACAGCGCGACTCGAGCCCGTGCGTGCGAATCGTCGTCTTCGCTCGCCCGATCACGTGCCCGAGGTCGTAGAGGATGCCTTTGAGCTGCGGGTAACGTTGAAGCACGGCCGCGATCATTGACCCGTTGCCTCCACCGACGTCGGCGAGCGTGTGAATGCCGCTGAAGTCATAGGCATCCAGCATCGCGCCGGTCTCGTGCCCGTGGAACGCGGTCATGCCGGCATCGAAGAGCGGCGCGAGCTCGGGGTGCTCGCCGATGTACTCGAACAGAGGCTTGCCGAACACGTTCTGGAAGCTCGAGCCGCCGGTCTGAACGGCGTGATGCAGTCCGTTCCACCCGGGGAACATGAGGTGAAACATTCGCGTGGCCGCGCGGAAGGAGCCCTCAGCATCCGTCCTCAACACCGCAGAAAGACGCGTGTGATCGAAGATGCGCGGTCCCGTTTCCCGGAACACTCCGTAGCTCGCCGTGAACCGCATCATGCGATACAGCGAATCCTCGTGTGCGCCCGTCAGTCGCGCCAGTTTTTCCACGGGCTGGGGAGTGCCGCTGTGGATGTGATCGGCCACGCCCAATTCGCCCAGTGTGCACACGGCACGAGCCAATCCGGCGCTGGCGATCATGTGAGTGAGCTGTTCGGTTTCAGGCAACGCCATGTGATTCCCCAGTCGGAGGGCCGACCGATCCCTCGGCGAAGTGCCCCCAGTGTTTGGCTGTTTGCGGAAGAATAGTGCGCCGCGTTCGAACAGACGGTCAACGCCACGACCGCGACCGTTCACGATCGGAGTCCATCGCCTGCGCGCTTGATCTATCGGACCTCGAACGCGAGCGGTCGCGGCGGCGCGCCGCCGTTGCACGTGGCAGCCGGGCACGCGGTGAGCGCGATAGCGAGATCCATTTCCGCCCGCAGCACCATCGAGTCGCCGGCCCGGCAGCGCGGCTCCAGGATCTTGAGTCTCCCATCAGGGAGCACATCGACGTTCATGAAGAAATTGAACGCCGTCGGCAGGGACTTGGCCTCGATCCCTAGCTCGCGCAGCGCCGCGAGCAGATTGTCGTGGCAGTTGGCCTGATAGCCGGTCACTCCGTACTGCATGCGATACATCTCGATACTGCAGGACGAGTACAGAAAATCGTGCCGGCCCACCCCGTCCTCGACGATCGTCAGCATCGGGCTGCTGCGGTCAGACCACAGAACGTCGCCAGTCGTCAGATAGATCTTCCCGTTGTAGTCGAACGAGCGTCCGTTCGACAGCCGCTCGCCACCGTCCTGGGAGAAGGCCATCAGATCGCCCGTCTGTCCGCCTTCGATGTCGATGATGCGCAAGTGTTCGCCGCGCGCGAGCCGAACACCGGTACCGCCCGCCGCAGGTACGAGTTGTCGATTGTTCATCCGTCACTCCTGAATAGCCGAGCTATGGGCACGAGCACGACGCCGTTTCCATGCCGAGCTGCGGCGCGGATTTCTGTGACTTCACGATATTCTCTCCATCGCCAGATTTGCCACAATGCGCATGGGGTCAAGTGGGATTCCGTCAGCGCGCTCTCGGCGTCACGGTTCCTTCAGGCGCTGCGGTCTCGCATCGCACTTGCGCTGGTCGAGGACGTCCGTGTCGAAGCGCGGCGCCAAGGCGTCGGCACGAGCATGCCCACGGTCGCTCGATAGCGGCGGTACTGATCGCCGAACTCCGCGATCAGATCTCGCTCCTCGAGGAAGATGCCCAGCAGAATGTAGCCGGTCGTGGCAATGGCGAAGAGCAGATGCCCCGCACTCATCACCGGCGCTGCCCAGAACGCGAGCAGGAAGCCGAGATAAAGCGGGTGCCGCACCCACCGATACAGTGACGGTGTGCGGAACACGGGACGAGTGGGCTTGCGGCCCCGGAAGAACGCGACGACCTGAGCGAGTCCGAACAGCTCGAAATGATTGATCAGAAAGGTGCTCACCAACACCAGCGCCCAGCCGAGCCAGAACACGATTTCGAGCGCGGTGACGGCGATCGGATCGTTCGCCGCCCAGACCGTTGCGGGGATGGGCCGCCACTGCCACAGGAGCAGAGCGAGGAGAGCGCTGGCGAAGAGCACGTAAGTGGCGCGCTCCACGGACTGCGGCACGAGCCGGGTCCACCACCGCTTGAATGCCGGACGCGCCATGATGCTGTGCTGCGCGGCGAACAAGCCTAGCAACGCCGTGTTGATGAGCAACGCCTCCGGCAGCGACGCCGCGGCTCCGGAATCGATCGTCTTGGGAACCAGGAGATCCCCGACGAACGCGATGGCGTAAGTGAACGTCACGAGAAAGAAGCAGTAAGCGATCACGCCATACGCGATGGCGAACAGTCTGTTCATGGGGGTTTACCTTTGTAGAGCGCCGTGCGGGCTATCGCACCCACCAGCGGTTGTCCAACACTTCGGCAATGCGGCGCGCCGCGCGCGCTGCGCCATCGGTCTCGACGGCTCTGTACTTCACAGGGGAATACATCGTAGTCAGCGCCTGATTCGCGACAGCCTCCGGTGTGAGACCGGCATAGCTCACTGCGCGGTCCGCGCCGTAGTTGGCGAGGCGGCGCCTGACGTGCACGCACTGCTCGAAGTGCTGCTGCAGCGGGAAGCTGATGAACGGTCGTCGCGTCGCGACCAGCTCCATGGTGGTGCTGAGGCCGCCTTGCACGAGTGCCAGATCACAGCAGGCCAGCTGCTCGAAAAGGTTGTGTACGTACGGCTTCACTTCGAGGCCGTCGATCTGCGCAAACGTGCTGGGCGGAATGCGAGGCCCTGCGACCAGGATCATTCGCAGCTCGGGCACCTGACGCTTCATCAGCGGGAAGGCCGCGACGATCTTATTGAGCAGAGACTTGCCAACCGCCGTGCCGCCAACGGCGGCGATGGCGATTCGCTCGTGCGGGCGATAACCGAATCGCGCGCGCAACTGCTCGGTGTCCGCAAACTTCATCGGATCGAACGGCAAGGCGTATCCGGTGTAAGAGAAGTTCTTGTCCGTCCATTCGCGAATGCCGGGCAGGCCGGGGCCGAAGGGCTGTTCCGTCACGTCCTGCGGATTGCCGACATAGATCGCCGCATCCCGCACGTACGGGTAGCGTGCGACGTGCTCGATGTCATCGGCGTTGCGATCGGCGCAGAGGTGGGCCTCGCGCTCATCGCCCGTCACCGGCACGCAACCGACGAAGTCGGTGAGGAACACGAACGGCTGGCGCTTGCGTTCCGGATTCTCGTGATAGAAGTAGTCGACCTCCCACGCTTCGTCGCCGATGACGAGGTCGTAGTGCTCGAGCTCCATGAGGTCCGAGAACGTCATGAAGTTGTTGATCATGATCTCGTCCATGGTGCGCAGCGCGAAGAAGGCGGAAAGGTCGTGCTCGCCCGCGACGCGCTCGAAGTGATGGCTTTCGTTGGCGAGGCGTCTCGTGATGGGGTGAACGCGCTCGCCTTCGCGCTCGAGATAGCGCGTAGCCGGATCCACGGTGAACCAGTCGATCTGCAAGTCCGGTTCGAGCTTGCGCAACTCGCGGGCTATGGCGACATCGCGCTGCACGTGCCCGAGCCCGATCGGGCTCGAGATGAAGAGCGCTTTGCGCTTGCGATGCATCGCGCGCACCCACGTGGAAGTGCGAGGCGCGCCACCCACGAAATCCCTGACCCAGCGATTGAAGCACACGGGATCGCGGACTGCGGTGAGATGCCCGCCGCCGCCGACCGTGATCATCCGCGAACCGGGGATGAGCTCGTGGATCTCCTGCCCAAGCGGGTAGGGGACACGTGCGTCCGCATCTCCGTGTATCACGAGTGTCGGGCAGCGAACGCGGCGCGCGAGGTCGCGGACGTCGTTGTCCATCCACCCGTCATGGCAAAGGCCGAGCACCTCGCTCGTCGTCGCCCAGGCGTAACGCACGGAGTCTTCGTATGGCTTGGTCGAGTGAGGCTCCGTGAAGCACATCGAGAAGAACCGATGCAGATACTCCGCCCAGTTCTCGCGGCGGCACTGGCCTTCAGCGCGCACGATCTCCGCGAACATCGGATGGCTCAGCAACGACTGCGCGAACCCGCCGGCGATGACGAGATGCGAAACGCGTTCGGGTTGCTCCGCCGCGAGACGGATGGCCGTCATCGTGGTCACTGAAATGGCGACGGCCGCAACCTCCTGCGCACCCACGGCATCGAGCACCGCGACGAAATCGCGGTAGTACTGCTCGAGGTTGTAGGCCTGCGCCCCATCCGGGCGATCCGAGCGGCCGTTGCCGCGACCGTCCAGGGTGATGACGCGGAAATGCCGGGAGAGGTAGGGAACCGTGGCCTTCAGCACGCGCGAGTGCACGATCTGAAAAATCGGAGCGAAAGCAATCCAGGGACCGCTTTCGCCCCATACGGCGTACCAGGTCTTTACGCCTTCACGCTCCACATGGCCTTCGCGCGCCGGGCGCACGGTTTCGAACGGATGCATCTCGGGCGAGTCGAGCTGCCCTGGCGGAAGCAGCGGGCCGACGACCGTGCGAAAGCTGTCCGGAAGCGACATGCTCACTTCCTCCCACCGCGCGTCGCGCGTCTCGCGGCAAGCGCGTCGAGTTGCTCGAGGAGCTGCTGAACCGCATCGAGCGCGGCTTCGTGCTCCGCCGTCTCGCGCGGGGTGCCGATCAGATCCACGAACTCCATTCCGAGCCAGAATTCGCTGATCCACACGCCGATGGTCTCGGCGGTGAACGGCTTGGGCAGCTTCACGCCCTGGGTCTTGAGCGCGGCGAATGCGTCGCGCACGCCCCCTAGCACGAGTTGGCGCCAGGCCAGCAATCGGGGCAGGAATTTCTCGCGCAGCTCCGCGTTCGACATGCTTGCGGCCCAGAGCTCTGCCTGCA
>Ga0126377_10002897_pt1 | contig 12005 bp, 2 predicted proteins | sample PanSoiMetPlot_22_FD_92647 | JGI IMG/M metagenome (GOLD analysis project Ga0126377, IMG submission 92647) | Tropical forest soil microbial communities from Panama - MetaG Plot_22 | ecosystem: Environmental > Terrestrial > Soil > Tropical forest > Bulk soil | place: Panama | collected 2016-02-17
ATAACCACCCAAAAAACCTTGAAGAAATAATGACACCGCGCGAACTGGCGATGTTGCGCGATTTGGCGGCGCTCGGCGATGTGGCTGTGGTCGGTCGTGAAGCGACGCCCCGTGAGAAGGCGTCGCTGCGCGGGATGGCTGCGCAGCGCGATCCGCGAATTTTGCGCGGGCTGGAGATGCGGGGATGGCTGGCGGCGCCGCTCACCGCCCCCGACGGCCGTAATCTCGGGCTGATCCAGTTGTCGGATAAGTACGAAGGCGAATTCACGGAACGGGATGAAGCCATTCTAGAGCGGCTTGCCCGGTTAAGTTCGATCGCCATTGAAAACCGACGGCTCTGGCGCTGGGAACAGATGCGGCGGTTGGCGGCGGAAAACGCCTCTCGCGCGAAAGATGAATTCCTGGCGACGGTCTCTCACAAGTTTCGCGCGCCGCTCAACACCCTGCTCGGATGGGCCTGGGTTTTGCGGCGTCAGACAACCGACGCGGAGACGCTCCAACGCGCCTCCGAAATAATCGAACGCGCCGCCCGGACGCAGACCCAGCTCATCGAAGACCTCATGGAGGCCTCGCGCGTCATCGCCGGCAACCTGCGACTCGAAATGAAAACACTCGAGATTGAACCTCTCGTCGTCACAGTCTGTGACAACTTGCGCCCAGCCGCCGAGGCGAAGGGCGTTGAGGTGAGATTGGAGCTCGGAGCGCAATCCGGAACCATCTCCGGTGATGGCGGCCGTCTGCGGGACGTCATCTGGAATCTCCTCTTCAACGCGATCAAATTCACGCCCGATGGCGAACGCGTCGAATTGAGGCTTGAGCAAGCCGGCTCTGATTTACAACTGACCATAGCGACCCCGGCCGGCGTTTTAGCCCGCGATCTACCCTGGGTCTTCGATTGCTCTCGCAAGGCTGAGGTCGGAGACCGCCGCCAGGCGCCCGGGTTGGGGTTGGCCCTCGCGCGGCACCTGGTCGAATTACATGGCGGCAGTGTGAGCGTCTCGAGTCCGGGCCAGGGACGCGGCGTAACCTTCGCTGTCAAACTGCCCTCGGAGATGCGCGCCGCGTGGCGGGATGCGCAAAGCGTAGAGGAGTGGGCGGCGGGGAGACAGAGAGACAAAGAGGCGAGGAGGCAAGGAGGCTGGGGGACGAGGAGACACGGAGACATAGAAACGGAGAGATCGAGAGACGGAGTGAATTTCGCTGAGTCTCCCTGTCTACCCGACTCCTTGTCTCCATATCTTTCTGGCGCCTGCTCTTCCAATCCTGCTTCCAGAGGCCTGGCCGCAGGTGGCGGACGGTAATCACCAATGACAGAGGATTTTTTGAAATGATCATGATAAAGCTCAGGCAGCATACGCTGCGGCTTCACATGCGCTTGAGAGAGCGACTCGACCTGTTTAACTATCTGACGACGCCCGGCAATTATCGCCAGCTGCTCGAGAGATTTCTCGGTTTTTATGGGCCGGTTGAAGCCGCGCTCGAACGGCATTTCAACCGCCGCGCGGGAGGCTTCGATTTCGAATTGAGGAGAAAGGTTCCGATGCTCGTCAGCGATTTGCGGGCTCTCGGAGTCAAACAGCTTACGGCTTTGCCGCGCTGCTCCACCCTGCCCGGTCTCGATTCAGCGCCTCAGGCCTTCGGCTGTCTTTACGCGCTAGAGATCACCACTCTGGGGGGACAGATCTTCGCTCGGCATTTGAACCGTTCGCTCGGAGTCGGCCCCGGCGCCGGCCTTTCCTTCTTCGATGGCTATGGCGATCAGGCCATCAGAATGTGGGGCGAGTTCGGACAGCAGATCAAGAAATACGCCGTGACCGGCGAGATCGAAGACGCCATGACCGAAGCCGCCGTTGAAACCTTCATCAAGCTTGAACAATGGATGACTTACAAAGGCGCGCCTGTCATCATGAATGGGACTCATAAATCGTATAAGACTTATGAGTCCTGTAATTCCCATTCATGATTTCCCAGGAATAAAAATCCCCATCCGTTTTCGAATGCCTTAAACGGATCCCAACAATGAAGGCGGAAGCCATGACTGTTAAGCGACCCTTGATATTGATAGTGGAAGGCGCCCCTGAAGACATTGCCAGTTACAAACGACATCTGACGCGCGGTTCCAATCGCAGGCGCAGGATTCAAGAAGCGGCCACAGGCGCGATCGCGCTGGAGTTTTTTCGCCGGCGGACGCCGGACTGCGTGCTGCTCGATTTTCGGCTTCCCGATATGAACGGGCTGGAGGTCCTCGAAGCGATCGCCGACAAGTCGGGAATGGCGCCGTGCGCGGTGGTCATGCTGGCCGAAGACGGGGACATGCAGTTCGCCGTCGACGCGATGAAACATGGCGCGCACGACGTGATCGAGAAGGGCCGGATCACTCCGGCGTTATTGGAGCGCGCGATCTCCGACGCCATCGAGAAGTCCGAGATGCAGCGCGAGATCGAGGAGCATCGGCGCGAGTTGGCGATCAAGAACCTCATGCTCGAACAGCGGCTGGCCGATCTGGAGCGCGAGGTAGACGAACGCGGGCGGGGCGGGGAAGGCCACGGAGTCGGTGAGCGACGGTTCAAACGGCTGCTCGAAGCGCTGCCGGGCATCGTCTGGATGAGCGACGAGAAAGGCTATATCACATACAAGAATGACCGCTGGACTGAGTTAACCGGACTAAAAATTGAAGAAGGGCTCGGCGACCGGTGGACGGCGGCGGTTCATCCTGACGACCTGCCGCGCATCCTGGGCGCCTGGAATCACTCCGTCACCACCGGGACGGCGCACGAGGCGCCCCACCGTTACCGCCGCAGGGACGGCGAGTTCCGCTGGCATCTTTGCCGCGCGGTCCCGCTGCGCAACGAGACCGGCGAGGTGCGCGAGTGGGTCGGCGTCAGCCTGGACATTCATGACCGGTACGTGGCCGAACGCGCGCTCATCGAGAGCGAAACCCGCTATCGCGCCCTGGTCGAGGCCACAACGCAGTTAGTCTGGACGGCGGACGCCAACGGGATCAGCGACATCTCCTGGCAATGGTGGTCCATGATCACAGGCGTTCCGGAAGAGCGCTTGAGGGGGGGACGCTGGATCGAGACTGTTCACCCGGACGACCGCCAGGCCCTGCATGTCGTTTGGGGACAGTCGCGCTCGACGCAGTCTCCATTCGAGGTCGAATTCCGATTGCGCGCGAGCGACGGCGAATACCGCCATTTCGGCGTGAGAGGCGTGCCGCTTTTCGCCGGCGATCACTTCAACGGCTGGATCGGAACGCTCGACGACGTGACGGAACGCCGGCGCGCCGAAGACGCTTTGAAACGCGCCAACGAGCGCTTCACCGTCGCCGAGGCCGCGGCCAATGGCTATGTATACGACCGGGATGCGGATACCAATCGCGTGGAACGCTCCGCCGGCTTCGGCGCGGTCCTCGGTTACGACGAGAACGAGATCGGCGCTTCTCACGGGTGGTGGAGAACGCTGATTCATCCCGATGACCTTCATCGCGTGAAGGAGACGCTCGATCGGGCGCCGCTCAGCCGGAGGGCGAATGAATCTGACGGCTATTCGCTCGAATATCGCCTCCGCCACAAGGACGGGCGCTATCTCTGGGTCTGGGACCGAAGCAAGCTGATCCGCGACGTGTCGGGGCGCGTGACTCGCATCGTCGGCAGCGTGGTGGACATCACCGATCGCAAGCAGATCGAAAACTCCCTGCGCGAGAGCGAGGAGAAATTCTCGAAGGTCTTCCAGGCCAGCCCGCACAGGATCGTCATCGCCACGCTCGACGAGGGGCTGTACATCGACGCCAACGACGCCGTGCTCCGCGACGCCGGCTATCAACGCTCGGAGCTGATCGGTCACACCGGCGAAGAGTTGAAAATATTCGCCTGGCCTGAAGGCCGGGCGAAACTGGTTCAGGCGCTTCAAAATGGTCCCGTCCGCGACATGGAGGTTCCATTGCGGTCGAAGAGCGGCGAGGTCAGAACGGTTTTGTTGTCGGCCGACATCGTCACGCTCAACGGGCGGCAGTGCATCCTGGCCGTCTCGAACGACATCACCGCGCGCAAGCGCGCCGAAGAGGCGCTGCGCGAGAGCGAAGAGAAGTTCTCGAAGGCCTTCCAGGCCAGCCCGCACAGAATCTCCATCACGACTCTGGACGAAGGGCGTTACATCGATGTCAACGACGCCGTATTGAACAGCCTGGGATATGAACGCTCGGAGATGATCGGCCGCACGGCCAAAGAACTCGGAGTTTTCGCCGAGTGGGACGGCCGGAAGAAATTGATCGAGGCTATTCGGAACGGGACTGCCCGCAACGTGGAACTGCGGATGCGGTCGAAGAGCGGCGAGATCAGAACGGTCTTGTGGTCGGCTGAAATTATTACGCTCAACGGGGAACGGTGTCTGCTCAGCATCTCGAACGACATCACCGAGCGCAAGCGCGCCGACGAGGCGCTGCGCGAGAGCGAGGAGAAGTTCTCGAAGGTTTTCAAGGCCAGCCCGCACAGAATCACGATCTCAACTCTGGATGACGGACGATACATTGACGTCAACGACGCCGTGCTGAGCGCTACCGGCTATAAACGCTCGGAGATGATCGGTCGCACAGCCGAAGAGGTGGGAAGTTTCCCCGAGGATGACCGGAAGAAACTGCTTCAGGCGCTCCAAGATGGTCCTGTACGCGGCGTGGAATATGCGCTGCGGTCGAAGAACGGGGAGGTCAGAACGGTCTTGTTGTCGGCCGAGATCATCACGATCAACGGGCGGCGATGCGTCCTCACCCTCTCCAACGACATCACGGAGCGCAAAAAGGTTGAGGAGGCTCTGCGCGAGAGCGAAGAGCGGTTCCGGACGCTGGCCAACACCGTACCCTCGATCATCTGGATGGCCGAAGCCGACGGGACCATTATCTATCACAACCAGCGGTGGCTCGATTATTGCGGCGTCGCGCCCGGCGATAATAACGAATGGACGCGAGAAGTTATTCATCCCGACGACCTCGAACGGTGCCTTGCGGAATGGGATCGCGCGGGCGCCCTGGAACGCGAATTCGAGATCGAACTTCTTCTCCGGCGGCGCGACGGCGAATATCGCTGGTTTTTGGTCCGCGCCACGCCGACGTCGCGCGCCGATGACGCCGGCCTCCGGTGGTTCGGGGTCGCAACCGATATTCACGACCGCCGGCGAATGGAAGAGGCCTTGCGCGAGAGCGAAGAGCGATTGAATCTGGCGATGGAGGCCGGTGAGTTATTCGCCTGGGAGAGCGATCTCGTCACGGGGCGAGTCACCTGGTCGGATTCCGGCGAGCGGATGATGGGGATGGCGCCCGGGTCCTTCGGCGGGACTTACGAGGCTTTTCTCACGCTGGTCCACCCTGACGACCTCGAAACCGTTCTCAGCGCCCGACACCGCGCGCTCCTCGGCGAGGAGCCTTACGAAGTGGAATACCGCAAAGCGCGCCCGGACGGCGGCGTGCAATGGGGCGTTTCCAGGGGAGTGGTTCACTATGACGACCACAGGCGCCCCACGCGATTCGTCGGGGTGAACGTTGACATCACAAAGCGCAAGCAGATGGAAGAGGCGCTGCGATTGAGCGAAGAACGCTACCGGTTGCTGGTTCGCGCGGCCTCGAACGTCGTCATCATCACGAACACGGGCGGCGGCGCTCAGGACAGCGGCGCCGGGTGGTGGGAAGAGTTGACCGGACAATCGTGGGACGAGGCGCGAAATCAGGGCTGGATGAAATGCCTTCATCCGGACGATAAGAGCGCCGTGGCCGCAACCTTCCAGAAAGCCGTCCTTGCGCAGGAGCCGTTTGAGGCTGAGTTCCGCGTTTGCACGACCATGGGCGATTGCCGCTGGCTGCACGCCACGGGCGCGCCAATCCGCGACGACAGGGGCGAATTCCGCGAATGGGCCGTCGCGCTGCGCGACATCTCGGAACGCAAGCGGACCGAGGAAAAGCTGCGCGAAAATGAGAAGTTCATTCAAAGCCTGATCGACGCCGTCCCGCTGGGCATCCACATCTTCGATTTGAGAGAAATGCGGAACGTCTTCTTCAATCACCAACTGGTGTCCATGCTCGGTTACCCGGCGGACGAACTTAAAGCCATGGGGTCCGAGATCGTTCCTCTGATAATTCATCCGGAAGACCAGCAATCCGTTTACGAGCATCGGGAGAGTCTCTCGATCGCCCCTGACAGCGCCGTGCTGGTGAATGAGAGTCGGGTGAAACATGGCTCGGGTGGATGGCGGTGGATCGCCACCCGCGACCTGGTCTTCAAGCGCGGCGAGGATGGCAATCCGCTGCAGATTTTGGGTGTGACTCAGGACGTCACCGACCGAAAACTCGCCGAAGCGGCTTTGGAGCGCGTCAACCGGCGATACCTGATCGCGCTCGACGCTTTCGACGGCTATGTTTACGAGTACAACGTCCGCGACAACATTTCTGAACGCAGCAGCGGCCTGGCCAAACTGATCGGCTTCGAGTCGGAAGAGGCGACGCCGAGCCTCGAATGGTGGATCGATCTCATTCATCCCGATGACCGCGAGCGTTTCATCTTAGAAGTCGGAAAGAAGATGGCCGAAGCGCCCGATGCGATTGGCGAAACAAGTTATTCAATGGAGTATCGAATGCGGCACAAAGAGGGGCATTACGTCGATGTCCTGGATCGCTTCCTCGTGGTGCGCGACGAGGAAGGCCGTCCCTCGCAGGTCGTCGGCGCCGCCATAAACATCACCGAGCGCAAACGGGCGGAAGAGGAATTGCGCGAGAGCGCCGAGCATTTACGGATGGCCATGGAGGCGGCGAACGCCGGTTCGTTCGACTGGGACATCGCCTCCGGCGTCATCGTCTGGACGCCACATCGCGTCAGCTCCCCCGAGGGAGCCCACAGCGTCGAACAGGATTATCAAAACTGGCGCGCGCGCGTGCACTCCGAAGACATCGACTGGGTCGAGGCCGATATCGCCAAGGCTCTGGCCGACCGGCGCGATCTCTACATCGAATACCGCGTCATCCGCTCTGACGGCTCCGTCCAGTGGGTGAGCAACATCGGCCATACTTTCTACACCGAATCGGGGGAGCCCGTGCGGATGCGGGGGCTGAAAATTGACATCACCGATCGCAAGCATACCGAAGAGCTGCTGCGCGAGAGTGAAGAGCGGTTGCGTCTGGCCCTCGAGGGCGCGCAGGCGGGGGTTTGGGAGGTCAGGTTCAATCCCTACAGATCCCATTGGAGCAAGGAGTATCGAGAGTTATACGCCTTTTCCGAGACCGATAAGGCGACAAATGAGTTGTGGGCGACCCGCGTTCACCCCGACGATTACCAGCGAGTGGTTGACGGCAACAACAGGCTGCTCAGTTCCGACCGGAACGAGTTGCGACAGGAGTTTCGCATCATCCATCCGGAGCGCGGAGAGCGATGGATTCTCGATTTCGTCCGCGTCCGCCGCGACCAGAACGGGCGCCCGGTCAGCTTCGGGGGAATCAACCTCGACGTGACCGATCGCAAGCGCGTTGAAATCGCGCTGCGACAGAGCGAGGAGCGTTTCCGCGAGCTCGTCGAAAACATCTCCGACGTCTTCTGGATCAGGGACCCGGAGACCATGGCCCCGATCTATATCAGCCCGTCTTACGAGCGGCTCCGGGGGGGCGCCGCCGCCTCGTTCGAGGAGTGGATTGACGCGATCCACCCCGAAGACCGCGAGCGGGTCAGAAAGAAATATCTGGAGAAGATCATGGAAGGCGGCTACGACGAGACCTATCGCGTCGTGCGGCCTGACGGCTCGGTGGTCTGGGCGCACGACCGCTGCTTCCCGGTGTGCGACGAGGCGGGCAATGTCCGCCGCATCGTGGGGGTCACCGAGGACATCACCGACCGCAAGCGCTTCGAAGATGAGTTGCGCGAAAGCCAGCGCCGCTACGCCGCGCTGGCCGAAGCCGTCCCCCAACTGGTTTGGACCGCGGAGCCGGATGGCGATATGGACTATTTCAATCAGCGCTGGTACGCCTACACCGGCGCGACGCCTGACGGATCGCTGGATCAGGAATGGCGGTCGCTCATTCATCCCGACGACCGCGAACACGTGGAGAAAATATGGAGGAAAGGGTTGCGCGCGGATGAGCCCGTCCACTTCGAGCTGCGGCTGCGCGGCGTGGACGGGAACTATCGCTGGTTCATCGGCCGTGGCGTTCCCTACAAGGAAGAACGGCGCAGCGCCTCGCCGCGAAAACAGTCCGGCAGGAATGGCGCCAATGGCGTAAACGGCGCCACGCCGAACAGCGAGAAGGGGCGTGTGGTCAAATGGTTCGGGACCTTCACCGATATTCACAATCTGAAATTGGCCGAGGCGGACGTCCGCGAAAGCGAAGAGAGGCTGCGATTGGCGGCGCAGGCGGCTGGCTTCGGCCTTTATTCCGCCGATCTGCAGACCGGCCATAGTTACTTTTCGCCGGAGATGAGATGGATCTTCGGCATCATGGATAACGCCCCGGTGATGACGGATAAATTGATCGAGTTCGTTCATCCCGATGACCGCAATAAGGTGATGCGGGTGGCCGAGACCTCGCTCGATCCCGGCGGCGATGGCGAGTTCGAGATCGAATTCCGCGCGCCGCGTCCCGACGGAGGCGTCCGCTGGGCATTGGCCAAAGGCAAGACCTTGTTTACCGGCAAGGGGCGACGCCGGTCCGCGTCGCGCGTGATCGGCGTCGCCTTCGACATCACGGAGCGCAGGGAGGCGGAGGAGAGGCTGCACGCGAGCGAAGAGTTGTTCCGCACGATTTTCGATATGTCGGGCATCGGCATTGTGCAGGTCGATCCTTCGACCGGATGTTTACAGCGCGCCAACCGCAAGTTCTGCGACTGGCTCGGCTATTCCGAAGCCGAGTTGATCGAGATGAAAATCGAGGAGATCGCGCATCCCGATGACCGTAACGAGAAATGGGCGGCCATCAGAAAATGCCTGCGCGGCGAGATGGGGGAATACTCGATCGAGACTCGATGTGTGCGCAGAGACGGCGGTGTCGTCTGGGGATTGATCACATCCAGAATGCTGTGTGACGCCGCCGGGGTCCCGCTTCGCACGGTCACCACGGTCCAGGACATCACCGAACGCAAACGGTTCGAGGAGGAAATCGCGGCGAGCGAGGAGCGCTACCGGAACCTGATCGAGAGGGCCAACGAAGGCATTTGGCTGATCGACGCCGAGGCTAACACGACTTATGTGAACGACCGGATGGCGAGCATGCTCGGTTGCAGTGTCGACGAGATTATGGGACGTAAGTCCCACGAGTTCTTCTTCAAGCAGGATGTGGCGAAAGCCGCCGAACATGTCGACAGCAATCTGAGAGGCGAATGCGAGGAGTTCGATTTCAGGTTCAGGCGCAAGGACGGGGGAGAATTGCTGGTCCTGGCCTCGACAAGCCCGGTCTTCGACGCCCATGGCTCCATCGTCGGCGCCATGGGCATGTTCACCGACATCACCGAACGCAAAATGGCCGAAGAGGCGCTGCGCGAAAGCGAGCGGCGTCTCAAACTTTCGCTGACGGCGGGCCGCGCCGGGACCTGGGAGTGGCGGATCAAGGAAGAGAGGATGATCTGGTCTGATGAGTATTACGACCTGTACGGGATCAGGCCCGGCGAGATGGAGGCGACGCTCGAAAATTTCCTCTTCAGCGTTCACCTCGATGACCGCGACCGGATGCTCATCGAAATGAGCGAGGTCTTGCAGGAGCGTAAAGACGCCGAGCACGAATTCCGCCTCATCCGTCCCGACGGGGCCGTGCGCTGGGCGCAGAGCAGCGCGCAATTGATGCTCGACGAGATGGGCGAGCCGGAGCGAATGGTCGGCATCATGATAGACATCACCGAGCGCAAACAGGCCGAGATGGAGCGCGAAGAACTGCTCCGCAAGGAGCGCGAGGCGCGCGCGCAGGCCGAGGCCGCCAACCGCGGCAAAGACGAATTCGTCGCCATGGTTTCGCACGAGTTGCGCAGTCCGCTCAACGCCATGCTCGGATGGTCGAAGATTCTTAAGAAAGGCGGAGTCGACGCGAAGACCCAGACTCACGCCGTCGAGGTGATCGAGCGCAGCGCGAAGGCGCAGCAGAACCTCATCGAAGACCTGCTCGACATGGCGCGAATCGTCGGCGGCAAGCTGCGGTTAGAGACGCGTCCGGTCGTACTGGCGCGCGTGGTCGAAGCCGCCGCCGACGTCGTGCGCCCGATGGCCACGAGCAGAGAGATCGATCTGGAATTGACGATTAAAAGCGCGGATGAAGTCACCGGCGATACAGACCGGTTGCAGCAGGTGATCTGGAATCTGCTTTCTAATGCGGTCAAATTCACCACTCATGGCGGAAAAGTCGAGGTGATTCTCGAGCGAGTCGGCGCTTCGGCCCAGATCACCGTCACCGACACGGGGCGCGGAATTAAGGCAGAGGATTTGCCTTTCATTTTTGACCGGTTCCGTCAGGGCGACAGTTCAGGCGCGCGGCGCTTCTCAGGCCTGGGTTTGGGATTGGCGTTGGTTAAACACCTGGTCGAATTGCATGGCGGTCAGGTCTCCGCAGAGAGCCGTGGCGAAGGACAGGGCGCGTCGTTCATTGTCAGATTGCCAGTCCGCGCCGTTCGCGGCGAGGCGACTCCCGCCAGAGGCGTGGATCGCGACAGCATTAGGATCGATGACGCGCGTGACGGCAGGATGGCGCCGCGCGAGTCCTGGGACGTTTATCCCATCTTCCCACTCGAGGGAATCTGGGCCATGATTGTGGATGATGAGGCGGATGCGCGCGAACTTGTCGCGACGCTTCTCAAACAATACGGCGCTCGCGTGACCATCGCGTCCTGCGCCGCCGAAGCGTTCGATAAATTGCGCAAGGGCGAAGCTGGCGCGCGCCCCGATGTGTTAGTCTCTGACATTAGCATGCCCGACGAAGACGGTTATATGTTGATTGAACGCGTTCGCAAACTGCCGCCCGAAGAGGGCGGTAGAATCCCGGCGATTGCGCTGACTGCGCTTGAGGGGCCCAGCGATCGTATTAAAGCGCTGGCGTCAGGTTTCTCGATGCACGTGCCCAAGCCGGTCGAACCCGAAGAACTGGCCATGGTCATTGCGAATCTGACGGGATATAAGAAGGCGCCCGTTCGATAGATGGATTAATGCCGGCGGCGCCTCCACAGGCCGTCAATCACGGAGAATATGATGAGCAAAGCAAAAGTTCTGGTCATTGATGACGATCTTGTGTGGCTGGATTTGGCCCGCTTCCACCTGGAAAGCAATGGCTACGAGGTGTTGGGCGCGGAAACCGGCGCCCAGGGGCTCAAACTGGTCGCGGAAATGCATCCGGAGGTCGCTTTGACCGATCTGAGGCTCCCCGATATTAGCGGAATTGATCTGGTCAAGAAGATGAAAGAGGCCTCGCCCGGCACGGAGGTCATTATGATCACCGCCTACAGCACGGTCAACGAGGCGATCGAGGCGACCAAGGCCGGCGCCTTCTACTTTAGCGAGAAGGCGGCCGAGTTCGAGGAGTTGATGGCGCTGATCGAAAGGGCCATTGAGCGCGGGCGCCAGGCCGAGGAGATCGAACAACTGCGGGGTCGCCTGCGCGAACGCGATTCGTATTACAACATCATCGGCAGCAGCCGCGCCATGCAGAACATTTACGAAATCATCGAGAGCATCGCCGAATCGGACGCCAACGTCATGATCCTGGGCGAATCGGGCACCGGCAAAGAGTTGATCGCCAACGCCATCCATTTCAAGAGCGCGCGTTCGAAGAAGCCTTTCGTCAAAATTAATTGTTCAGCGTTGCCGAAGGAACTGATCGAATCGGAGCTCTTCGGTCACACCAAAGGCGCGTTCACCGGCGCAACTATGGAGAAGATGGGATTGATCGGTCAGGCAGCGGGCGGCAGCCTGCTCCTGGACGAGATCGCCGAGATGCCGGTCGAGTTGCAGCCGAAGCTGCTGCGCGTGCTGCAGGAGCGCGTCTATTACCGCGTGGGGAGCGA
>Ga0126377_10002898_pt1 | contig 12003 bp, 19 predicted proteins | sample PanSoiMetPlot_22_FD_92647 | JGI IMG/M metagenome (GOLD analysis project Ga0126377, IMG submission 92647) | Tropical forest soil microbial communities from Panama - MetaG Plot_22 | ecosystem: Environmental > Terrestrial > Soil > Tropical forest > Bulk soil | place: Panama | collected 2016-02-17
AATGTAAATGCAATGGAGGCTCGGGGAGTTGTGGATCATCAGTGTCATATTCATTATTTGAAAGTGGTAAACAAAATACTGGATCTACTCGATTATCCTGGGCAGTCATGAATTTAACTCTGGTTGATCTTTGAATGTCTGGTCTTTCAAACTCGTCTGCACTTGGAATTATTACATTCTTAACTTCTGATAATTTAGAACGTATGCCAACATTAAACGCTTTGAATACTGCGTTTGCTGCATTTCCAATCATTGCTGCTAATACGTCAAAAGGGTTTTTTACTGCTGCAATTCTTGATTTCTCAGTATCTACTAGGATTTGTCTATCTTTTAGTTTCTTTGCAGTTTGCCAGAAGTATTCTGAATGAGTATTTACCAGTATTGCAATATTATCCATATCAGTTTGCGATAAACTAAGATCGGGAATATGTAAATTGTCTATAGCAACGAAATAAGATTCCTGGATTGCTTTCTGTAATAAATATCTCAGTTTAGAATCATGGTGTGTTTTGATTATTTCAACTGGTGTTAATGAATGCTCTACATAGTTTTGATAAAAGCCATGTAGTTTTTTCTTTAGTCTATTTTCGATTACTGTTAAATCTCTGGTTATTACTTTGTTGCGTTGCCTGATTGGCTGGATTTTCCGCCTGCGCATTGTTCTGGTTTTGAGCATTAATCAATCCCTCCTTCTGTCGTAATTCCTCTTCTCTTTGTGAAATACTTTCCTCCCTTTGTTGCATTATTACATTCTGTAATTGTCTGTGTGCCTGTAAGATACGATCGTCACCAAGTTTTGTCAAAGCATCTTCATCTGTATAGACACCTGCATTTACCAATGCAGTGATTGCGGTGACATTGTCGGCATACGTATCAAATATCAAGTCCTCAAATATTGGCTTTATCTTTACCCTCATAGAAATAACGTCTTCTACTTTAACGCCATAGTGATCTGCAATTGTATAATCATACCAGTATTGCTCGAGGATATCCTGCAACTTGGTACGATAATAATCTATTACTGTGGCCTTCCATGCCTGTACTGCCTGGTTCGCAGTGGCAAAATTAGCGGTATCTTCGAATATAAGGAAGAGGGGGACAAGCATTGACCATGTCATATATTTCGCTGTGTATTCTCGCACTCTTGGCAATTCTGTTAGGTCTCGTGCTAAGTCATGCACTTCTGCTGTTACACCTTGTTGTCCATGTACCAACCAACTGGACATTTGGAGTTGGTCTCTGAACTGTGCTACTACGTTGGGATTATTTGTTCCTACATTTAGGATACCAAACTTATGCGCTAACTGGCGAGTTGCTTCTGGAATATCTTCATCGTTGATTACTAGGTTCGCCTGAGATGCTGATAAACAAGTCCACACAGGGCTAATGCCAGAATAAGCAGTGTTATCATAAAGATTTGAGTCGTCATTTACTCCAAAAATCATCTGACTAGGTCTTATAATTTTCTTTTCCTGTAGTCCAAAATCGTACTCTACTCCTTTGAGTTCGTATGTTATGGGGTCTACTTCAATATCTGTAATACGAATCGTGTTTAATGGTTGTATTGCTTTGGGTTCACCATAGATAGGGAATTCCTCAGTTCTTGGGTATCTAACTATGCCGGATAATCCTCTGCCAGTTACAAAGAAACTGGTGAGAAAAGTATCCATTCTTTCATTAAACTTGCACCTTTTATCTATTCTGATTTGCTTTCTTCTTAATTCTGGTACTCTATCATTCTTTGTTATCTGGTCGTTTAGTAGTCTTAATTCTTCTTCTTCCAAAAATTCGGATAATTCTGTATTTGGTTCTGCTACGAATTTAATACGTTTGCCCTTAATACCCATCTTCAAAGTATTGACGCATCTACGCATAATACCGTCGTTGATATAGGAATCCATGCATTCCATGAGTTGCGAAGTTGTGAGTATTTGCCTGGGGCCTGATACCTCGCTGGTAGGATTATCAGTAATAGTTGCTGCAAACCTGGAATAAGTATGATCATAACCTAAATGATTCTGTTGATAAAAATGCTGTTTTAGTTTAACTGTGGGAATTGGGTTAGGATTAGCCCCAAGTATTACTGCCTTTGCTTCTGATTCCTTTTTTCTTTCTACTTCTTGATTGCGAATATCTCGTAATTCTTCGATAGTTGCATCTTTGGGCATTTATTATTAAACTACGAATCAGTAGTAATATAATTAACTAATTTCCTTTGAAGTATTTTAGATTGTTTACGGTTTTGTCCATGTAGTTATGACACCTATAGCAGATGTATTTCCAGTTACTAAAGTCTCTTGAATAAACTCCTGTTATATTGGCTGCAACCAATCTTTTATTTTCGTGACAGTTTTCACATAGTTCTGGTTTGGATAGATGACGTCTAATCCAAGCATGTAGCGCAGAATATTCAACATTATCTCCTTTCCAGTTGGGATTATTTATTCCCCTACTATGTCCTGATTCTAAATTATGTCTACTAATCTTTTCCTTCGTTGCTTCAGTATGATGCTTACCATACATGACATTACCTTTGCCGCTTCGTGCAATACTCAACTTTATCTTGGCTTCTTCGGTGAATTTATTTCCTAATGCATATGTGTTTCCAAGTAAAGCCTGACTAATCTTTGCTCTATGTTCTGCAGAAAGTTTAGATCCTTTTGGTCTTGCCAATGTTATACCGATATTGAAGTAGTAGATTGTTATTTAACTATTCTGTTTGATAATTTGATACGGTATAACCCTTGTTTTCGAGATTTGCGATCTCTTTGTCCTTATGCTTACTCTCGTTTCGACGTTTCGTTAATGCTTGATACCTTCCTTTAACTCCGTTTCGCATGTCCTCTGTGCCACTGATTTGGGCAACGCCAAAGTCGAAAGGATTTTCGATAATAGACAGGTCTGAGTAGAGTTCGCCTTCATGTCTAACATTATACAAAGGCACGATCATGAAGCATTTATGGCATTGCTTGAATTGATCATAATCTGGAGGCAGAGGTTTAGAAGGATCAGTTATTACTTTCTCCCTGAGTGGTGACATATGGCCACGTTTTTGACAGCGTGGACAATAAGGCCCTATCTCTGTTGCATTACTATCTACTATTATTCCAACAAAATTTCTATTTCGCAATGGGTGGTGCAGTTCCTGTGTCCATTATTCTGACATTAATCGGATTAGGTAATATTGAATATTTTGTATGCAATGCTGCTCTGCGGGGACAATTCCCGCATTCTAAGTTCATTGTTTCTACGAATTGCTTAGCACGTTCTATTGTGTTATATCCTATACATACTCGTTTTTCACGCACTTGTGATCCTAATTCCTTATCCCATTCTTTCTCAACCAAAAATGTACGCATGTGACGCATTATTGCTTTTTACCATACGACACTGGTATTAAAAGAAGTCGGAGACAATCAACATCATCATCATTAACTGTATCTTCTTTTAGCATATTCCATTCTTTTGCCTGACATGTTCTAAGTCCAGTAATGAGACGATCGAATTTCTCAGGAATTGCTACCTTTCCAGAGGCCACTAATAAGTGGCAGTGTTCTAACATTTGTCTATGTCTTCCTACGAAATTAATTGGGATTATTCGGTTTACATTCATAAACACATCTTCTGGTTTATTCCAGTTTAGATTCTCTCCGAATTTTGTCTTAATTTGATTTATTAGGCCCTTATTACTTCCATCAATAAACCATTTGAGATTGATATATTCCTGATGTAACTCATGGATTCTATTTGCTATTTGTTCTGGAGTTACTTTATTGTCAAAGTTTTCATTGTAAATTATGCGTACTATTTTTCTTTCGTTATCTAATTCGGCAATATAGATAGGTGTTATTTTACTAAATCCTGGGTCACATGAGCCAAAGTGGTGGGTGTACTGATTGATTGATAAGTGTTCTAATTGATTGCCTAACTCTATGGCTCTGTCAATAATAGAGGGAGAGAATACATTGCCAATCTTACCGAGATATTTTAGATTATATTCTCGCTCAAATCCAGGGGAAGCCTTGGCCTCTGTAATCTCTGCCTCTGTGTATATTTTGCCTAGCCCACGGGTATAATCAAAGTATAATTTATGGTAGAAACTTGATTCTTTCTCCATTGTTGCGAATAATCCATCAGGTCTGTTAGGTGTGGATACCATTACGATATAGGGTTGTGATTTGCCAATGTATCTTTCTGTTACGTCCCTAACGTCCTGCTGTTCTGATTCACGGAAAAAATCCCCTTCGTCTAATAGTATGAATTTGGGTGCAGTTAAGGACCGGTAAGCGTCTAAGTGATTAGAAGGATATGCCTGGATATCTACGTCGTTTACGGTTAATTGTGTTTGTGTTGATTGTTGAATATACTCTAATCCTATTATATTCTTCATTCTTTTGATTAGTTTGATTGCCAGATCTATATTGGGCCCTACTACCAGGCACATTTGTGTATGTTTGTATCTATTGTCTTTCACGCATAGCCATAGCATATACCTTAGAAAGAATTCCGAAATTCCTAACCCAGTGGCTTTTTTTATCCACAGGTATTTTATTCCCTGTTGTAATAGTGATTCTATTTCTGCTTCATAATCGAATAATGGTTGCGTTTGTTTAGTCTTTTCATTTACCGGTAATCCTACGATATGATTAAAGCAACAATTGTCTTTTCCTAGTTTCTCAGTATTCCAGCAGTAAAATAATTTATTCGTGAATATGCTGGTTTGTTGCGCTGTTGGTCTGAGATATGGGTATATCGTTGGTAGTACTTGGTTGGGCACTCTTTTCCATCACATCCCTTGTTGCATCATAATATGCTGATAGGTACGGTTGCATGTCCCTTATATCCTTGAGTATTTGCGCTCTTTGATATGCTGATTGACATAGGTGGTATTCTTTCCACATTAGTTTGTGAATATATTCCAGATTATCAATACGTTCGATATGCTGATCCTGGAATCCTTGCTGTGCAATAAGTGATAAACGCTGAAATGTTAATTGTTTGATTTTCCTTCTATGTCTCCATAATGTAGTTCTACCCATTGGATAACCTATTGCATCACTCGCTAGGTATGCTAATGCCTGCTTATCTGTTAATCTCATTCGCATGGTTTCTACTACTGCTTGCTGTGTTTCGCTTAATCCTTTAAACTTGGAACGCAATGTTTCTCCACTAGTTACCTGCTTTTAATTCAGAATATGTTTTATTATCTTTTTCTCTTACTGGTTCTATTCCTCCAGTAAAGCCTAGATATCTTTTGCAGATAATATCAACATATCTTGGATCTATTTCTACTCCATAACAGATACGATTGGTTTGTTCACATGATATTAGTGTTGATCCTGAACCTAGAAATGGATCGAATATCATATTATTCTCCTGACTTCCATCATGAATCAATTTACTTAATAATGGTATAGGTTTCATAGTTGGATGTAATTCAGATCTTGAATCTCTAGAAAAATTTAAAACTGTAGATTCATATTCACCATAAAATTTGTGATGATTACACCAGCCATACAGTATAAACTCATGTTGAGATTTGTAGTCTTTTCTCCCTATTACAGGCCCATTTTTAACCCATATTAAATAATCTCCCCATGTCAAATCACATAAATCCAAGACTGATCTTAGTATATGTAGCATAGAACCGGACATAAATATATAAAATACATTATAATCTGAAAATGGAATTATACTGAGAAAAGATTTAAAAAATATGTCATAATCTATTATATTATCATTTTCTATTGGTTTATGGGTTTTCCATCCATGTGCTTCATTCCATTCATTATGAAAGTTTCCTTTATCTACACCATAAGGCGGGTCAGTTAGTAACATATCTACAGTTTGTCCTTCCATTAATTTCTTAATTGATCTTTCATCACTACAATCTGCACAGATAATTCTATGCTTTCCTAATTGCCATATATCTCCTAATTCTGTAACTGGAACTAGATCTTCTAATTCTTTATCTACGTCAAAATTATCTTCTGGATGGAATTGAATACCTTTATGTTTTGTTAATATTTGTTCTAATTCGTCCCTTTGATTGCCTAATAATTCGGATAAATCGTTTAGTTTATTGTTTTGAAATATTAATGCTATTTCGTCAGCGTCCAGTTTAATCTCATGTTCTCCCCTCAGTTTGTTCATGGTTTGTCTCAATAAACGACGTTCGATATCGTCATTGATTTTAGGTACAATATATGCTGGAATTTCCTGAATTCCTAACTCCTGATATAGTTTGGCCCTGTGTTCTCCGTCTCCTATTTCGTAATTTTCGTTTATTACTATTGGGACAAGATAGCCAAATCTTTTAAATGCTCTTTTTAATGCTGTTTCCTGGTCTTTGGTTAGTTTGTTGGGGTTAGTATTATCAAACTGTAATTGTGATATGTTTACCTTTGTAATTTCATACTCTTGGATTGTCACTAGTTGATACTTGACGTGCGATCTTATAACCTGTACCCTGAATTGCAGACTCACCGAAGAATCTCGAGATGACTTCTTTGCGTGAATCTTCCTTAATCTGTATATATTTTCTATTCCACTGTGATAAGCATTGTCCAAACAAGGGTAAATATTCAATCACCATTTGTGCCTTTCTCATTGTAATAGCCTGGGTATCTCCTACGTTTTCTCTTGACATTCCCCTTGTTATAGATTCAGTACCAGTACATTTCATACACCTGTAATTAGTTTCTGAAGTTGTGTCATATCTCATTATTTCATAATCATCAGGATCTAAATCATTCTCGTTTATTACGCTGCAATTCTTGCATAACTTGGTTGGGAATCTATCTGAGTTACCTGCTGCATGTTTGCCATTCATATCACTTCTGTACTGTCTTTCGAAAGCATGCATTAAGTCACCTGTGAATTTGCTATCTTTGTGTGGTTGTAGTGCTATTTTGAAGGTACTTAGAACTTTATCATGTACCATTATTTCATCTAGTTCTCTGGGTGGTGCTCTTGCGTAATTATCTCGAATATCTAGGAATCCTTTTGCTATATCTGTAAAATGTTGTAATACTGGCTCTACGTACTCTTGAATATTTGCTGGTACTGGTTCATCGAAATCTTTTTCTGATATTTGACGTCTATATTTTTCACCGTCTAACTGGAATCCTTTCTGAAATGCTATGAATTCTGCCTTTTCTACATTCTTATTTACTGCAGTTAAGGCCTTATCGTACTCGTTTTTGAGTTCTCTCTGTCTGTCTACGTAGTCTTGCAACTCAGAACTAGAACAATCTTCAGGTAGATGGCACCCCAGTACGGTGCCGATTTCATTAATTTTGTCAATTGTTTCATGAACTCGTGCTAGATTTTTGTTTCGAAATTTTGGAGGTAAGTACTCGTTAACATGGTTTGCTGTTGCAGTACAACCTTTTTCTCTTAACATTCTTGTGATCAGTGTACTTATTTGATCTGTTGCTATTCCTTCTAGTTCTGGATCTAGTAGTTCGATTCTTTGCTCAATAATATATGCTAGATCGTTAACTTTTTGTTTTATAGTACCTTCTCTTAATACGATTTCGTTAAGAATTGTTTTCTGTGTAGATTCTAAAAGTCTAAGTTTTTCTTTTGCCTTTTCTTTGGCATTAAAACTGTCTGGGACGGTCATTATAGTATTTAACCGTATTATTTTTGTGTTGTTTGTGGTATTAAGGTTGTCGGTGTTATTCTCTCACGGTACCATTTACTGCGCTGCCATAAACTATTCTTTGGAGATTTCCTCAGGACAAAACCGCAGCAGGGACAGTGTATTTTTGTTGTTATTATCCATACCTCACAATATGAACATCTTTTCCTAATATTAGAATAACCTGTTCCGTTCTTCTGACTGAAGGCTATTTTGAAATGGTTGCAAATGTTCCTGCATGGCAACATTAGGGTTTAATGCAGGGATAGTTAATAATTCTTGCCTTATTTTTTCGTGCATTCTTTCTGTCAGGGCCTTACTCATGGTATGATGTTTGATTATTTTCCTGCGTGTTGTACTCTTTTGTTCCAGATGAATATCAAAACAGTCATCGCAGTATATTTTTGTGCCCTGTTTGGTTGCAAATTTGGTAAATCTGTTCTGGCATTTTTTAAAACAATAAATACAGATATTACTCCTCAAGAGGAATAACATTAAAATTTTATTCCTTATGAAGTATTGCCTCATTATTTCTTGCGCTTTTTTTGGTGTTCTTGTTTACGCTGAATAGCAGCAACGTATGCCTTTGGGTTTTTGATACCTTTCTTACGTGCAACACTCCTTACTGCTTTCTTGAAACTCATTCTTTTTTTCCCAACTCGGATCGGAATATTATTTCACTCCAGTAGATTATACGATAATCTTAATATTATTTTCTTTTTCCTTTTTGTTTCTCCAGTACCTGTTTCTTGAATGCAATCTTACCCTGCAATGACAGTCAGGGCAGAATATCCTGGCACAACCTCCCTGCTTTTTAGTTATACATTTAGACTTTAGAACGAATACACCACAGTTGGAACAATAATTGTTGTACTTGTATCTCGATTCTCTCCAGTCTGGTTTGTGCATTATCAATTGCACTAATAACGCACTCCTGTGAAGTTAACACCTACATGTTTGTTAATCCTTCTTTTTGTACGCATTTTATTATTACAAACTGGACAGTGAGGCCTGTTTGACTTAATTACGCATTCATGTTTATAGCGAAAGGTTTCACATTTGCTGCAGTAATTATACTCTGTGTATTTGTACATTGGGATTAAAGTTCAATACCGCAATTATCGCAGACATTAATAATTTTTCCGTCTTTTGTCTGTCTTGTTATGCTGGTGTGTTTACAATTCTTCAGGTTGGACATACATTTGTTCCTCTTGATGCCGGCGTTGATATTGTTGATACCAAGTAAGTGACCTTGGGTCTCTGTTTCTAATATCGTATTTTAGTCTCACTGCATCAGATTCATATTCCATAGATTTATGGTAACATCTTCGACATAGTTTTTTCTCTTTGTGAATAAATTCCTCCATGCTTCTAGTATTGCAGATACTACAGATTTTATAATGATGTGGATAGTTCTTTGTCACCGAATTCCATTCCTCCTGTATCTGTTAAAATTTATTTGGGTGGCTATAGTACCTTTTTTGAATTTACGTGCTAATTCTGAAGTTAATTGGACATCATTGATTTCAAGTACTATCTCCTCCACTTCACGCTCTGACATTAAAAATAAGTCCAAAGTAGGTTGTTTATTTTGCTCAGATAAGTTAAAATCATCAGACAACTTATTATTATATGCCTTTATAGCACTTGCATCCCAATGTTGGCTATAGGCATTTTTTATTTTTTCGTCCTCCCTAACCTGACTTTCTATTGCACAAACAATAAATTTGGAAAAAGACTGTTTCTTTGAATGTGCTATTTCCTTTGCTCTGTCAATCATTCCTACATCAGCAAGATTGTAGGAAAAAGATTCAGAGATATTCTTTCCTCCCATTTCCAGTTAGTTAGTTAGTTAGTTAGTTAGTTATTAACTTTATTTATTATTATATTATATTTATAGTCTATATTGTTTAACATAGTTCAATGAGGATAGACAGAAAAGATACTTTACCAATTAAGGAAGTTGTGAAGCAATTAGATGAAAGCATTCGAAATCACATTACAGATATTCATATTATGGATTTATCAGATGAAGAAGTACAGAAGAAAGAAGAATCTATATCCTTACTCCTTATGAACAGGAAATTAAAGGCTAAACAACTGCAGGAAGGCTCGTATATTTCTAGGCCTTTAAAGTCTTCTATTGAAATGAACCAGGGAGATTTGTACGATTTGATAGATTCAGTTTAGTAGTTTAGTTTTTGGCTACTCATAATGTCATTATCATCTTCTTATCTTTCCATAGTTTCAATCAACCTGCACTGTGAATAAAGTATTTCATTAGCACGTCTGTATATTTTTGAACATTCTAAACCATCTCTTTGTGCATATATTAGACCTTTTAATTTCTCATATTTTTCTTGATAAGTTTTAGGTGCGGGTAGTTGAATCCAGTGGCTTTTAGTGCTACCCATCAGATTTATCCTCTTTTTCTTTTCTCATTCTAATTGCTATTTGTGGATGTGTTTGACTTAATTCTTCCAGAATAATATTAACCGCTCTTATTAGATTTTGAATCTTTTGTTTATCAGTCATTCTTCTTTGTTACTATCCTCTTTTTCTTCTCTTTGTTTATGGTCATAATGATCTTGTATTTTTAGAGTGACTTCATCGGGATGATTTGTGTCTAAATGGATGTGTAATTTTTCTATGTTATCACTTTCAAAGTTACATAAAAAACATTTCATTTCTTTCTAAACTCTTTCAGGTAAACAGTACTTAATTCCTCACTTGTTAGATCTGGAGTTGTATTTTGAAATATCATTTTAGGAATTCTATACACTGACAGGTTATAGGCCTCTTCTACCCATTTATCAAATAGTCCATCTGCTATCATTACAGGAATATTATCGTGTCTTTCTCCATCTATTTCTATAAATATTTTAGGAGTAATTTTTGCAATCTCTGCCTTCTCAGTAGTTTCTATTTCTTCAAATACAAGATCGCATGGGTGTTCAAATTTGGTATATCCTGATTCATACATTTTATTATTTACTACAAAGCCATGGGAATATTTCTCGATTCTCTTTTTAGTTGCAATTAGTTTACTTTCAGGGTTGTTTTCATAATACCAGTCAATTACGAATTGCACAGCAGATTTATGGGGTAAATTCTCCCCTTTTTTCTGGCCCTCAGATAGTCTTTGTACTCGCAATCTTTTGATTCAAATCCTGTATAGTCTTATTCATTCCAAGTACTCCCATTGCTTTGTAACAGCATTCAAAACAGACACCAATGTATTCTATTCTTTTGTAGCATTTTGTTTGTCCCTGATATTCTTCTTCTTCTTTTGTATCTTCATTAATAAAAAATTCTATCTGGCAATCGGATTGATTACCATCGAATTCTTTGGTGCAACTACTACAGTACCAGTGCGTTTTAGTCTTCATTACCCCTTTCAACTTCCTTGTACTCTGTAATCCTTTCCTCTACTTTTTCCGGATCTATTTGTGGTTTGATTTCAGAAGCCTTCTCAAAGTTTAATCCCTTCTCTTTTATAACCTGTCTTAATTGTGCATTTTCTGTTTTCAGTTCTGACAATTCTTTCAACTCTGGATATTTTTCTGCTAATAGTTGCAGTTCTCTTTGCAGGTTTTCGAATCCTGTTTTGATATACTGGCCTAGTTGGTCTAGTTTTGTTTCAAGTTTTTCAACTATATGCAAAATTGCCATGACATCGCCTGGAACATAATCAACTGGCTTCTGTTGTTGTTCTGCAGGTTTCTCCATTGTTAACTGCCCTGATTTGAATGCTTTACATCTATCCTGAGTATGATATTCTCTGCTTAATGTTTCCTTGAATCTGTTCTCTGCTTTATCCCAGAATATTTCAGTTCCACATTCATACTTACATTTTTTTGAATAACTCATTTTTTGCTTATCACCTCCGAAAATCCTGATGTAATTTCTTCATAAGTTGCCCTGCTATGTCTACCTGCATATTTTCCATGATGGTACTTATGCCACCAGTTATCTGGCCCTAATACCAGTTTATGCGCTAAGAATTCTGATAAGTCACTGCGTTCTTGTTTAGCCTCCTGTCTCAAATGTGGACCATGCCATCTTTTATCTCGAGTACCTCCACCCATACAATCATCATGTACTTTACCGGAATCTTCAACTGGGTACATTCTTCCAGTCTTTGGATTTCTGTTTAATCTTCCATCATTAAGGTACATAGGCCAGTTAAACTTCTCATCACAATTATCGCATCTATGTGTACAGTATTTTAGACTGCAGTAGGGGCAACTTTCTCCAGGTATTTTCATTTCTCTATAATTTCCCTGTTTCTGATTGTTGTTGGCATAACTTCCTCAGTTAAAGTTTTATGGCATTCTTTACAAATCCAGCCTACAGGT
>Ga0126377_10002899_pt1 | contig 11999 bp, 12 predicted proteins | sample PanSoiMetPlot_22_FD_92647 | JGI IMG/M metagenome (GOLD analysis project Ga0126377, IMG submission 92647) | Tropical forest soil microbial communities from Panama - MetaG Plot_22 | ecosystem: Environmental > Terrestrial > Soil > Tropical forest > Bulk soil | place: Panama | collected 2016-02-17
CTCGTGCTCCTGCGCGTAGTAGCCGATGCGCAGCCCGTGGCCGGGCACGACCTCGCCGGTGTCCGGTTCCAGGAGCCCGCCGAGCATGCGGAGCAGCGTGGTCTTGCCGGCGCCGTTCAGGCCGAGGATCGCGACCCGGGACCCGCGGTCGACGGCCACGTCCACGTCACAGAAGACCTCGAGCGAGCCGTAGCTCTTCGACAGGTCGTGTGCGGTCAGCGGCGTCCTGCCGCACGACACCGGGGTCGGGAACCGGACCTTGGCCACCTTGTCCGCGACCCGTACCTCCTCGAGGCCACCAAGCAAACGCTCGGCGCGCCGAGCCATGTTCTGTGCCGCGATCGTCTTGGTTGCCTTCGCGCGCATCTTGTCGGCCTGCGCCATCAGCGCGCCGGCCTTCTTCTCGGCGTTGGCGCGCTCGCGTCGGCGCCGCCGCTCGTCGGTCTCGCGCTGCTGGAGGTAGAGCTTCCAGCCGACGTTATACATATCGATCGTCGACCGGTTCGCGTCCAGATACCAAACCTTGTTCACGACGGCCTCGAGCAGGCTCGCGTCGTGTGAGATGACCACCAGGCCGCCCTTGTGCGCAGCGAGAAAGCCGCGGAGCCACACGATCGAGTCCGCGTCGAGGTGGTTGGTCGGCTCGTCCAACAGCAGCGTGCCGCCGCCGGTCGCGGCCGCGTCGCGGAACAGGATCCGGGCGAGTTCGATGCGCCGGCGCTGGCCGCCGGAGAGCGTCCCGAGCCGCTGCCCGAGCACCCGGTCCGGCAGGCCGAGGTTGGCGCAGATGCGCGCCGCTTCCGCCTCGGCGGCGTACCCACCAAGTCCGGCGAACTGGTCCTCGAGCGCGCCGTAGCGACGCAGCGTGCGCTCGTCGCCGTCGCTCGCGAGATCGGCCTCGAGCCGCTTCATCTCGGCCAGGAGGCTGTCCAGGCCGCGCGCGGAGAGCACGCGGTTCGCGGCGGTAACGTCCAAATCGCCGGTACGGGGATCCTGCGGCAAATATCCGACCGGCCCGCGACGCTCGACCGAGCCGGTGTATGGCTGACCCTCACCGGCGAGCACCCGGAGCGCCGTCGTCTTACCGGCGCCGTTGCGGCCGACCAGCCCGATGCGGTCGCCGGGCTGCACGCGAAGGGCAGCGTCGGACAGCAGGATCCGAGCGCCAGCGCGGAGTTCCAGTGCGGTGGTGTTAATCATGATCGGGATTGCTCTCTCTCGGCAAGAAGACTTCTGCGGACACACGTCAGCGCCGGCCGGTCGTCGGCAACCCGGTCGGTGCGGAGCGGTCAGTCTTCGCAGAGAAGCACGGCACGAGTTTACCCGGCGGCGCGAGTGGTTTTCGCTGTCGTCCTTCGTGGCTGTCGTCACGTGGTTGCGCTTGGGTTGCTGGCGGCAGCGTCCCCACTCTGGGCGGTCAGGCTTGATCCCGACGTGGGCACGCTGCCGCCAGCAACCGACCATGATCAGGTATGACGCGATGCTGACCTGGTCGGTGGGCTTTCGCGCCAGGTGGGTGGGACGCGGGCCTTGCAGGTGGCCGTGATACGGAAGGTCACGTGACGTGTGGCGTGGCGGGTGGTGGTCAGGGCGGGTCGATGACGCGGATGCGGATGGCGCGGGCGCCGGCGATGGCATCACGGAGGACGGAGAGCTTCGGCTCGGGTACGTCGAGGAAGCGTTCGTGCACGAGGGCCGCGACCGGCGCGAGCCGCCGGTCGGCGAGGATCGCGTCGACGGTACGCCGATCTCCCCCGGTCACCACGGCGTGCAGCGAGGCGACCTCCGGAACGAGCAGCCGCACGACCGTCTCCGCAGCGCTGCCGGCCGCCGCCTTCGCCTGGTTGTTGCGCCGCCGCGCAAATCGTTGCTGGGACCAGCCTCCGGCGGCGGTACGACTCTGCACGTAGTGACTGTCCACCTTGGACGCGACGAGATCCGCGCCGTCGGCGATCCCGACCGCGTACGCGGACTTGCGCGCGAGCACGAGCCCCAACCGGCGCGGTTGCGACGCGGCCGCCACGAACCCCGCCATGTCATGCACTTCGACCGCACCGGGCGGTAGTTGGCACTCCGCCTCGGCCAGATCGACGGCGCGCAGCCGGAGCACGCCGCCGTCGACGGTGTGACTTGTCGCGCCGTGCCGGTCACCGAATCCGGCGATCCATCGGTCGAGACGCTCCGGCGCGACGTTCACCCATCGCCCGCCGCCAGCCGCGGGCTTGCCGCCGCGCGCCGCGGGCCGGCCGCCGGTCGCGGACTCGTCGCTCGCCACGTCCGCGAGTCTGTCAGGGATACCCTGTGCCATGGCGCGTACCCCGCTCGCGGCCACCATGCTCGAACGGTTGACCGACACGTACGAGGGTGCACGCGACCCGGTTCGGGCCGTACGGATGGCCGCGTACATGCGCGACCAGTTCCCGTTCCTCGGCATCGCCGCGCCGGAGCAACGCGTCCTGAACCGCGCTGTGCTCGGCGGCCTGCCGCGCCCGACCGAAGGCGATCTGCACGACATCACGCTCAGTTGTTGGGCACTGGACGCGCGCGAGTACCAATACTTCGCAGTACGCCTGCTGCGTGCCAACGTACGAGCATGCGGAGCGGCTTTCCTCGAAACGGTACGCGTGCTCGTCACCACGAAGCCGTGGTGGGACACCGTCGATGAACTCGCCGCGCACGTGGTCGGGCCGCTGGTCGAGCGGCATCCGACGCTGGTGCACACGATGGACGCATGGTGCGCCGACGCCGACATGTGGCTGATCCGCACTGCGATCCTGCACCAGATCCGTTATCGGGACACCACGGATCGTCAGCGCTTGTTCCGATACTGTGCGGCGCAGGCGGGGCATCGCGACTTCTTCGTACGCAAGGCGATCGGCTGGGCGCTCCGCGAGTACGCGCGAACCGATCCGGACGCCGTTCGGGAGTTCGTGGCAGACCATCGGACATCGCTGTCCGGCCTCGCTATCCGAGAGGCGTGCAAGCACCTGTGAGCCCCTGCAAGCCGGCCAGGCGCGTCGGCTAGCGTGGCGGTCGTGACGGATCGAGACTGGGTCGCCTGGCACACGCAGTATGACGAACCAGGATCCGAACTCGCACGGCGCCTCGATGTCGTCAGGCATTGGATCCGCGCCGCACTTGACCGGTCACCACCAGGCGCGCTCTCGGTCATCAGCATGGTGGCCGGTGAGGGTCGTGACCTGATCCCGGTGCTGGCGTCCCATCCGCGACGCCGGGATGTCACCGGCTGCCTGGTGGAACTCAACGCACGAAATGCGGCGACCGCGCGTCGCGCCGCCGCCGATGCCGGGCTGGACGCCATCGACATCATCGAAGGCGATGCCGCCGAACTCGACGTGTACGCCCGTTATGCACCGGCCGACCTGTTGCTGATGTGTGGTCTGTTCGGCAACGTCCCCGAGCCGGACATCCAGCGCTCCATCGATTACAGCATTCCGCTCACGAAGAACGGCGGCACCGTGATCTGGACGCGCGGCCGGCACGGCAAGGACCGTATGCCGACCATCAGCCGATGGTTCCGCGACGCGGGCTACGACGAGGTGTACGTCTCCGACCCGACGTACGGGTTCGGTGTGGGCGTCCACCGCTCGACGGTCGATCCGCCACCGATGCCGCGCGGCGTGCACGCGTTCACGTTCGTCGGACACTGACGCGACGCCCGGCAGCCGAGGCGACATCAGTCAGCCAACGCCCGTCCGGTCAACCGCCCAGCGTACGGATCGCGAGCGCCACGATGACCGCGGCGGACACGATCGCCGTGATGAGCCGGCCGCGATCGCTGGCAAGCGTGCGACCCAGTGCCGATCCGCCCGCGGCCAGCAGGAGTTGCCAGCTAGCCGACGCGACGAACGCGGCCACCACGAAGACCGCCGACGCGCCCGCGCTGGTCGCTGTGCCGGATGACTTCTGACCGAGCACCAGCGCGGCGAAATACACGATGGTCGTCGGGTTCAACAGCGTGAGCCCGAGCAACCCGGCGAATGCACGCGACGGCGTACGCAACAGTGGCGTTGCCACCCGCCGCGTCGGGTCATGGAAGTGCCGCCACGCGTTCAGGGCGATCCGTCCGGCAATGACGAACAGCACGACCGCCGCCACCACGCGCAGCGGCGTGGCTACCGGTCGGATCACCGATGCGAGCGCGGCACCGCCGAGCACCGCGACGAGCGCGTAGATGCCGTCCGCGGCGGCGACACCGAGCGCCGCACCCGCTCCGACGGCGAGCGACGCCTGCGCGGACAGGCCGATGATCAGCACCGCGATCGCACCCACCGGGATGGCGACGCCATACCCGGCGAGCAGCCCGGACACCAGCGCGTCACCCATCCGCGGAAGAGTGCCAGACAACCAGGCCGAGCCGCATCGGGTTTTGCGGCCAGGCGGTGGACAGCTAGACGGCGCGGAAGCTTGGATCCCGCCCGAAGAACGCGGCGAGCCGATCCGGCGCGGGCGCATCGTCGGCGACCTGGTGCTCGGCGCCGAATGCCTTGCCGTCGCTTTCTGGGCCGCGGAACTCGGGCTTGAGTGCCTGGCGCGCCCACGCGAGCGCCTCGTTGGCGACGGCCTCGTCCGGGAGATCGCGTTGCCCGGTGGCGGTGGCCAGGTCCCAGGTGTGCTGGGCGACCTCTGCGATCTGCTGGGTCACCACGAAGGTGATCGGCACGTCACCTAGTCCGGTCGACCGCGTCGCTCCGATGTCCGGCACCGATGCCCACGCGGCCGAGAGTGCCTCGGCCCGGACCCGGAACTCCCCCGCCCAGTCGCCGTCGACATCGGGCATCGGCTGCCTCCAGTCCGGCGTCTCGCCGACCGCGGCAACACGAAACCGGTCGAGCCCATTGATCAGGTGATTGGCCAACGTGCCGACATCCCACGACTCGCACGGCGTCGGCAGGCTCGCCTGATCGGATGTGATGCGGGCAACGACGAGGCCGGCCGTGTCGAGCGCACGGTTCAGTGTCATGCGCGGATCGGTAGCGCGCGGATCGGTCGCGCGTGGATCAGTCCCGCGAGGATCAGCAGTCACGGTCCGACCGTACCCGCTGGCTCTGTCATGAAACCCGACACCGGACGGCTGCGACGGGCAACGACCACCGCGGACCCGAGTGGGTCAGAGCCCGGACGGGTGTCGCGAGCGCCACTCGGCGTGCGCCGCGGCGAGCGCGTCCCGCTCGGCGACGGTGGGCAGGATGATGTCCGCGCCGCCCGCATACGGGTGGTAGAGCCACCGCAGGTCGGTCGGCGTGATGATGACGCCGAACATCTCCTCCTCGGCGACCGCGTCGAGGACGTCGTCGAGCGCGCCCGGTTCCCACGGCCGACGGCTGGCGTAGAGGTGCGCGAAGAGCAGATCCGGATCCGAGTAATGCCACGGCACCGACGTCCAGAACGCGTGCGCCGGCAGCAGCTCGGCGAACTCCGGCGACGCGGTGGACGGGTAGGGCGTCGATGACACGTTGTTCGCGATCACCAGAATCTCGTCGACACCCGCGCACAGCTCGTTGAGCACGACGTTGTGGCGCCGGAGCACGATCTCGTCCTCGTCAGGCGAGTCGGCGTAGCGCTTCGACTCCGGCAGGCTGTGGAAACGGACCCATCGGTCCTCGAAGACTTCCTTCAGCTCATGGGCCAGCGGCAGCACCGCCGGCCACGCCTCGGTCCAGGCTCGGATCAGCGGGTACGGGTCGGTGGTCGCATCCTCCGCCGGCCACCACCGCAGCTCGCCGTAGGGCACGTGCTGCCGGCCGCTGTCCGACAGATCGAGCAGTCGGCGCACGTACGGATCGCCGGACCGCCGGTTCGGATCGCCAACGAAGACGTAGATCGCCTCGCGGTCGTCGGTGTCCAGCATCTCGCGCCACACGTCCAGATCGGCGCCGCCGCCGGCACCACTTAGCAGGTTCGCGGCGCGTTCGAGGTCGTCTCGCGACAACGGGTACGACGCCGATCCACCCCAATATCCGACGACGGTCGCGATCGCGGCGGCGGCCGGGTAGTTGCCGCCCGCGCTCACCCTGGTGAACCGCACCTCACCCGGGATCTGTTCGTAAACCGGTTCGGCATCCGAATCGAGGCCGACGTAGCCCTGCTCGATCCAGCCGATCCCATGGATCGCCGGCCGGTGCCACGCGAGCGCGGCCTCGAGATCGGTTGGCGCACCAGCACTGGTCGCTGGTGGCGCTGCCTCGCGATCGGTCCCGGTTACCGTAGTTGGCTCGTCGGCGTTTGTGTTGGTGTCCTTGTCGTCGGCGGCCGCGACGCCAACGGCGGTGGTGCCAACGGTCGTAGCCGGCTCAGGTTCCATCGCGGCGCCGCTGGCGACCTCGGACGCCGCGCCTCCGGAGGCTGATTCCACTGACGTGGTGTTCGGGGGCAGCGACGCCGGTTCAACGCCCGGTGCTGGTGCCGTGGCCGGGTTGACGTCGGTCGTCGTGGTGGACTCGTCGGACGCTGACGCGTCGGTCATCAGCGCATCGTGCCACAGCGGCGCGAGCCACGCCGCTTGCCATCTGACCGTACGGAAACGACAGGACCTTCGGTGGACGGCGACCGTCCGTCCGGTTGGTCAGACGTTGAACCCGAGGGCACGCAGCTGCTCGCGCCCGTCGTCAGTGATCTTGTCCGGTCCCCACGGTGGCATCCACACCCAGTTGAGCCGCACGTCCTTGACGAGTCCGCCGTCCGGGCCGGTGCACAGCGCGGCCTGGGCCTGCTCCTCGATGACGTCGGTGAGCGGGCAGGCCGCCGACGTGAGCGTCATGTCGATCGTCGCAACGTTCTCGTCGTCGACGTGGATGCCGTAGACCAGACCGAGGTCTACGACGTTGATGCCGAGTTCGGGATCGACGACGTCCTTCAGCGCCTCTTCGACGTCGTCGAGGTTCGCCTTCGTCGCGGTCGACGCGGTTGTCTCGTCGGTCATGCCGTTCCTCCCACTTTTGCCTGCGCGCGCACCAGAGCGTCCTTGAACGCCATCCACGGCAGCAACGCACACTTCACGCGAGCCGGATATTTCGCCACGCCCACGAACGCCACGCCGTCCTCGAGCAACGCTTCGTCCGGTTCGGCGTCGCGACCGGCGACCATGTCGGTGAACGCGTCCGTGCGCGCCAGCGCATCGGTCACCGATCGGCCGTTGACGAGGTCGTAGAGCACGCTCGCAGCGGCCTGGCTGATCGAGCAGCCCATGCCATCGTGCGACACGTCGTCGATCGTTTCGCCGTCGAGGTGCACTCGGATGTCGATCTCGTCGCCGCACGTCGGGTTCACGTGGTGCGCCTCGCCGTCGTACGGCTCGCGCAAGCCACGGCCGCGTGGCCGCTTGTAGTGGTCCAGGATGATCTCCTGGTACAGCGCGTCGAACTGCATGGCTACGAGAAGACCTTCCGTACGTGGTCGAGGCCGTGTACGAGCGCGTCGATGTCGCCCGTCGTCGTGTACACGTAGAACGACGCTCGGGTCATCGCCGCCACGCCGAAGCGCGCGCAGACCGGTCGCGCACAATGATGTCCCACGCGCACCTCAACACCGAACTCGTCGAGAATCTGCCCGACGTCATGCGGGTGCACGCCGTCGAGCGCGAACGACATCGTGCCGCCACGGTGTCGCGCGTCCTTCGGACCGTAGATGCGCAGACCGTCGACGGTTGCGAGCGCGTCGAGCGCGTAACGGGTCAGCTTGTGCTCGTGTGCGGCGACGGCGGTCATGTCAAGCCCGCTCAAATAGTCGACCGCGACGCCGAGCGCGATGGCTTCCGCGATCGGCGGCGTACCCGCCTCGAACCGGGCCGGTGGCGGCATGAACGTGGTCTTCGCCATCGTCACGGTCTCGATCATCGAGCCGCCACCGAGCACCGGCGGCATCGCGTGCAGGAGATCGGATCGGCCCCACAGCACACCGATGCCGGTCGGGCCGAGCATCTTGTGACCGGTGAACGCGAGGAAGTCGACGTCGAGCGCGGCGACGTCGACCGGCATCTGCGGCACCGACTGCGAGCCGTCGACCATGACCAACGCGCCAACGTCGTGCGCGCGGCGGACGATCGCCGCCGGGTCGTTGATGGTGCCGAGGATGTTCGAGATGTGTACGAAGGAGACGAGTTTCGTCCGCGGCGTGATGACGTCGTCGATCCGTGACAGGTCAAGCCGACCGTCGTCGTCGATGCCGAACCACTTCAACGTCGCGCCGGTGCGCTGCGCCAGCAGTTGCCACGGCACGATGTTGGAGTGGTGCTCCATTTCGGTGATGACGATCTCGTCACCGGGCCGCAGCACGAAACGGACGTCGCTCGACGCGGGCGTCGTGGACGCGTTGGAGAACGCGTACGCCACGAGGTTGATCGCCTCGGTGGAGTTCTTCGCGAAGACGACCTCGTCTGGCCCGGCCGCACCGATGAACGCGGCGACCTTCGCGCGGGCACCCTCGTATGCCTGCGTCGCCTCGGTGCCCAACGTGTGAACGGATCGCGCGACGTTCGCGTTGTGCAGTTCGTAGTGCTCGCGCAGCGCGTCGATGACCACCCGCGGTTTCTGGGAGGTGTTCGCGCTGTCCAGGTAGACGAGCGGGCGGCCGTTCACGAGACGGTCGAAGATCGGGAAGTCGGCGCGCACCGCGGCGACGTCGTACGCGAACTCGCCGCCCGGCCCGGCGACCGGCGTACGTCCCGGCGTGGTGATCGTGTCCATCGTCGCTCCTTCGTCAGATCGCGGCGTCACATGCTCGCCGCGCCGGCGCCCGCCGCGTAGCGCTCGTAACCCTCGGCTTCCAACCGCTCGGCCAGCTCCGCTCCGCCCTCCTCGACGATCCGGCCGGCCACGAACACGTGCACGTAGTCGGGCGTCACGTAGCGGAGGATCCGCGTGTAGTGCGTGATGAGCAGCAGCCCGGTGTCGCCTTCGTTGCGCACCCGGTTGACGCCCTCGCTCACCACGCGCAACGCGTCGATGTCGAGACCGGAATCCGTCTCGTCGAGGATCGCGATCTTCGGCTTCAGCAGCTCGAGCTGGACGATCTCGTGACGCTTTTTCTCGCCGCCGGAGAATCCTTCGTTCACGTTGCGCTGCGCGAACGCCGGGTCCATGCCGAGCGCGTCCATCGCGCCCTTCAGATCCTTGGCCCACGTACGCAGTTTCGGCGCCTCGCCGTTAATCGCGGTCTTCGCGGTGCGCAGGAAGTTCGCTACCGACACGCCGGGCACCTCGACCGGGTATTGCATGGCGAGGAACAGCCCGGCGCGGGCGCGCTCGTCGACGGTCATCGCCAGCACGTCCTGACCGTCCAGCAGCACCGCGCCGCTGGTGATCTGGTAGCGCGGGTGGCCAGCGATGGAGTATGCGAGCGTCGACTTGCCCGAGCCGTTCGGCCCCATGATGGCGTGCGTCTCGCCGGCCGCGACGGTCAGCGTGACGCCGTCGAGGATCGGCTTCATCTGGCCGTCGGGCAGCTTGACCGACACCTTCAGGTCGCGGATGTCCAGCTTGCTCACTTGCTCACTCCATTCGATGCGCCGGATCCTGCGCTGGACCCGGCACCGGACTCTGCGCCGGACGCCTGGCCCTTCGGCGCGAGGGACACGAACACGAAACCGTCGCGTAGTTCGACGGGGTAGACCGGCACGGGTACGGTCGCCGGCAGCCCGGTCGGCTGCCCGGTGCGCAGATCGAAGCGCGAGCCGTGCAGCCAGCACTCCAGAGTGCAGCCCTCGACCTCGCCCTCGGACAGGGGCACCGCGGCGTGCGAGCACTCGTCGTAAATGGCGTAGAACTCGCCGTCGTCGCTGTGCACGATCGCGATGTCGAGACCGTCGATGTTCGCGCTGATCGACGAACCCATCGCGATCTCGTCGGCGGCACACACCTTCACAAACTCGCTCACGGCTACACACCCGCCCCGACGAGTCGTTCCTCGATCGCGCCGGACAGCCGCTCCCGCAGCGCCTCAACGGGGATCTTGCCGATCAGCTCGGCGAAGAACCCGCGCACCACGAGGCGGCGAGCCTGCTCCTCGGGGATGCCGCGAGCCATCAGATAGAACAGCTGCTCGTCGTCGAAGCGGCCGGTCGCGCTCGCGTGTCCGGCACCGACCACCTCGCCGGTTTCGATCTCGAGGTTCGGCACGGAGTCGGCGCGCGCGCCGTCGGACAGCACGAGGTTCCGGTTGATTTCGTACGTCTCGGTGCCGGTCGCCTCGGCCCGGATGAGCACATCGCCGACCCACACGGTGTGTGCGCCGTTGCCCTGCAGCGCGCCGCGGTAGCCGACATAGCTGCGACAGTCCGGCACGGCGTGGTCGACGAGCAGACGATGCTCGAAGTGCTCGCCGTCGTTGCCGTCGCGGGGTGCCGTCGCGAAGTAGAGGCCGTACAGCTCGGCGTCGCCGCCCCGATCGGCGTACTCCACCGAGGTGTACTGCCGGACCAGATCGCCGCCGAGCGTGACCTGGATGTGCGTGAGCTTGGCGTCGCGGCCGAGGCGGAACTTGACGTGCTGCGCCTGCACTGTGTCCGGCGCCCAGTCGGCGACCGTGACCAGCGTCAGGTTCGCGCTCGCGCCGACCGAGACCTCGACGTTGTCGGCAAGCGTCGCGCTGCCCGAATACTCGATCACAAGCGTGCCTTCGGCGACCTCGCCGACCTCGATGAACATGTGGCCGAAGTCGGGCTCGCCGGCCTTGGCGCCGACCACCCGGATCTCGGCCGGGCGATCCAGCAGTGCGCCGCGATCCATCCGTACCACGGTCGCGGTGGCGAACTTCCCGTACGCCAACGCGCTGATCCGGTCGAACGGTGTGAGCACCGAGCCGATCCGACCGTCGTCCCGACCGACCCACTCCACGGTCACGCCGGCCGGCAGGTCGTCGTGCTCGACCGAGGTGGCCGCGAACCCTGGCTGGCCTTCCCACGCGCCATCGGCCGTGGCGAGCCCGCCGAGCCGCTTGAGCGGAGTGAAGCGCCACTCCTCTTCGCGACCGGTCAAGGCCGGAAAGTCGGCGACGTCGAAGGACCGCAACGCGTGCGCACGGGTCTTGGCAGGCCCCGGCGCCGCCGGCGTCAGTGCTTCGGTGCTCATCCTGTTACCAGATCTCCCAGTCTCAACGCTCGGACTTCAGTTCTGTTCTGCTCGACGCACAAGCGCAGCCAAACCTGGTCTTGGCTCAGCCGAATCACGAGCCACCGAGGGCTTGCCCCGCGCCCCGGCCGCCCCAAGCGGAACCGCCGGGTGTTGCCCCGCGCCTCCGGGCGAGTCCGACGGCGCCCGCATGCTTTACGTCAACCCCGACGGCGAGCGGCCACCTATCGAGTTGGCGCGCTTGGCTAGCGGTCGGCCTCCGGCCGCCGCTAGCCAACCGCGCCCTCCATTTGCAGCTCGATCAGACGGTTCAGCTCGAGCGCATACTCCATCGGCAGTTCCTTCGCGATCGGCTCGATGAAGCCACGCACGATCATCGCCATCGCCTCGTCCTCGGTCAGGCCGCGGCTCATCAGGTAGAACAGCTGATCGTCGCTGATCTTCGAGACGGTCGCCTCGTGGCCCATCGCGACGTCGTCCTCGCGGATGTCCACATAGGGGTACGTGTCCGAACGCGAGACCGTGTCGACGAGCAGCGCGTCGCACTTGACCGTGGAGCGCGAGTGGTGCGAACCCTCGAGCACCTGCACAAGCCCTCGGTACGACGTCCGGCCGCCGCCGCGGGCGATCGACTTCGAGATGATCGTCGACGACGTGTGCGGCGCGGCGTGCACCATCTTCGCGCCGGCGTCCTGGTGCTGACCCTCACCGGCCATCGCGACCGACAGCACCTCGCCCTTGGCGTGCTCGCCCAGCATGTAGACCGACGGGTATTTCATCGTGACCTTCGATCCGATGTTGCCGTCGATCCACTCCATGGTGGCGCCCTCCTGGCACGTGGCGCGCTTCGTGACCAGGTTGTAGACGTTGTTCGACCAGTTCTGGATCGTGGTGTAGCGGCAGCGGCCGCCC
>Ga0126377_10002901_pt1 | contig 11995 bp, 8 predicted proteins | sample PanSoiMetPlot_22_FD_92647 | JGI IMG/M metagenome (GOLD analysis project Ga0126377, IMG submission 92647) | Tropical forest soil microbial communities from Panama - MetaG Plot_22 | ecosystem: Environmental > Terrestrial > Soil > Tropical forest > Bulk soil | place: Panama | collected 2016-02-17
CGGTGTCCTCGCCGATACTGCCCGACACGATGATGAAGGGGAGGTCGGCGCCCAGCTCCTGCATGACGGTGAGCGCGGCCCGCGCGTTGAAGTTCGGCAGCGTGTAGTCGGCGATGACCAGGTCCCACTCCTGGCGCCCGACCGCGGCGCGCATGTCCTCGTCGGTCTCGACCCGCTCGAACGAGGTGTCGAAGCCTCCCTTGCGCAGCTGGCGGACGATCAGGATGGCGTCATCCTCGACGTCCTCGACGATGAGCACGCGCAGCGGTTTCACGGCCTGCTCCAGTTTGCAGGGTAGGACGGCGCCGTGCTGGCAGGCAACCAGCAACCGCCCGGATCGCGGCCGCCCGCCGGCGCCGCATGTGGCGATCATCCAACGGGCTTCTCGGCCCCGCCGATTTCCTCCCGCCCGCGTGGCTTGACCCCGGCCGGGTTTCTTCCAACACTGGCCCCGCCGTGCCCCCCTCGCGCCCTCGCGCCCGGATCCGAGCCCTCGCCTCCGTCGCCGGGATCCTGGCCTGCGTGTGGGCATGCGCATGCGGCTCGCGCGACGACGAGCACGTGGCCGCGGCCGCATCGGCGCGCCGCGGCGGCGTGCGCCTGGTCGTGCTCGTCATCATCGATCAGCTGCCGAGCTGGTCGTTCGACGCGATCCTGCCCAGCCTGCACGGCGGGTTCGCGCGCCTGATCGAGCGCGGCGTCCACTTCCCGCGCGGCGAGATCCCGTTCTCCAACACCTTCACCGCCTCCGGCCACGCCGCGATCGGCACCGGCGCGCCGCCGTCGGTGACCGGCATCCTGGCCAACGACTGGCACCGCCAGAGCGGCGACCGCTCGCTCGGCGCCACCGTCGACCTCGAGGACATGAACATGGTCTCGAGCAGCCAGCTCCGGGTCGAGGGCGTGGCCGACGTGCTCGAGCGCGCGACCGCCGGCAAGAGCCACACCGTGTCGCTCTCGCTCAAGGACCGCTCGGCCATCCTGGCCACCGGCCGCCGGCCGGACCTCGCCATCTGGTACGACCCGGAGCGCGCGGTCATGACCACGAACAGCTTCTACGCGGCCGAGCCGCCGGCGTGGCTGCGCGACCTCGCCTCCGATCGCCCGCCGTCGCGCTTCTTCCGCGCCGAGTGGCGGCCCAACGACCGCAAGCTGCTGGTCCGCCTGTCCGGCAGCTCCGACGACCAGCCGGGCGAGCTCGGCAACGACGGCCTCGACGCCACCTTCCCCCACTCGCTGGCCCAGGTGCCGAAACCCAACGAGGCGATCGTCGACACGCCGTTCGGCACCGAGATCCTGTTCGACGCCGCCGACGCGGCGCTGCGCGGCGAGAACATGGGCACCGACGACGTGCCCGACCTGCTGTCCATCAGCGTCTCGTCGCTCGACTACGCGGGCCACGGCTGGGGCCAGGAGTCGTGGGAGCGGGTGGACCTGATGCTCCGCCTCGACGAGCGGCTCGGCGCCTTCCTCGATCACCTGGACGCCACCGTCGGCGCGAGCCGCTACGCGGTCGTCATGACCAGCGACCACGGCGCCACTCGCCTCATCGAGCGGCAACAGGCGGCGGGCGCCCCGGTGTTCCGCGTCCTCAAGCCGCAGATCCGCGCCGCCGCCGAGCGCGCCGCGAGGAAGGTGCTGGGCGCCGGCCCCTGGGTGCGCGGCGTGTCCGGCAACCTCGTCTTCGTGGTCCCGGCCTTCGCCGATCAACCGGCGGCGCAGCGGGCGACCGCGATCCGCGAGATGGTCGCGGGCATCGGCGCCATCGCCGGGATGGGCCTGGTGGCGGCCACGGCGGACATCGCCGGCGACTGCTCGCGCCACCGCGACCCCGCTCGCCGCATGGCCTGCCTCTCGCTGCCCGACGGGCCGCTGGGCCCCATCGTCACCTTGCCGTCGGAGGGCTCGGAGATCGCCGGCAGCGCGCCGTGGGGCGCGGCGCACGGCGGGCTCAGCGCCGACGAGCGCATCGTGCCGATCGCCATCGTCGCGCCCGGCCGCGCCCACGCGCGCGACGACGAGTCGGTCTCGCTCCTGCGCGTGGCGCCCACGGTGTCGGCGCTGCTCGGCATCGCGCCGCCGGCGGCCGCGCGCGAGCGCTCGCTCCTGGAGTAGGGCCGCGGGCCGCGCTGCAGCCCGACGCCGTATTCGTACGGCGAGTTCGTCGTCAGGCCACGAACGTACCGTCGGTTGGGCCTTCGGCCCGCCCTTCGCTAACGGCGGTGGCGCGTCTCGCGGCGCACCAGCCAGATGACGAAGGCGAGCATGAGCGCCATGATCACCACGCCCAGGCCCATCTGCCGCCAGTTGTAGGGCGCGCCGCGCGCCGGCACCTTGCTCGGGTCCTGCAGCGCGCGGCCGTCGCCCCAGCGCGCGCCCCCCCGGCCGGCCGCGCCCTGCTTGGCCGGCGGCTGCGCCGGCGCCCTGTCAGGCTGCGCCGCGGGCGCGCCGCCCTCCTGCGCGCCCTGCCCGGCGGCCTGCGCCATCGCCGCGGTGGCCGCGCCGCCGCTCACCGCGAGCAGCGCGCACAGCCCCAAGAGCCGCGCGGTCGACCTGGCCGCCCTCACTTGATCCCCCACTCGGGATACTTCTTGGTGCAGAACGGGCCGCTCTTGTCCGGGTTGAACGCGAGCGGCGACATCTGGGCGAGCTGGTATTCCATGTCGGTCAGGCGGCCGCGCTTGTACATGAGGTCGACGATGCGCTCCACCTTCTTCACCGTCCAGATGCTGAGCTTGTCCTGACAGAACTGCTTGTAGCGCCGCTTGGGCGCCGGGAGGATGGAGGAGAAGAAGGCCGCCTCGGTGGGGCCGAGCTCGAGCGGCGGCTTGCCGAAGTACTGCAGGGCGGCCGGCTTGATGCCGTAGAGCCCCGGCCCGTACTCGATGGCGTTGAGATAGATCTCCATGATGCGATCCTTCTCCAGCGCCCCCGACTCGAGGTACCAGGTGAGGAACAGCTCCTGCAGCTTGCGCGCGAGCGTCTTGTCCCGGTAGAGGAGGACGTTCTTCACCATCTGCATGGTGATCGACGACGCGCCGTAGCGGAAGTAGCCGGCCTCGAGGTTCTTGATGAGCGCGCTCTTGAACTCGCGCGTGATGAAGCCGTGGTGCGTGTAGAACGAGGAGTCCTCGGTGGTCATGATCGACTTGACCAGGAAGGGCGAGATCTCGGCCAGCGGCGCGTAGTTCGGGCTCTCCGGGCCGATGATGATCTTCTCCCAGGTGTCCGGCGCCACCTCGACCTCGTGCTCGAAGCTCCCCGCGAGGCGCTTGGCGTCCATCTCCTTGGGCGCTTTCTTCACCTTGCAGCCGCGGATGCCGACCGAGCCGTCCAGCCGCGTCGCCTGCAGATCGGCCCAGTCCACGTCGACCGACACATCGGTGGCGAACTTGCCGGTCAGCTCGAAGCCGATGAGGTGCGGCACCAGCTCGCCCGGGATCGACTCGAGCACGGCCTGGCACGGTACCTGTGGCACGACCAGGCGCGCGTCGAGCCGGCGAAACTTGCGGCGCGACCCGTCCGGGTCGACGCCGTCGGGCATCTGGAGCGAACCGGTCAGCGCGTAGTTGACCCCCCCGGTGGCCAGCTCCGCCCGGTTGAGCTTCATGACCTTGGCCCGGCGGTCGTACGACCCGTCCACGTTGCCGCGGAAGCTGATGTCGCGGACCGTCTGGTCCGACAGCATCGGGTGAAAGACGTTGAGGCCGCTGAGCTCGACCTGGCCCTGGTAGCGCAGGACGTCCTTCTCGAGGTCGAGGCGCAGCTCGGCGTTGACCGACGTGTCCTTGTAGTCCCGCACCATCGAGTTCTCGAGCACCGACGAGATGCGGTCGAACGTGAAGCGGTCGGCCTTGACCTGCAGGCTCCCGCTGTCGGCCCGCGGATCGAGCCAGCCGCTCGCCTGCCACAGCGTGCCGCGCGCCCCGCCGTAGCCGCCGGCCAGCTCGATGACCAGACGCCCCGGCTTGTCGCCCTGCGCCACCTTGCCGTTGACGCCGGTCAGCACCATGCCGGACCAGAGGTGGACCTCGCCGTCGCCGACGTGCACCGACGCCGTGCCGAGCGCGTCCTTGCTGTTGGCGGTGAGCACCACCTTCTGCACGCTGGCGTAGGGCCCCAGCGAGGTGAGCAGCGCGAGGTCGCCCATGTTCACCGACAGCCCGCCCTCGCGCTTCGCGGTCGCGTCCACTCCCTCGGCGACCAGGGTCAGCCCGTTGGTCAGGTCGCGGACCTGGATGGTCGCGCCGGCGACCTGCAGCTCCGAGGGCTTGACGCCGAGCCCGCCGGAGCCCGAGTCTCCCCCCGCGGACTCGGCCCCGTCCTTCTTTCCGCGCAGCCGGTCGACCAGATCGCCGAAGTTGTCGCTGTCGCGCGACCTGACCGCGGCGACGCGCAGGCCCTCGACCGCGACCCGCCCGATCTCGACGCTGCCGACCAGCGACGGCCAGAATGCGAACTCCGCCTCGACCCGGTCGATGCGCACCAGGGGCTCACCCCGGTCCTGCGGCCCCTTCACCACGATGTCCTGCAGGACGGCCAGGCCGCGGCGGACGTCCACGTCGCCCACCTCGACGGTGCGCCCCAGGCGGGTCTCGAGCCTGCCGATGACGCGCGAGCGGATCACCCACGCGCCGACCTGCCCGTAGAGGGCGAGGAAGAAGAGCAGTACGCAGAGGCCAAGCCCGAGTCCTGCTCCGCCGATGAGGAGCCACCGGCGCCGCATCCGGGGCCTTATAGCACGGCTGTCGCTGCGAGTTCGAACCGCCAAGAGTCGAAGAACGCCGCGAGCGGCTCGAGTCTTCTCAGGGCGCCTTGCAGGAGACGGCCACGATGTAGGTCGCCCCGCCCTCGATGGTGTCGCCGCCGATCAGAGAATAGTCGCCCGAATCGACATTGATGGTGCCGTCGACCTTGCGCTTGCCGTTCTTGTCGTCGAGCGTGAAGCCGAGGCGGAGCCGCGTCTTGTGGGTCTGGCCGCCGCTGGCGCCGCGGAACAGGAGCGTCAGCTTGCTGCCGGTCACCAGGCCGAGGTTGAGCGCCTTCATCTTCTCGACCGTCTTGTCGTGGCGCTTGAGCAGCTTGAAGGCCTTCCACGACGAGAACGGCGGCTTCTTGAGCTTGCGCGCGAGCGGCTTCAGGTCCGGGTCGACGCCGTCTCCCTCGTTGCTGGCCTTGATCTCCAAGATCTGGCAGTTCGCGGTGGTGGGCGGAGGCGGCGGATCGCCGCCGGCCTGCGCCATGACACCGCGGGAGCCGGACGCGAGCGCGATCGATACCGCGCAGGCGAGCAGCGCACAGCGAAACCCGGTCATATCGGGCCCTCCAGGTCCGTGTCGTCGTTCGAGATCCAGATGACGGCCGCCGCGCCGCTGTCGTCGTCCTCGTCCGGCTCGAGGGTCAGGATGGTCCCCGAGCCCTCGTAGACCTCGAGGCCCTCGACCTCGGGCGGCTGCGACACCAGCTTGCCCTTGATCACGTGGCTCGTGCCGTGCTCGCCCCGCCCGCCGTCGACCGCGTGCCAGCTGGGGCCGAGCGCCAGCATGATCGCGCACGCCACCCCCGCGCTGATGGCGCTGGTCAGCACGTGGCCGCGGTGATCCTCGAACCAGCGCCGCATCGCGGCCCACATCGCGGCCACCGGCCGGGCGCGGCGCACCGCGGCCGGCGCCCTGATGTGGGCCGGCGTCGGCTCGGAGATCCCGTTGGCGTGGATGCGCCGCTCGATGCGGCTCCACATGTCGGCGAAGGCCGGCACCTCGACCTCGGCGCGGTCGGTCTCCAGCTCGGCGTAGGTCCTGACCGCCTCCCCGACCTGGCGCAGGCTCTCCAGCTTCAGCCTCGCCTCCGCGTCCTCGGCCAGGTACGCGGCCACGCCCCTGGCCTCCTCGGGCGGCAGCTCACCGTCAGCGTAGAGCATCAGCTCCGCGTCGGTGTAGCGCTTCCTGGGTCCCGTGCCGCTCATGCCCCGAGATCCTTCTCGCCGCCCATGAGCTCGAGCAGCCGCTTCTGCATGTTGCGCCGGGCGTGAAACAGGCGCGACATGATCGTCCCCTTCGAGCAACCCATCGCCTGCGCCATCTCCTCGTAGGACAGGCCCTCGAGCTCTCGCATCACCAGCACCGCGCGGTGGTTGTCCGAAAGCTCGGCGAGCGCGGTCCCGATGTGCTCGCGCATCTCCTTGCGCACGAGCGACTTGCCGGGGTTCTCGTCGAGCACCCGCGGCAGCAGGGTCTCCTCGCCAATCGAATCCGATTCCGCATGCCCGACCGCCTCGTTGAACTCGACGTTTCGCCCGCGCTTGGTGCGGCGGATATGGTCGATGGCGAGGTTCATGACGATGCGATAGAGCCAGGTATAGAAGCTCGAGTTGCCCTCGAACTTGCCTATATGTCTGTGAGCCTTGATGAAAGCGTCTTGCACCACGTCGAGCGCGTCGTCGCGGCTGCGCACCACGCCCACGGCGAGGGAATAGGCGCGGCGGTGGTAGCGCTCGAAGAGAGCGCGAAAGGCTTCGTCGTCCCCCGTACGCGCTCTCTCGACCAGGTCGAGGTCGTCGATGTCGTCCGCCGCCTCATTCGACCGGATCGACGGGTTTTCGAGGCGCTTATTCACGTTAGGGTGCTGGAACATATAACACGCCGGCCGGCAACGGGGGCCGCCGCCGTCCTCGCCACCACCTGCTAGACTGGTGCCGCCGGCCCAGCCTCCGTCCTCACCTTGAGCTCGACTCCCGCGATCCGTGTGTTCCTCGCCGGCGTCCGCCTCCGCCTGCGCCGGCGGGCGCTCGCCCGCTCGGGTCTGTACTTCGCGAGCTCGGCCATTTTTCTGGCGGTTGCGGCGCCGCTCGCGGCGGTCGCGTCCGGTTCGGGACGCGGTGCGGCATGGGTCGCCGGGCTGCTCGCATCTCTTGCGCTCGCGCTGGCGTCGGCGGCCGGGCTCATCGCGCCTCGCCTGCGCTGGCGCAGCGATCGTGCGGTCGCGGCCTACATCGGGCGGCGCGAGCCGCGCGTGGCCTCCGATCTCCTGTCCGCGGTCGAGCTGGGCGCGGCCGGCGCCGCCCCGCGGCTCGCGCGCGGCGGCGCGTTCTCGCCCGCGCTGGTCGCGGCGCTGACCGAGAGCACCGCGATGCGGCTGGGCGGTCTGGCTGCCACCGACATCGTGCCGCGCCGCCCGCTGTGGCGACCGGTGCGCGCCGCCGGCGTGGCGGCCGCGTTCGCGCTGCTGGTGGCCGCGCTCGCGCCCGGCCGGCTCAGCCTGGGCTGGCACGCGCTCATCGATCGATCGATCGGGCCCGGCCGCTTCGGCGGCGCCGAGTCGTCGGCGGTGCCGCTGGTCGGCGATCTCGAGATCACCCTGCGCTACCCGAGCTACACCGGGCGCGATGCCGCGGTCCTGGCCAACGCCAGCGGCGACGTGCGCGTGGTGCCCGGCACGCGCGTCCGCCTGGAGACGATGGCGCTCGAGCCGGCCAGCGCTGCCTGGCTCGCCTTCGACGAGGAGGGCGAAAAGTTGCAGCCGCTGCAAGTGGCGCTCGGCCAGCTGAGCGGCGAGTTCGAGGTGCGCGCGCCGGTCAAGTACCGCTTCCTGCTGCGCGGGCCGGACGGCCAGCGCCGGGTCGAGAGCGCGGCTCGATCGATCGAGATCGAGCCGGACCGGGAGCCGCGCGTCGAGCTCCACGCGCCGGCCGAGGAGCTCGACGTCACCGGGCTCAAGCGCGTCGAGCTGGCCTACGTGGCCGAGGACGACTACGGCCTGACCCGCGCAGATCTGGTGTGGGACGGGCCGGACGGCAAGCCGCGCCGCGTGCAGATCGAGCTGCCGGGGGGCGACGCGGCCGCGCCGGGCGCGCCGCCGCCGCGCAGCGCGCAGAACAAGCTCTTCTGGGACCTGGCCGATGTGCCGCTCCAGCCCGGCGTGCGCGTCGCCTACCACATCGAGGTGTTCGACAACGACGAGGTGAGCGGGCACAAGGCCGGGCGCTCCAAGGTCTTCACCCTGCGCGTCCTGAGCCCGCGCGAGCGGCACGAGCGCCTCATCGAGCTGCAGCGCGAGCTGTTCGAGAACCTGACGCGCGCGCTCGGCGGGCGACTGGTGGTCGACCAGGCCGACGGCGCGGCTCACGAGCCCCTCCACCGCGACACCGCCGGCATCGTGGTGGAGCTCGGCACCGCGGTGGCGGCGCTCGGCAGCGACCGCATGGCCGAGAAGCAGCTGGTGCGGGTCCTGGGCGAGATGCGCGCGCGGCTCGACAAGCTGGTCCGGCGCGAGGCGCGCCTGCTCAAGCGCGCGGCCTCGCGCGGCAAGGCGAAGCTGCCGGGCGCGCTGGCCGCGCAGGTGGGCGGCTCGGATCGCGCCCAGGTGGCCGAGCTGGAGGACGACGTCCTGCTCATGGCCGACTGGGTCGACCGCCAGGACCTGGAGAACCTGCTCGCCATCAGCGACGAGATCAAGGCGCACCGCGAGCGGCTGGCCAAGCTGTTCGAGGAGTACAAGCGCAGCAAGTCGCCCGAGATCAAGGCGGAGATCGAGCGCGAGCTGCGCGCGCTGGAGCAGAAGCTGGCCGAGCTCGAGCGCCGCGGCGGGCGCATGCCGGCCGACGTGCTCGATCAGTTCGTCAACAGCGAGGCGATGCAGGCCAAGAAGTCCGAGGACTGCCTGGCCGAGGTGCGCCGGCTGTTCGCCTCCGGCGACGTCGAGGCGGCCGAGCGGCGCATGCGCCAGTGCGCGGCGGGGCTCGACGAGGCGGCGAGGTCGCTCGAGCACTCGCTCGACGATCTGCGCGGCGATCGCTTCTCCGAGCAGCAGAAGAAGTTCGACGAGCTGCGCAGCGAGATCACCGACCTGGCCGGTGATCAGCAGCAGCTTGCCGGCGAGGCGGGCGACATCCAGAAGCGCTACGCCGAGAAGGCCGGCGACCTCATGCGCGAGCAGATGGAGAAGAACCGCGACCAGCTGAACGAGCTGCTCGGCCGGCTTCGGCGGCGGGTCGCGCAGGTGCCCGACGCCGGGCTCGGCCAGTTCATCGACGAGGAGATGGGCGCGGTCAAGGCCCGGCTCGACGACATCCAGCGCCTGCTCGCCGGCGGCGACCTGGCGGAGGCGCTGGCCATGGCGCGCGAGGCCGAGGCCGGGCTCGAGACGGTGGAGTCGGAGCTCGACGCGGCGCTGGAGGAGGACGGGGCCGAGTTCCGCAAGCTGGGCGCGCGCGGGATGGACGCGGTCGAGCACGCGCTGCCGGTCGCGCGCAAGCTGGTCAGCGAGCTGGAGCGGGCCACGCCGCCGCCGTCGCGCGTCCTCGAGCGAGAGGACCTCGACCGGCTCGAGCGGCTGTCGCGGCGCCAGCAGGCCCTGCAGCAGCGCGCGCAGCGCCTCGCCCAGCGATCGCGCGACATCGCCGACGAGCTGCCGGGCGAGTCGGGCCAGCGCATGGCGGAGCGGCTGGGCGAGGCCGGCCAGCGCATGGATCGGGCGCAGCAGCGCATGCGGGCGCGCGATCCGTCGGGCGCGCGGCAGGAGGCGCGCGAGGCGGCCGAGAAGCTGGCCCAGGCCAAGGAGGAGGCCCAGGGCGCCGCGCGCCAGCAGCAGTCGCAGGGCCGCTCGGGCCTGCGCGACGAGCCGGTGCGCATCCCCGGCGCCGACGAGTACCGCGCGCCCGAGCGCTTCCGCGAGGACATCCTCGACGCGATGAAGAAGGGCCAGGCGCCGACGCCCTACCGGGACATGGTGAAGCGGTACTACGAGGAGCTCATCCGTTGAGGGCCGCCCGCTGTCTCCTCCTCTCGATCGCGTCGATCGCCGCGATCGCCGGCCCCCGCGCGGCCGACGCGCGGAACCTCGAGCAGGAGTCTCTCCGCGCGGCAAAGTTCCTCGGCAGCTGGCGGTTCGAGGAGGCGCGCGAGGTGATCGACAAGCTGGCCGCCGACGAGCCGACCGCGCCCGAGACGCGGTATCTGCGGGCCGAGCTGGCCTTCCTCGACGGAAACTACGGCCAGGCGGTCGAGCTGCTCGAGGGGCTGAAGCCGGCCGACGTGGGCGGCAACGTCGGCGAGCTGCGCGCGCTGGCCGCGTCGACCCGCGACGCCACCAAGGGCTTCTCCACCGCGCGCTCGTCGGGCGGCCACTTCGCCATCGCCTATCCGCCCGGCAAGGACGAGGCGATCGTCGAGCTGGCCGGCGAGGTGCTGGAGTCGGCCTACCGCGCGATGAACGAGGACTTCGGCTACCAGGCGCCGGGCGTGGTCCGCATCGAGCTCCTGTCGGCGCCCAGCGACCTCGCGCGGGTGTCGACGCTCACCGAGAAGGAGATCGAGACCACCGGGACCATCGCGCTCTGCAAGTACGGCAAGCTGATGGTGGTCACGCCCCGCGCGACCGTGTTCGGCTACCCGTGGATGGACACGATGGTGCACGAGTACGTGCACTACGTGGTCTCGCGACTCAGCCACGATCGCGTGCCGGTGTGGCTGCAGGAGGGCCTGGCCCGCTTCGAGCAGGTCAGGTGGCGCGGACCGGCGCTGCGGCCGCTGTCGCCGGTCGAGGAGCACCTCCTGGCCACCGCGCTCAAGGCCAACGACCTCATCTCGTTCGACGACATGCACCCGTCGATGGCCAAGCTGCCCAGCCAGAAGGCTGCAGCGCTCGCCTTCGCCGAGGTCGCCACCATGGTGGCGTACCTGCACCAGCAGCAGGGCTACGAGGGGCTGCGGCGGATCATCGCGGGGGTCAAGGCCGGTCGCAACGCGCGGCGGGCCGTGGCAGACGCCATGAACCAGAAGTGGGACGGCGTCGAGCGCGGCTGGAAGCAGTTCCTGCGGGCGGCCAAGCTGCGCACGAGCCCGGCGCTGGCCGGTCGGGCGCAGTCGCCGCGCATCCGCTTCAAGAAGGGCGAGGGGGAGACCGAGAACGTCGGCGCCGAGGAGGTGGCCAGCGGCAAGGCGCGCAAGTTCACGCGCCTGGGCGGCCTCCTGCGCGCGCGCGGCATGACCCAGGCGGCGGCGGTCGAGTACGAGAAGGCGCTCGCGCTGGTCGGGCCGAGCGATCCGTTCGTCGCCGGCAAGCTGAGCCGCACCTATCTAGAGCTCGAGAACTACGAGCGATCGATCGAGCTGGCCAGGCCGCTGCTCGAGATCGACGAGACCGACGCCACCCCGGCCACCACGCTCGGGCTGGCGTACCTGGCCACCAATCAGCCGGGCGACGCGGCCGGCGCGTTCGAGCTGGCCCTGCGGGTGAGCCCGTTCGATCCGGCGGTCCGCTGCGGGCTGGCCGATGCCTATGACAGGCTGGGGCGCAAGCCGCTGGCCGCGCGCGAGCGCAAGGCCTGCGCCCTGGTTCGCTAACCCCGCGACGGATCTGGGTTACAGTTGAGCGTTTCAAGACCGGGCATGGCGATGACTCCCTCCTCCAAAGCCGACACTGCCGCCGCCGGCGTCTACGACGACAGGGCGAGCACCCAGGTAGACCCGGGCACCGCCGCCGATCTGGAGGCGGTGCAGGAGATCGCGGCGGCGCGGCTCGAGATCGCGCGCGAGATCGAGAAGCGCATCGTCGGCCAGTCCGACGTCATCGATCACCTGCTGACCGCGCTGTTCGCGCGCGGCCACTGCCTGTTCGTGGGCGTGCCGGGCCTGGCCAAGACCCTCCTCATCTCGACCCTGTCGCAGACGCTCAACCTCAAGTTCCAGCGCATCCAGTTCACGCCCGACCTCATGCCGTCGGACATCACCGGGACCGAGGTGCTGGAGGAGGACCACTCGACCGGGAAGCGCTTCTTCCGCTTCCTGCGCGGGCCGATCTTCGCCAACCTGATCCTGGCCGACGAGATCAACCGGACCCCGCCCAAGACGCAGGCCGCCCTGCTCCAGTCGATGCAGGAGTACCGGGTGACCGCGGGCGGCCAGACCTACGAGCTGGGGCTGCCGTTCCTGGTGTTCGCCACCCAGAACCCGATCGAGCAGGAGGGGACCTATCCCCTGCCCGAGGCGCAGCTCGA
>Ga0126377_10002902_pt1 | contig 11991 bp, 11 predicted proteins | sample PanSoiMetPlot_22_FD_92647 | JGI IMG/M metagenome (GOLD analysis project Ga0126377, IMG submission 92647) | Tropical forest soil microbial communities from Panama - MetaG Plot_22 | ecosystem: Environmental > Terrestrial > Soil > Tropical forest > Bulk soil | place: Panama | collected 2016-02-17
AGGTAATTGGACGTGCAGGTTTCGACTTCGCCGGCTCTCGGCGTGCGGTTGTTCGGCGGGCGGCATTTGACGATGTTGGTGATGAAGAGGTCGTCGCGGTTGATACCCGTGCCTTCGAGGACATGGTCAAGGAAGCGGCCGGCGGCGCCGACGAAGGGGCGTCCGGTCTCGTCCTCCTCGCGGCCGGGCGCTTCGCCGATCAGCATGACCCGGGCCGACGTCTTGCCGTCGCCGGGCACGGCCAGCGTCCGCGATTGGCACAGCGGACATTTCGTACAGACGCGTATCTGCGCCGCCAGCGCTTCGAGTCTACCGGCCTTCGCCGCTTTCGCCACGGTCAGGTCCTCGCGGTTCTGGCGCGTGTGGTCCCCGTCGTCTCCGACTCCGGCGTGACGGGGATGTTTCGCTCGACGCGCAACTGGTTGCTCACGTCCGACACGCCCGAAACGCACTCCGCGATGTCTTCGGCGCGGCGTTTCGCATCGCGGCTGTCCACGCGCCCGGTTAGCGTGACCATGCTGTTGTTCACCGTCACCTCGACGTCGCTCGCGTCAACATACCAGTCGTCCGTCAAATGGTCGTTTACGTCCTCGCGGATGCGCTCGTCGGAACGCCGGTAACCGCGCGGGCCGCGCCCCGCATACATCCCCTTACGTATCTCGTCCGCCCGCCGCCTCCGCTCGGCATCCTCGTCCCCGAACCAAGACTTGATCTCGTCGCCTGCGCGCTCGAAGAAGCCTCGCTCCTCGCCGCGCCCGCGCCCGCCGCGGTAATAAGGCTCGCGATATTCGCGTTCATAGCCTCGCTGATAATAAGGCTCGCGCGCGCGTTCGCCGTATTCATAACGGTCGTAATCGTAAGCGCCGTAAGGCTCGCCGTAATACCTGCCGCGGGATCTGCGCCGGGACGATTCGCCGTAATAACCGCCGCGGCCCTGCCCGTAACGTTGCTGTTCGCCGCCCTGGCCACGGTAATACGGCTCTTCAATACCGCCGCCCTGGCCCCGGTAATACGACTCTTCATAGCCGCCGCCCTGGCCCCGGTAATACGGCTCGTCGTCATACTCCCGCTCACGACGGCCGCGCCTGTAGTCATAATCGTAGTCGTTTGCCATCTAGCCCTCCTTCAAAGGTTAAGATTATTGACAGAGTCTGTAACGTGATGAAAAAACGATCCCGCCTTATTCGCTTCTTCTTAGTCATCCTAGTCTTCTTCTTTCCATTAAGTCGGTACGTAATCGCACTCCGGGCTCCAATTTTGTCGCGCGTGGAATCTGACGTCGGACGCCTCACATGATTGACCTCTCCGGCCCTCCATCTCCGGCGCCCTTTGAATCTCTCTTTGAACCGGCGGTGATTACGCTAATCCGCCCATCACCTTCCAGATAGGCCTTTTTCACTTCTTCTACCCTTTCTATTCCATTCTCACGCAAATGCCCCATCAACTCAGCTTCCGTGATCATCTCCTGTCTCATGTTTCGCCTCTGTATGCGTCCGTCCTTGATGAGCGGCAACGGAGGCGGACGAAGCAGTCGCTGGACTCTTGGGAATCTGTATCCCATCCAGTCCAGAAAGTAGTTCCAGAACGCGATTGTGCCCACCAGGATCAATCCGTCCGTAATCGACTTGTAGTCGCTCGACATGGCGTTTTGCGCGGCGTCTGCAATGAGGACAACCAGGAGTAAGTCGGAGATGCCAATCGCTCCAGCCTCGCGCCTCAGCAGGCGGAGGATAAAGAAGAGGAAGAGGTAGACCACGGTCCCCCGCAAGAATATCTCCCCCACGCCTACGGAAGGGAAGAAGACTGATCTCCAATCTATTATCGTTATACTACCGAACATCTCTCATTACGACTACTTCAGCCTTGTTCGAAAGCTTCATGATTTTTCATTCCAAGAAATCGCAAGTCAGGCGCCATACCGACAGTACGCCGCGCGCGTAATCGAGCGGCCGCGAGCCTGTGCGCCAGTCGCTTACGCGCGCGGCGCTGCGTGCGCCGACGTACCGAGGCGCGGCGCAGCGCCCTTCTTCAACTGGCCGCTCATCGAACGCAAATAAGAGACGGGCCGCGGGCGCCTCTATGAAAAGCGTTCAGGCCGTATACAAACAGCGTGCGATCTCCGTTCGCAAAATTCTTGAAAGAGACAGTAACGCACCCACTCTGGAAGACGGCGGCGTCGGGCGATTGAATGTTCACATCGGCGAAGAATCGTTCATGGCATTTCTTTTGCAATCCAATCGGCGTCAATCTCCCTCACGTCATCTCCCCGCAGGACGTCAAGAAAGGAGAGTTGAATCATGCCGAGAGGCGAAAAGACGAGATACACGAGAAAGCAGGAGCGCCAGGCCGAGGATATAGAGAAGGGCTATAAAGAGCGTGGCGTAGGAGACAGGGAAGCCGAGCGCCGCGCCTGGGCGACGGTCAATAAAATGTCCGGCGGCGGTAAGAAGAGCGGGTCGGGAAGAGGCAAGCCGACTAAGAAGGCTCCGGCGAAGAAGGGCGGTCGCAAGGGAGGCGCGGCGTCGGCAGGCCGTTCCGCGGCAGCCCGATCAGCTTCAGCCAAAAAAGCCGCCAGGACGCGCGCGCGCCGAGCCGGACGATAGTCTGATCAACGCCGGGTACCGAGAACAATCTTAGATTGCAAATGCGCGCGGCACGGCCTTTGCAGCCTACATATCAAGGCGCGAAAGAATGCAAAAAGCTTCTTTCGCGCCTTGATTGCTAAAGCTGAGAAGGCTTTATTCGAAGGAGGAGAAAACAATGCTGTGGACGATCATCGCAATACTCGTCGTGCTCTGGCTGCTGGGATTGATCGGTGGCGTGGGCGGCAACTTGATCCATCTGCTGCTGATCATCGCCCTGGTCGTGCTTATCTTCCAACTGATCAGTGGTCGAAGGGTCGCGGTCTGATTGGGGCGGCGCCGCGCTCGTCAGCGCTTATAGCAAACGAAGAACGTCTCGCCGTGGTAGTCGGGGCGCTTTCTCGTCAGCCGGCGCCGCTTCAACTTGTTCCGCCGGCTGGACCGCCACAGGATTGCCGATCATCCATTGGTCCATGCGGACTAGAGTGTTTACGGCGGCTATGATGACCGCCTCTTCGAGGTCTGGCCTCGAAGCGTAGGCCCGAAGTTGTTGCGCGAAATCGTGCCACATCGCCACGACTCGATCTCCATAACTGTTGAAGAACGAGCCGCCGTCCTCCCGGGTGACGCCCAGCGTGCGACTCAGATGTTTCAGGACGATTCCCCAGCCCAGCGTCGCGGATTCGAAGACGTAAAGGCAGCCGAACGCCTGCGCCAGGGTGTCGAGCCCGGGCAACGTCTTGCAGCGGGGCAGTAAAAGTGTGTCCGCGATGCCCAACGAATGCAGATCCCGCAACAGCAGCGGCGTCTTCTTTCTAGACGTAAAATCGAAGTTAATCGCGGTCCAGTTGAATGTAGCTTCGAGAACTTCTTCCGCCGGTTCGTAAAAGCCCAGGAATTTTCCGAGCAACCGGCGGTAATCGTCCATGGTGTGGACGCCGTGAAAAAGGTCGAGCCTCTTTTCCAGACGCTCGTGATGTAAGAGTGTTTTCTGTTTCAACCTGGTCAGGATCATAAAGGCTCCCTCGCAGTCATCGAAAACGGGCTCAGCAAGCTTTATGCCAATGACCTGAGGCGCCTGTCTTCCCGCTCTTCGATCTCTTCACAGGCCCCTTGGCGGCCGGTAGACATGGACTCCTCATCTCTAGGTTTCCAACGCTGGAAGCAAAAGCTGGTTCGATTGTTCGTTCATTTCTGTCTCCTGCGGAAAATCAGTTCGTAGTCCCGCCTTTAGGTGGAAGCGTCGAATGCAGGCACATTCCGTGACGCCAAACGCTTGCGGCCTAAAGGCGGGACTACGAACTGCGTTTTTCATTCTTTCAGGGCGGCAGGGCGATACTGTCTTCAAACCTGCCGAACCGCACGCCCGTCGGGGTCACGCATAAGCTAATGCGGCGCTGTAGCTTATAACCACATGACACGTGTCAGTACGCCGCACTAAACGCGGCGTGCTACCACAAAAACATCAAGGATTCCCCAAAAAATGAGCTGTAAATTCAACCCATAAACGGAATTTCACTTGCATGTATGCGAATGTTTCACTACAGTTCAGCCGAGGCTAAGTGTGCGCATTGATGGCAAACACCACGCTTCCGTTCAGAACACTTTTCGGCTGTATATTTCGATCGGCGCCTCCCCCACAGGTTCGCTATCGCTATCCCGATTACTCCCTGTCTATTTAGATAAAAAGCTAAGCGCCAGCCTTGGTGGCCGGCGTGTATTACCGTTCATGTTTTCTGCCCCCCTACGGTCAGGCGTTACCTCACGGAAAGGAATGGTTGATGAATCACTCGATTGCGAGGATAGAGGTTGGCGAGATGTGGTTGCGCCACCTGCTGGAAAGACTGCCCGCGGGGGCCTACACCTGCGACGCAGAAGGGTTGATTACGTATTTTAACCAGCGTGCGGTCGAAGTATGGGGGCGCACGCCAAAACTGAATGAGTCTGAGGAGCGATTCTGCGGCTCGTTCAGGCTTTACTCGATTGACGGAACGCCGATGCGCCACGATCAATGCTGGATGGCGCTGGCGATTGAGAAAGACGAGGAATACCACGGGCGTGAGGTCGTAATCGAGCGCCCGGACGGCTCCAGGCTGACCGGCCTGGCCCATGCCAGCCCGATCCACGACGAGGCGGGGAAACTTCTCGGCGCGGTAAATGTGGTGCTGAACATCACCGAGCAGAAGCAGGCCGAGCAGGCGTTGATGGAGAGCGAGCGTCGCTTCCGTGAGATGATTGACGCGCTGCCAGTGGCGATCTACACGACTGACGCCCAAGGCCGTCTCACGCACTTCAACCCGGCCGCAGTCGAATTCTCGGGACATACGCCTGAACTGGGGACCGACAGATGGTGCGTAAGCTGGAAGCTCTATTATCCCGACGGCTCGCAGATGCCGCACGACGAATGTCCGATGGCCGTCGCGCTCAAGGAGGGCCGCGTCGTCCGCGGGGCTGAAGCCATTGCCGAACGGCCCGACGGCAAGCGCGTCTGGGTCCAGGCTTATCCGACGCTGCTGCGCGATGACGAAGGCAGGGTTGTCGGCGGCATCAACATGCTGATGGACATTACCGAGCGCAAAAAAAACGAGGAGGCCTTGCTCCGCAGTCACTCGGAGTTTAGCTCGCACGCCGAGGAGTTGGCCCGGTTCAATCGCGCCGCCGTCGGCCGCGAGATTCGCATGATTGAGTTGAAGAAAGAAGTCAACGAACTCTGCCTCCGGCTGGGCGAGGCCGCTCGGTATCCGCTCGAATTCGAGCGGGACAAAGAGGGAAAGGAGGCCTATGTCTAAAAAACACCCGTCCGGCGCCGTGAAAAAAACATCCTCTTCCGCGAAGGCGAATTTTCGGAATTGCGGGACCGAGATGGATGCGTCCACCAAGGCCGATCTGAGCCGGCGGCTGGCAGAGCTTGAGAAGGCCAACGTTGAAATTCGCGATTCCCGTCGCGCCGCGCTCAACCTGATGGAAGACGCGATCCAGGCGAAAGACGCGCTGCGCGAGAGCGAGAAGCGCTTCCGCCATATGGCTGACAACGCGCCTGTCGTGATCTGGCTCACAGAGCCGGATGGCGCCTGTAATTACATAAGCAGGAGTTGGTACGAATTCACGGGGCAGACGCCCGAAGCCGGACTCGGCTTCGGCTGGTTGGATGCGACGCACCCCGACGACCGGCAGTATGTGTACGACGCCTTCATGGCCGCTAACGAGAGGCGCGAAGGCTTCAGGCTCGAGTACCGTTTGCGGCGGCAGGACGGCGAATGCCTGTGGGTGATAGACTCCGCCACTCCGCGTTTCAGCCATGAAGGCGAATTCCTCGGCTTCATCGGCTCGGCCGTTGACATTACGTGCCGAAAGCTGGCCGAAACAGCGTCGGCCCAACTGGCGGCCATCGTCGAATCGTCGAGCGATGCGATCATCAGTAAGGACTTGAACGGGATCATTACGAGCTGGAACAAGGGGGCGCAAAAGCTGTTCGGCTACGCCGCGGATGAAGTCATCAGGAAGCCGGTGACCATCCTCTTTCCCGACGATCGACTGGACGAAGAGACGCGAATCCTCGAATGCCTGAGGCGCGGCGAGCGGATTGAACACTACGACACCGTGCGCCGGAGCAAAGACGGCCGCGAGATCGACATTTCGCTGGCGGTCTCGCCCATACGAGACAGGGCCGGAAAAGTCATCGGCGCGTCGACAATCGCCCGCGACATCAGCGAACGCAAACGCGCCGAGATCGAAAGGGAAGAATTACTGCTCAAGGAGTCGGCGGCCCGCGCCGAGGCCGAAGCCGCGAACGAAAGCAAGGATGAATTCCTCGCCATAGTCTCACACGAGTTGCGGGCGCCTTTGAACTCGATCCTCGGCTACAACCGCATGCTGCGCGAGCAGTCGTTCGACGAGGCGCGATTGGAACGTTGTTGCGACATCATCGAACGCAACGCCAGGACGCAACTGCAACTGATCGAAGACCTGCTCGACACCGCGCGCATAGCCAGCGGCAAGCTGCGGTTGGACCTGCGCCGGTTCGACATCAGCCCCGTGATCGCAGCCGCGCTCGACATAGTGCGCCCGGCGGCCGAGGCCAAAGGAGTCAAATTGTGGATTGCGGATCATTTGATTGCGGATTGCGGATTGCGGACTGCGGATTCGCAGCTTTCAAACGGCCGAATAAAAACAATGGCGCCGATCAAGAGTGAAAATCCAGACCGTACGGCGCCCGGTATAAATCAATCCGCAATCCGCAATCCGCAACCCGCGATCGTAATGGGCGACGCGGCGCGGTTGCAGCAGATCGTCTGGAACCTGCTCTCGAACGCGATCAAGTTCACTCCCGCCGGAGGGAGCGTCGAACTGCGTGCCGAACGCGTCGGCGAACGCATCCGGATCGTCATCAGCGACACGGGCAAAGGCATTCAGCCGGAATTCCTGCCTCATGTCTTCGACCGCTTCCGCCAGGTCGATTCGTCCGGTTCGCAGCGGAGCGGCGGCCTGGGGCTGGGGCTGGCGCTGGTGAAGCACCTGGCCGAGCTTCACGGCGGGAAGGTCGAGGCGGCGAGCGAAGGCGTGGGCCGCGGCGCGGCGTTCACCGTCACGCTGCCGCTCGCCGAGCAAAGCGAATTGCGCGTCTCGGAACCTCCGGCGTTGTCCGTGCCGGCCGTCGGCGCCGACGGCGAAACGCGGACTAACGGCGGAATCATAATGCCAGACGGGGCGCCGATTGCTGGCGTGCGCGTACTGGTGGTGGACGATCAAGAGGAGGCGCGCGCCATGCTCGCCGATTTTCTGGGACAGTGTGGCGCCGTCGTCACTACGGCCTCTTCGGGGGCGGAAGCCCTGACGGCTCTCTCAAACACGTGGGACGGCGCGCGCCCGGACGTCCTGTTGTGCGACATCGTGATGCCGGAGGAAGACGGCTATGCGGCGCTGCGCCATGTGCGCGCGCTCGAAGAGGCGCTCTGCGTCGCGGCGTCAGAGCGTATACCGGCGATCGCGCTGACGTCGCTCAACGGTAATGAGGTAAGGTTGCGCGCGCTTTGCGCGGGGTTCCGTTTCCACGTCGCCAAGCCCGTTGACCCGGTCGAGTTGACCTACGTGATCGCCAACGTTACGGGGACGTTACGGCGGGAAGCGAAGCTCTAGCAAGCTTGGCGTAGCGCCGCGGTCGTAGGGGCGGGGAATACACCCCCCTACGACCGCGGCGCTGCGCCGGTGTCCCACAGGCGGAATCCGCCCCGGAACGCGGTCAGGTTATGGCTCTGGCGGACTCCAGGCGGCAGTTCCTTGAGTTTCTTTGCGTTCCCTCCGCCAATCACGACGCTGTCAGCCAGAAACACCTTCATGAGCGCGGGCGCCACATCCATCACGACGCGCCGCCACGCGACTTTCCCTAACTGTTTCAGTCCCTGACGCCCCAACGCTTCCTCAAGCGTCGCCCAGCGCTTGTAAGGAAGCTGGCCAAGCTCCAAAGTAAGGATGATCTCCTCCGTGATCAGCGCAGAGCCGACCCCGGTGCCCAGACCGAGGAAGAGCATACGGCCTCCTTCGTAACTTCCCAGCGCCTGCATCGCCGCGTCGTTCATAATTCGTACTGGGAGGCCGAAGGCGGAGAAGAAATCGAAACCGACCCAGCCGGGGCCTAGATTGCCAGGCTCCGAACTCGGCCCATGATCCCCGACCAATCCCGGATAACCGATCGAGATGGCGTCATAGTCCCATCCTTCGGCAAGCTCTTGAGCTATTTCCACCATTTTCGCTGGCGTCAATTTTTTTCCGGACCGGCGCTTTCGCGGCTCTGTCTGTCCGCTCACCAGGACTTTGACGTTCGATCCGCCTATGTCGACAGTTAAGACCTGGGCAAAGGATTTTGTCGGGGAAGGTCGCTTATCCTCGATCGGGAACGTGGCAATGGTAGATGATGACGCCATAGTTGATTCATTCGCTAAGGCGCCAGCGCGCCTCATCAATGATCACGGACGGCCACCGCCGGCCGTAATCGCCTCTAGCGCCCCCGGCGCTGAGGAAGGCCGTCTGCAGTCGGCGCGACCAGCTTCGACAACCGCTTCTTCGGGCTGAACGACGAATACAACGTCTGCGTCCACGACCGCGAGTTCGCCGCGAAATCGGAGAAACTTTTTGCGGGCGATCTGACGGCCTGCGGCCGCGTCACTCTCGAGGAGTGGCGCGGCCGCTGAATGATGACAAAGCTGCGCGGGATGATCGCGTCTCTGCCGCGCTATCAAGCGTGAGGTTTGAGCACGACCTTGACGCAGTTATTCTGTTTGTTCAGGAACATGTCATACCCTTTGGGCGCCTCACCGAGCCGCAGGCGGTGTGTGACGACGAAGCTGGGATCGATCTCCCCGTTCTGAATCCTTTCGAGCAGCGGGCGGAAGTAGCGTTGTACATGCGTCTGCCCGGTCTTGATCGTGAGCGCCTTGTTCATGATAGCGCCGACGGGAATCTTGTCGTCGAACCCGCCGTAGACGCCGGGGATCGAGACCACGCCGCCGTTGCGGCAGGCCAGGATCGCCTCGCGCAAGACCAGTGGCCGCTCCGACTCCAACATCGCCGCCTGCTTCGCGCGGTCGTATAGGTGCGTGAGTCCGGGCTTGTGCGCCTCCAGGCCGACGGCGTCTATGCAAGAGTCCGGCCCACGGCCGCCTGTCATCTCAGCCAGCGCGTCGTAAACGTCGACCTCTTCGTAATTGATCGTTTCGGCGCCGCCCGCCTTCGCCATGCGCAACCGCTCGGGGAAGCGGTCGATGGCGATGACGCGCTCGGCCCCGAGCAGGAAGGCGCTGCGGATGGCGAATTGGCCCACGGGGCCGCAACCCCACACGGCCACGGTGTCGCCCTGCTTGATGTCGCAATTCTCCGCCGCCATATACCCTGTCGGAAAGATGTCGGAAAGGAACAGGACCTGTTCGTCCGTCAGACCGTTCTCGATCTTGAACGCGCCAACGTCGGCGAACGGCACGCGCGCGTATTCGGCCTGCCCGCCGGCGAAGCCGCCGGTCATATGTGAGTAGCCGTAAATGCCCGCCGGCGAGTGGCCGAACAGCTTCTCGGCCATCCGGGCGTTCGGGTTCGAGTTCTCGCAGAGCGAAAACATCTCTTTCTCGCAGAAGAAGCAGGCGCCGCATGAAATCGGAAAGGCGACCACTACGCGGTCACCGACCTTCAACTTCTTGACCTCAGGCCCGACCTCGACGACCTCCCCCATGAACTCGTGCCCAAGGATGTCGCCCTTCTCCATAGTCGGAATGAAGCCGTTGTATAGGTGCAGGTCAGAGCCGCAGATCGCCGTCGAAGTGATCTTCACAATCGCGTCGCGCTTGTTGATGATCTTCGGGTCGGGCACGTCCACTACCTGCACGTTTTGTTTACCGTACCAACAATTAGCCTTCATCGCATTCCTCCTCCAAAAAGTCGAGGATCGAGGATCGTTTCACGCGCAATAATGCGACCCTCGATCTTCAATCCTCGATCTTCAATCCTCTCGGTCGTACCGCCACGACGTGCTGCTGGCGCGCCCGGCGGGCTGCCCTTCGGTCGTGATGATCTCGCCGACTTCCATAAGCCGCTTGAAGCGGCGCAAGTCGTCCTTGACCTTCCATTCAGGGCCTGCGCCGAGGAGCTTGGCCACAGCAGCGCCGGCCCTGCCGGCCGGCGGGCTGTATTGCATATCCACCTTTACTATTGTGCCGCGCCCACCCGGCGCGCGTTCGAACCGCACAGATCCGACACTGTCCACGTCCGAGCCTTCGAGCGAACGCCAGGCGATCAATTCATTCGGGCGGTCTTCGGTAATCTCGGCGTCCCATTCAACCGTCCTCCCGGCTGGCGCTTTCGCCACCCAATGCGAGCGCCTGTCTCCTGTCGCCCGGACCGATTCAAGATGCTTCATAAAACGCGGCAGATTCTGGAAGTCGCGCCAGTAGCGGTAGATTTCTTCCGGCGAACGATTGATCGTCACTGACTGCGCAATGCGAATCACTCCGGCGCCCCTCGCGCCGTTGAGCCGGCTGAGTCGCCGAGAGAAGATCGCGTCGAGAGCCGTCACTCCGGCCACCGCGGCGGTCGCTATCGCCAATTTGTTCCGTTTCGGCCTCCTCTTTCTGAAGGCCGCGCCCAGAGCCGTCGCTCCGGCCACCGCGGCGGTCGTCATCGCCAGTTTGTTCCGGCGCGGCCTCCTCTGTCTGAAGGCCGCGCCCAGCAGCGCCAGGTTAAGAGCGTCGCCGCCGACTCGCGACCACATCCAATTCGAGTTGGGCCGCCGCCCGGAGAGGATGCCAACGCCGCTTGTGAGCTCGCGCGCCCCCAATATCCTAAATAAGACGTTATGATCGCCGCGAAGGCCGATCAGTTTCGCCAATCTTCTCGGCGCTACGATCCCCGCCAACCCGAGTCCGAGGCTGAACCAACCCATGCCCCGCGCGATTTTCTCTTCGTTCACTCTTCTCATTCCGTTCTGCCGCCCGTCTCCGGACCAATCTAGTTCGGACTGCGTGTCTCGCGATATTTGTCTCTTCGCCATTTTTCCCCTCTCAAAAATTTATTCCCAGGGCTTCGGATCGTCATTGTTGATCAAAGCCCAAACATCATTCACGGTCGAGTTTCGGGAAGACCTCTTTTTCGAAAAATCGGAAGAAACCTTCCTGATCCGGCTCGACCTGATGTAACCAGACGTGATCGAAGCCGGCCTCGACGTACTCATTGATCTTGGCAAGGTATCGGTCCGGGTCGGGACCGCAGACGATCTTCTTTGCCACGTCTTCTTCTCTCACCATCTTTGCCTGCCATAGCAGGCGGATCACGATGAATGCGAATGGTCGGACAGGCGCCGGCCGTGCCGATCGTTATCCGCCCGGTAGCTTGTGAGAGGCCGCCGAGGACGGACCAGACGAACGAACTTTGCCCTTGCCGGTCTATCCAGGGGTGGTAATGATCCGAAATCATGGCGAAATCGAATCCGACCTCTTCAGCGCGCCGCGCGCAGTCGATCAGCTCCTGCGGCGATTGCTCCTCGCCGCACAGTTTGTAACCGATTACAGGCATTGCTGATTACTCAACGGCGCGCCGCGCGCCTCGGCTCGGAGACCGCGCAGACCACGTCGGCTATGGCGCGGCGTTCGCCTCGCCCCGGGTGGTATCCCGCGTGCCGCGCCAGGTCACCCTGACTGACGATGCCTACCACGTGCCCCCAGTCGTTGATAATGGGCAGCCGCCGAATCCGATGGCGCGACATCTGGCGCATGCATTCCCTGACGGGATCCTCGGCTTGGCATGCGAAAGCCCCGTCGGTCATACAGTCGAACACAACGGTGTTATGGGTGTCCGCCTCATTGGCCACGAGGCGCATCGAGATGTCACGGTCCGTTATCATACCTATGAGGCGATCTTCCTGGTCGAC
>Ga0126377_10002903_pt1 | contig 11990 bp, 14 predicted proteins | sample PanSoiMetPlot_22_FD_92647 | JGI IMG/M metagenome (GOLD analysis project Ga0126377, IMG submission 92647) | Tropical forest soil microbial communities from Panama - MetaG Plot_22 | ecosystem: Environmental > Terrestrial > Soil > Tropical forest > Bulk soil | place: Panama | collected 2016-02-17
GAGCCCAGGTGGCGGAATTGGTAGACGCACTAGTTTCAGGTACTAGCGGTGAAAGCCGTGGAGGTTCGAGTCCTCTCCTGGGCACCAACGTTCCGAGCCGAAGAGCCCAATGACCATTCGTCTACACCGCGGCGACCTTCCCAACCTCTCCGGCTACAAGGGGTCGGTGGCCGTCGATACAGAGGCCATGGGCCTCGATCCGAATCGCGATCGACTGTGCGTCGTTCAGTTGTCGCCGGGTGACGGCTCTGCCGACGTGGTCCAGATCGGCGCTGGTCAACACAAAGCGCCTAACATCGAAAAGCTTCTGGCCGACAAATCAATTCTCAAGATCTTTCATTTTGCGCGTTTCGACATGGGCATTCTTGCAAAGACTTTCGGAGTGATGGCCGAACCAGTCTATTGCACGAAGATCGCCTCGCGGCTTGCCCGCACCTACACGGACAAGCATGGGCTCAAGGACCTCGCGCGCGAGGTCCTCGGAGTCGATGTATCCAAACAGCAGCAGCTATCCGATTGGGGCGCCGAAGAGCTTAGCGACGCGCAAGTAGCGTATGCCGCGACCGACGTCCTGCATCTGCACGCCCTGAAGGAGAAGCTCGACGTCATGCTTGCGCGTGAAAGCCGTACCGATCTGGCGTCGGCTTGTTTCCGCTTCCTGCCTGATCGAGCCCGGCTCGACCTCGCCGGCTGGGCGGCCGAGGATATTTTTTCTCATTCGTCATAAGTTGTTGTATTCTGGTGCTAATTGGCTAATGCCAGCGCGGCTGGTTGCCGTGTCGGGGCCATATTCGGGCGACATGCTACCACTTGGGGCGCACATGATCTCCAAGATTGCTTTCGGGTGCAGACGGATGCCGGACGAGGCATGAACCGTGTAATTGCAGCTCAGTCAGATTCTGACGCGACGCGCGCTTATTGGACCATGAGCCGCGGCAATACCGAGCGCGCTTTTCTGGCTGCGCGTCGCCATAGCCGTTTGGTGCGCATCCTGCGGATCGCAGTGCCCGCCGCAATGTCGTTCGCGTTGGTTGCGGTCATTCTGGTAACCTATCTCAATCCGCTGCGCATGCTCGCCAAGCTCCCGATCAACATCGACAATCTGGTCGTGTCGGGGACAAAAGTGACAATGGAGCAGCCGCGCCTGTCGGGATTCACGCGCGACGCACGGGCGTACGAGCTGACGGCCGATACTGCAGCGCAAGACATGACGAAGCCCGACATCGTCGAATTGCGCAACATCCGCGCCAAGGTCGAAATGCAAGACAAAAGCACGATGGAGCTCAACGCTGCTACTGGCCTCTATGATGCGAAGGCGGAAACGCTCAGGCTCAATCAGGACATCGTTCTCAATTCTTCAACCGGATATCAAGGGCGTTTGAGCGAGGCACTGGTCGACATACGAAAAGGCAACGTGGTCTCCGAACATCCAGTCGAGGTGAGATTGCTTCAAGGTACGCTCAACGCCAACCGGCTGGACATTGTTGATTCCGGCGAAGTCATTCGTTTCCATGGTGGTGTCGTCATGGACATGACGTTGAATCAGCCGGAACAGCCGAAAACGGGCGAACGACGATGATGCGAAAGCCCGGGTTCATAGTTGCGCTCGCAGTCGGACTTATGTCGAGCGATTTGGCTGTGCACGCGCAGACGCAGACGGCCTCGCAAGGACCGCCCAATGCCTTGCAGGGCTTCTCGCAAAATCGCGACCAGCCTGTGCATATCGAAGCAGCGGCGCTGGAAGTCCGTGACAAGCAGAAACAAGCAACTTTTAGCGGCGATGTACGGGTGAAGCAGGGCGACACCGGCCTGCGCTGCAAGTCGCTGGTGGTGTTCTACGAAGGCGGCGAGCAAACAGACTCGGGCAAGACTCTTCAGGCCGCGAACCCGGGACCGGGCGGCGAACAGCGTATCAAGCGTCTTGAGGCACGTGGCAGCGTCGTGGTTACCCAAAAAGACCAGACCGCGACGGGTGAACTTGGCGTTTTTGATATGAAAACCAATACCGTGACGCTGACTGGCAATCCGGTGGTTATGACTCAAGGCCAAAACGTTTTGCGAGGCGGAAAACTTGTGGTCGATCTGACGAGCGGCGTATCGCGGATCGAAGCAGGAAAGAGCGGACAAGGCGTGCAGATGCTTGTTCAGCCCGGCGCGTCCATGCCCGATTCGAAAGGCGGAAGCGCTGACGGGCAGCCCCCACGTCCGATTCCCGTGCGACCGTTCAATTGAATATTCGCATGGATGCGGTCATTCAGGTTCAGCGACAGGAATCAGGTAAGGTCGCAGGCGCGCTGCTTACAAGGCAGCATATAGAGCTGTTCCGGCGCGAGGTTGCCCAGTGAATTTCTTCTCACTGTTCAGGCGCAAATCTTCGCCTGCTCGCCGGCCGATGAGTCCGGTTGAAGCGCGGGCGCGTAAGGCTGCGATCGCCAATGCACAGGCGGAAGTCGCACATCAACAATACCGAAGCCCGCCAAGTGCACCGCAAAGTCGCCCGCGCCAAGACGGCGATAACCGGCAACCTGCGCGCCACGCCTATCTCGCGGCGCATGGGGTAGAAAAAAGCTTCGGGGGGCGCATGGTTGTCAAAGGTGTCACTCTTTACGTTAGGCGCGGCGAAGCGGTGGGTCTGCTGGGGCCTAATGGTGCCGGCAAAACGACCGTGTTCTATATGATCACCGGCCTCATCAACGCTGATCGAGGCCGCATCGAGCTTGATGGTTTCGACGTCACCGCTCTCCCGATGTATCAGCGTGCTCGCCTCGGCATTGGCTATTTGCCACAGGAGGCCTCAATTTTTCGCGGTCTCAATGTGGAGGACAATATTCGCTCTGTCCTCGAGGTCGTCGAGCCGGATCGACGACGACGCGAGGCTGATCTCGACGCATTGCTTGAGGAGTTCAATATCGCGCGCTTGCGTAAGACCCCAACAATTGCATTGTCAGGCGGCGAACGGCGGCGTGTCGAGATTGCGCGCGCGCTCGCGACTCGACCTAGCTATATGCTCCTTGACGAGCCCTTTGCCGGTATTGATCCGATTGCCGTTGGCGACATTCAGGCGTTGGTGCGCCACCTAACGAATCGCGGGATCGGAGTCCTGATAACCGACCACAACGTGCGGGAAACGCTGGGACTTACTGATCGCGCCTACATCATCTATTCCGGAGAGGTGCTGATGGAAGGCCGCGCCGATGATATTGTGAGTAATCCTGACGTACGGCGCCTTTATCTCGGCGAGGAGTTTCGGCTTTAGCCGCCGGCGCACAAAGTTAATGCGCACAAGAACTGTGCAGCGGTTGCCTGCTAAATCACGTACCGCGACTCACAGGTAGCTGGTATACAACAAGCAAGAATCGGACCAGTTTTTCTGCCGGGATACCTAAATGGCTTTGTCGCAAAGGCTGGAAGTACGCCAGTCGCAAGCGCTCGTGATGACGCCGCAGCTGCTGCAGGCGATCAAACTGCTGCAACTATCCAGCCTCGATCTTGCTGCTTACGTGGATGGTGAGCTTGAACGTAATCCATTGCTTGAGCGCGCCGGAGAAGACGAAGCTGGCTCGGCCGGCGACGCACAGGCCTCAACACCCGAGCGCGAAGACAACGCTACCGGGACTGACTGGATCAACGCCGAACTCGAAACAAGCCGAAGTTCTATCGAGCAGGGGCTTGGCACCGAACTCGAAAATGTGTTTCCCGACGACAGCGGAGACAAGAACGCAACTGCGGGCGATCGGCATCCTGGGGCCTATCCCGAATGGTCGGACGCGGGTTCGGGCGCTGGCGGGGACTACAATCTCGAAGCATTCGTTTCCGCTGAAACGACCCTTGCCGACCACCTTGCTGAGCAGATGGCGTTGGCCATTTCCAATCCGGCGGGCCGCATGATCGGCCAGTACCTGATCGATATGGTGGATGAAGCGGGTTACCTCGCGGGAGATATTGACGCGGTTGCCGAAAAACTTGGTGCCCAGAGTCACGACGTCGAGCTTGTGCTTGCGGTTCTGCAGACGTTCGACCCGCCTGGGATCTGCGCGCGAAGTTTGACCGAATGCCTGGCGATCCAACTCAAGGATCGGAACCGCTATGACCCGGCCATGCAGGCTTTGGTGGAGCATTTGGATCTCGTTGCGAAGCGCGATCTTGCTGGCCTCAGACGGCTGTGCGGTGTCACCGAAGAAGATCTTGCTGACATGATTGCCGAGATTCGTACGCTCAATCCAAAGCCAGGTCTGACGTTTGGCTCGACCATGGTGCAACCGATCGTCCCCGACGTGTTCGTGCGCCCAGCGCCGGATGGCACATGGCAGGTTGAGCTCAATTCGGACACGCTTCCGAAAGTTCTTATCAACCAGCGTTATTACGCGCAGGTTTCGGGCACCACGCGCAACGAAAAAGAAAAGGCGTACCTCGCGGATTGTCTGCAAACGGCGACATGGTTGGTGCGCGCGCTCGATCAAAGAGCAAAGACTATTCTGAAGGTGTCGAGCGAAATCGTGCGTCAGCAGGACGGATTTTTCGCAAAAGGAGTCCAATATTTGCGTCCACTGAATCTCAAGGCCGTCGCCGATGCCATAAGTATGCACGAATCGACAGTTTCGCGGGTAACCGCAAACAAATACATGGCGACCAGCCGCGGGATCTTTGAATTGAAATATTTCTTTACCTCTGCGATCGCCGCAGCCGATGGCGGCGAGGCTCATTCGGCCGAAGCCGTCCGGCATCGCATTCGCCAACTGATCGACGATGAAAGCACTGAGAACGTGCTATCGGACGATACGATCGTGGAAAAATTACGTGATGCCGGAATCGATATCGCGCGCCGCACGGTTGCGAAGTACCGTGAAGCAATGCGCATTCCGTCTTCGGTCCAGCGCCGCCGCGAAAAGCAAGCAACCAGCGCCTGAAACAGGCCCTTGCGAGGCATTGACGCGTGGAACACTTCTACGCTGAAATCTCTTATGCCTGCCTATAGGCAGCGTCGCGAGTCCCAATGGAGGCAAACAATGCCTTTGCGCGTCTCGGGTCGAAACATCAGTATCGGTGCGGCATTGCAACGGAAAATCACTGATCGCGTTGAAGAAGCAACCTCGAAATATTTCCGTGGAGGCTATTCGGGGCATGCAACGGTGGGCAGGGACGGATTCGGGTTCCGCACCGAGTGCGTCTTGCATCTCGATTCTGGCGCATTATTGGAAGCCGAAGGGATGGCGCCGAATGCTTACGATAGCGCTGAACAGGCGGCGATCCGTATCGAAAAGCGGCTGCGACGCTACAAACGCCGCCGCAAGGATCATCAAGCACGTCGTGGTGGCTAAAATCATCAAAACGGCACCATAATGTTGAAGTTAAACCATTGACGGCGGGCCGGACGACACTTATGGTCCGCCGCCTTCAACACCCCCTTTGCAACTCGGCGCTGCCATTCCCGATCATTGGCCATGTCCATGACGCTTACTGATTTCGTCGCGCCAAACGCCGTTATTGCAGCGCTGAAGGTTAACAGCAAAAAGCAGGCGATACAGGAATTGGCCGCGCGCGCGGCTGAGCTGACGGGACAGGGCGAAAAGGAAATTCAGGAAATTCTGCTTCAGCGCGAAAAGCTCGGCTCAACCGGCGTCGGGAGCGGCGTGGCGATCCCGCACGGCAAGCTGCCGAAACTCGGTCGCCTCTTTGGGCTCTTCGCACGACTTCAGCGCCCGGTCGATTTTGAGGCACTGGACAACCAGCCGGTTGACCTCATTTTCCTGTTGCTCGCACCGGAAGCCGCGGGCGCCGATCACCTCAAGGCACTGGCACGCGTAGCACGCCAGTTGCGTGATCCGGAAATCGCGCGCCGGTTGCGCGAGTCAACCGACGCTAACGCCTTGCACGCCGTGCTGGCGATGCCACCGGCGAGTACGGCGGCATAAATTGCCGCACTCGTCCGCCGAGGCGGCGATGCATCACCTCAAATTTTTCGGAAATAGCCTTTCGCGGCTTCGATGCCCCGCATGTGCGGGGCATCACTGCATTGGTCTCAATGTACGCTGACCGGCTCGAGCTCCTGGCTCCAGGCGTTCGCAACGGCGGCTTCGCGTGTGTCCGTCAGCATGATCGGCGTGCCGTCGGCCGCGTGCAAAGCGAATAGCTTGATGCCCGGCGCGATTTTTGGCGCCTGCGGGAACAGATTGGCGACGTCCTCGGAACGGATCGTCTTCACGTAAGCAAGACGGCCGTCACCGAGCTGTGCCAGTGCCTCCTGCGTGATAGCCGGGTGGGCTGTGTTCGGTTCAATCTGTTTGTCGTTGGTCATGGCCCTCGACTCCTTTCTGATTCAACGCTTGACGCGGTCGAGTCCTGCTTCACGAATCCGTCATTCCTGTTCGTTGATCGAGATCGTTTTCACGATCCGTTCCGGCTGTGGCCGGATGAGATCGATCGACAACAGGCCGTTTTTCAAGTCTGCGCCCATAACCTCCATGCCATCGCAGAGCACAAATGTCCGCTGGAACTGGCGCGCGGCGATGCCACGGTGAAGATATTGGCGAGTCTTGTCGTCCTGCTGTCGCCCGCGGATCACCAATTGGCTTTCCTCAATGCTGACATCGAGCTGATCGCGGGTGAATCCGGCAACGGCGAGCGTGATGCGTAGCCGCTCCGGATTTTGCCCGTCGCGCGGCAGCCGCTCGATGTTGTAGGGCGGATAGCCGTCGGCTCCCTTGGCAACGCGATCGAGCACGCGCTCAATCTCATCAAATCCCAGGAGGAACGGGCTGGAGAGGGACGGAACTCGTGACATTGGTCTCAAAGCCCTCGCTTGAAGCGACTTTGACGGGGCCCCTTTCAGGCACCCCAACCGGAGAGCAACTGCCCTTCGGTCGTTCCTAATATGGGCGGGCTGGGTTAAAGGTTCAAGAACAGTGGAATTCGACATATTGCTGACTTTCAAGCGGTTTTTCATGGCTGATGACCTGAAATTTGCGCCCCTGACCATCCGCGCCTTACGAGGAACGCCCGTGGAGGTTCCGCTGAACTTTGTCCTCGGCACCAGTGCGGTCGCGGTACGTAAGGCTCCCCTTCTGCTGGTGGATCTGGAAACAGAAGAAGGGGTCACCGGTCGCACGTACCTCTTCTGTTACTTGCCAGCGGCTGTGCCGGCCATCATCAGCCTGCTCGAAGAGGTCGAGCGGATCGTGAAAGGCGCGGCCATTGCACCGGCCGAGCTATGGCAAAAACTTGCGCGTCGCTTCACGCTGATCGGTGTGCAGGGCATCGTCCGCATGGCGATGTCGGCTTTCGATGCGGCCGCATGGGATGCGCTCGCCATAGTTGCGGGCAAGCCCCTTGCAAATTTCATTGGAGCAACGCCGCGCGATATTCCCGCCTACAATAGCTGCGGGCTTGGACTGAAAGACGACCTCAGCGCGCTCGCGGACGAAGCTGAGAACTTGCTGGCCGGGGGCTTTCGTGCGGTGAAGCTCCGGCTAGGCTATCCGACAGTGCGAGAGGACATTGCGGCAGTTCACGCGGTACGCAAGCGCATCGGCGACGACGTTGCATTGATGGTCGACTACAATCAGATGCTCGCAGTTGAAGATGCACTTGTCCGCGGCCGCGCGCTGGATACCGAGAATATCTATTGGCTCGAAGAGCCGATCCGCCACGACGACTATGCCGGGGCGGCGAAGCTGGCACGCGAACTTAAAGTCCCAATTCAGATCGGGGAAAACTTTTCGCTTCCGGCCGCTATGGCAACAGCGATCGAGCAAAGTGCATCTGACTTTGTCATGCCCGATCTTGAAAGAATTGGTGGCGTGACCGGATGGCGCGCCGCGGCTGATATTGCGCGTTCGCACAAACTAAAGATGTCGTCGCACCTATTTCCAGAAGTCAGCGTGCATCTGCTCGCTGCCACACCCACCTGCCATTTCCTCGAGTATGTCGATTGGGCCAACGTACTTCTTGAAGAGCCATTGGTGATCGCCAACGGTCATGCACGAATTCCTGCGCGGCCTGGCAACGGAATGACGTGGGATAAAAAGGCGGTCGAACGCTATCGCATGCACTGAGCTAGCGAAGCGGCAGCTTGAAGAGCTTGATCGCATTAGTGCGGCCGACCTTGATCCGGTCGGCCTCACCGATCTCTGCAGCGTCGATCCATTGCGCGCCTTCTCCGACGTCTTCAAACGGCCAGTCGACGGAAAACATCACACGGTCAACCCCCATCACCGAGATGGCATTCACAAGTGCGGCCGTGTCGAAATTGCCGGAGGTTGTGAGATGGAAATGCTTGCGGAAGTAATGCTCCACACTGTGTTTGGCGGGATATTTATGCCGAGCTTTCATCCAGCCGTTGCGGTTGTCGATACGCCAAAGGTTGACGGGAATGCCCTCACCGATATGGCCGAGTACGATCTTCAAATTCGGGCATTCATCGAATAAGCCGCTGCCGATCAACCTCAACGCGTGCACGGCAGTCTCGGCAGCGAATGCCCAATTCGGGCCGAGCATCCAGTTGTGTCCTTCGTAAAATTTCGTCCAGCTCGGGAGGGGATTGCGCGGATGCAAATAGAACGGGACGTCGAGCGCATCAACGGCGCGCCAGAACGCGCGGTACTGCGGGAGATCGTAGTAAGTGACATTTTCAGGGGAACTGATTTGCGAAAATCCATTGACCAAAGCCCCGACCATGCCGAGGTCTTTGACGCAACGCGTGAGTTCGGCAATTGCTGCCTCCGGGTCCTGCATTGGGAGCGCTGCGAACGCAGCAAAACGGCCCGGACGCTTTTGCACTTCGCCGGCCAAAGCATCATTGGCTTGCCTGGCGATTGCGATCGCTTTTTCTACGTCGTGAATCTCCTGAATCGCCGGTGCATTTAACGACAGAATCATCATTTCGATCCCGTGTTTGTCCATTTCGCCGAGACGGGTTTCCTGGACGTCGAGTAGTCGATGACTCAAGTCTTTCCAGACATGCGAGCCGAACACGTGAGAATTGCCCAGTGTCGGTTCGATGGCGAAATGCTCCTCGAGCGCTATTTTGCCTTGCATTGGGTACTCCGGGTTTCTTTGCATCATGCAATGCGTTCACGGCGTTTGTCAGCAGCCGTATGGGCAACAAAAAAGCCGCCCCAAGGCGGCGTGCCGAGCATTGGCTCGCGAAGCGGGTGGTGGAGCCAGGGGGAGTCGAACCCCCGACCTCGTGAATGCCATTCACGCGCTCTCCCAACTGAGCTATGGCCCCAATTCGCCAGTTCAATTACCGCTCCTGGAGAGCAGCAACTGTAATTAATTTTCTTCTTCCTTCTCGACGCCTTCGCCGATGATGTCGCTGACGTCGGCGTCGCCTTCCTCCTCTTCCTCGATGAAGGCGGCATCGTCGAGACTCTCATCCATCTCAACTTCCTCCTCTTCGGCTGCTGGCGCGCCTTCGGCCGCGGCCGGCTTCTTCTTGCCCTGTTGCTCGGCCTCCGCATCTTCAAGGGAAACAAATTCGGCCTCGGCGGTCTCCGGGACGATGCTTTCGGTCGGAGCCACTGGCTTCGCAACCACCGGTGCTTCAGGGCGAGCGCGCGCAGGCGCAGGCGCAACGATGGGGACCACCTTGCCGGTATAAGGTGAAATCACCGGCGTTTTGTTGAGATCGTAAAACTTGCGGCCTGTATCGGGACAGACGCGCTTGGTGCCGAGATCGGGTTTCGCCACAGTCGAGGTTCCTCGGGACAGGGTCGGGAAAATCGGTGCTTCACTTGGCTAGTTGCAAGGCCCCTGTCAATAGCGCAGATGCTCAAAAGCGGCAGGATGACGGCCCGCGTGGCTGCATGGTAGGACGGCGAAGACGTTAAGGATGCCGGCTGGTGACTTCCGCAGAAACAGCGCCCTTAAGCGCCCGTCAAAGCGGCCCCATACAGGGCCGCGCCCGCGTGCCTGGCGACAAATCGATTTCTCACCGCGCGCTCATTCTGGGGGCCCTTACGGTTGGCGAGACCAACGTCGGCGGCCTGTTGGAAGGCGAGGATGTCCTGCATACCGCCGACGCGATGCGGGCGCTTGGTGCCCACTTGGAGCGGACCGGCGAGCAAGCTTGGCGCATTCGCGGCGTTGGGGTCGCGGGCTTCGCACAGCCAGCCGTCCCGCTCGATTTCGGTAATTCCGGTACCGGTTGCCGGCTGGTCATTGGGGCGGTGGCGGGCTCACCGGTAACTGTTGCCTTCGTCGGCGACCAGTCCCTGCGCAGTCGTCCGATGCAGCGCGTGCTGGACCCACTCGAGAAAATGGGCGCGCGCGTACTGGAGGTGGCTGACGGCGGACGCCTCCCACTGACAATCCGAGGCGCTGCCGATCCGATCCCGATCGACTACGAACCGCCAGTCGCTTCCGCCCAGCTCAAATCCGCCGTGCTGCTCGCCGGCCTTGCTGCGCCAGGAGAGACGACCGTGATCGAAGCCGAAGCAACCCGCGACCATACCGAGCGGTTGCTCAAACATTTCGGCGCCAGGATCACCAGCAAATCGCACGGCGAACACGGACGTCGGATCGTGTTGAAGGGCCAGCCCGAGCTTGAGCCAGCCAATATCTTTGTGCCCGCGGATCCGTCTTCGGCGGCGTTTCCGCTCGTCGCTGCGTTACTTGTGCCCGGCTCCGAACTCGTTCTCGAAGCGCTGATGACCAATCCTTTACGAACTGGATTGCTGACAACGTTACGCGAAATGGGAGCGAACATCGAAATCGTGGACAAACGTGACGATGGCGGCGAGGAAATCGTCGACCTTCGCGTGCGCGCATCCGCTCTCAAGGGCATCGATGTGCCAGCGGAGCGTGCGCCATCCATGATCGACGAATACCCAATTCTCGCCGTGGCCGCTTCATTCGCGGAAGGCGTGACACGAATGCGGGGTCTGCAAGAGCTGCGGGTGAAAGAATCTGATCGTCTTGCAGCGACAGCCGACATGTTGCGTGCAAACGGCGTAGTCGTTGAAATCGAGGGCGACGATATGGTCGTTCAAGGTAAAGGCCGTCCTACCGGCGGCGCCGAAGTGAAGACATATATGGATCATCGGATCGCGATGTCGGCTCTGGTCATGGGCCTTGCAAGTGAAAATCCGGTGCGTATCGACGACAGCACCTTCATTGCGACCAGCTTTCCCGGCTTCGCCGAGCTTATGCGCTCGATCGGTGCGGACCTGACATGATCATCGCGATTGATGGGCCGGCTGCGTCGGGTAAAGGCACGCTTGGCAAGAAGCTCGCGGCGCACTATGGCTTGCGACACCTCGACACCGGGTTGATCTACCGCGCGGTCGCCAAGACGCTCATGGACCGTGGCCGACCCGCCGGAGATACGGTAGCCGCAGTCCACGCCGCGAAAGCGCTTGATCCGTCAAGCTTCAACGAGATCGTTCTCAAGACCCACGCAATCGGCGAAGCTGCATCGATCGTGTCGGCCATTCCTGAGGTGCGCACCGCTTTGCTTGCCTTCCAGCGCGAGTTTGCCGCAGCCCCGACGGGAGCGGTTCTCGATGGCCGCGATATTGGCACCGTTATTTGCCCGGATGCCGACGTAAAGATTTTCGTCACTGCTAGCCCGGAGGTACGCGCCCGTCGCCGCGCTGGCGAATATCGGGCGCAAGGGCGGAATATCGATGAATCCGCAGTGCTGGCGGATATTCTTAAGCGCGATAAACGCGACCAAAATCGCGCGGCGGCACCCCTAAAACGTGCGCCGGACGCGCACTTGCTCGATACAACGCATTTGGATATAGACGCGGCAATCCGGGCCGCCATCGACATCGTCGAGGCCAGCCGGGCGGGCCGAGGGCGCGAGTAACGCCCCTCGCTGTTGGAGGACAAAGCCCCGCTCGAGCCTCAGCGTTACGCGCGCCCGATCGAACCATCGTTCCGAAAGCACGGTTTTTGCGCCGGCCAACCGGGATTCCGGGGCCGCCGTTGGTCTGCGGGACCATCGGCCCGCGCATTTGGAACGCCATTCAAACCCGCCGGCGCGCCGC
>Ga0126377_10002904_pt1 | contig 11990 bp, 8 predicted proteins | sample PanSoiMetPlot_22_FD_92647 | JGI IMG/M metagenome (GOLD analysis project Ga0126377, IMG submission 92647) | Tropical forest soil microbial communities from Panama - MetaG Plot_22 | ecosystem: Environmental > Terrestrial > Soil > Tropical forest > Bulk soil | place: Panama | collected 2016-02-17
CGCCGAATTCATGGAATATGCGCCCGGTCGCGCCCATGTCGTCGGTCATCGCCAAAAGCAGGTGCTCGACCGAGATATATTCGTCTTTGAGCTTCTTGGCCTCGTCCTCGGCCTGTGCGAGCAGGCGGTTCAACCGTCCCGTGACGTAGATTTGATCGGGCGCGCCCGACGGACCCGCGACTTTCGGCAATCGCTGCAGTTCCTGCTCGACGCGCTGTTTGAGCGCGTCGACGTTGACCTCGGCCTTGTTGAGGATCGAGGGAGCCAGCCCGCGGTCCTGTTCGAGCAGCGCCGCGAGGAGATGCTCGACGTCGACCTGCTGATTGCCGTAGCGCGCGGCTTTCGATTGCGCCGCGCTTAATCCTTGTTGAACGCTTTCCGTGAAGCGATTGATATCCATAAGATAAGACCTTTAGGACTCATTAAACCCATCACTATCTGACCAACTCACGCGGATTGAATCGCGATTCGGCGGCGAGCCGTTCGAACAATTCTTTTTCCTTCTCGGACGGTTTCGTCGGTGTGACGATCTTCAACCTGACGTATTCATCGCCGCGTCCGCCGCCCCTGCGATTTAGTCCCTGGCCGCGCAGTCGCAATCGCTGGCCGCCCTGCGAGCCCGCCGGGATGGTCATTTCAACCGAACCGTCGATTGTCGGGACGCTGACGCGCGCGCCGAGAACCGTTTCCCACGGCGCCACCGCCAGATCGAGCTGAACGTCCCCTTCGGGGATGACGTTGAAGAGACGGTGTGGTTTCAATCGCAGGCGCAGCAACAGGTCGCCGGGCGGCGCGGCTCCCGATCCGGGTTCGCCCTGGCCCGCGAGCCTGATCACCGATCCTTCGCGCACGCCGGGCGGGATGGTGACATCGAGCGTTTTGGGGCGCGTCACGACTCCCGCGCCGTGGCAGGACGGACAGGGTTTGTTGTTGACCGCGCCGGAGCCGTTGCACGTAGGGCAACGCGCCGTCGACTGAATCGTGACCGCTCGCGCCGTCCCGCGATGAGCGTCTTCCAGACTAATCTCCATCGCGGCCTCTATGTCCTGACCCCGCCTTGCGTAGGGAGCGCCTTGCCGCGCCCCGCGCCTGGCGCCGAAGAGGGTTTCGAAGAAATCGCTGAAACCTCCTCCGGCGGCGAAAATGTCTCCGAGATCGCCATACTCCACCGTGACGCCCTCCCAGCCGGGGCCGTAAGGCGTCCACCCCGGAGGCGGCGTGAAATCGGCGCCAGCCTTCCAGCCCGAGCCGAGTTGATCGAAGCGTTTGCGTTTTTCCGGATCGGAAAGGACATCGTAAGCTTCGCTGACTTCTTTGAATTTTTCTTCCGCCGATTTATCGCCGGGATTGACGTCAGGATGGTATTTGCGCGCGAGTTTGCGATACGCCTTTTTGATATCGTCCGTGGTCGCTGCGCGCGCGACGCCCAAGGTTTGATAATAGTCGTGAAATTTTACCGACATAATTAGTGGTCAGCGGGCAGTGGCTGGTGGGTAGAGGATCGCAGTTCTTCAACTGCCCACTAACCACTATCCACCGCCCACTATTTCGCTACATACACTTGCGCGTGTCGCAACACATCGCCGTCCCAAAAGTAACCCGGTCTCACTTCGTCAAGCACAATTCCCTGTTCTCCGTCGCCGGCGTCAACCGCGCCCACCGCCTCATGCAGCGCGGGATCGAAGGGCCGGCCTACGCTCTCGATCGGGGTCACCCCTTGCGCTTTGATCACGTCTGACAGCCGTTTGCGGATGGCGCGCAGCCCCTCGACAACCGCATCCGGCGATTGGCCCGCGTGTTCCAGCGCGCGATCGAAATCATCCATCACTTCGAGGAGTGAAAGGATGATGGGGCGTTTCCCCGAATGCTCCGCCCTCGCGCGCTCGCGCTCGACGCGTTTGCGATAGTTGTCGAAGTCGGCCAGCGCGCGCACCCGCAACTCGCGTTCACGCTCCAGCTCGTCATGGATACTTTTGAACTCAGCCGCCGTCAGGAGGCTTTCCGGCGCGGCTTCCGGCGCGCGCCCGCCTTCAGTCTTGCTTTCTTTCGCCTTTGTCATCGCATCACCGATCGAAGAAATATAGTTTCCAATAAGGCGCCTTAGGACACTGTGAATCCATCGCAAACACGGCGTAATCCGCGGTTTCCATTAAGCGCTCGAGGGTGGACATTGACGGTCAAGGGGAGGCAAAAGGGCGAGAAGAGCAAGATTGGCAGAAAGCGTATTTCGCCACTTTTGCCCTTTTCGCCCTTTTGCCTTCCCTTTCAATCTTCAAAAAACGAAGCCTCGACAATTTCTGGCAATGACCGTGCCTTGTGTACGGCGAACTGTCAGTCCGCCGCAGGCTTCATCGAGAGATCCCAGTAAAAATCCAATGAGCGAGTGGTGAAAGAGTCGGCGAACTGTCAGTTCTCCGTACACTCCTGTCTAAGATTGCGGTTTGAATTCCGCGTCAATCACATCGTCGGGTCCGCCCGACACATCGTCGGGTCCGCCCGACACATCGTCGGGTCTGCCCGACACATCGTCAGGTCCGCGCGAAGTTCCGCCGGGTTGTCCCTCTCCGCCTGAGCTTTGCGCTCCGCCCGCCGCGGCGCGCGTGTATGCGGCGCTCGCCAATCCCGAAGCCAGTTGCTGCAGGTCGCTCGACAGTTGGCGGAACCGGGCGACGTCGGTCGAGTGGTTTTTGACCAGCTCGCGGACCTCACTGATCATCGACTCGGCGCGCGCGCGTTCATTAGCGGGGGCGCGGTCGCCCAGTTCGCCAAGTTGGCGTTCCACCTGATAAGCGATCGAATCGGCCTGATTGCGCGCGTCGACTTCTTCGCGCCGGCGACGATCTTCGTCGGCATGGCTTTGCGCGTCGGCGACCATGCGCTCAATCTCTTCTTTCGAGAGCTGGGTCGAGCCGGTGATCGTGATGCGCTGCTCCTTACCCGTGGCCTTGTCCTGCGCTGACGCGGTCAGGATTCCGTTGGCGTCGATGTCGAAGCTGACCTCGATCTGCGGCATTCCGCGCGGCGCGGAGGCGATGCCTTCCAGTCGGAAATGTCCTAACGTGCGATTGTCGCGCGCCAGTTCGCGCTCGCCTTGAAGCGCGTGAACGTCGACCGCGGTCTGGTTGTCTTCGGCGGTCGAGAAGATTTCCGAACGGCGGGCCGGAATGGTCGTATTGCGCTCGATCAATTTGGTCATCACGCCGCCCAGAGTCTCCACGCCCAGGCTGAGAGGCGTGACGTCGAGCAGCACCACATCCTTGACCTCGCCCGCCAGAACTCCCGCCTGAATCGCCGCGCCGATGGCCACCACCTCATCCGGGTTGACCGATTGGTTCGGCTCCTTGCCGCCGGTCAATCTTCGGACCAGCGCCTGAACCGAAGGCATGCGCGTGGCCCCGCCAACCAGCACAACCTCATCGATGTCGCGGTCGGTCAACTTGGCGTCCTGCAGCGCCTGTTTGAATGGTCCGACGCAGCGCTCGACCAGGTCCGCCGTCAGTTGATCGAACTTGGCGCGTGAGAGCCTCATTTCGAGGTGCTTCGGGCCGCTCGCGTCCGCCGTGATGAACGGCAGGCTGATAGTCGTCTCGGTCGCGCTCGACAATTCGATCTTGGCCTTTTCGGCGGCTTCGGTCAGTCGCTGCAGCGACTGGCGGTCGGCGCGCAGATCGATGCCCTGATCGCGCTTGAACTCTTCGGCCAGCCAGTCCACTACGCGTTTATCGAAGTCGTCGCCGCCCAGGTGCGTGTCGCCCGCCGTGGCTTTGACCTCGAAGACGCCTTCGCCGACTTCAAGGATCGAGACGTCGAAAGTGCCTCCGCCCAGATCGAAGACCAACACCGTCTCGCTGCCCTTCTTCTCCAGCCCGTAGGCGAGCGCGGCGGCGGTCGGCTCGTTGATGATCCGAAGCACGTTAAGACCCGCAATCTTGCCCGCGTCCTTCGTGGCCGTGCGCTGAGCGTCGTTGAAATAGGCGGGCACGGTGATCACCGCGTCCGTCACTTTCTCGCCGAGATATTTCCCCGCGTCGTCGGCAAGTTTGCGCAGCACCTGCGCCGAAATCTCTTCGGGCGCGTACTGCCTGCCCTGGATTTCAAAACGAACCGGCGCCGCGTCGTTCGGCCCCGCGACCACTTTGTACGGCACGTTCTTGATCTCGCTTTGAACCTCGCCGTAGCGGCGTCCGATGAAGCGCTTGGCCGAATAGATCGTGTTTTCAGGGTTAAGGACGGCCTGCCGGCGGGCGATCTGACCGACCAGGCGCTCGCCGGTTTTGGTGAAGGCCACGACGGACGGGGTCAGACGACTGCCCTCACTGTTGATGACCACGGTCGGTTTGCCGCCCTCCATCACAGCGACCACCGAGTTGGTCGTTCCCAAGTCAATGCCTACTGCTTTTCCCATAAACTTCTCCAACGCTGTAGGGCAAACTGTCAGTTTGCCAAGGCTCCCGAGATCGATCTGTTGCGAGGTCTTGAACGAACCGCCGGTCTGCTCAGGCTTCCAAAACAAGTCTATTGCTGGGGCATGGACGAACCGATGGTTTGCTCAGGCTCCCACAATGGGTCTCTTGCCGGGGCAGGGGCAAACTAACAGTTTGCCCTACATTTCAATGAATCGGCGTGGCGTGGCCCACGTGCGGCGCTTCCCCGCTCGGGCTTCTCAGGGAGCGCAGCTTGAACGCGAGAGCGATCATCACCACGCCTATGACGAGAGCGTATGCCCCGATTATCCACACGACCGAGAGCGCGCCAGTCAGCGGGAACGCCACGAGCAAAAAGCCGAAGACGATCGATAGAACGCCGATCAGCGCCATCAACCATTCGTCTCTGATCTCGTGACGCAGCCTGACGGCGGTGATTACCTCAAACACACCCGTCACAATCGCCCAGAAGGCGATCAGATAAAGCAGACCGAAGGCGGTCAGACCAGGCCAGATGAATGTCAGAACGCCTACCGCGATGCCGACCAGTCCTTCAAAAAGCAGCGCCCACCAACGCCGCCGTTCGACGTCGCGCGTGAAGGCAGCAAAGAGCGCGAAGATTCCATCCACCAGCGCATAAGCCCCGAAGAGGGCCACCAACACCCACAATGTGATTCCGGGCCAGAGGAAGGCGGCGATTCCAAAGAGCACGGCGACCAGCCCACGGACCGCCAACATCCACCAGTTTTGTGTCATCAAATTGAGCATAACCCTCTCCTTTCGCATCGCGCATCAAAAGACGTTTAGGATGCGCGTCCTTATTCGGGCAATTGATATGCCGATGGGCTGGCGGCAGAGGCGCCGCAGACGCGGAGAAATAGAAAGAGAATACCTCTATTGACCTTTTTTATTTTTCTTCTGTGGCTCTACGGCTCTGTCGCGGAGTTTTATTGCGCGTTTTGATTCATATGAGCTTAACTTCATCCAACTTCTCCGGCGAAGGATAAAGTTCTTCCAAACGACTCTTGAGGTAATTGAAGGCTTCATCCACGGAGTCGGTCATCAGAAAAAGGCTAAGGTCTTCGGCGCTGATCATTCCCCATTTGAGGAGCGCCTCGAAATTGACGATTTCGTTCCAGAACTCCACACCGAACAGAATGATCGGCATGGTCTTGCGCGGCTTCTTGGTCTGAATCAGAGTTAACACTTCAAAGAGTTCATCCATCGTCCCGAACCCGCCGGGAAAAACAACCAGCGCCTTGGCCAGGTAAATGAACCAGAATTTGCGCATGAAGAAGTAATGAAACCTGAAAACCATCTCGGGCGAGACGTAAGGGTTGACGTCTTCTTCAGTGGCGAGGCTGATGTGCAGGCCGACTGTCTTGCCGCCCGCCATCGAGGCGCCTCGATTGGCCGCCTCCATCATCCCGCCTGAACCGCCCGAACAGACGATGAAATGATGGCTGCCGGTGAGCGATTTCGACCATTCGGTGACGCGGCGCGCAAGCTCCAGGGCGTCACTGTAATATCGCGACACCCTCAAGCCGTATTCGGCGCGCGCCAGACGAGATTCCATATCGGGCGTAGGCGCGCCCGCCCGTTCGATCTCCTGGCGCGCCTCGACCATTCGCCGCTCGGCCTCTTCAGGCGAACGCGAGCGGGCAGAGCCGAAGAAGACGATCGTGTCGCGGATGCGCGCTCGGCGCATGCGTTCGGCAGGCTCGAGGTATTCGCAAAGTATCCTGACGGGCCGCGCCGCAACGCTCTTCAGAAATTCGGGATTCAAAAATGACAATTGGTCGTTGGCCATTAGTCGGTGGACTCCAGCCATTGGTACTGATGAAACGCCTTCGCGAATGACCAATGACCAATGACCAATGACCAATGACCAATGACGTTTATCGGATGACCCATTCCTTTTTGAACTTTCTGGTCTCGCCGCCCGGCAGACTGACGACGATCTTGTCTCCTTCGACCGCCTTGACCTTGACTTCTCCGTGAGAGGGCAATTTGACCACGTCGCCCGGCATGATGCGCGACTCCGCCTTCTGGTGATAAGCGAAGAGCAGGTCGATAAAATCGGGTTTGGCCGCGCCTTCTGACGCGCGTGACCGCTCAGCCGCCGGACGGGAACAGTTGTCGCAATGGCCGCACTCTTTCAATCCCGGGTTTTCCACCTGTCCCATGCATCCCGCCTGCCCTGCCTGCGCGCCCAAATACTCGACTATCAACTTCCATCTACACTCCGGGCTTTGCGCGTAAAGCGCCATTCGTTCGAGTCTTTGACATTCGCTCGCGCCCCTGCTCGTGTATTCGCTCGCCAACCGTTTCATCTCCTGTTCATTGAGGTCTCGCTTCAACAGGGTGTAACGCGCGCCTCGGTGCTCCTTTAGGAACCCCATGTTTTTGAGTAATGAAAGGATAGCGCGAGCTTTGATCCTCGGGTGATCGATGACGCTGGCCTGGATTTGTTCCAGTGGGGCAGGCTTTTGATCGGCGCCGAGCAGTTTCAGAGTTTCGTAAACGGCGATCACTTCCTCCGGCTTCGGCGCGCGCCCGTTTATATAGAACAATTGTCCGCGACGGTCGGCGACCTGGAAGAGCAATGTGCAGCGCGCCAGACGGCCGTCGAGACCGGCGCGTCCCGATTCACGATAATATGTTTCAAGGGACCCCGGGAGGTTGTAATGAACCACGAATCTGATGTCGGGCTTGTCAATTTCCACATATTCCGGCGAAGTCGAAGCGTCGGAGGCCGGTTCGGGGGCGCTGGCCGTGACAATCGTCTTCAGCCCGCCTGACAGGAATCGCTCCAGGCTACGTCGCCTCTCGTTCGCCCCCGATTGATAATGATAGGAGGCGACGTCGAAGCCGGCGCCATTCAGGTAATCGGCGACGGTCCTGACATCCCTGACTGTCGCGGCATAGATGACGCCCGCTCCATCGTTCTCTCTCAACAACTTGACCAGCGAAAGTTGCTTTTCGCCTTCGCTGCTGACACGCTCCACTTCATAGTTCAAATTCGGCCGATAGACTGGAGGGCGGTTCTTTCCGAAAGTATCTGGCATAATTCCATTCGAATCGGTAATCATAAACACATTCCTTTTGTTCTTCCTCTGTACACAACTGTAGTTCTTCGGGTCATTCTGACCAGACAGTAGGACGCGAGGGGACAGGCAAACGTAACTCTGCAAACGGCATGCAGAAGCGCGGCTATCCTGCAACGTCGCGCTAATGTGGCTTCAGCCACGGGGCTGTGGCCGTCAGCCACGGTCCCGTGGCGGGAAGCCACAGACGCTGATCGCTTGCGCTATGGCTGGCGCCTGAATCAAAACGACCCGCAGTAGGGCAGACTTATGGCCATTGAATAAATCGCGGATTAACGAAAGGGGAGAACTGCGTAGCCGTCCCGGTCCGGGGAACGCTCGCGTCTCATCACAGCAGGAGTTTGCGCTCAGGTCTGGCGCCGGGCGGTTAAATCCATTCCATCCGGGTCTTTTCGATTATGCGGCGACGCGGAATGAGAATTGATTGTGGATGAAAGCGAACTCGCCTCAGATAGGGCGGCAGGCGCGAGCTTGCGCGTGTTCTGTCTGCGCGATTGCGAATGTTTTTTTCAACGGAGATCTGACAATGAGGAAGAAATCAACGGATGAAACGACGGAAACAGGATGGGACTCTTCGGCCATCAGAGAGAGGCGGGCCGCCGCCCCGCAGCCGGACGAGCATTGGGATTTGCGCGAACGGATCGCGCGGCGCGCTTATGAAATCTATGAAGAGCGCGGGCGGAGAGACGGCGAAGATATGAATGATTGGCTCAGAGCCGAGGCGGAGGTGAAGTCCTGGATTGCCGCGAAAGAGTCGGCTCCCGCGGCGTCCCGCGCCCGAGCGCGGCAGTAATGTCCGGGCGCCGCCCTCTCACGCCTCAAGCCGAATTTGCCAATCGTCATTTGTCAGTCGTCAATCGTCATTTGTCATTTGTCATTTGCCATGGCCTGAGTCAATCTTTCAATGACCAATGACCAATGACTAATGACTAATGACCAATGACCAGGGACGAATGACAAAGGACCTTGAACGCTATAACTCTATTCACATCGGAGCCCGGGTTCTGCCGCAGGGCGGAACGGTTTTCCGCGTCTGGGCGCCGCGTCGCCGGACGGTCGAGGTGTTGATCGAGGGCGTGGATTGGGGGGGCCGTAACGAGCGAACCCATTTCGCTCTGACGCCGGAAGGCGCCGGTTATTTCTCCGGCGTGATCCAACAGGCAGGCGCCGGAGACCTCTACCGCTTCCGTCTGGACGGGGAAGACCGCCTATGCCCTGACCCGGCCTCTCGCTATCAGCCCGAAGGCCCGCACGGCCCGTCTCAGATCATCGATCCCTCCCGGTTCGAATGGACCGATCATTCTTGGCCTGGGGTCGAATTGCGGGGGCAGGTGATTTACGAAATGCACATCGGGACGTTCACGCGCGAAGGATTGTTCTCGTCCGCCATTCGCGAACTCGATGAACTGTCCCGATTGGGAATAACCCTGGTCGAAGTCATGCCGTTGGCCGATTTTCCGGGAAAGTTCGGCTGGGGATACGACGGCGTGAATCTCTTCGCGCCGACGCGTCTCTACGGCCTTCCTGACGACTTCAGACGCTTTGTTGATCGCGCCCACGCGCTCGGCCTGGGAGTGATCCTCGATGTCGTTTATAACCATCTGGGGCCGGACGGAAATTACCTGAGGGAATTCGCCGAGGATTACTTCACCGACCGCTACACGACCGATTGGGGCGCGGCGATCAATTTCGACGAAAAGAACGCGGGTCCCGTGCGGGAGTATTTCATCGCCAACGCCGGATACTGGATCGAGGAATTCCACCTCGACGGGTTGCGATTGGACGCGACGCAGAACATTTACGATTCGTCGGACGATCACATCCTGGCGGCCCTGACGCGACGCGCCCGTGAGGCGGCTCGAGGGCGGACGATCATCGTCGTCGCCGAAAACGAGCCACAGGAGACGATTCTCGTTCGGTCGCCCGAGGAGGGCGGTTATGGGATCGACGCGGTCTGGAATGACGATTTCCATCATAGCGCGATGGTGGCGATGACCGGGCGCAACGAAGCCTATTACACCGACTACCTCGGCAAACCGCAGGAGTTCGTCTCCGCGATCAAGTACGGTTACCTTTATCAGGGCCAGTGGTACAAATGGCAGAAGAAACCGCGCGGAACACCGAGTCTGAAGATTCCCCCCGCGACCTTCGTGAACTTCATTCAGAATCACGACCAGGTCGCCAATTCGGGGCGCGGCGAGCGATGTCACCATTTAACTAGCCCCGGACGTTATTGCGCGATGACGGCGTTGACGTTGCTGGGTCCCGGGACGCCGATGCTTTTTCAGGGCCAGGAATTCGCCGCGTCCAGCCCGTTTTTCTATTTCGCCGATCACAACCAGGAGCTGACCGAACTGGTGCGCAAAGGACGCGCGGAGTTCCTATCGCAATTCCGCAGCCTCGCGACGCCGGGGATTCAGGCGGTTCTGGTCAACCCCGGCGACCCGCAAACATTCGAACGGTCGAAACTCGATCTGTCCGAGCGCGCGCAGAATTCCGCCATATACGAGATGCACCGCGACCTGCTCAGATTGCGGCGCGAAGACCCCGTCTTCAGCGCCCAGCGCCCTGGCGGTGTGGACGGCGCCGTGCTCGGCGATGAGGCCTTCGTCTTGAGGTTTTTCGGCGCCGACGGCGATGACCGGTTGCTGCTGGTCAATCTGGGCGTCGACCTGCGACTCAATCCCGCGCCGGAGCCCCTGCTCGCGTCGCCCGGAGGGATGGAGTGGAAAATTTTGTGGTCGAGCGAAGACCCCCGCTACGGCGGATTAGGCGTGGCCCCGCTCGATGCGGAAGAAAACCTGCATCTGCCAGGTCACTCGGCAGTGGCGTTGCGCCCCGCGCCTTTGCCGGAAGAGAAGATTCGAACTGCCAGCCGGAGAAAGGAAGCCGAATGGAGAGGGGATAAAAGCGGATAAGTGAGTCCCCCGTCGGAACGCTTTTTAAAGTCAGATCTTATAGTGAATATGTCCTGACATTAGAGGAGGAAGGACAATGAACGCGCCGATTCGCCGAATCGAATGGCCTGGGAAACGGGACGCCGACGGGTTTCTGCGGGAAGAATGGCTCGTCACCAACGGCCTCGGCGGTTACGCATCGGGCACGGTCGCCGGCGTCGCGACCAGGCGCTTTCACGGGCTGCTCATCGCAGCGCTGCCCGCGCCGTTCGGACGCACGATGATGCTCAACCATTTGACCGAGCGACTCCGCCTGCACGACGCTTCGTCCGTTCAACTTTGCGGCGAGGAGCGCAGACCCGATGAGATGGAAATGCAATGCGCCGACGTCCTCTCCGAATTCCGTCTGGAGATGGGATTGCCCGTATGGGTGTTCAAATTCGGAGACGTAACGCTCGAAAAGCGTCTGTTGATGCCTCATCTCCAGAACACGGTTCACATCAATTACAGATTAATTTCGGGTAGCGGGCCCGCGCATATCGAGTTGCGTCCCGCGATCCACTTCCGCCCGCACGAGGGGCGCGTCAGCGAGCCGGCGACCGATACTTACACACTGGTGATCGTTGAGGACAGATACGAGATCATCGGAAGCCACGATCATCCGCGGCTGCGGATGCGATTGCTCGGCGAAGACGCTTCGCTGACCCTCGACCGCGGCGTCATCAAAGACCATTTCTACCGCGCCGAGGCGCGCCGAGGCTACGACTCTCAGGGGGTGTTGTGGAGCCCTGGCTATTTCAGCTTCACGCTGACGCCTGATCGAGAGGCTACGCTGATCGCTTCGACAGAGGCCTGGCCGACCATCTACGCGATCGATCCGCGCGAGGCTTGGCCGGCCGACACCGAGCGCAGGGATCGGCTGGTCTCGATGGCGACGGCGCCGGCGCAAACCGGCTTCGGCGCCGAAATGACGATGGCTTCGGATCAGTTCATCATCATTCCGGCGGGCCGTATTGAAGAGGCGGCGCGGGCGAGAGCCGCCGGCGATGAGGTGCGCACAGTGATCGCCGGCTATCACTGGTTCACCGACTGGGGCCGCGACACCATGATCAGCCTCGAAGGGTTGACGCTTTGCACCGGGCGCTTCGCCGAGGCCGGATGGATTTTGCGGACCTTCGCGCACTATATGCGCGACGGGTTGATCCCGAACCTGTTCCCCGAAGGCGAAAGAGAAGGTCTTTATCACACGGCGGACGCGACGCTCTGGTTTTTTCACGCGCTCGACCGTTACCTCCAGGCGACCGGCGACCGCGAGACTCTGCGCCTGATCCTGCCGACTTTGCGCGACATCGTCGCCTATCACACGCAGGGCACGCGGTTCGGCATCGGCGTCGATCCGCGCGACGAACTGCTGCGTCAGGGCGCGCCCGGCTACCAGCTCACCTGGATGGACGCCAAGGTCGGCGATTGGGTGGTCACGCCGCGACGCGGCAAGGCCGTCGAGATCAACGCCCTCTGGCACAACGCCCTGCGACTGCTCGCCGAGTGGGTGAGCGAAGAGA
>Ga0126377_10002905_pt1 | contig 11987 bp, 10 predicted proteins | sample PanSoiMetPlot_22_FD_92647 | JGI IMG/M metagenome (GOLD analysis project Ga0126377, IMG submission 92647) | Tropical forest soil microbial communities from Panama - MetaG Plot_22 | ecosystem: Environmental > Terrestrial > Soil > Tropical forest > Bulk soil | place: Panama | collected 2016-02-17
GACAGGCAGCTGTTGAAAAGCAGGCCGATCGGCCCCTGACCGACGACGGCGACGGTGAGTCCGACCACGGTGGGAATCGTGCTGAGCGCGGACAGTACCGTGGCCGTCGGCTGCGACACGACCGCCTCGTCGTTGCTCAGCGCGTCGTCGATCGACACGAAGCGGTCGTCGCGGAGTCGAAGCTGTTCGCGCGCAGCGGAGCGATCGCGCTCGCTGAAGGCGTGGAGGTACGGGCGGGCACGCGGCTCGAAGGGCCCATATGGATCGGACCGCACGCGCGCATCCGCGGCGGCGACATCCGCGGGGCCGCGATCGGACCCTATTCAGTGATCCGCGGCGAACTCGTGGACACGGTGTTTCTCGGTTACGCCAACAAGTCGCACGACGGCTTCGTGGGTCACTCGGTCGTCGGCCGCTGGGCGAACCTGGGCGCCGGGACGATTACCTCGAACCTCAAGAACACCTACGGGCCCGTCCGTCTCGAGGTGGCTGGGACGGCGCTCGAGACGGGACTGGTCAATTTGGGCAGCCTCATCGGCGACCATGCCAAGACGGCCATCGGCACGCTGCTCGGGACGGGCACGGTGATCGGGACGGGAGCCCAGGTATTCGAAACCGTACGCCCCCCGAAGTACGTCCCTCCCTTTGCATGGGGGGGGGCCACCGCCGCCCGGATGAGCCGGGACGGCTTCCTCACGGTGGCTGGCCGGGTCCTCCCCCGCCGGAAGGTCGCTTTCGACCCCCCTACCCGTACCGCCCTGGGCCGGATTTATGATTGGGCAACGGGGCCAGCGAGGGTCTGATGTTGCCGGTATGTGCGCTAGCGCACACATTGAGCATACGCCCCTCCCTTTACACCCGGTAGCGGATGTCCAAGACGGATCGACTGAGCCTCGTTAGCAAATTCGAGCTGCACGACCTCATCGGTGAAGGGGCAACGGGGATCGTGTGGAAAGCCTATGATACCGTCATCCGGCGGTACGTAGCGCTCAAGCTCCTGACCGCGCGCATCGGCAAGAGTACCGACGCGCGTGAGCGGTTCCTCCGGGAAGCGCGCGCCGCCGGCGTGCTGCAGCATCCCAACCTGATCACGCTCTACGACCTCGGCGAAGCCGAGGGCCAGTTGTACATCGCTATGGAGCTGGTGCAGGGTCGGGACTTGAGCGACCTCATCGCGTCCAGCACACCCCTCGCGCTCGAGCGGAAACTAGATCTTGCGATCCAGGTCCTCGACGGCCTGGCCCACGCACACGAGCACGGGGTGATCCACCGCGACATCAAGCCGTCCAACATCCGCGTGGCGTCGGACGGGCAGGTCAAAATCATGGATTTCGGGATTGCCCGGCTGCAGTCGGCCGACGTAACCGGCTCGGGCGCGATCGTGGGCACCCCGAACTACATGGCGCCCGAACAGGTCACGAACGGAGCGATCACCCCGGCGACCGACATCTTCTCGGTCGGATGCCTGCTGTACGAATTCCTGAGCTACAAGAAGCCGTTTGACGGCGACACGGTGCACGGCGTGCTGTATCAGGTACTCACGACCGATCCGAAGCCGTTGCGCACCGTCTCCCCATCGCTCCCCGCGGCCGTCGACCGCGTGGTCGCGAAGGCGATGAACAAGGCGCCGGAGGACCGCTACCAGAGTGCGCGGCAGATGCAGCAGGCGTTACTCGAGATCCGCGCCGCGCTTTCGAGCCCCTCGGACATCACGGAGCGGCTGCCGCCGCGCTGGACTCCGCTGCCCCTCCCGATTCTCCGGCTGTTGACCCATGCGCCGCTCCGGTGGCGTATCGCGGCCCTCACGGGGCTGATGGCCTCGTCGCTATTCCTGCTCTACGCCTCGCACCGCAGCGCCGCGGCGCCTCCCACGATGGAGAACGCGACCACAGTCCCCGCGGTCGTGGCCGCCCCACTGGGCACCGCGCCAGGCGCGATACCGGTGGAAGCTCCGCGTGCCGTCCACCCGGCATCCGCGTCCGCCCCACCGCCGGTGGACATCACGACCCCGCTCGACCATCTGGTGGACGTTCCGGTCCCGACGAACCTCAATCCCGCCTTGGCCGCCCTGCGCGACTCGGCGCTCGCCGCGCGGCGCCGTGCACGGGCGGCGGGGGCGATGAAGAACAACGTCCCCTCCGTGATTCTGGCCGAGACGATGATGCAGACGGCGGAGCTCGGATTGCGGCAAGGAGATCAGGCGCGCGCGTCGAGCGGGTACGTGAACGTGGTGCCGTTGTACGGAAACGCGCGGATCGAAGCGGAGGCGCTGCGCCGCGAAGCCGAGCGGGCGATCACCCGGGCTACACCGGTCGTCAAAGGCGTCACGAGCCGCGCGGAAGCCACGCGGGCGGCAACGTCCCTTGCCCGCGCCGACTCGTTCTACTCGGCGCTCGACTACACCCTCGCCACGCTCGCCGCCCAGGACGCGGAGCGGGTCGGCATCACGGCCGGCGTCGCGCCGCCCAGCCCGCAGCCGGACGAGCCCCGTGCCGCGATCGCCGTGCTGCTGCTCGACCTGGCGCGCGCCGTTGCGAGCGAGCGAGTCGCGAACCTGCGGCTCCTCTTCCCCTCCATGACGACCCAGGAGGCGGCGAGCTGGCAAACTTTCTTCCGCCGCGCAACCCACCTCGAGGCACACTTCACGACGAACGGCGTGCAGATCGCCGGATCAACGGCAAGCGCCACCGTACGCGCCGAATACCGGTTTGTCGATACGGAAAGCGGCGTGCAACGCGAAGAGAGAAGCAGCCTGGCGATGGAATTCATGCGGACGCTCGAGGACTGGCGCGTCACGCGGGTGAGCGAGCTGAAGCGCTAAGCGGTCAGTCCCACGCCCGCTCGGTGTCGGGCGGAGGCGCGGGGATGGTGATCGAATCAGCTCGCTGGACGGCGGGGCCCACCCGCCGCAGCGTCACAGCCTTCTTCAGGTCGCCGCCCGAAATCGTGAGCTTGTCGGTCGCCACGGCCACCCGGTAGACCATCCACACTCCATCCCCCAGCGTGAGCCACAAGCTGTCGCCCACGACGCGCCAGCGCGCGACCTGATCGCCGAACTGCGCGGAGCTGTCGGGCCGGACCATGATGTGCCGGATCTCGTCGCCCTGTTTGGCCTGCCAGTCGCCCTCGACCCGCAAACGCTTGGACGACGTCGTCTGCGCGGGGAGCGCAGCGGCGGACACCACACAGGCGAGAACGGCGAGGGTCACGCGGATCATGAGTGCGGAAAAGATACCCCGGCTGGGAACGGGGGTTCGGCTCAGCCCCCCGCGGCGGGCTGCGCCGCGATCGGCGCCTCTTTGTCGACGACGACTGCGACCTGGGTCTCCCGCTGCCGCATCATGCGCGTGAAGGCGCCCGCCAACACCGGGTCGAACTCCGTAGCGCTACGTCCGTCGATATAGGCCAGGGTGCGCTCCTGCGGCCACGCTTCGCGGTAGGGACGCGTGGTCCGGAGCGCATCGTACACGTCGCATACGTGCACAAGCTTGCTCGCGAAGTGACAGTCGCGGCGGAACTGCATCGTGGGATAGCCTTCCCCGTTCAGCATGATGTGATGCTCGTACGCGACCACGGCGGCGAGATCGAGCCGGTTTTCCGACGTGAGGATGATCCGGGCCCCATCCGCGGGATGCCGGTTCATGATCAGCCGCTCCTCGTCGGTGAAGCGCCCCGGCTTCGTCAGCACCTCGATTGGAATACGAACCTTGCCGAGATCGTGCAGCAGACCCGCGATCCCGAACGCCTGCACGTCGCGCGCGCCCAACCCGAGGAACTCGGCAAGCGCCATCGCCAGGACGCTGACGTTGAGCGAGTGCGTGGTCGTGTACTGATCGAACTCCTTGAGCTGCAGCAGAGGAATCATGAACTGGCGGCCGGAATGCATGGCGACCGACAGTGACCGCACCACGGCCTCGGCCTCGACGAGCGGGATGAAGCCCTTCGCCGACACCTCGTCGTGCACCCAGCGCAGGGTATCGGTCTCCTCCGCGAGCGAGTAGCTGATCGTGGCGGTCGGCAGGTGGCTGGACTCGGCATCAATACTCGCGTCGCCCCGCACGCCGACGGCCCCGTACTTGATCGCGGACGACCGCATCGGGGACGCCATCGTGGTATCGATGGCCGAGAGTGTGAGGCGCGCGAGAATCTCGTCCAGGAAGGTCTCGAATTCGTCCTTGGTGACGCGGTCGGAGAACTGCAACCGCTGGATCCCGGCCTGGGCGAGGCGCTGCGACCAGTCCCAACCCCCGAGCCCTTTGAGCGGGAGGTTGCCGTAGACGATTTCGTCGCCGAGGAAGGTGAAGAGCGGCTGTACCGTCGCCGCCTGGAGATCGTGGAGCTCCTTATAAGCCGTGTCGATCGCGCGCTCGCGCGCCGGGTGGCCCTCGGCGTAGAGGGTCATCGTGGCGAGCGCCTGGGCGAAGGCGGTAAGGAAGCGGGCGGGATCGCCGCTCATGTCTGCGTGGCCCCGCTGGCCGCGGCCCGAACTTCGGGGTCCTTCGACGCGGCCGCTCGCGCGAGCATGCGCCGCGCCGTTGGGTCAGTGGGCCAGCCAGCGGCCAGCGTGGCGAGCGCCGCGAGGAGCTCCGGAGTCTTGGGCGGTAGCTTGTCGCGCCCGAACAGCGTCCGACCCCCCTTGGCCAGGGCGAGCAAGTGGTCGCGCGCGGCGTGCGAGCGGGCGGCGCCGCCGAGGGCGCGGATGGCGAGCACGCGCACCTTGGGGTCGAGCTGGCGATCGTTGGCGTGGTTCGCGACCAGCGGCAGCACGGCGTCGGGGCAACCGCCGTGAGCGGCGATGAGCCCCGTCTGGAGGACACGCGGATCGGCGTCGCGTAACGCCGTCGCCAGGGCCCGCGCGCGGTCCGCGCCGAGCTTGAGCTGCAGCTTGAGCGCTTGCAGACGCACGCGGCTGTCCTTGTGCGTCAACCAGGGGAGCGCCGAAAAACCGACGGGCGTCCCACCAAGCTCTTCGAGCAGCGCCAGCATGTTACGCGTGACGTACCAGCGCTCATCGTCGAGGCGCTGCACCACGAGCGGCGCGATCACGGGGCCCAGGCGCGCCAGCAAGGCGAGCAACCCGCGGCGCTCCCCGCGCGACTCGGCCGCCGCCACCGCGTCGAGCAGCGGGTCCGCGGCGTCTACCCCGGCGCGCGGCGCCAGCCGGTCGAGCGTGGGAAACTCCACCGGGTGCGTCGAGGCGAGCCGGCGGATGGTTTCGGGCGTCGCCACCCGCTTCCACAGCTCGGTCGCGGCCTGGCTCGTGGGGGGCATGTGCTCCAGGGCCTCGAGGAGCTGCGACAGCCGGCTTTCGGCAATCCGTTCCGCCGCCTCGAGGACTGGCTCCGGAGCAACGTCGAGCTCGAGTCCCATGGCGGCGATGCGGTCGGGCTCGGTGGGATAGGCGACCTCGAGCGGCGCGGCGAACATCGGGGCGGCGCGGGACATCTTGTCGAGCGCGGCACCGTACGCACCGGGATTGGGATCCTGAATGCTCCACCCGGCGAGCAAGCGCCGCACCTGATCGCGCAGCGCAGCATCGGCCTGCGGCCGCGCCTCCGCACTGCCGCTCTCGGCGTGCGCGGCGAGCTTCGAGAGCATGCGGACCAGGGCATGCGAGATCTGCTGCTGGGACGAGTCGGCCGCCGCCTGCACGATCGCGACCACGGCGTCGATCGCCATTCCGTCGGTCGCATCCGCGACAAAGCGGCGGCGCTGCGCCGAATCCCCGCCCATCATCACGAGGCGCCGGAGCGTCTCCGGCTTCATGCTGCGCAGCAGGCGCGACATGCGCCGCCGCAGGGCGACGGCTTCGGTGGACCCTGCCCCCTTCAGCTCTTCCGCGATCTGAAGCAGGTATCCCACGATGGCCTGATCGTACGCACCCGCTTCTCCCTTGGTGCGCTCGTCAATGGCGCGCGCAATGACGGCGGGCTCAGTGGAGGATGGTGCGGCATCCTCTGTCCCATCCGTCGCGAGCGCGGCGCGCGCGAGGCCGATCCAGAGCTGCGCCGCGCGCGCTCGCCCCGCTCCCTGCGCGGCATCCTGCGGCGCGGCCGACTCGTCCACCAGCTCGAGCCGCTCGTAGGTGAGCGAATAGAGACGCACGTGAGCCCAGCGGCGCAGGTCCTCGGGTGGCCCCAAGCCGAGCGGCCGGCCCGTACGGTCGGCCTCGACGGCGAGGACCCGCAGCACGTCCCGGATCTCCTCCGCGGTGACACCCTTGCTGAACGTCACCGCGCCGAGGTGATGGCGATGCAGCCGATCGGCCAGCTCGCGCAGCACGGGATGCTTCGGATCGGTGGCGACGCCCTCGATGACCAGCTGGTGGCGAGCCACGCCCAGAGATACCGTGTTGCGATCGGCGAGCAGCCGCTCGCAGCGGGAGACCACCGCCTCGGCGGCGGGCGGGAGCGACGGGTGATCCGAGGGATACATGGCATGCTTGTGGAGCGCGATCGACAGCTCCACTAAAAGGTCGGCGAGGTCCCGTGAGAGGACCGCGCGCTCGGGCTGGGTGCCCGACTGGGGTTGGGACACTACCGCGAACCGCGGTAGTGAAACAGGGCGTCCACCACGGACTACAACGTATAAAACAAGGGCGCCCCGGGAAACATCCCCGGGGCGCGCCAGGCAACCGGACCGCCGGTTAGTACATCCCGCCCATGCCACCACCACCCGGCATGGGGGGCGCCTTCTCCTTCTCTTTCTTCTCCACCACGACGCATTCCGTGGTGAGGAGCAGGCCCGCGATGGACGCCGCGTTCTGCAACGCGGTGCGGGTGACCTTGGTGGGGTCAATGACGCCCGCCGCCACCAGATCTTCGAAGGTATCGGTCTGAGCGTTGTAGCCGAAGTTCTTATCCTTCGACTCCTTCACCTTCCCGACCACGATCGAGCCTTCCGCGCCCGCGTTCTGGGCGATCATGCGGATGGGCTCCTCGAGCGAGCGACGGACGATATCGATGCCGATCTTGGCGTCGTCGTCCGAGCCCTTCACCTTGTCCAGCACCCGCTGGCACCACAGCAGCGCGACGCCGCCGCCGGGCACGATGCCCTCCTCGACCGCCGCGCGCGTCGCATGCAAGGCATCTTCCACGCGCGCCTTCTTCTCCTTCATCTCGGTCTCGGTGGCCGCGCCGACGTGAATCACCGCCACGCCGCCAGCGAGCTTCGCCAGCCGCTCCTGCAGCTTCTCACGGTCGTAGTCCGAGGTGGACTTGTCGATCGCCGCCTTGATCTCGTTGATGCGACCCGTGACGCCGTCCTTCTTGCCCTTGCCGTCCACGATGGTCGAGTTGTCCTTGTCCACGACGATCCGCTTGGCCTGGCCGAGGTCGTTCAGCACGGTGTTCTCGAGCTTGAACCCGACCTCTTCGGAAATCACCTGGCCACCGCTCAGGATCGCGATGTCGCGCAGCATCTCCTTGCGACGATCGCCGAACCCGGGTGCCTTCACGCCGCAGACCTTCAGCGTGCCGCGCAGCTTGTTGACGACCAGTGTCGCGAGCGCCTCACCCTCGATATCCTCGGCGATGAGCAGCAACGGACGGCCCGCCTGCGCCACCTTCTCGAGCACCGGCAGGAGATCCTTCATCGACGAGATCTTCTTGTCGTGGATGAGGATGAAGGCGTCCTCGAGCACGGCCTCCATCTTCTCGGGATCGGTGACGAAGTAGGGCGAGAGGTAGCCGCGGTCGAACTGCATGCCGTCCACGGTCTCGTACGTCGTCTCCAGGCCCTTCGCCTCTTCGACGGTGATGACGCCGTCCTTGCCCACTTTTTCCATGGCGTCGGCGATGATCTTGCCGATCTCGTTGTCGTTATTGGCCGAGATCGTGCCGACCTGTGCGATTTCCTTCCGGCCCGCCGTGGGAACCGAGATCTTCTTCAGCTCCTCGACGACGCTCTCGACCGCGCTCTCGATGCCGCGCTTGAGCGACATCGGGCTCACGCCGGCCGTGACCGACTTCAAGCCTTCTCGGAAAATTGCCTGGGCCAACACGGTCGCCGTGGTCGTGCCGTCGCCCGCGAGATCCGACGTCTTGGTCGCCACTTCCTTCACCATCTGGGCGCCCATGTTCTCGACGGGATCCTCGAGCTCGACTTCCTTGGCCACCGTGACGCCGTCCTTGGTCACCGTTGGGCTGCCAAACTTCTTGTCGATGACGACGTTCCGGCCCTTCGGGCCGAGGGTCACCTTGACCGCTTCGGCCAGCTGATCCACGCCCCGCTTCAAGCGGTTGCGCGCGTCAGCATTGAACTCCAGCAACTTCGCTGCCATCTCCAGTTCCTCCGTCGCCCTTAGGCGAGTTTCGCGATGACGTCCGATTCCTTGATCAGAATGATCTCTTCACCGTCGAGCTCGACCTGGGTGCCGCTGTATTTCCCATAGACCACCCGGTCCCCCACCTTCAACTCCATCGGCACGAGGTCGCTCTTCTCCCTCCGCCCCGGTCCCACCGCGATCACCTCGCCCTGAATCGGCTTCTCTTTCGCCGTATCGGGGATGTAGAGACCGCCCTTCATCGTCTCGGTCTCCTCCAAGGGCTTGATCGCGACGCGGTCGGCCAGCGGGTGGACTTTCAGCCCCTTCTTGCTGCCAGTCGCCGTTGCCATGATGCCACGCCTCCAGCGTGTAGCGGTGTTATAACCAATTGCCCTTCAGCATGTTAGCACTCTTGAGTGGTGAGTGCTAAGCCGCGGACAATCTCTCCCCGCGGCGCGCGAGTGTCAAGGGGTCGGTGCGGGCTGTGCGAGGAGCGCCGCGACCGAGTCGGCGACGGCGTGGGCCTGGCCGGCCGCAGTCACGACGGAGTCAACGGGGAGGGAAACGCCGGCCACGATAGCCCCGCTCCGCGTGTCGGCGAGCCAGGCCGCGACCCAGGTGGTGTCCGCAGCGCGAAACGTGAAGGTCACGACCGCCGCCGTGCGCGGACTGCCGCCCGAAACTTTGCGCCGCACGTTGAACCCCTTCTGCTTCAGGGCCGCCGCCAAGGCATTCGACAGGGAGTCATGCGATTCGACCAACAAGCGGTAACCGTGCAGCGGGCTGTCCGTGGCACCACCCGATGCGCACGCGCAAGCGCACACGGCGGCCGCCAGGACGAGGGACTTCTTCACGGGATGACTCGCCGGGCCCCAACCCACCGCGCCAACCAGTAGGCGCCGTCGGAATCGTGCGGATCGAGGAGAGAGATCTTCACCCCTTTGCTGCCGCTGTGAATGAACTTCCCTTCCCCGGCGTACATGCCGACGTGGGTCACCCCGGCGCCGGGCTTGCTCGAGAACAGCAGGATATCCCCCGGCCGCAGCGCCTCGACCACCGGCGAGACCTCGGCACCCGCCTCCGCCTGATCGTGGGAGCGGCGTGGGAGCCTAATCCCATGTTGACCGTAGGCGTACTGGATGAGCCCCGAGCAGTCGAAGCCATTGTCGGCGGTGCCGCCCCATGCGTAGGGCACGCCCAGGACCGAGATCGCGGTTTCGACCACCGACGCCGCGTTGCCCGTGATGACTTCGGGAGGCGCGACCGGCACCGCCGGAACCGCTTCGCCGCCGCTGGTCTCGCCCCCTCCCTTTTTCGCGCCGATGTGCAGCGCGACGCCGACCGCGATGCTCGGACCCGCGCGGGCATCAGGACTCGCGCGCCAGAAGCCGCGCGGGCCGCGATCGTCGAGGCGGTAGCGCAGCTCCGCGCCGATCGAAACGACCGGGACCGGTCGCCAATCGAGCCCACCGCCGATGTTCCAGAGGATGGCGAGCTGCTGGGTCGCGGTGTCGGTCGAGACACCGAGGGCGGCGCCCACGATCGCATAGGGGACGAAGGGCCGCTGCCGGCCGCGGAAGAACGTGAACTCGTAGCCCCCGCCGTAGAACGCCTGGTGGCGGCCGAGGGAGTCACTGACGAGCGCCATCGCGACCCAGCCGTGCGACAGGCTTGGCGCGCTCATGCGCAGCTCGTAGGTCGTCGAGGGATTGTCCCCGGACCAATGCCCGAGGTGGAATTCGAAGGCTGGGCGTTGAGCGCTCGCGGTGACCGGTAGGACCACGAGCAGGGCGCTACAGAGGTTAGTCAGCCGCGGCGACAGCGCGCTGCTCCTCCGAGGCTCGTGGAGCCATGTAGTGCGACAGCAGGTGCGGCACGCGGCGCATGAAGCGCACCCACAGTGCGAGCGCGGCGAGGCCGGCCAGCACCGCCGCGGCCGTGGCGACGCCGAGACCCGCAAGCGGGCGCGTGAACTGCACCACAGCCGCCGAACCGACCCACAATCCGACAAACGAAGCTCCCCAAGCCAGCACAGGCGTGAGGAGCCATCCCGACACGAGCAACACGTGCACTAACCAGCGAGGCACGCTCTAGGCCTTCCGGGCGAGCGCGACGACGACCAGCGCCACGAGTGTCACGGTGAAGCCGAGCCCCGCGAGCACCGGCAGCACCGCGTGCACCCCGGCCGCGCGTCCCGCAGCCGCAAGCAGCACCGCACCCGCCAGCACCGGGCCCGCGATGCTCGTGAGGCTCGACCGGCCCCGGGCGGCCGCTGAAGCGGTCAGAATCCCGCCCATCCAGGCCAGGAACGTCCCGAGCATCCACCAGATGGGGTGATACCACCAGCTGCTCCCACCGCCGACGTCATCCCATGTCCACGGATAGGCGTTGAGCGGACGGAGCACCGCGATATCGAGAATCGAGAACACGAGCCCTCCCCATAGCCCGATTCCCGCCCCGCCGGCAATCCCCTCGATGGTACGCGCCACCGCCCAGCGGCCGGGCAGGAACGCCGCCGCCGTGCCGCCCGCGAGGACGAGCAGGGCCTCGACCATGCTCGCCGTCCCTTCGGGCAGATAGCGCGCGACCGCGAGGTACACCACGACCGCCAGCGTGATGACCACGCCAAGCTTGGTGCCGGCGACGAGAACGCTGGGGAAATCGGAACGATCGGTGGCTGTCGGCGCTACGGTCGCGGACATGTAAGGCGCGCTCCTCGTGAGGGTCTCTGGCCAAATCTAAGCCGCAAATCTAGGACCGGGCAAACACCACCAGAACAGCGAGATCGGTCACGGCCCACGCGGCCAGCGCCTGGTACATGCCGCGCTGGTGCATCGCCGGACTCCAGGACCTGTGGTCCTTGTACCACGGCACGAGCACGGCGATCCAGGCCACGAAGGCCAGCGCGAGCGCAATGCTCCAGGTTCCTGCCCCCGCCCCGAGCGCCCGGGCAGCGAAGGCAAACATGCCGAATGCGACCCCTGTGCAGGCGAGCGCGACAACCAGGCTCGCCCGCATCCCGAGGCGCAGCGCCAGGGTGTTATCGCCGCGCCGGCGATCCTCATCGAACTGATACAGCTGGGTGAGGGGATAGAGCCCGGCGAACAGCGGACAGAAGGCGAGCAGGACCGTGGCGTGCGCCGCATCGAGCGGGCGGCCAGTGGCGGCCCACGCGGCGTAGGGAGTGAACGTGCCAAAGCCCCACATGTTGATCACCCAGTCCGCGCCCGCGACGGCCTTGAAACGAAACGGTGGGACGGAGTACAAGAGCGACATCACGAGGCAGACGGCGTAGGCCGCGCGATACCCGACGGGAAGTACGAACGCGAGGATCTGCCCGCCGCAGAGCAGGATCAGGCTGAAGGCGAGCAGGTGGCGTGGCAATGGAGGCGGAGCCTGCAGGTACCCGATGTCGCCCTCGTCGCGGTCGAAGACGCTGTTCAACGCGAGCGTCCCGCCGTTCAGACAGAGCACCCACAACGCGAGCGCGAGCAGCGCCGCCCCGAGCTGCTCCCCCCGCGCCACGCCGCTGAATCCGACCGCGAGGATGTAGCCGAGTAGTGTGTGCGCCGCCATGATGGGCCATTCGGCGGGCCGGGTGTGCAGGAGGTAGGAGAAGGTCTCGCCCGGCAGCCAGCGATAGCCCCAGCGCCGCCAGCGGTTCAGCGTGCGTGCGTCGCTCACCACACAAGCCCGAGCGCGCTCGCCGCAACCCGCAGTC
>Ga0126377_10002906_pt1 | contig 11986 bp, 9 predicted proteins | sample PanSoiMetPlot_22_FD_92647 | JGI IMG/M metagenome (GOLD analysis project Ga0126377, IMG submission 92647) | Tropical forest soil microbial communities from Panama - MetaG Plot_22 | ecosystem: Environmental > Terrestrial > Soil > Tropical forest > Bulk soil | place: Panama | collected 2016-02-17
AATTGAAATCTCATTGAACGTCTTACGAAAGAAGCTCCTTCTTATCCGATGTTCTGACTATCAAAGCTACACCTACTAAAATCACGATTGTGGCTAAAATGGTTAGGTACGTTACAGATTCACCAAGAATTGCCCATCCGAAAAAAACCGCTACAATGGGAGCTATATAAGCAAAAGTAGTTGCTATTGATGGAGTTGATACTTTAAGTAACCAAAAAAGTTCGGCGATGGGTATAACGGTACATATAAATATTAAATATATATAGGAAATGAGAAAATTTAAGGTTATATCTGAATAAGAAGGAAGCAAGGTTAATTCTCCAAGTAAAACGCTACTAACTCCTTGAAATGCTCCACCGATTAGCATAAGCATTCCTGCAGATAATAATACACTCTGAGGCAAGGAGACTTTAGCATAATAAACAGACGCTATAGCCATAGACAATGAACTTAGTAACAACGATGCGATTCCTATCAGATCCGATCCCTTGCCTCCTCCAATTGATGGCCCAACGAGGATTATCATGCCACCAAAGCCGAGAAGTAGACCTATCTTTGTTAAGTTTGTTATTTTATAGTGAAAGAGCAAGAACATCAATAAAGCTACCCAGAGAGGAATAGTAGAATTTAGTAAAGAAGCAGATCCTGCAGTGAGGAATTGTGCTCCCCATGCTAAAAGGCCATGTCCAGCAAATATCATAAAGATTCCTATAAACAGAGAATTTGTCCAAAGTTTAATTTTCTTAATTTCCTGGTTTTTTCTATCAAAAATATAAGATATTAAAATCAAGACTGCACCTGAAATAATAAATCTAATACTGAAAGCAAATAATGGTGGCAAAAAATCAAGAACAATTTTGATAGAAATGTAACTTGAACCCACGGTTATCGACAAGGTAATAATTGTTATCCATAGTGTAAACTGGTTCATAAATTACAGTGTCATACTCCTTCAGTTCGTCACTGCATCTCTCTCATTTCTAACCGTAATTTTGTCTTTGTATTCTCTCTTTTGATTTCGTAGTTGCCATAGCTTGTTTATCTATTTCGGATTGTTGTTGCATTTTTCCTGGTAATTTAGGGGGTTGTACCCTCCTTGTGCTATTTTCCATAAAGAATTAGCCCATCTTCATTCTTTGATAAAGTTTTCGGGCTATAGAGATCTCCAACTTGCAAATTTGTCATTGTTTAGGTTAGTTCTCTGTCCATGATCAACTCTCAGGTCATAAAATTCATTATACCAAGATTTAGGAATTATCAATCACTGAGCATCATAAATTCGATCTTACCCAAGATTAAGAACTATTTTTCAAGAGGTTTTCAAGAGGTAAACAAATTATGTCAATAATTTAAAATGCAACTAAAACGAAAGAAATGTTCGAAATCAGTTTTTAAAAAACATTCGCGTTCCTGTCTAATTAAATATTGACGAAACGATGTATATAAATTTCAATTTATGTTTCTTATTTACCTGTGAACAGTATGACTTAGTGACGATGCAATATTAACAATAAATCCATAGATAATATGCTTCAAAGAATCTTCATATGAGTTAGGATACTGAGATAATATACAAAATTAGAGTCCTATTGCTCCCTTTCAATAGGACAAAATAAACAAAATAACCGTTAGATCATGTTTCTCCAAATGTTTTAGTGCAGCTAATTTGTGGATTCAACTCGTCATGTATGGTCTTTCCGCCGTCGTCTTTGAGGGTAACCTTGACCATTCCAGTACGTGAATTCACGTCTACTGAGCCGTAAGAGAATTCATTCAGATTCAGGCAATCAACACCTACTACTGTTTTTAGAAGGTCCTGCTTTGCCTTTATAGCTAACTGACCCCGATCAGGTCCAAAAACTTTCAATATTCTTTGTTCGTCTGTTAATGCGGCAATTGGACCTGTTATAAACTCGAATGCTATAGGTTTGGGGTTAGTGAAGTGGTCTATGGACACATCATTCATCGTATTAATATGTTGATCAGTAGTGAGAAAGATTACATTCTCAATATGATTATCTTGAATAAAATTTAAGATCTCTTTACGCTCTGCAGCATATCCTTCCCAACCCTCATATGGAAGAACATAGAGCTGTTGCATTGAAACTGAGCTAATTACAAATTTGTACTTGGCAGTAGAGTGAGCAAGAGCTTCTTTAAACATAGCCTTCTGTGTGTTACCTAACATCGTCCGTGTTGGATTGTTAATGACATCTAGACACCCTGCAGGTACTGGTCTAGGAAAGAATTCAGCAGGTAATTGCTTTCTAATGGGTTCAGGTAGGGTTGGAGCTAGATCGCCACCACATGCTACTTGTGCATTAGCGCTGCGACAAGAGCGAGTATCAATAATTATGACATCAGCGTCTTCACCCCAGTGAAATACTCTGAATTGAATGGGACCTGCACAGCCTGTGTTGGTTTCAGCATTTTGTTCCTCGCCGATGGGCATGTATTCTCGGAAGGCTTTATTGCCAATGTTATAAAAGAAAGGATCTACTGTCTGCCCGGCCCAGTCACTTCTAACTTCATGGTCATCCCATGAAGCATAAACTGGTACCCTTTGAAGAAGAGCGTGCAAAGCTGGAATATAACGCGATCCCTTGTAAAGCAGCCTGTATTGATCAAGTGTTTGAGCATCAGGTGCTCTGGGATCAGGTATTCCTGAAACTGAACCTGCTCTATCTTGAGAATAAATAGTATCACCCAAATATATGAAAAAGTTGGGTCTTTCTAGTAATGCTGAAAAGAAGCTATTCCAGTTACCAAAAACAGGTTTTCCATCGATAATGGTTACATCAGAATCCCCACTCCAAGAAAAATGTACGTTCTTGGGACTAGCTGTAGTAGGAGCCGTCTTAAACAACCCGATTTCGCTTTTGATTTTGCCTGAGCTCCATCTGTAGAAGTACTGATGGTTAGGTTCAAGACCGGTTACTGTAACTTTGACAGTGAAATCATTTTCCTCTACTGCTGGAATATCACTCTTCTTAAAGTCTGGTCCCTTGAAATCATGACGACTAGAAATATCTAATGATAACAAAGCCTTTTGATTTATGCGTGTCCATAAAACAGCTGAGTGTTGTGAAACATCACCACTCGCCACTCCATGAGTGAATCTAATTTTTTGAAAATTGAATGTCTTTGCAATTGGCGTAGATGTGATCGGTTTATTTAATGCTGTAGCTGTTGAGACCTGTGAGTTAAATACGATTGTAGCATTCATGACCAGAGCTAGAGCGAAAATAACTGAAATTCCAGATCTTGAAATATTATCACGGCTAATTGAACTCCTGGATTTGGACACTGCAAATTACACATACATAATTCGTATTTTATAAGTCTGACTGACTGTTACCACTATTTGTACTATAGTTAAACTACATATCACTTATAACTAGTATTTAGTATATACATTTTTTATACTATTAAGTTAAAAGATTTGTATGCAAAGAATATTAGTGCTACTAATGTTTGGTATCGTATAAACTTTTGGATCATATTATTTATTTTGTTCATAGCTGACTTAGCCACGTAGATTATTTTCGAAGCTTCATCTTGTTTTAAGGTAGTTGAATTGGATTGGATTGGATTGAATTTGTGTTTAACAATACCGTTCTTGAATCAACTTAAAATGAACAGAAAATATAGTTAGCCATCCGAGTACGGGCTTGACCGACCAACATTGATGTCTCGACTTAGCTGCAGTCGTATGGTGCCAAATATGCTAGTATCCTATCATCAATTTCAATTGTAAAGTCTATAGCAGTTTTGGTACAATCGTAGAATGTACCAAAGAGGATAAAGTTTTATTTTATATAATGTACACATTAACAGAATCAAAATATGGGACTATTTAATGTGTAAATATTTCTGAGATATATCAATGCGCCTCAATTCATACAAAGAATCCAGTCTTTGTGCTACTGGTAAGTGCATAAAGACAATCAAATTAATAAGAATTTCAATTTTTCGTTAATTTTGTTAAAGTCTACCAAGGCACAAGTAATGGCTCCCCGATTCAGATGTCATTACGGTTATTTTGCTAATTCTATCATGTTCTCTCAATGAACTTTAATAAACAATCCTTAAATATTTACTACACTATCTTCTAGAATAATGAATAAGATAACTTATAGATACTTTTTAGGTGCATCTATACTTGCAGTAACTCTAATGCTTATATTTCCTAGCTCATCATATGCTCTGCGAGTACTACCAGCACCAAAGAATTTTGTAGCCATTCTAACTGGAAAAGATATGGTACCTCCAGTAGATACAAAAGCATCAGGGATAGCTAGATTCCATATGAATTCGAATGGAACCTTGTGTTACTATATAGATGTTAAGAACATAACAGGAGTCCTTGGTAGCCACATAGGTCTTAAAAATGGAACTGAAATAGCACAATTACTCAATCCTTATGCAGATGTAGCGACAATAGGTTCTTATCCTACAGGACCAGTTGATGGAATTTTAGGAAGTGGAGAAATTAAAGCACGTGGCACAGCAGAAGCACCCTTTAGTTCTGCACCAGGTAGTTTAACAGGTCCATTACTTGGAAAGAATGTCACGGACTTGGACAAGATGATTGCTGGCAATAATACCTATGTCACAGTCAGAACGACATCACATGAGAATGGCGAAATTCAAGGGCCAATAGTTCCAACTAACACTCATGTAGGCTGTTTAAGTACCATGAGGTTTGCATATCCTCCGGCCACGACACCTTCAGCCAGTAACTTCGGACCGTGATGAAAAAGTACAACTAAAACATCAATAGGATGCTGTACGGAGATTCAAGTTTGAATCTACAGCACCATTTAATCTTTTTATATTTTTTGGAAAAGTCACGTCTTAATATGGAAAATGTTTTACCTATTTCAATATCGTATTAAGCTAATTAATTAAGATATGATCGCATAAAAATTCAAAAATTGAAAATCAAATAATATTTAGGTATTATTCAACTGACAGATAATCATTGAATAGCTCTACAATTAAAAGGAGTATTTTATAAAAAAATAATTTTTTAGGTAGTCTTAATTATTAGTTCTGCTACCATTTACAGCCAAAAAAAGCATATCTTAAGGATTTATGGATATAAAAAAGTATACTTAGACTTGCCACACTCTCACAGTAATTATTATTGTAGTGGTGATGGTTGCATCATAAGGACAACCCAAGTATTATGAAATGCATTTACTGGATGGTACGCTACCAACATCTTTGTGTTGTCTACTGTATCAATAGTTGAACCAGCTTGTCCACCTATAGCAGCGTTAAAGCCCGTTAGATTAGAAAAAGACTCAGGAATTGTACTCTTATTTATATCAGAATCAGCAATCTTTTGTCCTTTACTATCCACATAGACAACACGCATACTATCTTCTAAAGATGGAAGATTAAGTGATTGAAGTTCTTTATTCAAAACTTTAAAATCAATACTACCAGCCCATACTCCAGCAATAGTAGAGTTATCCTTTAAGGAATATACTGGAACGGCAATCTTTGCTGTTTTAGCACCAGAGGCGGCTGCAGTAGCATGTACATTTCCTAAATAGGTATCATTTGTTTTAATCACCCCTTGAAAATAGTCTCTAAATGCATAATTGTTCAGGGTAAGACTCTGTTGTATAGAATAAGGCTCGAGAAAATACATATTTCCATTTGGCATCACAAAGAAAATTTCATATAAATCATTATTACTAGATAGTATGTTCTTAACTACTTGTCTTTTTTCTATGTCTGCGTATTGAGGTATTCCATGTAATGTGTTTAATGTTTGATTAAGCAAGTGTGAATAGGGAACATCTCTTACCTGTGGTAATTTGCTTGTTATTTCAAGAATGGCACCTGCTTTTTGAATGCGATTTTCAAGATTCTTTGCCAGGATATTTGTAATTAATAAAGTATTATTTTGTGTGCTGTTTGAATTGGTTGAGTCATAATTTATATTGAAATCGGCCTGAGCACTAACAGGTTCGAAAATTATATCCTGTATGTTTACAACGCCCATTCCCAATAAGAGAATAATAAAAATTGCAAATATCTTGACTTTAGCGACAATGTTTCCGTTATGATCTGGTTTATATTCATTAATTTTCAATAATTTGGCTTGTTTTATACAAATATATAAGAATATCTATTTCGACAATTGTCCGACCGTAACTATGTTTTCGTGACAATTTAAGAAATCATCGCTTACCTTTATTAGTCTAATTTCAATAAATTTTCTTGTAAAAGGTAAATTTGGCTTGTATTCTTTATCATGAGGTAAAGTTGTAGTTACTGTCAAAGTTTAATGTTCCACCGTTGATATTATTAGTAGCTGCTTTTAGCTTTTTCTATCTAATGTATTATTAATGAAACGAAAATGAAAATAAGGATTATGGAACAACTAGGTTGACTATTTCAGAATCCAGATGTAATCTGTCTCGTTGCCAAGAACACTCTTTAATAAACCGAAGCTATTATTTAGTAAAGACAATGATTCGCTTTGCGTGTTATTGAATAGCCTTATTCCATAGTAAACCCAACGACCATCAACCGGTTTTCCTATAGCAGAAGATATCCAGGAAATACTTTGTCCATCTGGAGTCTCTAATGTTCCATTACCTGTGCTTTGGACTAATTTATCGGATAAGTAAGTATCCATATAAGTCTGTTTGTTAGTAACATTACCTACACCTTTTAGGAATCCTTGGTCAGAGAAATGTTCCTCTGTCGTTCGGTAAGGAGTTAATGATAGATTCTTTGATCCTAGGAACGTGGTTATATTTTCATTAAAAATCGCATCTTCTATGTTAAGAGGCACAGTAATTTGTCCATTGAAACTCTGGCGAGGAGACTGTGCTTGTACAAATGTATCGGAACGAGTAAAGAATAGACCTCCTGTTGTAGACGCGAAAATCAAAAAGACAGACAGATATAACGACAATACCTCTATCCTTTTCAAACGAGCTTGGTAATATGACCCGACTTAAATATATTCCGTGTTATGGGGGTCTATTTTGGTTCGGTGGAAACCGTGATAGAATTGACATTGACAGTAAAAGGAGACCAAGATACTTTTCCATGAATGGATACTTGACATTATTACGGTATCAACTGAATTAATTGTAGATCCGTAGCTGGTGTAGTCGATCTTTGTTATCTCCAATTGGCATGGGCGAAAATTAACATGACTATTATAGACATACAGTTGCTTGAATATTATTGCAATCTTATTGATTTCTGGTGCCGCAAACAAGTGTCAACAAATAACGTACATAATAATATGCAAAGTGATACAAGCTAGGAAAGTAGGGTAATTCTACTATACTTAGTATTGATTCCTCTGTTTGTCTCCTGAATTTACTTAAAAAAGTATGGTAGTTAGGAGATTAAATGCCCTAAAATGAGCCGCAATTCAAAAACATAAAAATACTGCACATATGATATACAGTAATGGTTTGTCATCAGTAATTACCTTGTGTTTGTTAACAATTATCATTATTCTCTCATTAGACATTGGCACTGTAAATTTGAAGGTTAAGTTTTTAGAAACTGCTACTGCAAAGGTCTTCAATAATACAGGAGGTGTAATTCAGAATAAAACTGCTGAATCCACTCTACCAGCAGACAGAAGTTTGATAGTAAAACTTTTAGCAGATAATCTAGAAAATAGAATCAACAAAACAGCTGCGATTCTTGAGATAACAGGTGAATTGCCACAAGTAAAAAATGTATCTTATGTTAGCTCAATTAGTTCTGAACTATATGGAATACCAAAAGACCTTGATATAGCAAAAAGAAAAGTGGCACAAGACATTTTAACCTTCGATAAAGACCTTCAGTTAATATTTTTCCTCATGCCAAACGGTGATAATTATATTGAAGAACCATATTCCCGTCAACATAACTTAACAGTCCTCAATTTTGCTTATAGAGACTACTATAAGGGAGCTATTAATACAGGCGACTCATATCTTGACAATGTAATTATATCTGCCTCTTCAGGTCTTCCCATTTCTGTTCTCGCAGTTCCACTATACTCTCCTTCTACCAACAATAATACTATTAATGGTAACAGAAGCAATAGTAATACGACTTTGTTAGGTATATGGTCTGGCGGATTAAATCTGACAGAATTCAGTGAGTCATTGCAATCATTAAATCTTACACATGGAGAACGAATTGTATATGTAGATCAAAATGGCCAAAAAGTAGCTGATTCAAATAAGCAATCATTTGAAGCAAATCATAATGAATCATTTGCAAATCTGCAAGCTTTCAAAAATGCACTACGGCAGCAAAAACCAGGTTCAATCATGGAGATGATAAATGGTACTAGAATGCTTGTCTTTTATGAACCTGTACAATTTCATACTACTACTTGGGCAGTTTTATTATTCAAGCCCTTATAATTTTGTTAATGACTATGCACACATGTTAAGTACGTTACAACTATCAAAACTCATCTCTATCGCCACGAACTACTTGAGCTTTTAACTGATTCACTGATCTGACCAATTATTTGACTGGCAGATTAACAGGTGAACAAGTACGAAAGAAAAATAGGGCACTCGTGCAAAACAAAATCTGGCTAATAGTCATCATAATACTACCTAATTTTCATTTCCTAATTCGTTTACAGGCACTTTATAAAAAGTTGGGTAAATTGAACTATCAATATGTATAATTCATCATAACTCTTATTCCATTACTACCTCCAAAATTACCAGTGTTCAGCTAACGGTAGGAAGAACAGACTGACTACAAAGGCGAGACCACATAGCATTCCAACAACACAGAAGTTTTGCTTAATTTTTCTTATTAGTTCCACAGATACAGTAATTAGCACTAAATATTAGTAGGAGCTTAAAGACGTGAAATGATTTATCAATAGTCAATATGATTATTACTCATGAAATATATTATGACTTTGCTGAGTAATCATTTCAATTCCGTTCTCATTTGACCGATTGCCTATGCTGTAGATCAGCAAATAAAAAAATAATATTTTGATCGGACGTCAATCAGTAATAAGTAGGTAGGACTTGTATTCTAATTCAACTAATAATTAGTAATTATTCATGTGGATCCGGTGGAATAAGGAACAGAATTGAAACTAAAATGGACATATTTTGCTTGTAGTCTATCTGTTAAAAATAGTAGTTCGGGTTTGGTGGGATTGTGAGCAATTTTGTTCATAGTCTGAAGTTAAGCATTTATTGTAAGTGATTTAACGCATCATTGATCAAATGACAGGGGACTGACCGTATGACTTACAGCTCAAAGCCCCAAGTGGAAATTGACTCGGTGTGTGCTAAATTGATGCCCCCTCCTGAAGATATTTTGGCCTCTAACCTTAGATATACCAGAATTGGCTTTCAGGTTGGCATATTACAACACTGTTTGCGTATCTATTCAGAATGTGGTTTTGTGCCAAAATCCTTATTATATTCACCCACTATGAGATTCATATGAATAGTATTTTCAATTGCCCCAAAAATTCAGCATTACTTATTGCTTTTATTTCCATTCTTACGTTTTCTTTCGTATCATCCTCATTTCTTCAAATCTCATTCACTCAAACAGAAACATGTGATCCTTCGGTTACTTCTTGTGAATCGAACCCTCCTGCAGAAGAAACATGTGATCCTTCGGTTACTTCTTGTGAATCGAACCCTCCTGCAGAAGAAACATGTGATCCTTCGGTTACTTCTTGTGAATCAGCCACAACCGGGAATTATTCAGTTCCTCTTAATCCTGGTTGCGATATATCAGTGCAGAGTTGTGCTCCAATAAATATTCAGTATGATGTCCCATTGGTACCTCAGATGACAGGGATGTCGTGCTGGGCTGCCGGTGCTGCTATGCTAGTGGGCTGGAGAGACAAGGTGTCTATCGATCCATCCGAAATTGCAAATGCCATAGGATACTGGAAGCAATATCAAAACGGATTGGCACCTAGTGATACTTCGATGTTCAATTATTGGGGATTAGTTCCAGAGGCACCACAATCTTACACGGTTGAGGGATTTGCGAATCTGCTTCAGCGATATGGACCCCTATGGGTCGCGTCAGCTGAGCCAGGTCCACACATCAGAGTGGTGACGGGGATAATTGGTGATGGTACCCCGGATGGTACAACATTGTTCATAAACGACCCGTGGCAAAGCGGCATGAAAGTATTTTCGCTTCCAAATAGCGGTTCCCAATATACTGAAACATATAATCAATTCGTACAAAAGCAAGATTCTTTGGCAATAAGTGAGCTGTCCACCCCCAACGCCATTTATGTCGCACATCTGCCATAAATGACAATTTGATATCTATAATAAATCTATTAAATGTGTAAAATTTATATCAGGTTCGGTGGGATTGCGTGCAAAATTGCTTGTAGTCTAACTTGAAATAAATCGCAGTACTGATTCGGTAGGATTGGTGACAGAATTCACCCTAAAAGAAGATTCATTAATTTTTAATCACAACAACGTAAATTCTAATTAGGGGGGAGCTGCAACGTCTAGATAGTATCTAGGGATGTGAGCGAATCAGGATTTGACTCTATTCAGTTTAAAGTAGGTCAACTTAAAAGCTGGAACAGTGTTGCGCCAGGATGGAAAAAATGGTGGAAAACATGGGAAAAAGGAGGACAGATACTTAGTGATAAATTAGTAGAACTTGCAGAGATTAAACCTGGACAAAGGGTGTTGGATATAGCAACAGGTATTGGAGAGCCGGCGGTTACGGCAGCCAGAATTGTCGGGGATAAGGGTCTAGTCATGGCTACTGACCTCTCCCCAGAAATGTTGGCAATTGGAAGAGAGAGATCTCAGGATGAAGGCTTAAAAATAGAATTTGAAGAAGGTGACGCTGAAATGGTGGACCTACCAAATTCATATTTTGACGCAGTCCTTTGTAGGTTGGGATTAATGTTTTTACCAAATCTTCCTATTGCTCTAAATATTATACGAAGGTCAATGGTTTCTGGTGGAAGGTTTGCGGCTGCCGTTTGGGCTGAACCAATAAAGGTTCCTCAACTCAACATATCGATCTCAATCGTAAGACAGCAACTTCAATTTCCTCTGCCCTCCCCAAGAATTCCTGATCCTTTCAGTTTGGCTGACTTGAATGAGCTGAAGAAATATATGCTTCAAGCAGGATTCAAGGATATTCGCACTGAGAACATTCGAGTAACTTTTGAGTTCAATTCAGCTGAAGATTATGTAAGATTCACACAAGAAATAGCTGCACCAGTTAATGCGATGTTAGCTAATGAAACTGAAGAGAAGAAGGCAAAGATATGGAATATAGTAACGAACTACGTTAAAGCGGAATATACAAAAGATAATGGTCGTGTGAAATTGGATAATGAAGCTATATGCATAGTAGGACGACGTCAGTAAGGGTAAAAGTGCAATGTATGTATCTATAAATTGTACGTATTCATGACTATTATAAATTTCACAACGGGTTTCGTGGAATGAGGGACAGAATTGACACTAAAAGGAGACCCAGTTTCCAAATACTTTACGACTGTTAATAATCTACAACTATATGTATCATTTACATTAAGATGTTAATGAAATCAATTGCCTTCGGAACACATCTACCCGTGATGGGATTCGTACGAGAGGAAACCATATCACGAGAACAGTTAATCTCGTTTGCACAAAAGGCGGAAGAATTAGGATATGACTCATTAAGTGTAAATGATCACATAGTTTTCAGAACCAGTTGGCTTGATGCAATAAGTTCACTATCAGCAATTGCTGCTACTACTCATAGAATAAAAATTGGTACATCCATACTGAACATAGTAATAAGAAATCCAGTTATTTGTGCTAAAGCTTTATCCTCAATCGATATTTTATCAGCAGGTAGATTATTTGTAGGCTTGGGTCCAGGTTCGCATAAAGGAGACTATGATGCTTGTGGAATTCCTTTTGAAGACCGGTGGAAGAGATTTTCTGAGGCTTTAGAGGTTATTCATGCA